>Ga0184629_10000864_pt1 | contig 12981 bp, 8 predicted proteins | sample PLM4_32_b1_FD_133158 | JGI IMG/M metagenome (GOLD analysis project Ga0184629, IMG submission 133158) | Groundwater sediment microbial communities from an aquifer in East River, Colorado, USA - PLM4_32_b1 | ecosystem: Environmental > Terrestrial > Soil > Riparian zone | place: USA: East River... | reverse complement strand
GCAACAAGGACGCGGAGGAGAAGTTCAAGGAGGCGACCGAGGCCTACGAGGTCCTGGGCGACCCCGAGAAGCGGCGCGAGTACGACCAGTTCGGTCACGCCGGGCTGGGCCGCGGCGCGGGCGCAGCAGGACCGTTCGGCGCCGGCGGCCAGGGGGGCTTCGCCGGCTTCGACCTTTCCGACGCCCTGCGAGCGTTCATGCGCGAGTTCGGCGGGTTCGGCGACTTCGAGGGCGGGTTCGGAGGTGGGGGGGCACGCGTCCGCAAGGGTCGCGACCTCCAGCTGCGCGTGAAACTGACCCTCCCCGAGATCGCGAGTGGGGTGGAGAAGCAGCTCAAGGTCACCAAGCTCGTCGCGTGCGGGACCTGCCAGGGCAGCGGAGCCCGGGACGGATCCCGCGCTTCGACGTGCGAGGTATGCCAGGGCACCGGTCAGATCAAGCAGGTCCAGCGCACGATCCTTGGCCAGTTCATTAATGTTGTCGACTGTCACGCGTGCGGTGGAGAAGGTTCGGTCGTGAAGGACCCGTGTCGCGACTGCGACGGCGAGGGCGTCGTGAAGGGCAGCGAGACGGTGACGGTCAGGATTCCGGCGGGGGTGGCCGGCGGCAACTACATCACCGTGCGTGGGGGAGGCGACGCGTCCGGGCGGGGAGGGCGCAGCGGTGACCTGTTTGTCATCATCGACGAAGAAGAGAACGGCCGCTTCGAACGACACGGCAACGACGTGCTCATCGACGTGCCGTTGACCTATCCGCAGCTTGCGCTCGGCACCAAGCTCGAGGTGCCCACACTCGATGGCAAAGTGCTGTTGCGGGTTCCGGGCGGGACGCCGTCCCACAAGATCTTTCGCCTGAAGGGCAAGGGCATCCCGCGCCTCAACGGATACGGGCGCGGCGACCAGCTGGTTCGCGTCGTCGCGTGGGTTCCTGAAAGGCTCAACAAGAAGGAAGAGGAGCTCTTGAAGGAGCTCGAAAAGTCGCTCTCCGCGCGCGCGCCCAAGGTCGAGTGAGTAGCCGCCTGACCGATGCGCGTCCGTCGGCCCTGCGCCCGCTTCGCTCGGCTTCCCGCCGGTGGCGGGTGGAGAATCGATGTAGCCATGGGAGGCCCGGCGGGTGATCCTTGCTCGCTCCTGCACGAAGGGCCTCCGCGACGCGCATCGATCTGGCGTGACTAGTTTCCTATGACCGCCCATCTCTTTTCGTTCTACGTACCCGCCCTCGCCGAGGCCGACGCGACCATCGAGATCGGCGGCGACGAGCACCGCCACCTCGCGCGGGTGCTGCGGATGTCGCGCGGCGAGGCCATCCGCGTCACCAACGGGCGCGGACTGCGGGTCGCCGCCGCGATCGAGTCCATCGGGGCGTCGAAGACGCGCGCGCGCGTCACCGCAGTCGACCAGATCGACCCGCCGCGAACGCGCCTCGCGCTCGCGCTCGGCGTGATCCAGCGCGCCCACTTTGAGATCGCGGTGTCGCAGTGCGTGGAGGTGGGCGTCACGGAGTTCATTCCGGTGCTCGCGGAGAAGTGTCACGCGCGCGCCTGGTCGTCCGCGGCCCGCACCCGTGCGGAGCGGGTCGCCGTGTCGGCGATGAAGCAGAGCAATCGTTCGTGGCTGCCGCCGGTCCGCGACGCCGTCACGGTCACCGAACTCGCGCGGTTCGCCCGCGAATTCCGCCGCGCCGTGCTCGCCGATGCCAGCGGCGGCGAGGTAGCGGGCGCCAATGGAGACGCCCTGGCGATCGTCGGCCCGGAAGGCGGGTTCACCGACACGGAAATCGAGACCCTGGTGGCGGCGGGCGCGACACGCGCCGCGCTGGGGCGGCACCGGCTCCGCGCCGAAACGGCGGCCGTGGTGCTGGTGGCGGCGCTGGGGCGCGGAGTTTGACAGGGTGGGGCTCGTCTCATAGACTGCAAAAAGGGGTTATCGCACATGATTCGTGATCAATTGAACGACGACATGAAGACGGCGCTCAAGGCCGGCGACAAGTTGCGCTTGAGTGTGGTTCGCATGCTCATTTCGGAACTCAAGAACGAACGCATCGCGCAGGGCAAGGACCTAGACGAAGCGTCCGAGCGCAAAGTTCTCACCGGCTACGCGAAGAAGCGCAAGGAAGCGATGGACGCCGCGCGCTCGGGCGGGCGCGAGGAGATCGCCGCCCGCGAACAGCAGGAGCTGGACATCACGATGTCGTATCTCCCGCGGCAACTCACCGACGACGAACTGCGCGCGATCGTTCGCCGGCACGTCGAATCGTCGGGCGCCTCGGGGGCGCAGGCATTCGGCATGGTGATGAAGGCGGTCATGGGGGAGGTCGGCGGACAGGCCGATGGAAAGCTCGTTTCCGCGCTCGTGCGCGAGCTCCTCGGGTAGCAGGCGATAACGGATGGACGGCGCGACCATCGCGAGCATCGTCACCCTGGGGGTTCTCGCCGTGGGCGCGATTGTGGGCGGCACCAAGGGCCTCGCCCGCCAGGTGATTGAACTCCTCGGCTTGCTGGTTTCCTTCTTCGTCGCGGCGGTGGTGGCGAGTTGGGTGGCTGCCTTTCTCTCCGATCACACCTCTATGCCGCACGCCGCCACCCTGGTGGTCGGGTTCCTGGCCGTGTTCATCGGCGGCCTGGTCGCGTTTCATTTCGTGGCGATCTCGGCACAGCGCGTAATTCACACGACGCTGTTCGGCTGGGTCGATCGGGCGTGCGGGGCGGGGCTCGGGCTGGTGGCGGCGCTGCTGGTCGCGAGCGTTCTCGCCAATGTCCTCATCGAGCTGCCGATCTCGGCCGATTTCGAGCGAAGCCTGGAGGAGTCGTCGGTGGTCGCGTTCGTCCAGCCCATCGCGGGCTGGCTCTTCGACCTGGTGACGCCGCGCGACGGAGGCGCGTTCGCCGACGCTACCGTCCCGCAGCGGCGTGACTTGCTGACCGATGTGCATCCTGTCGGCCCAGCGCCCGCTTCGCTCGGCTACCCGCCGGTGTAGGCAAGAGCGGGTGGCGCCGAGGCGGGGTCCCCGCGGGGCGAAGCCCGCGGGGTGACGAGGCGACAGGACCCGCGGGTTCAAATCACATGACGATTCCAGGTGCATCGCAGCCTTTCGAGCACGCCTCGCGCGCGCTCGCGCTGGATGACGCGCTCGCCCTCGTGGCGGCCCACTGCGTCAACGACGGGGCGAAGCGCGCGCTCGCCGCGCTGCGACCGACTTCCGACATTGCCGCCATTCGGGCCTCGCTGGATGAGGTCGGCGAGTACCGGACGCTGCGCGAGCAGTCCGGCGACCTGGTCATCCCGGACACCGGCTATCGGGCCGACGTCGAACGCATTGCGCGCGGCGAGCGCGGCAGCGGCGAAGCACTGCGCAAGATCGCCGACGGCGAGCGCGCGGTCGACACGCTGCGTCGCGGTCTGTCGGGCGGCGAGACCGCCTTCACGCGCCTGCGCGCCATTGCCGCGTCCACCGTCGCCCACCCCGAGCTGGTCGCCGAGGCCGACCGCGCGCTCGAGGCCGACGGATCCGTCAAGGACGGGGCGACCCCGGCGCTCAAGGCCATCCGGCGCGACATCCGCGCGGCGCGCGTGGGGCTGCGCGAGCGCGCGGAAAAACTGGTCGGCGATCTCGGTGCCGACTCTCACGCGACCGTGATGGGCAGCCGCCACGTGCTGGTGGTCCCGCGCGGCAAGGTAAAGAAGGGCAGCGGCCTCGTGCACGGGGCCTCGCAGACCGGCGGATCGCTGTATGTGGAGCCGGTCGCACTGCTCGAACTGAACAACGCGCTCGAAACCCGCCTCGCCGACGAGACCGAGGAGATCGCGCGTATTCTGGCCGCGCTCTCGGACCGCGTGCGACGTCACGCGGGCGAGATTCTCGCCAACGCGGATGCGATCGAGCGCCTGGACGGGATCCGCGCGCGCGCTGCGTTCGCGGAACGATTCGGCTGCGTCGCCCCCGACATCTCGACCAGCGGGAGATTGCGCCTTGTCCGCGCCCGGCACCCGCTGCTCACCCTCGCGCTGGAGCGCGCGGGCGCGCTCGACCGTCAGGTTCCGCTCGACCTCACGCTCGAGCCCGGGCGCAGGCTCCTGGTCATCACCGGCCCCAACGCCGGCGGCAAGACCGTGGCCATCAAGACCGTCGGGCTGGCGACGCTCCTCCTGCAATGCGGCCTGCCGATTCCGTGCGCGCACGGCAGCGAGCTGCCGGTCTTCGAGCAGGTGTTCGCGGACATCGGCGACGAGCAATCGATGGAATCGTCGCTCTCGACGTTCACGTCGCACCTGCGCAACCTGGACGAGATGAGCCGCCGCGCCGACGCCAACACGCTCTGCCTGATCGACGAAATCGGCGACGGCACCGACCCGGACGAAGGCGCCGCGATCGCCGTCGCCACGCTGGAGCGGATGCTTTCGTCCAAGGCGGCTGTGATCGCGAGCACGCATTACGGGCGCATCAAGACCTTCGCGCTGGAGACCGACGGCGTGGCGAACGCGTCGATGGCCTTCGAGGACGAGGCGGCGCGGCCCCTGTATCGTCTGCTCGAGGGCATCGCGGGGCGCAGCCGCGGGATCGACACCGCGCGGCGCGTCGGGTTCGACCCGGCGGTGGTCGCGCGCGCGGAGCAAGTGGTGGGCAGCGAATCGTTCCGGCTGGAGTCTGCGCTCGCGCGCATGGAGGCCTCGTTCGCCGCGCTCGAGGCTGAACGCGCCGCGCTGGCGGCGGAACGCGCAGAGCTGGAGCGCCTGGTGGCGTCGAATCGCGAGAAGGAGCGGGCGTATTCGTTGACCAAAAAGGAAGCCAGCCGGCGCGCGCTGCGCGAAGCGGAAGAATTGCTCGTCCAGACCCGGAGCGACATCGAGAACCTCGTGCGCTCGCTGCGCGAGCGCGGCGCCGACCGCGCTGCGATCCGCGAAAGCCGCGCCCGCGTCGAGAAGATGATCGCAGACGTGCGCGACAAGTCCGCGCCGGAGTCCACGGTGGTCCCGCTCGCCACGGCGGCCGTCGGTGATCGCGTGTCGTTGAGCCCCACCGGCGTGCCGTCGGGAGTCGTGGTGGAGGTCGACCGCAAAGACGCGGTGGTGGAGCTCGGCGGCAAGCGGATTCGGGCGCGCCTGGGCAAACTCTACGCAGCCGCGGTCGACGCGCCGGCGCCGCCGCGGGCGCCGGTCCACGTCGAGTACGAGCCGGTGGGGGAGATGGAGGTCAGCGTGCGCGGGCTCGACCGCGAGAGTGCGGTGGAGGAAGTGAGCCGCTTCGTCGACCGCGCGCTGCTCACTGGACTCCACGAAGTGAAGATCGTGCACGGGCTGGGGGGAGGTGTGCTGGGTCGCGCGGTGCGCGATTTTCTCGCCAGGGACCCGCGCGTCGCGACGGTTCGCCCCGGCGACCCGATGGAGGGAGGCATGGGTGTGACGTTCGTCACCCTGCGCTGAAGCGATATGCCGATCCCACAACACGTCATCGAACAGGTTCGCGACCGCAACGACGTTGTCGAGGTCGTCGGGCAATACGTCGACTTGAAACGCGCGGGGACGAACTACAAGGGCCTGTGTCCATTCCACCAGGAAAAGAGCCCGAGTTTCACCGTGAGTCCCGAAAAGCAGATCTTCCACTGCTTCGGGTGCAACAAGGGCGGCAACGTCTTCCAATTCGTGATGGAGATGGATGGCGTGAGCTTCCCGGAAGCGGTGCGCGCGCTCGGCCGTCGCGTCGGGATCGAGGTGGAAAGCCGCCCCGGCGCCGAAGACGCGTCGGAGAACGAGGCGCTGTTCGAGGCGAACTCCTTCGCGGGACGCTTCTACCACGCCGAGCTCACCCGCTCGCCGGCGGCGGAAAAAGCCCGCAGCTACCTCGAGGGGCGGGCGATTCCGAGGGAGGCCTGGACCCACTTCGGGCTCGGCTATGCGCCGGCGACCGGGGAGGTGCTGTGGGCGGCGGCGCAGGCGAAGTCGATCTCCCGCGACGTGCTGACCCGGTTGCGTCTGGTCGTCCCGCGGGAGGGCGGACGCGGATACTTCGACTATTTCCGCGACCGGGTCATCTTCCCGATCATCCTGCCCGGGAGCCGGGTGGTTGGGTTCGGCGCGCGCACCCTGGGGGACTCGGACCCCAAGTACCTCAATTCGGCGGAGAGCGCGTTGTTCCAGAAGCGGCGGACGTTCTACGGGCTCGACCGCGCCCGCGACGGCATTCGCACGCGTCGCCACGCCGTCATCGTCGAGGGATACACCGACCTGATCCGGCTCCACCTGGTGGGAGTGACGAACACGATCGCGACCTGCGGGACGGCGCTCACCCCGGAGCACGCGGTCCGGCTGCGGCGAATCACGCGCCGGGTGGTGCTGGTGCCCGATGGCGATGCGGCCGGACAGAATGCGGCGGTGGCGTCCGGGGCTCTCTTGATGGCCGCTGGGGTAGAAGTTGGGGTCGTCCCTCTTCCGGCGGGCCAGGATCCCGACACCGCCGGTAAATCAAGTTCTCCACAAGAGTTTCAGGAACTTCTTTCCCGACCGTTGGAATATTTTCAATTCCTTGACTATACTATCCAGCACCGAAACCTGACGGCGCGGGAGCGCGAAGAGCTGATTCGACGGGTGGTTGGCGGGATCGGCGAGTCGGACGACCCTCTGCGGGGGGATGTACTGATTGGGGAGCTGGCCCGCGTGGTGCGGGTGGATCCCGCCGGGCTGAGGCGATTGCTTCGACCGGGTGCGACCGACGGGGCGGGAAGCGCAAGGGGTGATGCCGGGGCAGGCCGGGTCGGCGGCAATCGTCGATCGCTCGAACGGCTCGTGCTGCGGCTGGTCATGGAGGGCACCCCGTCGGCGCTGGACGCCCTGGAGTCGCTGGATATCGAGGATTTCTCGGAGGAGTCTAACCGCAAGTTATATAAACTGCTTGACTCGGTACGGGAGGCCCATATTGATTTGAGAGGTCGCGACTTCCAACGTCGCGCCGAAGAAGCCGGGCTGGAAGGGTTTGCCGCTGAAACTTCCCTTTTATCCGTCCCACCCGGAAATGTCGATACACTTCTGAAAGACGCCGTTCGCAGGTTGAAGAAGCTCCGTATTCGCGACGAGCTGGCGCTGCTCCGCGAGCGACTTCTGAACCTGCCGTCGGAGAGCGACGAAGCCGTCGCCGTCGCTGAGTATTACCATCGGTTGCGCCAGGCGCTGGCCGAACTATGACCAGGAGAACAAAGATGAAGGTGGCGAAGGGAACCAGTACGAAAGCGGCAGTTACAACACCGGATCGTTTCGACGACGTGCTCGAAGACATCCGCCGGATCGCGGAGGACAAGGGCTTCGTCCTGAACCACGAGATCGATTCGCTGGTGGGGGACGACTTCACTCCCGAGGACATCGTCGTTTTGTACGATCGTTTGAGCGAGGAGAAGATCGACTTTTTCGACTCGCCGGAGAAGGCGCGCCTCAAAATCGACGCGCGCAAACGCCGCGAGGAGAAGGAAGAGCAGAAGACCGAGGAGGAAGTCAAGGCGGTCATCCGCTACGACGACCCCGTGCGCATGTACTTGCGCGAGATGGGGAAGGTCCCGCTGCTCGACCGCGAAGGCGAGGTCGAAATCGCCAAGCGCATCGAGCAGGGTCAGATCCTGATCGCGAAGGCGGTGTTCTCGCTCGATTCGCCGGTGAGGGAGTTGCAGCGGCTCGCGCGCACCGTCGAGAAGGGTGACATGCGCCTCGACGAGGTGGTGCAGGTGGAGACGGGCGGCATCGCGCCGTCGGCTACCGGCAAGAAGGAGCGCCAGATGCGCTTCCGCCCCGTCAGGAAAATCGCGGCGCTGCGCAAGGAGATTGTCGAGGTCCAGAAGAAGATCAAGCTCAAGAAGAACACGACCAAGCGCCCGACCCTGGAGCGCTCGCTCGAACTTCGCCAGGCGAAGCTCTTCGAAGAGTATATCAAGCTCCAGCTCAATCCGAAGCAGCTCGAGCGGATCGTCGAGAACATCCGCGTCACCCGCGACCGGCTCAAGGACTACGAATCGAAGCTCGGCGAGTACGAGGAGTTCGTGGGCCTTTCGTACGACGACATCTTCGCGCACGTGAAGAAGCTCAAGAGCGGCTCGCGCCGGCGCAACGTCAAGGTCGACGGCAAGGGGATGTGGTCGCTCGAGATGCTGGAAGACTTCGAGCGCAAGATGCGGGCGCTGCGCGCCGAGATCAAAGAGATCGAGAAGGAAGAGAACATCTCGATCAAGGATCTCGACAAGATCGTGGACAGCATCCGCAAGGGCGAAATCCAGGTCCAGCGCGCCAAGAAAGAGATGATCGAGGCGAACGTCCGTCTCGTCATTGCCATCGCGAAGCGCTACACCAACCGTGGGCTCGAGTTCCTCGACCTGATTCAGGAGGGAAACAGCGGGCTCATGCGCGCGGTCGACAAGTTCGACTACCGCAAGGGCTACAAGTTCTCCACCTACGCGACGTGGTGGATCCGCCAGGCGATCACCCGCGCGATCGCGGACCAGGCGCGCACCATCCGCGTGCCCGTGCACATGATCGAAGCGATCAACAAGGTCTCGCGCGCGCAGCGCAAGCTCGTGCAGGAGAACGGCCGCGACCCGACCCCGGAAGAGGTGGCGAAGAAGCTCGACTACCCGCTCGACAAGGTCAAGAGTGTCATGAAGGCGAGCATGGAGCCGATTTCACTCGACCGCCCGATCGGGGAGGACGAGGATTCCAACCTGTCCGACTTCATCGAGGACACGTCGGCGGCGTCACCCGCGCAGTCGGCGTCCCACGCCATGCTGCGCGACCAGCTCAACCGCGTGTTGAGCACACTCACGCGGCGCGAGGAGAAGGTCATCCGCCTGCGCTTCGGCCTGGGGGACGGAACACCGCGCACGCTGGAAGAGGTCGGCACCATCTTCAATGTGACGCGCGAGCGCGTGCGTCAGATCGAGGCGAAGGCCCTGAAGAAGCTCCAGCACCCGAGCCGGGCGCGAAAGCTCAAGGGCTACACCGAGATCATATGATCGATCGTCGGGCGTCGACACGCGAGTGGTCGACGCCCGACGCCCTACTCTGCCGTGTTCGTGCGCTTCCGCATATCATTCCCACAATTTGCTGAACTAACGAGGTTTGACGCCGGGCCGAACGCCGGAGTATGCTCCGACAATCGGGCCCATAGCTCAGTGGTTAGAGCAGCCGGCTCAGCGCAGTGAATCTAAGTTGAGGCTCAATACGATTGATTGCCGAGGGCTGCCTGGCGAGTAATCGCCAGCGCATAACCTGCCAAACTCGGGGAAGCCTAAGTCGAGGGATACGGTAATCCCGAGCCAAGCTCCGCAGGGAGAAGGTGTAGAGACTAGACGGCAGGCACCCCACGGGGTGAAGGGATAGTCCAGCCCACGAACTCGAAAGGGGCAGCGAAAGCTGTCGTGGGATGCATAACCGGTCGCGCCCAGGTTCAAATCCTGGTGGGCCCACCAAATTCCAGCAACAGGGAGTCGAGCGTGCGGTTCAGGTCGTTTGGCAGAATCCGAGAAGGGAGCCCCGCCACCACCGGCACGCTATGACCGACCTTCGTCGCGACATCAGCCTCTTTGTCAGCGTGGCCCGCATCGAAGCGGTGCTGCACGCGAACCACGTCGCCCTCCAGAGACTGCCGCAGGAAATCGCCGCGATCGATCGCACCCTGGCGGAGCTGGAGGCGAAGGAGAAGGCGTCGCACGCGGCGTTCGAGGTGATGCAGAAGCGGCGGCGCGAGGTGGAGCGGCTCCTGCGCGAGCACGAAGACCACCTGCGGAAGTGCCGGGGCCAGCAATCCCTGGTGAAGACCAACGAAGAGTACACCGCCATGCTCAAGGAGATCGCGCAACTCGAGCAGTCGATTTCGAACGACGAGGAGCAGATTCTCACCCTGATGGATCAGCTGGAGCACGCGCAGCAAGAAGCCACCGGAGCGACGGAGCTGTACCAGGCCGAGCACGCGCGGCGCACGAAGGAGCGCCAAGCGCTGGAAACGCAGGCGGAGTCGCTCGCGGGCGAGACCGCCCGCCTGACGGCGGAGAGGCCGAGAGTACTCGCCGAGATCACCCCGATTCTCGTCAAGCGCTACGAGCGCGTCGCGGGAAAACACCGCGACGTCGCGGTCACCCGCGTCGAAGCGGAGCACTGCGGCGCGTGCCGCCAACAGCTCCCGCCGCAGGTCGCGGTCGAAGTGCGCAAGAACGACCAGTTCATCACCTGCCCGGCCTGTGGACGCATCCTCATCCACTATGCGGATTGACGCCACGCTCGCGGCGAAGCTCGCGATCGTCCTCGACAGGCTGCTCGACGGAAAGACGCTCGCGGTGGCCGCGGTCGAAGCCGGCATGAGTGCGTCGGAGATTGAACGCTTCGCGCGCGAGCTCAAGCGGGAGCTAGGCCGCAGCGCAGGCGTCAAGCCGGCGCGCAAGGGCAAGGGCGGTCTCTCGCTCGTCGCCTACGCCGACGGGGGATCGCGCGGCAACCCCGGCAAGGCGGCGTGTGGCGTGCTGGTGACGGATGCCGACGGCGCCGAGCTGCTCCGGCGCGCGAAGACGCTCGGCAAGGCCACCAACAATGTCGCGGAGTACGAGGGTGTGCTCTACGCGCTCGATCTGTGCCGTGAGCTGGGCGCAGCCGACGTGCTGCTCCGCCTCGACAGCGAACTGGTCGTGCGCCAGCTCGAGGGGCGGTACAAGGTGAAGGACGCCAAGCTCGCGAAGCTCCACGCGCGTGCGCGCGAAGCGGCTTCCGCGTTCGAACACTTCCACGTCGAACACATCCCGCGCGCTGAGAACGCCATCGCGGACCAGCTGGCCAACGCCGCACTCGACGGCAAGGAACTGGACTGAGGGCATGAATGGCTGTCAAAGTTGCTTCTTGCATTATCATCGTGACGTGTTTGGGCCTGGTTTCCGTGGGTCATCCGGCGGCTGGGCAAGGTAGCGCTGGAGCAGAAGAAGCACAGCGCGCAGTTACCCCGTCTACCACGACGGCCAGTTCATGGGCACCGTCAACGTTGCTGAAGGGGACAGTGGTTGGGCCTATGCTGGGCGAGGTAGCTACAATAGCCCCCTCGACAGCGTCGCGATCGCGCTTGTTGCCGATGGATACAGGGTGTCGGAGATCATGTCGAAGCCGTTTGGCGCCTTGCTCGTGGCTGCTAAAGAAAAAGAGCCTCAACAACTAGTCTCGTTTGCGCCCTGGGTGATCGCGGAGTTGAGTTCTGGGCCCGCGCTCGACGAAGGTGCACCCTGCAGGTTATTCGATTACGAACGCTCCTTGCCGGTTCTCCGATCAATCGCGGAACGACACGCAGACAGATGATCATCCGACGCGTATCGGTCAGGGCAGGACCGTCCGCTGTTGCGTCGAAAGCACGTTGCTCCCTATAATGCCCTTGGTCCGAGCGGGCGAGATGATCGCGGGCGGCTTCGCGCCGCTCGAGGAAAGTCCGAGCACCACGGAGCGGGATGCTGGATAACGTCCAGCGGAAGCGATTCCAGGGAAAGTGCCACAGAAAACACACCGCCAACTCCCGGGCAACCGGGACGGCAAGGGTGAAAAGGTGAGGTAAGAGCTCACCGGGCTTCCGGCGACGGCGGCCGTCATGGTAAACCCCATCCGGTGCAAGACCAAATAGGAGAGCAGAGGCGCTCCGCCTCACTATGACTCTCGGGTTGGTTGCTCGAGGTGTCCGGCAACGGACATCCCAGACAAATGATCATCCTCCTTCGGGAGAACAGAACTCGGCTTATGTCCCGCTCGGACCACTTCCGAATGAACAAGTACCAGTGGCTGCGCAACGACACGATCGATGAGACCGCCGCGGGCGCGCTGGCCGCGGCGCTCGCGATTCCGGCAGCCGCCGCGCGGTTTCTGGTCGGGCGTTCGATCGCCGACCCGGCGGCGGCGCGCGAGTATTTCCAACCCACCCTGGAGCACACCCACGACCCCTTCCTGTTCGAGCGCATGCGCGAGGCGGTCGCGCTGGTGCAGGCGGCCGAGAAAGACGGGCACGTCGTGCTCGTGCACGGCGACTATGACGTCGACGGTATTTCCGGCGCCGCGCTCCTGTTCCATTATCTAAGCGGAGCCTTTGCCACCGTGCTGCGCTTCGTGCCCGACCGGCGCCGCGACGGCTACGGCGTGGCGGAGCGCGCGATCGAGTGGGCGATCGAGCAAAAGGTCGGGCTCTTCATCGCGGTCGACTGCGGCACGTCGGACGCCGCGCGCCTGCGCCGGCTGGAAGCGGCCGGCATCCGCGTGATCGTGTGCGACCACCATCAGCTCCCGGTGGACGGCGACGTGGCCGGCGTGCTCCTGAACCCGGTGCGGCCGGGAGAGAGCTATCCGTTCCCGTCGCTGTGCGGGACCGGCGTCGCCTACAAGCTGGTGCAGGCGCTGGCGGCGTCCGGAGTCCGCGGCGCGACCGAGCCGGAGTCGCTCCTCGACCTCGTCGCGCTGGCCACGGTCGCCGACATGGCGCCGCTGGTCGGCGAGAACCGCTACTTCGTGCGCGCCGGTCTCTCGAACATCAACCGCGCGCCGCGCCCCGGCCTCGAGGCGATCCGAAACCTCGCGCGCCTCTCCGGCAGCCAGATCACGTCGCGGCACCTCTCGTTCGCGTTCGCGCCGCGCTTGAACGCGCCCGGCCGCGTGTCGCGACCGAAGCCGTCGCTCGAAATCCTATGCGCGGGGGCGAAGGAGCGCGCGCTCCAGCTCGCCGCGATCCTCGAAGAAGAAAACGATCGTCGCCGCACGCTGACCGAGCGCGTCCAGACCGAAGCGATCGCCGCCATCAACGGGATGCCGGACCGCGGGGAGCGCGGCGGGTTCGTGCTGGCGAACGACGCTTGGAACGAGGGCGTGCTCGGCATCGCGGCGGCCCGGCTGGTGGAGCAGTTCGGCCGGCCCGCCATCCTCATGAGCCCGAGCAACGGGCTCTTGAAGGGATCCGGGCGCAGCATTCCGGGCGTCAATCTCAAGGAGCACCTCGACCATT
>Ga0184629_10000863_pt1 | contig 12991 bp, 9 predicted proteins | sample PLM4_32_b1_FD_133158 | JGI IMG/M metagenome (GOLD analysis project Ga0184629, IMG submission 133158) | Groundwater sediment microbial communities from an aquifer in East River, Colorado, USA - PLM4_32_b1 | ecosystem: Environmental > Terrestrial > Soil > Riparian zone | place: USA: East River... | reverse complement strand
GCGACCTGCTCAAGGCCCAGGTGCGCACGGCCCAGAGCGAGCTCGACTCGATCGTCAAGCACAATGCGATCAACATCAGTCGCAACACGCTCGCGACCACGATCGGGATCGAGGAGGCGAAGCTCGGGGAGGTGGATACGGTGCTCACCGCCGTGCCGCGGACCTACGACGAGACCCAGATCCTCACCGAGGCCGAGAGCACGCGCCCCGATCTCAAGGCCGCGAAGGCCGACTGGGACGCGGCGCGCGCCAGCCTGCGCGCGGCCAACTTCCTCCGGCTTCCGTATCTCTCGATCTCGGGCTCGGCAACCTACAGGCCCGTTTCGAAGTCGACGACGACGCTCTACGATACGTCGGGAGTCCTGTTACCGACGCCCTCGCTTCAGTCCACCCGGAGCGACGTGGACCGGGTCTACAGCGGCCAGATCGGGGTGACCTGGAACGTCTTCACCGGCTTCGGGAACGAGGCCTCTATCGCCACGAGCCGCGCCCGGCTGATGCGGTCGAAGGACACCTACGACGCCTTGCGCCGCAACTTGGCGGGCGAGGTGCACCAGATCCTGCAGACCTACCGCGAAGTGGTGGAGGCCTACAACGTCACCCAGCGTGCGATCGAGAGCGCGGAGGAGAACCTGAAGCTCACGCAGCAGAAGTACAACGTCGGCTCCTCCACGATCCTCGACCTGATCGACGCCCAGGTGCAGCTCCAGAGCGCGCAGAGCGACGCCGTCTCGGCGCTCGCGGGGATGCGCGTGGCGGAAGCCGCGGTGGAGAAGGTCCGCGGGCGCGGCGACTGAGCGCGGCGCAGCCGCCGGAGCGGGATGAAACCCGAGCGACATGAGCGATAGGACGCTGGGAGGAGCCGCACTCGCATGAAGAAGAAATGGATCTGGATCGGCCTGGGAGGGCTCGTCGTCGTCCTCCTGATCGCGGGGAACGTCGCGCGCCAGTCGGCGGGCAAGGTGGTGGCGGTGCAGTTCGCCCGCGTGCGCCGCGAGGACATCACCGCGCGGGTGCGCGCGCCGGGCAAGATCGAACCCCGTACCCAGGTCAAGGTGAGCGCCGACGTCATGGGCAAGGTCGTCCAGCTTCCGATCAAGGAGGGCGACCGGGTGAGGCAGGGCCAGCTCATGCTGCAGCTCGACGACACCCAGTACCGCTCCGCACACTCGCAGGCGAAGGCGGCCCGGGCCTCGGCCGATGCCCGGCTGCGCGAGGTCGAGTCCTCGCTCAAGGTGGCGGAGGCGAGCTACCAGCGGCAGAAGGCCCTGTTCGAGCAGCGGCTGCTCTCCCAGGCGGAGTGGGACCAGGCGACCACGAACTACGAGTCGGCCCGCGCGTCGGTCGCGACCTCCCGCGAAGAGGTGGCGCGCAGCCAGGCGGCGCTCGAGGGCGCTTCGGACAACCTCTCCAAGTGCCGGTTCCTCGCCCCGTTCGACGGCGTCGTGAGCGCGCTCAACGTCGAGGCGGGCGAGGTCGTCATCACCGGCACGATGAACAATCCGGGGACGCAGATCCTGGTCGTCTCGGACCTCTCCCGCATGCTGGTCCGCGCGGACGTGGACGAGACCGATGTCGTGGACCTCAAGATCGGGCAGAAGACGAAGATCACCGTGGATGCGCTCCCCGACACCTCCTTCCCCGGGACCGTGACCGAGATCGGCAACACCGCCAAGCGCACGGCCACGGGCGGCGCCGAGGGGCAGACCAACTTCGAGGTCAAGGTGGTGTTCGATCAGGACGTCCCGCAGGTGAGGCCCGGGATGACGGCCGATGTCGAGATCGAGACCGGGACGCGCGAGAAGACGCTGGGCGTTCCGATCCAGGCGGTCGTGGTGCGCACCGAGCGCGAGCTGGAACGCGCGGGTCGCAAGGAGCGCCCCGCGAAGCGCGCGAAGAAGGATGCCGCGCTGGCGGCCGAGGACGACACGATCGGCGTCAAGGACAAGGAGATCACGGGGATGTTCGTGGTGCGCGACGGGATCGCCGCGTTCGTTCCGGTGCGCACCGGGCTCGCGAGCGAGACCGAGATCGAGATCTTCGGCGACGCCAAGGAAGGCGAATCGGTGGTGGCGGGCCCCTACAAGGCCCTGCGCGAGCTCAAGCCGAGCACCAAGGTCAAGCGGGAGGCTCCCGGGGGCCGCGGCAGGAAGACCTAGTGGACACTAAATGCTGATCACCGTCCGTGACCTGCACCGCATCTACCAGGTCGGAACCGAGCAGGTCCATGCGCTGAACGGGGTGGACTTCGACGTGGAGCCGAACGAGTACCTGGCGGTCATGGGTCCCTCGGGCTCTGGCAAGACCACGCTCATGAACATCATCGGCTGCCTCGACACCGCGACCCGCGGCTCCTACCGGCTCAAGGACCGGGAGATCGGCAAGCTCACCGACGACGAGCTGGCAAAGATCCGGAACCAGGAGATCGGGTTCGTATTCCAGACCTTCAACCTGCTGCCGCGCGCCGACGCGCTGCACAACGTCGAGCTGCCGCTGGTCTATGCCGGCATCAAGCACGAGGAGCGCCGCCGGCGCGCGAAAGAGGCGCTCGACCTGGTGGGGCTCAGCGACCGCATGAAGCACCGGCCCAACGAGCTTTCGGGCGGGCAGCGCCAGCGCGTGGCGATCGCGCGCGCGCTGGTGAACAAGCCCAGCATCATCCTCGCCGACGAGCCCACCGGGAACCTGGACAGCGCGACGGGGGAGGAGATCATGGCGGCGTTCGAGAACATCTGGAAGGCGGGCAACACCGTGATCCTGGTCACCCACGAGGCCGACATCGCCGCCCACGCCCGGCGCGTCGTGCGCATGCGGGACGGGAAGATCGCGAGCGACGAGCGGCGCGGGGAGGGCGACGGGAGGGCGGCGGTCCCCCCCTCCGGCGTGGCACCGGAAGGAGCACGGCCATGAACCCGCGCGAGAGCGCCGGCATCGCGCTGCACGCCCTGCGCGCGAACAAGATGCGCTCGTTCCTCACCCTGCTCGGCACGATCATCGGCGTGATGTCGGTGATCGCGGTGCTGTCCTTCGTCGAGGGCCTGAACCGCTTCGTGTCCCAGAAGCTGCTGAACGCCGGCGCCAACGCCTTCTGGGTGGACCCCTACGGATTCGTCACCAGCCAGGAGCAGTGGGAGGAGGTCAAGGACAACCCGGAGATCACCCTCGACGACGCGGATGCGCTGCGGCTGGGCGTGCCCCACGCCGCGATGGTCGTGGCCCAGGCCGACGCACGCGTCGCGGCCCTCTATCGCAACAAGATCGTACGGGGCGTTGAGGCGCGCGGCCGCGGTCCGGGCTTCGAGACCGTGGACGATTACTCGGTTGCGTTCGGGAGGAATCTCACCGAGCAGGACGACCTGCGCCGCCAGCTCGTGTGCGTCCTGGGAGCCGAGGTTTCGGAGGAGCTGTTCGCGGGGCTCGATCCGCTCGGACGGCGGGTCCGGCTCGGCGCCGAGACCTATGAGGTCGTCGGCGTGATGGCGTCCAAGGGCAAGGTGTTCGGCCAGAGCCAGGACCGGTTCGCCGCCATCCCGATCCGCACCTTCCTCAAGTACAAGAGCGACCGGCGTTCGGTGTCGATCGCCGTGAAGAGCGTGGACCAGGCCTCCCTGCCGCTCGCCCAGCAGGAGACGCGGAACATCCTGCGGGGCCGGCGCCACCTCCGTCCCGGCATGCACGACAACTTCGGGATGACGACTTCGGACAACGTGCTCGACCTCTACCGCAACCTCACCGGAGGCATCTTCGTGGTCACGATCGGCGTGGCCGCGATCTCGCTGCTGGTGGGCGGGATCGTGATCATGAACATCATGCTGGTCTCGGTCACCGAGCGCACGCGAGAGATCGGGATTCGCAAGGCGATGGGCGCGCGGCGGCGCGACATCCTGACGCAGTTCCTGGTCGAGGCCACGACGCTCTCGCTGAGCGGCGGCCTGATCGGAGTGATCGCGGGAATTGTTCTGGCGGTGCTGGCCGGGGCGCTTTCGCCGCTGCCCACGGCGGTGAGCGTGCCCGCGGTGGTGATGGGCATCGTCATGTCCGCCGCGATCGGCATCTTCTTCGGCTCGTTTCCGGCGTGGAGGGCGGCCCGCCTCGACCCGATCGAGGCGCTGCGCTACGAGTAGCCCATGAACTTCCTGCTGCTGCGCGAGACGATCGGGATGGCGGCGCGGGCGCTGGTCGCCAACCGGCTGCGCTCCGTGCTCGCGCTGCTCGGCATCGTGATCGGCGTGGCCACCCTGATCGGCATGGTCGCGCTGATCAACGGTTTCCAGCGCTCCTTCCAGCGCAGCATCCAGTCTTTCGGGAACAACACGATCTACATCCGCCGCATCCGTCCGGGGGTGATGCTCGGCGGCGACGTTCCCGACAGCCTGAAGCAGCGGCGCGCCTTCACCAAGGAGGATGCCGAAGCGATCCTCGCCCAGTGCCCCGCGGTGCGCGCGATCGCCCCCTTCAAGTGGCCCTTCTCCGACCTCAAGCTCACCTACCGCGGCCGGAGCACCCGCAGCACGTTCTGCTACGGCACGAACGAGGACTACCTGACCACGCACGGCTACGACCTGGCGCGCGGCCGCTTCTTCACCGAGGAGGAGGTGCAGCGCAACGCGGACGTGGTGGTGCTGGGCAAGGACACGCGTGAGACCCTGTTCCACGACGCGAGCGGCATGGGGGAGCGCGTCCACATCGGCGGCATCCCCTTCACGGTGATCGGCGAGTTCGAGCCCAAGGGGAAGATGCTCGGAAACAACTTCGACCAGGTGGCGGCCATTCCCTACACCACGATCGACAAGCACTTCCCGGTGCCGCAGGACGCCCCGATCTGGTTCCCGAAGCGCGGGGAGCTGTTCCTGGACGCGATCGCGGTGTCGCCCGAGGAGAGCGAGCGCGCCCAGCAGCAGATCATCGAGTTGCTGCGGATCCGCCGCCATCTGCCGAGCAACAAGCCCAACAACTTCGTGGTGTTCACCGACGACGCCTTCCTCTCGCTCTACAACGCGATCACCGGCGGCGTGTTCGCCCTGATGGCGCTGATCTCCTCGATCGCGCTGCTGGTCGGCGGCATCGGCGTGATGAACATCATGCTGGTGGCCGTGACCGAACGCACCCGCGAGGTGGGGGTGCGCAAGGCGCTGGGAGCCCCGCGCCGCGCGATCCTCACCCAGTTCCTGGTCGAGGCGGTGGTGCTGACCGCCGCGGGCGGGGCGATCGGGATCCTGGTCGGCGCGGGAGTGTCGTGGGTCATCCACGCCGTGAGCCAGATGCCCACGTACGTCTCGCTGTGGTCCGTGATCACCGCGATCACGTTCTCGGCGATCGTCGGGATCTTCTTCGGCATCTACCCCGCGATGCGCGCCTCCCGCCTCGATCCGGTGGACTCGCTGCGCTACGAGTGAGCGCACGGCGGGCGCCTGACGCGCCCGCCGGACGTCGCGCCGGGAGTAGGGGGGCCTTGAGCCACCTGCTATCATGCCCCCGGCATGAGCACCCTGACCGAGCCTGAGTCGGTGCGGCCCCGCGAGCGGGCCGCCGCCGAAGCGCCCCGCACGCGCGCACCCGGCCTCACCGACATCGTGATCCGCGGCGCGCGCGAGCACAACCTCCAGAACCTCACGCTCCGGCTGCCGCGCCAGAGCCTGATCGTGATCACCGGGGTGTCGGGCTCTGGCAAGTCCTCGCTGGCCTTCGACACGCTCTACGCCGAGGGCCAGCGCCGCTACGTCGAGTCGCTCTCGGCCTACGCGCGCCAGTTCCTGGGGCAGATGGAGAAGCCCGAGGTGGACGCGATCGAGGGCCTCTCGCCCGCGATCGCGATCGAGCAGCGGGGAGCGGGCTCCAACCCGCGCTCGACCGTGGCCACGATCACCGAGATCTACGACTACCTGCGCCTGCTGTTCGCGCGCCTCGGCGTGCAGCACTGCCCCAACTGCGACACGCGCATGGAGCGCCAGAGCGTGGACGAGATCGTGGACCTGCTGCTCGAGCGCCAGGCGGGTGCCAAGGCCAGCCTGCTCGCCCCGCTGGTGCGCGGCCGCAAGGGCGAGTACAAGAAGGAATTCGAGACCGTGCGCCGCCAGGGCTACCTGCGGGCGCGCGTGGACGGCGCCTGGGTGGAGCTGGACGACCCGCCCAAGCTCGCGCGCACCAAGCGCCACGACATCGACATCGTGGTGGACCGGCTCACCGTGGACAAGGCCACCCGCGCGCGCCTCGCCGAGTCGATCGAGGCCGCGCTCAAGTTGGGCGCGGGGCTGGTGACGGTGGCGCGCGAGGGCGAGCCCGACCTGGCGTTCAGCCAGGGCGCGGCGTGCCCCAAGTGCGGCACCAGCGTCGAGGTCCCCGAGCCGCGGAGCTTCTCGTTCAACTCCCCCTACGGCGCGTGCAGCCAGTGCGACGGGCTCGGCACCCGGCTCGAGGTGGATCCCGCGCGCGTCGTCCCCGATCCCTCGAAGAGCCTGGAGCAGGGCGCGGTGGTGACGTGGAGCGACGCTTCCGGAACGTGGACGGGGGGCACGCTCAAGGCGCTGGCGAAGACGTTCGAGTTCTCGCTCAAGCAGCCGTGGAGCAAGCTTCCGCCCCGCATCCAGAAGCTGCTGCTCCACGGCTCGGGCGAGGAGGAGGTGCGCTTCGAGTTCCGCACCAAGAAGGGCTCGCACTTCATCCACAAGAGCCGCTTCGAGGGCGTAATCCCGAACCTCGAGCGGCGGTACCGGACGAGCACGAGCGAGTCGGTGCGGCGCTGGATCGGAAGCCTGCTCCATTCCACGCCCTGCCCCGGGTGCGGCGGCCGGCGGCTCAAGCCCGAGAGCCTCGCGGTGCGCATCGCCGGGCGCAACATCTCCGAATGGACCGCCCTCTCGGTCGAGGTTGCGCGCAGGGAGTCCGGAGCGCTGCGCTTCGACGGCGCGCAGGCGACGGTCGCGCGCCCGATCATGAAGGAGCTGACGAGCCGGCTCGGCTTCCTCGAGGACGTGGGCCTCGACTACCTCACGCTCGACCGCTCGGCCGGGACGCTGGCGGGCGGCGAGGCGCAGCGCATCCGGCTCGCCACCCAGATCGGCTCCCAGCTCACCGGCGTGCTCTACATCCTGGACGAGCCCTCGATCGGCCTCCATCATCGCGACAACGAGCGCCTGCTGCGCACGCTGCTGCGGCTCCGCGACCTCGGGAACACCGTGGTGGTGGTGGAGCACGACCGCGACACCATGGAGGCCGCCGACTGGCTGGTGGACCTCGGCCCCGGCGCGGGGCGCCACGGCGGGCGGCTGGTGGCGGCGGGGCGGCCGGCCGACGTGAAGCGCAACCCGGACTCGCTCACCGCGCGCTACCTGAACGGCGAGCGCACGATCCCGGCCCCCGCGGAGCGCCGGAAGGGCAGCGGCAAGGCGCTCGAGGTGCTGGGCGCCGCTGCCCACAACCTGCGCGACGTGGACGTGCGCTTCCCGCTCGGCGCCTTCATCTGCGTCACCGGCGTTTCCGGCTCGGGGAAGAGCACGCTCGTCAACGACATCCTGCTCGCCGCCCTGGCCCGCGGCATGGGCGGCAGCGGGCCCGTGCCGGGGAAGCACCGCGGCCTCAAGGGCGCGGAGCACGTGGATAAGGTCGTTGCGATCGACCAGAGCCCGATCGGCCGCACGCCGCGCTCCAACCCGGCGACCTACACCGGCACGTTCGGGTTCATCCGCGACCTGTTCGCGAAGCTCCCGGAGGCCAAGGTGCGCGGCTACGGCCCGGGACGATTCTCGTTCAACGTGAAGGGCGGGCGCTGCGAGGGCTGCCAGGGTGACGGCCTCAAGAAGATCGAGATGCACTTCCTGCCCGACGTGTTCGTGCGCTGCGACCTGTGCCACGGGCGGCGCTACAACCGCGAGACCCTCGAGGTGAAGTTCAAGGGCCGCTCGATCGCGGACGTGCTGGAGATGACGGTCGAGGAGGGGCTCGAGTTCCTGGGCGCCATCCCGCCGCTCAGGCGCAAGATCGAGACCCTGAAAGGGGTCGGCCTCGGGTACATTCACCTCGGCCAGTCGGCGACCACGCTCTCGGGCGGCGAGGCCCAGCGCGTCAAGCTCGCGACCGAGTTGTCGCGTGTGGCGACCGGCCGGACGCTGTACATTCTGGACGAGCCCACCACCGGCCTCCATTTCGAGGACGTGCGCGTGCTGCTCGAGGTGCTGCAGGCGCTGGTGGAGCGCGGGAACACGGTGGTGGTGATCGAGCACCAGCTCGACGTGATCAAGTGCGCCGACTGGCTGATCGATCTGGGTCCGGAGGGCGGCGAGCGCGGAGGCACCGTGGTCGCAGCAGGCACTCCCGAGGCGGTGGCGCGCGTCCGGGGGTCGTACACGGGTGAGGCCCTGCGCCAGGTGATGCGATCATGAATCCGACGTCATCCGCGACCGCCCCGGCCACGCGCAGGACGCCTCCGACGCGTGCCGCCACGATGCGCGCCGTAGTGAAGGCCGCTGCCGGGCCGGGCGTAGAGATCCGCGAAGTGCCGGTGCCCGCCTGCGGTCCGGGCGAGCTGCTGCTGCGCGTGCTGCGCGCCGGCGTGTGCGGCACCGACCTCCACATCTACACCTGGGACCGCTGGTCGCAGGACCGGATCCGCCCGCCCGTCACGCTCGGCCACGAGTTCGTGGGCGAGGTGGTCGAGCGCGGCGCCGGCGTCACCGAGTTCGAGATCGGCGAGTTCGTTTCGTGCGAGAGCCACATCGTCTGCAACCACTGCGTGGCGTGCCGCACCGGCAGCGCGCACGTGTGCGAGAACACGAAGATCCTGGGAGTTGACGTGAACGGCGGCTTCGCGGAGTACGTCGCGGTTCCGGCGGTCAACGCCTGGCGCGCCCCGCAGAACGTGCCGCTCGAGGTCGCAGGCGTCATGGAGCCGCTCGGGAACGCCGTCCACACCGCCTTCGCCGGCGAGCTCTCGGCCGCCACCATCGCCGTCACCGGTTGCGGACCGATCGGCCTGTTCGCGATCGGCGTGGCGCGCGCCGCCGGCGCAGCGTGCGTGATCGCGAGCGACATCTCGCCCTACCGCCTGGAGCTGGCGCGCACGATGAAGGCCGACGCCGTGATCGACGTCTCGCGCGAGAACTTCGTAGAACGCGTGAAGGAGGTCACCCACGGCCGCGGCCTCGACGGCGTGCTCGAGATGTCGGGCAATCCCCAGGCCATGCGCGACGGGCTCGCCGCTCTCCGCAACGGCGGCCGGCTCTCGTTCCTGGGACTCCCCAAGGAACCCTTCGAGCTGGACTGGAACCGGCTCGTGATCTTCAAGGGGATCACCGTGCACGGCATCATCGGCCGCCGCATGTACCAGACCTGGTACCAGATGGACAATCTCCTGCGCTCCGGACGGCTCGACATCCGGCCCGCGATCACGCACATCATGCCGATGCAGAAGATCGACGAGGCGATCGGCCTCCTGCGCGACGGCCGGGCGGGGAAGGTCGTGCTGGTGCCGTGGGGGGAGAAGGCGTGAGGAAGCCACTCGCGGCAACGGCGCTAGCGATCTCCCTCGCAGGGCTCGCCGTTGCGGAGCCTCTGCGCGTCGTAGTGCCCGGCGGTCCGATCGCCCCGGGCGAGCGCGTCCAACTGCGTGCAGTGCCGCCCGCGGGCCCCTCGGATCGTGAGAGCTGGGTGATCGTCAGCGGGCCTGGAGCGCTGTCACCGAATGGAGGGTTCAGGGCCCCTACATTGTGGCTCTCGGAGGCGCCGTGACCCAGGTTCGCGTGGCCCGCGGACCCAAGGAATCCCAGGTCTTCGCGACAGGCGAACTGCGACTCGCTGCGGGCTCCTTTGCAGGTGCCGATTCCTGCGCCGGACCCGATCAGGCTGGAATCCCCGACGGATACTTCTACGTGGACGAGTTGCCCGTCGCGGTCACAACGGCAGCTCCCGAGTATCCTGCCTCGGCGCGGGCGCGCGGGATCACGGGTGGCCTCGTGAATGCGCTCGTGTGCCGCTCAGGCCGGGTAATCGATACCTACGCCTCGTGGCCGGTCGGGTCGATTCCCGATCGCGCCCTGGAGGAGGCCGCGACCGACGCAGCGCTGCGCTGGGTGTTCCGGCCGGCCAGGGTCGCGGGCCAGCCGGTTGCCGCCTGGGTTGCGATCCCATTCCATTTTCCGCCGCCGTAGGAGGCGAATGATGTTCGACTCCCTGAAGCCCCAGCTCGAGGCCGAGCTCAAGCAGATCCGCGAAGCGGGCCTCTACAAGGACGAGCGCGTGCTGGCCTCGCCGCAGGGCGCGGTGGTGAAGCTCCAGGACGGGCGCGAGGTGCTGGTGTTCTGCGCCAACAACTACCTCGGGCTCTCGAGCCACCCCGAGGTGATCGCCGCCGCGCACAAGGCGCTCGACAGCCACGGCTACGGGCTGTCCTCGGTGCGCTTCATCTGCGGAACCCAGGATTTGCACAAGACGCTCGAGAAGAAGATCGCGACCTTCCTCGGCACCGAGGACACGCTGCTCTACGCCGCGTGCTTCGACGCCAACGGCGGCGTGTTCGAGCCTTTGCTCGGCGAGCAGGACGCCATCATCTCGGACACGTTGAATCACGCCTCGATCATCGACGGCGTGCGGCTGTGCAAGGCGCAGCGCTGGCGCTACCAGAACAACGACATGGCGGACCTCGAGCGCTGCCTGCGCGAGGCCGACGAGAAGGGCTGCCGCCACAAGCTGGTCGCCACCGACGGCGTCTTCAGCATGGACGGCACGGTCGCGAACCTGAAGTCGGTCTGCGACCTCGCCGAGCGCCACCGCGCGCTGGTGCTGGTGGACGACTCCCACGCCACCGGCTTCGTCGGAAAGACGGGCCGCGGCTCGGTGGAGCACGCCGGCGTGCAGGGGCGCGTGGACATCATCACGAGCACGCTCGGGAAGGCGCTGGGCGGGGCGATCGGCGGGTTCACGAGCGGGCGGCGCGAGATCATCGACATGCTGCGCCAGCGCTCGCGGCCCTATCTCTTCTCGAACACGCTGCCTCCGCCGGTGGTGGGGGCGAGCATCGCAGTGTTCGACCTGCTCTCGCGCACCACGGCGCTGCGCGACAAGCTCGAGGCCAACACCCTGCGTTTCCGATCGGCGATGACGGCCGCCGGCTTCGAGATCAAGCCCGGATCCCACCCGATCGTCCCGATCATGCTCTACGAGGAGAAGCTGGCGCACGAGATGGCGCGCCGGCTGCTCGAGGAAGGGATCTACGTGATCGGCTTCTCGTTCCCGGTGGTGCCCCGCGGCCAGGCGCGCATTCGCGTGCAGCTCTCCGCCGCCCACGAGCCCGCGCACATCGATCGCGCGGTGGAGGCGTTCACCCGCGTGGGCAATGCGCTCGGAGTGCTGAGCCGCTCGCGCGCCTGACGAACCGCCGGATCCCTTGAGCGCGTCAGGTTGCCGTCGCCGGGCAGGCCGCGAAGCGGCGGTGGGGTGGCATCAGGTGCCTCAGAGCGAGACGCACCCGCTCCTCGAGCGAGGCATTCGGGATGCTCGCGCAGGCTGCGGCCCCCCGGCGCGCCTCGTCTGCGTTGCATCCGAGCTTCCGGAGGTACGGCGTCACGTCACGCTCATCCGGCAGCTCGGTGGACGGCTCGGGCGCCGGCGCGGCTGACCGCTCGGGCGCTGTGGACCGCGTCCGGGTCTCCTCCGCAGCGGCCCGCGCCTGCGCGTTCTCCCCCGCGCTGCGCGCCTTCGCCTGCTTGCGCGCCTCGGCCCGCACCCGGGCCTCCGCGCGCTTGTCGCTCATGAAGCCGGCCCCGAACACGCGCTCGGCCTCGTACTGGTTGTGCGCGCGGCAGCGCAGCCGCACGTTCTCCGCCGTCGCCTTGCCTCCGCGCGCCACCGGATCCGCGTGGTCGAATTCCAAGCGCGTGCATGCGGTGCAGCGGTGGCCGCTGTCGCTGACGAACCCACACTGCCCGCCATCCCGCTCCCACACTGTGCGCTTGACGCTCGCCGGGATGTGCCGCGGGCTTGGGGAGGACCTGCGTGATCCCGGCCGTGGCCGGCGGGTCCCGCAGAACTTCTGCTTCTCGAGTTCCCGGATGTACGCGTCCAGCGCCCGTTCGAACAGCTCGGGGATCTCTCCCGCCGGGACCGAGTGGCCGAGGAGCGCCTGGATGTAGCGCAGCTTTTCGTGAGCGCTGGCGCGGATCGTCATCTGCAGCGCGAACGCCTCGGCGGACAGCGGCGCCAGCTTCGACCGTGGCGCAGCGGAGTCGAGTCGCCCCGGGGCGACTGATTCTGACTGTTCCTGAACATTCGCAGCGCCGGGCTCACTACCCAGGGTCAGAGGCGGCGTGATTGCCTCGAGACGGGTCGGCAGATTCGGCCGCGGAAAGCGCGCGGCGATCAGCTGCTCGATCTCCTCCCTGGTCTTGTGGGTCGCGGCCGCCAGCAGCTCCTCGGCGTTCTCCCGCGTCAGGCGCGGCGCCAGCAGCACGACCGCGCTCAGGTGCAGACGCCCGTCGGCCACCGCGGCGAGGATCCCCTCGAACTGCCGGGCGGCACGCCCCGCGTCGATCCGCTTCAGGGCCGCGGCCCGGGAAAGGTGCAGCTCGCTCATGCAGTAGGCGAGCATCGACGGATAGCCCGCCGGCAGGAAAAGCCGCCGCTCGTCGACCTCCGCGATCAGCGCGATGAGCGTGGCGGTGCTCTCACAATTGCGAGCGACCTCTTCGGCAAGGCGGCGCAGAAGGGCCTGATTGCCGAGGTCGGAAAACGCGCGGATGTTCATCACCGAGTCTCCACGGGGACGGGTCGTGGTCTCGGGGGCGGCTAGGGCTCGCTTTTTATACCACGCGCATTTTCGGCCCTCGTGGAGTCGCACAGTGCGAAAGATTCGCAGTGTTGCGAGATCTTTGCGGCTCCGCGCCCAGGCACTGCGTCAGCGGGCATCCTGAGCTCGCTGAAGCGCGGCGCTGTGGGCCGCGGGAAGAAAGCCGCGAAGGCCCGCGCGAAGTCGTCAAGAGCAATCTTGTCGACAGGCCGGATT
>Ga0184629_10000862_pt1 | contig 13025 bp, 14 predicted proteins | sample PLM4_32_b1_FD_133158 | JGI IMG/M metagenome (GOLD analysis project Ga0184629, IMG submission 133158) | Groundwater sediment microbial communities from an aquifer in East River, Colorado, USA - PLM4_32_b1 | ecosystem: Environmental > Terrestrial > Soil > Riparian zone | place: USA: East River... | reverse complement strand
GGGGAAAAACAGCCCCCGGTCCGCCATCCCGAAGAAGATCCGTGGACTGGCCATCATGGTGCCGTTGACGCTGCTGAACGTGGAGACCATCACGACCGCCGCAATGAGCCCCGCTCCAGCCGTGCCCAGGAATGGGATGCGCTCCACCGCGGTGGCCGCGATGAGCGGCGAAGTGGCTATCTCCGGCAGCGGCACCAGGTACATGTAGGCCAGATTGACCAGCAGGTAAATCGCGATGATCGCCAGGGTGCCGAAGATGAGTGCCCGGGGCAGGTTCCTGGCAGGATCCTTGATCTCCCCGCTCATGTAGGACAGGTCGGCCCAGCCGTCGTAGGCCCACATCACCGACACCATGGCGGTGGCCAGCGCCGACACACCGAGACCGCCGACCCAGAGCGGAGTGAAATTGCTGGTGGATCCGGTGGGGGAGGTAAAGGCCAGGACGACCAGGGAGATCAGCGCCCCGTACTTCAACGTGGTCGCGATGTTGGTCACCGCGGAGGCCTTCTTCACTCCGACATAGTTGAGCAGTCCGACCCCCGCAATGAGCGCGGCGGCTACCCAATGAACCTGCGGGTCGGTGAGGGGGACGAAGTGGCTGAAGTACTCGGCGAAGATCGTGGAGATCGCGCCCAGGGCCGACGCCCGGATCACCGCGAGCTGGGACCACCCGAACAGGAAGGCCGGCAACGGCCCCAGCCCTTCCTCGATGTAGGCAAACACCCCGCCGCTTCGCGGGTACATCGCAGCCAGCTCGGCCAGGGTGAGGGCTCCGAACAGCGCCAGGATCCCTCCCAGCACCCAGGCAACCGCGACCATGCCGGGCGAGCCCACCAGGCCGGCCACCCTGGCCGGAACCCGGAAGATGCCGCTCCCGATCGTGATGCCGATCACGACCATGATTGCCGGCAGCAGACCCACTGTTCGGGGAAGGCGTTCGCCCCAGGAATCGCGTTCTGGCATTGTCGGGAGGGGTCAGGGATCAGGGGTCAGGGATGAGGGAACCGCTGCTATATTGTAGCCGCTGCATCGGTCGTTCCCTAGCGCGACCGCCCTGACCCCTCACCCCTGGCTTCTGACCCCTTGTCTCTCGCCCGCGACCTGATCTCCCTCACCAAGCCGCGCGTCATCTCGTTGCTGCTGGTAACGACGGTCGCGCCGATGTTCATCACCGACCGCGGCCCTCCACCCCCCGCGTTGGTCTTCTGGGTGGTGGTGGCGGGTTTCCTGATGGCTGGGGGGGCCAACGCGATCAACATGTGGTTCGACCGGGACATCGACATCCGGATGTCGCGGACCAAGCTCCGTCCCATTCCCGCGGGCCGGCTGCCGGCCGGCGCGGCGCTCCTTTTCGGCATCACGTTGGGTGGAGTGTCCTTCGCGCTGTTCTGGCGCTTCGTGAATCCGCTGGCGGGGTTTCTCGCGCTGGCAGGGCTCCTGTTCTACGTCTTCATCTACACCATGTGGCTCAAGCGCTGGAGCCCCCAGAACATCGTCATCGGCGGCGCGGCGGGCGCCTTCCCGCCCCTGGTGGGGTGGGCGGCCATGACCGGCTCGCTCGACCTGGCCGCGCTCTACCTCTTCGCCATCATTTTCTACTGGACCCCTCCGCATTTCTGGGCGCTGGCCCTGATCAAGGAGCAGGAGTACGCCCGGGCCGGCGTGCCGATGATGCCGGTGGTCAAGGGAGCCCACGAAACCAAGGTGCAGATGCTGGTGTATACCCTGATGCTGCTCCCGCTCACCATCCTGCCGGCGCTCGCCGGTACCCAGGGCGTGTTCTATGCGGTGGCGGCGGTGCTGCTCGGAGGGCGGTTGCTCTGGTATTGCCTGCAGCTGCTGAAACAGCGGACGATCACCCCGCTGGCGTGGAAGATGTACAAGTTTTCACTGATCTATCTGGCGCTGCTCTTCTGTGCGATGGGCATCGACCGGTACATCCCGTTCGGGCATCGCGAGCCGCGGCCGGAAGTCGTCATCCTCGACCAACCGGATGCCCGGTAGTTTCTTAGCGTCTTAGCGTCTTAGCGTCTTAGCGTCTTAGCGTCTTAGCCTAGTATCAACTCCGCCTGGATCTCCTTGGGCGTCACCACCGGTCCCTCCGCCCCCCAGAAGACATTCACTTCGCTCCGCACCCCGAACTCGTTGGGCAAGTAGACCCCCGGCTCGACCGAGAAGCCGCAGCCGGGCAGGATGATCCGGTCGTCCTTGGTCTCGTAGTCGTCCATGTGGGGACCGGATCCGTGAAGGTTCTGGTCGATCGAGTGGCCGGTCCGGTGCACGAACCATTCGCCGAAGCCCGCCTTCTCGATGACGTCGCGGGCCGCGCGGTCCACTTGATAACCCGCGATCCGGGACCCGTTCGCTCCGGCGCGGCGCACCACGTCCAGCGCCGCATCCCGGGCATCTCGTACCGTCGTCCACACCGAGAGCACCCGCTCCGGTGGACGCGGTCCGCTGAACCCCATCCAGGTCTGATCCGCCGAAATCGCGCCCGGATAGCGCCCGAACAGGTCCAGGAGCACGACCTGGTTCTTCTCGAGCGCCAGGTCCTTGCCCGGCATCGGCTCGTAGTGGGGATTCCCCGAATTCACCCCGAAACCGACGATGGGCGGGTGATCCGGGACCAAGCCCTCCTTCTCCATCGCCGCGATCACCCGTTGCATCAGCGCCGACTCGGTGAGCCCCGTCCCACCCCTGCTCACCGCGAAGGTCAGCGCGTCGTTCGCGATCCGCGCCAGCACTTCCGCCGCCTCGATGTGACGGGCCGCCTCGTCGTCGCTCCAGAGCGCGGCGAACTGGGTGACCAGCGGGGCGCTCGACACCACCTTGCCGCCCAGCGACTGGATCAGGTCCACCACCCCGTACGGCACCCGATCGAGGTAGGGAACCCCGTCTTTGGGAGAGATTTCCATCGCGACGGTCTTCCCGGCCACCAGGGACTTGAGCCCCGCGTGCAGCTCTTCCCATCTGGCGTAGGGCACGATCCGCCCGGGAAACCCCACCAGTGGTTGCAACTCGATCTTATGGGCGAGCGCCACCGGCTCCTGGTCCGGGACGAGCAGGACGAACAGCCGGCGTGAGCCGAGGCCGCCCAGGGCGAGAAACCGGTTTGCCACCGGGTTGTGGCCCTGGAAATCGAAGAGCAGCCAGCCGTCCGCGCCCGCTGTGCCGAGCCCGGACCGAAGCGCCGCGTGGTCCCCCGCGGAGAAGGCCTTCATTCGTATCCTCCTGCCTCCGCGGCGCGCCAGAAACAATGGTCGTCGCCCCGCGAGTGACAGCGTTCGTGAATCATCGCCCCCTCGAAGCCGGTCGCCACCCGCAGCAGCTCGGCGATCACGGCGCTGTAGAAGTAGCAGCCGGTCCCCGGAAATCCAGCCCACGTGGCCAGCGATTCCGACAGCCGGACCTGATAACCGCTCGCGACCAGCTCGAGCTGGATGCCGAGCAGCTTCTTCGCCACCTGAGCCGCCGACCGGGCCCCCAGGTGCCGCCGCAAAGGCTTCGGGCTTACCCCCAGAAGCACCTTGGTGCCCAGCCCGGCGGATCGCGCCGCATAGCGTGCCGCGCGTCGGCCGGCATCGGAATACACCAGCGTGGCGTCGGGCCGGCGCCCCACCAGCCGGAAAACCGAGATGGCCTCCTCCGCCGGAACCTTTCCATCAGCCTCGGAGCTCTCGCGATAGCGCTCGATCTGCTGCGCCACTGTGTTCGAGAGTCCGAGCCGCTTGGAGACGGTCTCGCCGGCCAGCTCGCTGAGGCCGTCGTCGAGCGGAGTGTCGAGATTCCGGATGGCCTCGAGCAGGCTGAGCGGGATAACCGAGTGGATGGCGGCGGGAGCGTGGGTCACGGCGCGGCAAATTAGCGCCTTCGGAGCGGGGGCGAAATGGGCGCTTGCGACCTCTGGGTCCTCGTGGGACATTCCGCGAATGGGGGCGATTCTCGCGGTCGCAGTGTCCGTGGGCCTAGCCCTCGTCGCGTGGCGCGCGGGCGCACTGACGCGCGACGGCGCCCTGGCGGCGGCGCTGGTGGGAGGCGCGGTGCTTTTCGGCACCGGCTGGAGCGGTGCAGCCATGCTCGCCGCCTTCTTCATCCCGAGCACCGCCGTCGGGCGTTTCGCGCTGGCCCGGGGAGTCGCCTCCGACCCCGCGGCGGAGCGGCGCACCGCGGCGCAGGTGCTCGCCAATGGCGGCGCCGCCGCGCTGGGCGCGTTCCTCGAGCCCTCGCTCTCCGGGCTCGGGATCTGGATCGTCTGCGGCGCCCTGGCGGCGGCCTCCGCCGATACCTGGGCCACCTCGATCGGCGCGTTCAGCGGGAAGCAACCCCGCCACCCCCTCACCCGCCGCCCGGTGCCTCGCGGGACCAGCGGCGGCGTCTCCGCTATGGGCACTCTCGCAGCCTTCGCCGGTGCCGCGATCGTGGCGGCTTCAGGCGGCTGGGCGGGCGGCGGGGTGCCTCTCTTCATCGCGGGCGTGTCCATCGGCTTCGGGGGTATGCTTCTGGACTCCCTTCTGGGCGCCACGCTGCAGGGACGCTTCGAGTGCCCCCGATGCGGGGTTGCCACCGAGCGCCGAACCCATCGGTGCGGCACACCGGCCCGGGTGGTTGGAGGATGGCGATGGCTGGACAACGACGGCGTCAACGCCCTGAGCACGACCCTGGCCGCGCTCGCCGCGGCCGGCGCCTGGTGGGCTTGTTCCGGGTGATCCCGGTCGGATGACTCCCCAAATCGACGTATTGGTTGCCGGGGCCGGCCCCGCCGGAGCCGCCGTGGCGCTCCGACTCGCCCGGTGCGGATTTCGCGTCACGGCCGTGGATCGCGCCCGCTTCCCACGCGAGAAAATCTGCTCCGAATACATGAGCCCGGAGGGCGTGCGTCACCTCGCCGCGCTGGGCGTGCTCGCCGCGGTCGAAGGGGAAGCCGGCCACCCGATCCGGGGCACCACGGTGCGGGCGCCGCGCGGCTCGCGGCTTACCGGGCTGTTCGCCCGCGCCGGCACCGCGCCGTTCCGGGCTACCGGTCTCTCGGTGCCGCGCCGCATCCTCGACCACGCGCTGGTCACCGCCGCCCGGCACGCCGGCGCCACGGTCCTCGAGGGAACCGCAGTGCAGGCCGTGCTCCAGGAGGCTGGCGCCGTGACGGGCCTCTCGGTGCGCGCGGAGGACGGCACCGTCCGCGAGCTCCGCGCCCGGCTGACCATCGGCGCCGACGGCCTCCACTCCCTTCTCGCGCGAACGCTCGGCGAGCGCCGATTCGGTCCGCTCCGCCGCTTCGCCTTCGTCGCCCACGTTGCGAACGTCCCTGGCCTTGCCGATACCGCCGAAATGCACGTCTCGGCCGACGGCTACGTGGGCATCAATCCGATCGGGGGCGGGCTCGCCAACGTCGCGCTGGTGGTGCCGAGGGAGAGCGCCGCAGCGGCCCGGGGCCGCGCCGAGGGCTTCTTTCTGGAGCAGGTGGAACGCTTCCCGGGGGTGCGCGGCCGGGTGAAGGCCGCCGCGATCGCGCGCGAGGTGCTGGTGACCGGACCGTTCGCCGCCTGGTCCGGCCGGGTGGTGACCGCTGGCGCGATGCTCACCGGCGACGCGGCCGATTTCTTCGATCCCTTTACCGGCGAAGGAATCTGCGCGGCGCTCCGCGGAGCCGAGCTGGTGGAAGCCACCGTGCGAGAGGCGCTGTCCGCCTCGGGACCGATCTCGGCGCGGAGCCTGGCGCCTTACGTCCGGGCGCGACGCCGCGCCTTTCTGGGCAAATGGGCCGTGGAACGGGCCATCGGCTACGCGATGCTCGCCCCGGCAATCTTCGACCGCGCGGTCGCGCGGCTGGAGCGCCGCGGGCTCGCCCATACCCTCATCGGGGTCACCGGAGACTTCGTGCCGCCCCGTGCGGTGCTCAATCCCCTCTTCCTCTCCCAGGTCGTCTTCTGATGCCAAGGACCGACGTCGATCCGGCCGAGTTTCGCCAGCTCTGTGGCCACTTTGCCACCGGAGTCGTGATCATCACCGCCACCGGCCTCACCGGTGATCCGGCCGGGATGACGGCGAACAGTTTTGCCTCGGTATCGCTGGTGCCGCCCCTGATCTCCATCAACGTGGATCACGCGGCGGACATGGACGCGGTGCTCGGCCAGGCTAGGCAGTTCGCGATCAACATCCTGGGCAGCAGCCAGGAGGCTCTCTCCCGCCGGTTTGCCGGCAACACCAGCGGACGGTTCGACGGGATCGGCTACCGGCTCGAGGACGGATACGTGCTGCTCGACGGGGCGCTCGCGACGGTCACCTGTGAGGCGCACGCATCCTTCGAGGCCGGCGATCACCACATCTATGTGGGGCGGGTGGTCGGAGGCAGCGTCGCCCCGGGCCGGCCGCTGCTCTACTATCGCGGCGGGTACGTCACCGCGGGCCTCCCGTGAATCGGCTCGAGCGGGCCCCGGGCGTCGAGCTCCTCGACGATCCCTTCGCGGAACCGGCGCAGGTGTGTGAGTCGCTCCGCAACATCGCGCGCTCCAACCGCTGGTTCGGCGGCGCCGCGGCGGTGCGCTTCGGGCTCCGCCAGGCCCTGGCCCCGGATTCCCGGTTCTCCGATGTCCTGACCTTCCTCGATGTGGGCACCGGGCTCGGAGACCTGCCCCGCATGGCGCAGGCCTGGGCCCGGGAGCGAGGCATCTCTCTCCGGCCGGTTGGTGTCGAACGCCACACCGCGGCGGCGCACCTGGCCCACCGAACGGGGCTCCCGGTCCTGGTGGGTGAGGGCGCCGAGCTTCCCATTCGCGATCGTGGGGTCGATCTGGTGCTGCTCAGCCAGGTCGCCCACCACTTCGCGCCCGAGGCCATTGTGCGACTAATCCGCGAGTGCGATCGGGTCGCCCGGCGCGCCGTGATCTTGGCGGATCTCCGGCGCTCCGAGCTCGCCGCGGTCGGGTTCCGTGTGGCAGGCCATGCCCTCCGCTTCGACACCGATACCATGCGAGACGGTGTCACTTCGCTTCGCCGCGGCTTCAGCGTGGAATCGCTGGGTTCACTGCTGGCGCGGGCCGGCGTCTCCGCCCGCGTCTCGCGGCGCCCCGGCTCGCGGCTCGTGGCGGTGTGGCGGCCCGGCGTCTGATGCGGATCGTGGACACGCTGTGGATCTCGGCGCCCCCCGAGCGGGTGTTCCGGCATGCCTCCCTGGTGGAGCAGTGGCCGGCGATTCTCCCCCACTACCGCTGGGTACGGATGCTGGAGCGCCGCCCCGATGGCGGAGTGGTGGAGATGGCGGCCTACCGGCCTTTCGGACCCTTCGGGTGGCCGACCTGGTGGATGTCCGAAATGTGGGTCGTCCCGGTGCTTCGCGAGGTGCGTTACCGCCACGTGAAAGGGATCACCCGGGGCATGGACGTGGTGTGGCGGGTCGAGGCCGAGGGCGGCGGCACCCGCGCCACCATCGTGCATGAGTGGACCGGGCCGGCCTGGCCGGCCATCGGCGGCCTCGCGGCCTCGACGGTCATCGGACCGGTGTTCGTCTCCGGGATCGCCTCGCGGACCCTCGCGGGCATCCGTCGCGCGGCGGAGGCGGGCCATGGCTGAGCGGCGCGTGGTGATCACCGGAGTGGGACCGGTAACTCCGATCGGGATCGGCCTCGAGCCCTTCTGGGACGGACTCCGCGGCGCGCGCTCGGTGGTCCGCCGGGTGACCCGGTTCGATCCATCACCGTTTCGCAGCCACCTGGCCGCCGAGGTGGATGGCTTCGATCCGGTCGCCTGGATGGAACCCCGCCGGGCCAAACGGCTCGACCGCTGCTCCCAGTTCACCCTCGCGGCCGCGCGCCTCGCCATCGCCGACGCCGGGCTCGAGCTCAGCTCGGAAGACCCCGACCGGGTCGGCGCGATGATGGGCTCCGCGCTGGGCGGTGTCGAATTCGCCGAGCGCGAGCACGAGAAGTATCTGACTGGTGGGATCCGGGCGGTGGAGCCCGGACTTGCCCTCACCGTCTTTGTCGGTGCGGCGAGCTGCAACCTCGCCATCGAGCTGGGCGTGTGCGGCCCCAACATCACCAACGGTATGAGCTGCGCCTCCGGCGCCATCGCGATCGGCGAGGCCTTTCGCGCCATCAGCCGCGGTGAGGCGGACGTGATGCTGGCGGGCGGGGCGGAGGCGCCGCTCTCGCCACTCAGCTTTGGCGCCTTCGCGATCATCCGCGCTATGTCCACCCGCAACGACGACCCAGCCTCGGCGAGCCGGCCCTTCGACCAGGGCCGCGACGGATTCGTGATGGGAGAAGGCGCCGCGGTGCTGGTGCTGGAGGAGCGTGAGCGGGCGCGGGCGCGCGGGGCGACCGCATACGCCGAGCTGGTGGGCTACGGGCTGACCAACGACGCCCACCACATGACGGCGCCCCGGCCCGACGGTCGCCAGGCGGCGCGGGCCATCACCATCGCGCTCGAGGGCGCCGGCGTCCCCCGGGAGGCGGTCGGGTACGTCAACGCCCACGGCTCGTCCACGCCGCTCAATGACCCCACCGAAACGATCGCCATCCGGAGTGCGCTGGACGGGCACGCCGAGCGGGTGCTGGTCAGCGGAACCAAGGGCTACTACGGCCACGCGCTGGGCGCGAGCGGCGCCATCGAGGCCGCCATCTGCGCGCTCGCGTTGCGGCGGTCCTGGCTTCCGCCCAGCGTCAACCTCGAGAACGCCGATCCGGCCTGCGACCTGGACTACATACGCGGCGCCGGGCTCGCGGCCGAGCCGGAGTATGTGGTCAGCAATTCGTTCGGGTTCGGGGGAATCAACGCGGCGCTTCTGTTCAAGCGGGAGGGCTAGCCGGAGAGTTTCTTAGCGTCTTAGCGTCTTAGCGTCTTAGCGTCTTAGCGTCTTAGCGTCTTAGCGCCCTCGCCCGCCTCCACAGCGACACCCCGTACCCCACCAGGATGACGGCCGCCACCCCGTACGCCGCCCACATGAACCACGCGTTCGCCTGCGAATCAGCGTCCATCGGTCCCTCCCCGTGCCTCGGCCTCGCGGCCCAGTCCGTAGCGGGTCACCAGGAATCCCAGCAGCAGAATTGTGAAGACGATCAACGACAGGAGCAGCGTGCGCAGCATTTCCCAGGGGAGTGACGGGGTGCTCGGCTTGAGCACGATCGGCTGGGGATGCACGGTCGGAAAGAGATAGACCGTGAGGTGCACGAAAGGCACCAGTACCATGCCGAGGATGCCTACCACCGCGCTGTAGCGCGCTCGCTCCGCCGGGTCGTGTATGGCGCTGCGCAGCGCCCGGTAACCCAGAAACAGGAAAAACAGCAGCAAGGTGAAGGTGAGCCGCGCGTCCCACGTCCAGTAGGTGCCCCAGATCGGCTTGCCCCACAGCGGACCGGTGGTGAGCATCACCAGGCTGAAGACGATGCCCGCCTCGGCCGCCGACTCCGCGAACAGATCGAGCCGGGGATCCCGCAGCCAGAGATAGAGGATGCTCGCGACGCCTACCACCGAAAAGGCCAGCAGCGCGCACCACGCCGCCGGCACGTGGACGTAGAAGATCTTCTGCGGCAGGCCCTGAAATCGCTCCATCGGCGTGAACCGGAGGGCGACGAGGTACACCGCCGCCAGCCCCGCGAATCCCGCCAGCATCAGGCCGAGGCCCCGCCGGATCACCCGCCGTACCCCTTCGGAAGAAGCGGTCATTCGTCCATCAACGCGGGAAAGAGAAGGATGCAGAAGGTCACGAAGACCAGATCGTAGAGCGCCAGGATCTTGAGCCAGCCGAGAATCTCGCTCATCGGACGCCCGGCGAGCAACCGTGAGGTGACTTGAACCGCGCCAATCACCGGCGGCAGCAGAAAGGGCAGCACCAGGACCGGAAGCATCAGCTCGGCAAAGCGGGTGCGGACCGCGATCGCGGCGAACACGGTGCCCACCGCCACGAACCCCGCCGTCGCGAGCACCGCCGTCAGGATGATTCCGGATACCACGCCGCCGATGCTCACCCCGAAGAACAGCAGGAAGAGTGGCAGCGCCACGGCCTCGATCGTAAACACGAAGGCGAGATTGGCGAAGTATTTCCCGAGAAAGATCGCGGTGCGGGAGACGGGAGCGAGCAGCAGCCCGTCCAGCGCGGCGTTTTCCCTCTCGAGCGCGAACGAACGGTTGAGCGCGATCACCGCCGAGAACGTGAACGTGATCCACAAGACGCTCGGCGCCATCGCCTCCCGCGAGACGACCGCGGAGTCGCGGGCAAAATTGAAAATCATCAGCACCATCGCGGCGAAACCCAGTGCCGACACCAGCGCCGTCCGGCTCCGCAGCTCCACCCGGAGGTCCTTGGCAGCGATCGCCAGCGCCGCGCGGAGGAGGTCAGCCATGGAGCGCCTCCCGGTACCTGGTCAGAAACTGTTCCAGCGTGCCGCTGCGCGGCTCGTCGATGACCCAGGCGCCCCGCATCAGGAGGTGGACATGGGTGGCCAGCTCCCACGATTCGTGGACGTCATGACTGACCAGCACCAACCCCTTGCCGGTCCGGCGCTCATCGTCGAGCAGCGCCGCGATCTGCTCCGCCGCGGCGGGGTCGAGGCCTGAGAGCGGCTCATCGAGCAGCAGAACCCGGGGTCCGTGCATCAGCGCGCGGGCAATCGCAACCCGCTGCACGGTGCCGCGGGAGAGCCGCCGCACCGGTTCGTCGACCCGGTCGATGAGCCCTACCGCCGCCAGCCCGCGCCGGGCGTTCCCGGTGGGATCGATGACCAGACCATGCAACCGGGCGGCAAAGGCCAAGTTCTCCACCGCGGAGAGGTCGTCGTACAGGTGGCTCTGGTGCGAGAGCAGCCCGATCGTGCGGCGGGCCGCCGCGTCGCGGGTCAGCGGCACGCCCCCGAGGAGCACCGAGCCTGCGCTCGGGCGCGCCAGCCCGGCCAGCAGCCGGAGCAGGGTGCTCTTGCCCGCCCCATTGGGACCCACCACGAGGTGGCACTCGCCGGGGAATAGGGTAAGGGAAACGCCGCGAAGCGCCCGCTGGGAACCAAAGCGTCGCTCGAGGGAGGTGGCGAGGAGGAGCGGAGGACCAGCGGGCGCCGCGACGGTCGTCACGGCGGGAATATAGCTACGATCGCGAGGGGGAAATCTCGAAGAGATCGGTCATCAGCGTCAGCGCCAGCAGGAAGCGCAGCTCCTCGCTGGGGTCGCGAAGCACCACCCGCTGCCCCCGGTCGGAGGCGTGCCGCTGAATGAGCATGAGAGCCGAGAGTCCGGCCGAATCCACCCGGGTGGTCCGCGACAAATCGACGGTCAGGACACTGCCGTCCGGCATCGCGTCCAGCGCGCGCGTGACCGACTCGCGGAACGTCAGCCGCGTGTCGAGGCCCAGCGCCTCCGGAGCCGTGATGCATCGGGCGGTTTCCCGCGTGGCTGACGTTCCGTCGCCTCCCACGCCCGAGCCGATCCGGGAGTCTGTCCCGGCAACTCCACCTTCGGCAGCCGAGCCATCTCGCATCGGCGAGACCTCCGGCTTTGCGGCCCCGGATCACTCCGGGTGTGCTCTTCTCGGGCGAGTCAATTGTCCGCGGCGGACACCCCAACGGCACCCGCCGGCGGCATTCCACGGCGAGGACGGTGCCATCTTCACCAACTCGCACAGGTGGAACCACTTACCACGGCGGCTTGAGAGTAAATCGAGACCGAGCCACACCGCACTCCGCGAAGGTCGTGGGGATCTGCAAGCGGAACCGGAAGTGACGCGCGACACACGTCGCGAGATGTGCACGCGAGTACATGCAGCGCGGTGTTCATTCGACGCATCTCTCTGCATCTTTGCCGGCACTCGTTCCGCCCCGACCGGCGGTATCATTACTCCCGAGCACCCTGCTCCCTGACTCTCGGCTCCCTAACTCCCTGCCCCCTGCTATGAACCAGCTCTCTACCCTGCTGACCGAGCAACGCCGCTTCCCACCCCCGGCCGACTTTGTCGCGCGCGCGGTGGCCACACCGGCGCTCTACGAGCGGGCGCACGCCGATCGCCTGGGCTTCTGGGAGGACCAGGCCAAGGAGCTCACCTGGATGGCGCCGTGGTCGAGCGTGCTGGAGTGGACCCCGCCGCACGCCCGCTGGTTCGTGGGCGGCAAGCTCAATGTCTCGGTCAACTGCCTCGACCGGCACTTGGCGGGGCCACGCCGCAACAAGGCGGCGCTGATTTGGGAGGGCGAGCCCGGCGACCGTCGCACCCTTACCTACTGGGAGCTTTCCAGGGAGGTGAACCGCGCGGCCAACGCCCTCCGCCGGCTCGGCGTAACGCGGGGCGATCGCGTCGCCATTTACCTGCCGATGATTCCCGAGGCGGCTATCGCCATGCTCGCCTGCGCCAGAATCGGCGCCATCCACTCCGTGGTTTTCGGCGGGTTCTCGGCCGAATCTCTGCGGGACCGGATCAACGACGCCAAGGCGGTGGCGCTGATCACGGCCGACGGCGGCTACCGGCGTGGCCAGGTCGTGCCGCTCAAGCGTTTTGCCGATGACGCCCTGTCCGCCTGTCCGTCCATCCGGCACGTCGTCGTGGTTCGCCGCCGTCCCGGCGCCGAGGGCGATGAGGCCTTCGCGAAGATGCAGGAAGGCCGCGACCACTGGTGGCACCGCCTGCTCGACGACGCCCCGCTCACCGCCCCGCCCGAGGCGATGGACTCCGAGGACCTGCTCTTCATCCTCTACACCTCGGGCACCACCGGAAAGCCGAAGGGGATCGTCCATACCACGGGCGGATATCTGACCCAGGCGGCCGCGACGACGAAGTACGTCTTCGACCTGGGCGAAACAGACCTCTTCTGGTGCACCGCCGACATCGGCTGGGTTACCGGGCATTCGTACGTGGTGTACGGTCCCCTCGCCAACGGGGCCACCGTGTTCATGTACGAGGGCGCGCCCGACTGGCCCGAGCGGGACCGCTTCTGGTCGCTGGTGGAGCGGCACGGCGTGACGGTGTTCTACACCGCGCCGACCGCGATTCGCGCCTTCATGAAATGGGGCAACCAGCACCCGGCCAGGCACGACCTTTCGAGCCTCCGGCT
>Ga0184629_10000861_pt1 | contig 13030 bp, 7 predicted proteins | sample PLM4_32_b1_FD_133158 | JGI IMG/M metagenome (GOLD analysis project Ga0184629, IMG submission 133158) | Groundwater sediment microbial communities from an aquifer in East River, Colorado, USA - PLM4_32_b1 | ecosystem: Environmental > Terrestrial > Soil > Riparian zone | place: USA: East River... | reverse complement strand
TTCTTGATTTTCGTGACGACGCCCGCCCCCACCGTCCGGCCGCCCTCGCGGATCGCGAACCGCAGCCCCTCCTCCATCGCGATCGGCGTGATCAGCTCGATCGCCATCTTCGTGTTGTCCCCCGGCATCACCATCTCCACCCCCGCCGGCAACTCCACGTTCCCCGTCACATCCGTCGTCCGAAAATAAAACTGCGGCCGATACCCCTTGAAAAACGGCGTGTGCCGGCCCCCCTCCTCCTTCGTCAACACGTACACCTCGCCGTCAAACGCCGTGTGCGGCGTGATGCTCCCCGGCTTCGCCAGGCACATCCCCCGCTCCACTTCCGTCTTCTCCACGCCCCGCAGCAAGAGCCCCACGTTGTCCCCCGCCTGCCCATCGTCCAGCAGCTTGCGGAACATCTCCACGCCCGTCACCACCGCCTTCTTGTCCGTCCCAAACCCCACCATCTCCACCTCGTCCTGCACCTTCACCTTCCCCCGCTCGATCCGCCCCGTCGCCACCGTCCCCCGCCCCGTGATCGAGAACACGTCCTCCACCGGCATCAGGAACGGCTTGTCCACTTGCCGCTGCGGCACCGGGATGTAGCTGTCCAGCGCCGCCAACAGCTCCTCGATCTTCGGCACCCACTGCGGGTCGCCTTCGATCGCCTTCAACGCCGAGCCCCGGATCACCGGCAGCACGTCCCCGGGGTACTCGTAGGAGGAGAGCAGCTCCCGCACCTCCAGCTCCACCAGGTCCAACAGCTCCGGGTCGTCCACCATGTCGCACTTGTTCAAAAACACCACGATGAATGGCACGTTCACCTGCCGCGCCAGCAGGATGTGCTCCCGCGTCTGCGGCATCGGCCCGTCCACCGCGCTCACCACCAGGATCGCCCCATCCATCTGCGCCGCGCCCGTGATCATGTTCTTCACGTAGTCGGCGTGCCCCGGGCAATCCACGTGGGCGTAGTGCCGGTTCGGCGTCGCATACTCCACATGGCTCGTCGCGATCGTCAGGATCTTCGTCGGATCCCGCCGCCCCTGCGACTCCGACGCCTTCGCGACCTGGTCGTAGCTGACGTAGGTCGTCCCCCACCCCTTGTCCGCCGCCACCTTCGTCAGCGCCGCCGTCAACGTCGTCTTCCCGTGGTCCACGTGCCCGATCGTTCCCACGTTCACATGCGGCTTGGTCCGCTCGAACTTTGCCTTGGCCATATTCCTCTTGTCCTCGGTATTCAGTACTCGGTTATCAGTAACGACCCATGACCGATGACCGACGACAGATGACGTCTCATCCTTTCACTTTTGCAACTATCTCTTCCGCCTTCGACTTCGGCACTTCCTGATAGTGACTGAACTGCATGCTGTAGATCGCCCGGCCCTGGCTCATGGAGCGCAGCGTCGTGGAATACCCGAACATCTCGGACAGCGGCACGCTGGCGGCCACGATGTGCGCATCGGCGCGCTGCGTCATCCCGCCGATCTTGCCCCGGCGCGACGAGAGGTCGCCCATCACTTCGCCCATGTAGTCCGCGGGCGTCACCACCTCCACGTCCATGATCGGCTCGAGCAGCATGGGGCCGGCTTGCCGGGCCGCCTCCTTCACCGCCATGGAGCCCGCGATCTTGAACGCCATTTCGCTCGAGTCCACGTCGTGGGAGGAGCCGTCCACCAGCTCCACCTTCACGTCCACCATCGGGTAGCCCGCCAGGACGCCGTTTTCGAGCGCTTCCTTCACGCCCTGCTCGACCGGCCCGATGTACTCCCGCGGGACGGTGCCGCCGACGACCTTGTCCTCGAACACGAACCCCGTCCCCGGCTTGCCCGGCTCGAGATGGATCACCACGTGGCCGTACTGGCCGCGGCCGCCGGTCTGCCGGATGAACTTGCCCTCGATGTATTCGACCCGCTTGCGCACCGTTTCGCGGTAGGCGACCTGCGGGCGGCCCACGTTCGCCTCGACCTTGAACTCCCGCTTCATGCGGTCGACGATGATCTCGAGATGGAGCTCGCCCATGCCCGAGATGATCGTCTGCCCGGGCTCGGTGTCGGTGTGCACGCGGAAGGTCGGATCTTCTTCCGACAGCTTCTGCAGGGCGATGCCCAGCTTGTCCTGGTCGGCCTTGGTCTTGGGCTCGATCGCGACCGAGATGACCGGGTTGGGGAACCGCATCGCCTCGAGGATGATGGGCTGCTCCTCGGTGCACAACGTGTCGCCGGTCTTCGTCTCCTTGAGCCCGATCGCGGCCGCGATGTCGCCGGCGCGCACTTCCCCGATCTCCTCGCGCTTGTTGGCGTGCATCTGCAGCAGGCGCCCGATGCGCTCCCGGCGGTCTTTGGTGCTGTTGTAGACGTAGGAGCCGGCCGCCAGCACGCCCGAGTACACCCGGAAGAACGTCAGTTTCCCGACATAGGGGTCGGTCGCGATCTTGAACGCCAGGGCCGCGAACGGCTCCTCGTCCGACGCGTGCCGCTCGATGTGCGTCGCGTCGTGATGCGGCATATGCCCCTGGATCGGTGGCACGTCCACCGGCGCCGGGAGGTAGTCGACCACGGCGTCGAGCAGCTGCTGCACGCCCTTGTTCTTGAACGCCGCCCCGCAGATCACGGGCACGACGTGCGCGGTGATCGTCGCCTTGCGCAGCACCGTGCGGATCTCGTCCTCCGACAACGGCTGCCCTTCGAGGTACTTGTGGAGGATCGTGTCGTCGGTCTCGACGACGGCCTCCAGCATCTCGTGGCGCATCTTCTTCACGCGGTCCTTCAACGAGGCGGGCACCGGCCCCTCGACATACGTCTTCCCGAGCGTCTCGTCGTCGTAGACGATTTCGATCTCGCGGATCAGATCGATGATGCCGGTGAACAGCTCTCCGGAGCCCAGCGGCAGCTGGATCGGGATCGCCTTCGCGCCCAGCCGCTCCCGCACCATCTTGAGGCAGCGGTCGAAGTCCGAGCCCACCCGGTCCATCTTGTTGACGAACACGATCCGCGGCACCCCGTAACGATCGGCCTGGCGCCACACCGTCTCGGTCTGCGGCTCCACCCCGCCCACGGCATCCAGCACCGTCACCGCGCCGTCCAGCACGCGCAGCGAGCGCTCCACTTCCACGGTGAAATCCACGTGACCCGGCGTGTCGATGATGTTGATGCGGTACAGGTCGCCGCGCCGCGGCCAGAACGCGGTGGTGGCGGCGGAGGTGATGGTGATCCCCCGCTCCTGCTCCTGCTCCATCCAGTCCATCGTGGCCGTACCGTCGTGCACCTCACCCAGCTTGTAGGTGCGGCCCGTGTAATAGAGGATACGCTCGGTCGTAGTCGTTTTCCCGGCATCGATGTGGGCCATGATGCCGATGTTCCGAATGCGATCGAGCGGTGTCGTGCGTGCCATTGCCATCCTTTTAGCAGCAAAAACGCGGGGCGACCATGACGCCCATGCCTGGGCCGGTCTCGCTCCGCCATCGGTGCCGGGCCGAGGCCCGGCGACCGCGTGTCCCCTGCCTGACCCCGGGCGTCAGCCCGGGGAAACCGGATCTACCACCGGTAATGCGCGAACGCCCTGTTGGCTTCCGCCATCCGGTGCGTGTCTTCCTTCTTCTTGATCGACTCGCCCTCGCCCTTGGACGCGAGGATCAGCTCCGCCGCGAGCCGCTCCGACATGTCCTTCTCCTTGCGGGAGCGGCTGTACTGAATGATCCAGCGCATCCCCAGCGCGGTGCGTCGCTCCGGTCGGACTTCCACCGGCACCTGATAGGTGGCACCGCCGACCCGCCGCGACTTCACCTCGAGCGCCGGCTTCACGTTCGACAGGGCCTGCTTGAACACGTTCACGCCCGGCTGCCCGGTCCGCTGCTCGATCAGGTCCATCGCCGAATAGAACACCCGCTCGGCCAGCGACTTCTTGCCCCGTTCCATCAGGTTGTTGACGAACTTAGAAACGGTCTGGCTATCGTAGCGCGGGTCGGGCGGCACGGGCCGCTTGACCGCTTTCTTGCGACGGCTCACTTCCCGGCCTCCTTGGGCCGCTTGGCACCGTACTTCGAGCGCGATTGCTTCCGCTCATTCACACCGGCTGCGTCGAGTGTGCCGCGGATGATGTGGTAGCGCACGCCCGGCAGATCCTTCACCCGGCCGCCCCGAATCATCACGATCGAATGCTCCTGCAGGTTGTGCCCCTCACCCGGGATATAGGCCGTCACTTCGAAGCCGTTGGTCAGCCGGACACGGGCGACTTTGCGCAGCGCCGAGTTCGGCTTCTTCGGCGTCGTCGTGTAGACGCGCGTGCACACGCCGCGCTTTTGCGGGTTGCCCCGCAGCGCAGGCGCTTTCTCTTTCTTCTCCACGTCCCGGCGGCCGTGCCGGATGAGCTGATTGATGGTCGGCATTACCCTCTCGACGCTGCTCAAAAAAGTCCGGAAACAGACTTCAAAGCTAAGCGGGGGCTTCGAGTTAGGTCAACCCCTGCGGTTGTCGGTCCAGAGCGTGTCCGGCGCAGTGCTTCCACCCTTCCTCACCCCTGTCGCGGGCCGTACAATGGCACCCTTCCGGACACCCGCGGAGACCCCATGACCACCGTTGTTCGCCTCTGCAGCGCCGCCCTCCTGGCGACGGGCCTCGCCGCCTGCGCCCACCGCGTGAAACCAGGCACCAGCCCGACGGCCCGGGCGGATTCCGCCAAGAAGGACGTCCCCTGGAAGCCCTGGGCCGAGGTGACGAAGGACGCCCGTGAGCTGCACGGACTGTTCACGGCCTTCCTCAAGCGGGACAATGTTTATCTCGACCTCCGACCCGACCAGTTCGATAAGGACTTCCTGCTCGTCACGGAGCTGTCCCAAGGCCTGGGGGATTACGGATTCGACGGGGGCACCGACCTGCGCTCGGATCTCGTCCGGTTCCACCGCACCCCCACCAAAGTCGAGCTGCAGCTCGTCAACCCGTACCTCACCGCGACACCCGGCACCCCGATGGCCCGGACCGTGGCGTATTCCTTCGGTGGATCGGTGGCCTTCAGCTTCCCGATCGCCTCCATCAGGGATACCACCGACGAAGTCCTCGTCGATCTCGCGCCGTTCCTCGTTTCCGACTGGGCCGACGTGGGGGGGTTCTTCGATTTCGTGGTGCAGGTGGCGGGAGTGCGTGGCGGCGTTTCGCTCGACCGGGAACGGTCGGCGTTCCAGGATCTCCGTCTCTTCCCGACGAACCTCGAGGCCAACGCTCGCCTGAGCTTCCTCGCTTCAAAGCCGATCGGCATCAGCACGGTGCCCGATTATCGCTACCTCCCGATGGTCGTGCACTATTCGCTCGTCGAGCTGCCCGCCACGCCGATGCGCCCGCGCTACGCCGACGACCGGGTCGGCTATTTCATCTCGGCCATGATGAACTTTTCCCGCGACACCGCCGAGTCGTTCTTCGTGCGCTACGTGAACCGCTGGCGCCTCGAGAAGAAAGACCCGGCCGCTGCGCTGAGCGACCCCGTCAGGCCGATCACCTACTACCTCGACCGCACGATTCCCGATGAATGGCGGCCCTACGTCCGCGCCGGCATCCTCGAGTGGAATCACGCCTTCGAGCAGATCGGGATTCGCAACGCCATCCAGGTCCTCGATGCCCCGGACGATTCACTCTGGAGCGCCGAGGATGCCCGCTACAGCACCGTCCGCTGGATGGCCAACTTCAATTCGACTTACGCGATCGGGCCATCGGACGTCGACCCGCGCACCGGCGAGATTCTGAACGCCGACATCCTCATCGCGGCATCCTGGATTCAGGCCTGGCAGGGGGAATACCGCGAATACTCGGGTCCTCAATCGCTCACCCGCGAGGTGTTCGCGGAGGACTCGCTGCTCCGCGCCGACCCCCAGGGTCGCCTGGCGCGGCTGTGCCGGTACGCGGGCGGCCTCACCCGCTACGGCACGCTGCTCCGCGCCACGCTGGCCGCGAGCGGCGCGATCCCGCCGGGCGCTCCGGTGCCGCGCGAATACATCGGGCAAGGGCTGAAGGAGCTGGTGATGCACGAGTTCGGTCACACGCTCGGGCTGCGGCACAATTTCCGCGGCACCGCGGCGATCCCGGCGGCCGAGCTGGGCGACCGCCAGTACACCGCGACCCACGGCACGTCGGCGTCGGTGATGGACTACAACCCCCCCGCGATCGCACTCGACCGCAGCCGCCAGGGCGACTATTACTCCACCACGATCGGCACGTACGATCGGTGGGCGATTCGCTACGGCTACGCCGACGTGGGCGGGGATACGCCGGACGGCGAGCGTCCCGGACTGGCCCGGATCGCCGGCGAAGCGGCGGACCCGGACCACGTGTACGCCACCGATGAGGACGCCGGGTTCGCCGGGTTCGGCCTCGACCCCAACGTCACCCGCTACGATCAGACCGCCGATCCGCTCGGCTGGGCCAAGGACGAGGTGACGCTGATCAACCGCATGTTCGACTCGCTCGAGCTGCGGTTGATCGCACCGGGCGAAGGGTACCCCCGCCTGCGCGCCGGCTTCGTCGACTTGTTGTTCCAGCGCTGGTACGCGACGCTCATCACGACGAAATACCTGGCCGGGATCTACACCGCCCGCGACCACCGCGGCGATCCCAACGGCCGGGCGCCCTTTACGGCCGTCCCGGCCTCAAAGCAGCGCGATGCATTGGCGTTCATCGCGAGCGCGGGGCTCGGTGAGCGGGCCTATCAGTTCCGCCCTGCGCTGCTCAACCGCCTCGCCCCCTCACGCTGGTGGCACTGGGGTCAGAATCCGTTTTCCGAAGGGCGCATCGACTTCCCGCTGCACGACTGGGCCCTGGGATTTCAGGCGACGCTGGTCGATCTGTTGCTCGATCCCGGCGTGCTGGCCCGCATCCGGGACAACGAGCTGCGCGCCGCGCCTGGAGAGGCGGTGGTGACGATCCCCGAGGTGTTCGGTACCCTCACCACCACGATCTGGGCCGAGGCCGGCGTCGGTGGAGGCCGGCCGCGCAACACGGGCTCGATCCGGCGCGACTTGCAGCGCGCGTATCTCACGGAGCTCACGCGCATGGTCGTGAACCCGTTCCTGGGGACCCCGGATGACGCGCGCACCGTCGCCCGGGCGACGCTCACCGATCTCGGCGCCCGCCTCACCCACGCGCTCGCGCTCGGCGGGCTCGACGCGTATACCCGGGCGCATTACGCCGACTCGCGCCAGCGTATCACACAGGCGCTGAACGCGCAGGTGGTGATACCGGCGACGCAGGTGCGCTGAAGCAGGTGCGCAGGTTGGTGGAGGACCTCCACCAACCTGCGGCACCTCCTAGTGTCCGCCGCCCGCCGCGGTGCGGTTCTCGTACGTCGGCCGCTTGGGCGCCAACGGACCCGCAGCCTGGATCGCCTGCAACACCTCCTGGATCGCCCGCTCGAGCTGGGGATCGGTGCCTTTGGCCAGCTGGCCCTCGTCATCCGGCACCTCGATGTCGGGGTCGACGCCGTGCCCCTCGGCGAACCACCGCCCCTGCGGATCGTATTGGCGGAATGTCGGGACCGTGACCCCGCCGTTGTCGATCAGCGTCGGCACGCCGCTGATACCGATGATGCCGCCCCAGGTCCGGGTGCCGATCAGCGGCCCCACCTTCGCCTCGCGGAAAAACGTCGGAAACGCGTCGCCACCGGACCCGCTCCAGCCGTTGATCAACATGGCCTTCGGACCGACCAGCGCGTTGCGCGGCCACTGCCAGTCGGCGCCGTCGCGCACGGCGTAGTACGCCAGCGCCGGCCGGTTGAGCAGCTCGACGAAACGGTCGGGGATCTGGCCTCCGGAGTTCCACCGCTCGTCCACCACGAGGCCCGCCTTGTGCACCTGGGCCAGGTACTGCCGCAGCAGCTCCGTCTGTCCATCGATGCCGGTGCTCGGCACGTAGACGTATCCCACGCGCCCCTGCGTCGCTTCGTCCACGCGACGGCGGTTGGCCTCGATCCACGCCAGGTAGCGCAGCCGGCTCTCGTCCTCGAGCGTCGTCACCAGGACGTCGCGCGCCCCATCCCGGATCGGCCGGCTGTTCACGGTGAGCCGCACCGTCCGGCCCGCGAGTCCTTGGAACGCCGCCCAGGGGTCCTGCGCCGTGTCGAGGGGCACGCCGTTCACCGCCAGCACGTAGTCGCCGGCCTTCACGTTCACGCCGGGAATGTTCAAGGGTGAGCGAACCTCGCCGTCCCACGGCCCGCCGTCGATGACGCGTTTGATGCGGTAGGCGCCGTTCTCCAGCGACCAGTCCACCCCCAGGAGGCCTACCCCCTGGCGCAGTCCCGTCTCGAGATCGCCCCCGCCCCGATAGGTGTGTGAAGCGTTGAGCTCGGAGATGAGGTCTCCGATGACGAAGTTGACGTCCCAGCGCGTCACGGCGCCGTCGAGCAGGCGTCCATACTGGGTCCGCATCGCGTTCCAATCGACCCCATGCATGTTGGGGTCGTAGAAGTAGTCCCGCTCGAAGCGCCACACGTCGCTGAAGAGCTGACGCCATTCGGCCGGGGGATCGACGGTCATCACGAGCTCCGCCGTGCGCAACGGCGTCTCGATCTTCTGGTCCGCCTTGAGATCGATGATCGCCCAGCGCCGCCCCTGCCGCACCAGCACTTTCTGGCCGTTGGCGGAGACCAGTGCCCCATCGGCGTCGTCGATGATCGTCTGCTCCTTGCGGTCCTTGAGATCGTAGGCGATGAGCGGCGTCTTCTTGTCCGAGGAGCCGGTGCGGGGCGGCCGGCGGTAGATCACCTTGCCCGCCACGGCCTGGAGGTCGGTGTAGTTGCCCGCCGCTGCGGGCAGGGCCACGCTCCGGCCCTCGAAGCCGTCCTGGTCGATGGCGACGGGCGCCGGCGGTTTCGCGGCCGTGTCCCGAGGGGTCGGTTTGGCGGCCGCTCCAGCGGGGTGCGCGGCGCTGGAATCGGCCCCCGGCGCCGGCTCTTCGTCGTCCCGCGCGGCCAGCGGCGAGGGAACGTCGACGCGGAGCGGCACGGCCATGATGTTGGTCGAGTTGGGATAGATCCAGGTGTTGTCGACGTCGCTGTAGATCGGCTCGAACGTCCGGTCGGACGAGTAGTAGAGGTACTTCCCGTCCGGGTCGAACGCCGGCTGGTTGTCGTTGTAGAAGCCGCTCGTGACCTGGCGCGCCCTGCCGGCCTTCGTGTCGAACAGGAAAATGGCGCGATGCGTGTTCTCGACGTCGCGCGCGTAGGCGAGCCAGCGGCTGTCCCCCGACCAGCTCGGCCGGAATCCCTCCAGGTCACCCTCGTAGAAGCCGAGGGCCTTGTCCACCCGGACCACTTTCTTCGCGTCGCGGTCGTAGATCCAGATCGTCATCGCCTGATCCACGAACGCCAGCTTGCGGCTGTCGGGAGACCAGAACGGCGTGTAGCGGAATCCCCGGCCCAGCGTGGTGACCTGCTCCTCGACGCCGCTGCCGTCGGCCGGCCGCAGCACCAGCTCGTATTCGCCGGAGCGATCGCTCCAATAGGCGAGCGTCCGGCCGTCGGGCGACCAGGTGGCCCACCGCTCGGCCACGCCTGAGGTCCGGGTGACATCCAGTACCGGCCCGTGCTCGGCCGGCACCGTGAACACGTCGCCGCGCGCTTCGAACGCCGCCCGCTTGCCGGACGGCGAGATCCACGCCGCGTGGATCATGTCGCCGACCGAATCGGCCTGCGGCTTGAGCGTCGCCTGATCGGTCACCACCTGGATCGCGACCTCGTGGGCGCGCTCGGTGGCGAGGTCGAGCAGCCACAGCTTCCCCGCTTGCTCGAACACCAGATCCGACGGCCCGATCGCCGGGAAATGGATGTCGTAGTCGATGAAGCTCGTGACCTGGCGTACCGTGGCGGAATCGATCTGATACGCCCAGATGTTGGCACGGAGCGCGGCGCCGCGGTCCGACAGGAAATACAGCGTGTGGCCGTGCCACATCGGGTGGGCATCATTGGCATCGGTCGTGGATACCGGCTTCGCCTCGCCCGTGCGCAGATTGAACAGCCAGATACGGGAGGCCCAGCCGCCGCGGTAGCGCTTCCAGGTGCGGAATTCCTGGCTTTGCGGCATGTACGCCAGCCATTGTCCGTCGTCGGACACCGCTCCGAATTCCCCATAGGGCACCGGCAGCTTGGCGGGCAGCCCGCCCGTTTTCGACACGCGGTACAGCTGATTGAAGCGGTCCCGTCCGCTCTGCATCCCGGAGGCAATCAGGATCGACTGGCCGTCGGGGTACCAGTCGAGCATCCGGTCCGGCATCGGGTAGTGGGTCAGCCGGCGCGGCACGCCGCCGCCCGCGCTGACCGCGTAGATGTCCTGGTTCCCATCGTAGTTCCCCGTGAAGGCGATCTCCTTCCCGTCGGGCGAGAAGCGGGGGAACGACTCCTCGCCGCGCGGCGACGAAAAGCGCACCGCCGTGCCTCCGGCCTTCGGGGCGACCCAGATGTCCCCCGCGTACACGAAGGCGATCTGGGTCGCCGAGACATCGGGTTGGCGCAACAATCGAGCGTCGATCTGGGCGGTAAGCGATACGGGGACGACGGACAGGGCGCCGGCAACGACCGGCGCGAACCACGGAGTACGCATCGGCGAACCTCGAGGGATATCTGGACTCGGGCGACGGCGGGACGGCGCTACGCTACCCGCCTCGGGCGGGGTGTCAAGCATCCGACACCTTGACTTCCCCAGACCCATTTCGGTACCTACCAGTATCATGATGCGCGTCTTGCGGGTCTGCCCCTGTAGTCGGCTCTCACGATATGAGGGCGGCGACCGAGTGATCTGATCGCGCATCGCGTTTCCCGAGCATCAGCGGCCGCCGCCTCCAGTCTTCCCCGAGCGACGGCCGTTCCGTTTTTCAAGCCAGGAGGAGCACATGCCACCGACCGCAGCGCCCGTTACCGACATCGCCACACGCGGCTACGCGCACCCCGAGGTCCTGGTGTCCACGCAATGGGTGGCCGACCACCTGCAGGATCCCGGCGTCCGGCTACTCGAGTCGAATGAAGACGTGCTGCTCTATGAAACCGGACACATCCCGGGGGCAGCCAAGATCGATTGGATCGCCGACCTCAACGATCCGCTGCTCCGCGACTACATCGACCGCACGCGCTTCGAGAAGCTGCTGCGCGCCAAGGGGATCAACCGCGACACGACCGTCGTGTTCTACGGCGACAAGAACAACTGGTGGGCGACCTACGCCTTCTGGGTGTTCCGGCTGTTCGGCGTGGATAACCTGCGCATCATGGACGGCGGACGGCTGCGCTGGGCCGAAGAAGGCCGACCGCTGGAGACGGCGACGCCAGGACATCCGGAAGGGAACATCACCGTCCGCGAGCGCGACGATGCGCGCATCCGCGCCTTCAAGGAGCAGGTGCTGACGCACGTGCAGCGCCACAAGCCGCTGGTGGACGTCCGCAGTCCCGAGGAATACCGTGGGGAGCGGCTGCACATGCCGGAGTACCCGAACGAGGGTGCGCTGCGCGGCGGGCACATCCCGGGCGCGCGGAGCATCCCCTGGGGGCGGGCGGTCAATCCGGACACGCACACCTTCCGCTCCGCCGACGAGCTGCGCACGCTGTATCAGCACGAGAACGGCCTCCCCACCGACGAGGACGTGATCGCCTACTGCCGCATCGGGGAGCGGTCCTCGCACACCTGGTTCGCCCTGACCTACCTGCTCGGCTTCGAGCGGGTGAAGAATTACGACGGGAGCTGGACCGAGTGGGGCAACCAGGTGCGTGCGCCGATCGAGAAGCCGTGATGGAGATGGACCGCGAAACGCGCATCGCGTGGCTGGTGGATCACGCGCGCCGGCCGCGCCATGCGGGCCGCCTCGATGGGGCCGACGTGTCCGTGCCCGGGGGCAACCCCGGGTGCGGCGACCTCGTGACGCTCCATCTCAAGGCCGATCCCGCGGCAGATCGGGTGGCGGCGGTGAGCTTCGAGGGAACGGGGTGCATTCTCAGCCAGGCCGCCGCGTCGATCCTCACCGAGCGCGTGAACAAACAGCAGCCGACGTTCGGTGAGGTGCAGGACTTGTCCTACGAGACGATGATGGACCTCGTGGGACGGGACGTCGCCGATTCACGCCCCCGCTGCGCGACGCTGGCGTTGGGCACCCTCAAGGCGGCGGTGAAGGCCGCGGAGATGAACCGCAAGCTCAAGGCCGCGGGCCATACCGAGGAAGGCATCGCCGAGTTGCGCCGGGCGATCGCCGCAGCGGCCGCGGGTACGGGGCTCGTGATCGGGGACGGGGCGGAGACGGCGGCGCGCGGCGGCGCACCATAACAGCCAAGCGCCCGGGATTACTCCCGGGCGCCTGTACGTTGGTGCTCGCTATTCCCCAACAGTTCCTACTCGACCTCGGCTTCTTCCGGCACCGGTAACACGCCGGGGTTGAGCTCCGGCGGCGGCGTTGGGGGGACGAAGCCCTCGGGCGGCTCGATCTCGATATCGTGGTAGCGGTAGATGCCCGACCCCGCCGGGATGAGATGCCCGATGATGATGTTCTCTTTCAACCCCAGGAGGTCGTCCTTCGCCCCGCGGATGGCGGCGTCGGTGAGCACCCGGGTCGTCTCCTGGAACGACGCCGCCGAGATGAACGACTGCGTCGTGAGGCTCGCCTTGGTGATGCCGAGCAGCAACGGCTCGGACGTGGCCGGCTTGCCGCCCTTCGTGGCGGCCCGCTTGTTCGCCTCGCGGAACATCAGCTTGTCCACGTTCTCGCCTTCCAGGAACTCCGTGTCGCCCGGATCCACGACTTTCACCTTCTGCAGCATCTGCCGCACGATCACGCCGATGTGCTTGTCGTTGATCTTGACGCCCTGGAGGCGGTACACCTCCTGCACCTCATTGAGCAGGTACTCCTGCACCGCGCGCGGTCCCTTGATCCGCAGGATGTCGTGCGGGTTCACGGGACCCTCGGTGAGCCGGTCGCCGGCGCGCACGCGGTCGCCCTCGTGCACGCGCAAGTGCTTCCCGGCCGGCACCTCGTACAGCTGGGGCTCCCCCGCCTCGGGGTGGACCCAGATCTCGCGCTTGCCGCGCTTGATGTCG
>Ga0184629_10000860_pt1 | contig 13037 bp, 16 predicted proteins | sample PLM4_32_b1_FD_133158 | JGI IMG/M metagenome (GOLD analysis project Ga0184629, IMG submission 133158) | Groundwater sediment microbial communities from an aquifer in East River, Colorado, USA - PLM4_32_b1 | ecosystem: Environmental > Terrestrial > Soil > Riparian zone | place: USA: East River... | reverse complement strand
GGTGCCAGCTAGCCCAGGGGCACCTTGTCCGCCTGTGGGGCCGGCCTCTCCGACCGTGACGACCTGGATGTCTTGGACCTCGACCGAGACAGTAGTAGCTGAGTCCGCCGACACGACCTGCGCGTCTGAACCCTCAACGACAACGACCTGGCGCGACTCTACCGCGACCAGGTCGATGTTCTTCTTGCCCGTAGCCTCGACGGACTCGCCGCTGACGACAACGATGTATTGTTCGTCGGCCACAATGCCCCCTATATTACAGGGTGCGTGCGTCGCCGTCGATGGTCAACGTGAGAATGTTGTTCGTGCCCGCGCCAGCCTGGATGATTTCCGCCGCTTCGAGGACCAAGTAGGTCCACCAGTCATACACGGAGTTCGCTGGGATCGAGAACGCATCGAATACACGCGTGCCCACTGCGTCGGCGCCGACCGACATTGTAAACGTCACCGGGGAGCCCGATGGGTTCTGAATGTGGACGTGCCGCACGACCGTCTTGGTCGCCGCCGGAACGGTGTACTTCGTCGCTGGACCTGTTGCTACCTGGGCCGGTCCGTGGAGCCGTAGTGGTGTGCTTGCCATCTGTGTATCTCCTAAAAAGTGGCCGCGGCATTATACCACGGCTGTGCTGCAGAAACAACGGCTAATTCCAGCCACCCAGAAAGATGATGTCGTTGCTGGATATGTCCGGGAAGGAAGCGAGCAGGTCGTCGGCGACCCGCTGGCGGATCTCGACTATACCCTCGCCCCACTCGAATTCGATCCGCGCCTCGTCGCTGCACGGCACGTGCGCGATGGCCAGCTCTCCCTGCTCCCACTCGTAGATCGCGTAGCAGAGAGTCATCAAGCTGAAATCGGTGGTGTTGATCACAATCTTCGGCTCTGCTACATATATTTTCTTTGCCATGCTCACCCCTAGAACGATTGAACTTCGGACCACGCAACGTCGACCGTCAGGGCCCACGTCATAGCCGCGGGGCCGATGATGCCGGATCGTATCACGAACCCCTCCTGGTTTGCTAAAACCAGTGGGAACGCCAAACTACCCGCGAAATCGCCCAGCAAGTTCGTTTTGGGCACTAAGGTGAGATTGGGTGTCACGGTGATAGCGCCGGTGCCAACCCCGTATGATACACCACCTATATCCTGCGTGTCGAGTGTCTTCGTGCCGGCCGTCAGCAAGCCTGTCGTCGCGATGCCAGCATCGCTGACTTCTGATGTAGCATGGGCAGTTCGGAGCTGTTGCAAGTTGCCCGCCAGTACCGCGCGTGTGCCGCCAGAGCCCGCCACTGTCCACGCCCGCGCGATCGTCGCGCGGAGGGACAAAAGCGCCGCCGCAGTGGCTGCTACGTTCATTCCCGCCGACACCGAAATGCCGTGAACGAGGCACACGCGCGCCGCCCCCGTCACGTACCGAAATTGAAACAGCTCAGAGTTCGCCGCAAGCGCCGCGGCAATCGTGCCCGACACCATGGACAGCCTGAACGCGCCACCGGTCCCGGGTGGAAGGGGGCCAGACGCCACTTGCTGCGGGGTCCACACTGTGCCGGCGCCCATGCTAACCTGCGCCACGTTTGCTGCTATGTTTGGATCGTTGATCGTTGCCATGTTATCCGCTCACCTGGTATGCGAAGGCATAAGTGCCCACCGCCACGTTCCTGCCGCTCGCGCACGCCCACAGCGCTCGTATGGTTGCCGCGTCCACCACGTACCCCGTCAGCGTGATGGGGTCCATCTCGTGTTCGTCCCGCGCGTTGCCCTTGCTGGCGATCTGTGCCATCGTCTGCACTATACTCACAACTTTGCCCGGCGTCAAGCCAGACAGCCCGGTTATGTCGAACGTACCCGACCGCCGCGCCGAGCCGAGGTCTTTTGTGAAGGCTGTGTAGCTGCCGCCCCCGCCGCCTCCGGCGGCGCCAGTGTCGCCCTTGATCCCCGGTGGGCCAGGCGTGAAGCTATCTTCTCCCTCCTCACCATCCTGCCCAGGCCCGCCCTGCAGTCCTCCCGGCCCAGGCACTGTGCTAGCCGGGCCCGGCGGCCCAGCGCCGCCCGGGATACTCGCCCCGTCTTCACCATCCTGTCCATCCAGCCCGGGCACAGACACACCTGGTAGCCCTGTGCCGCCGCTCGCCCCTGTGAGCCCCACACCCGGCGGGCCAGGCACAAAGCTGTCCTCCCCTGGCTCTCCGTCCATACCGGGGATGCTCGTGCCGTCCTTACCCCTCACACTGGGGCCTGGAGGGCCCGGCACAGTGCTCTCGTCCCCGTCCTGGCCATCCAAGCCCGGGATGGTCAGTCCGTCGCGCCCATCGGCTCCTGTGAGCCCCTGGACCCCCGCTCCGGGCGGGCCCGGCACAAAGCTGTCCTCGCCATCCTCGCCGTCGCGCCCCGGCACGGTCAGCCCATCTCTGCCAATGATTCCGTCCTGTCCCGGCGTGCCAGCTCCAGGTGGACCAGGCACCATACTGTCCTGGCCGTCCTCGCCGTCAAAACCCGGGATCGCCGCGCCGGGCGGACCTGGCGTGCTAGCCCCGGGCGGGCCCTGCTCGCCCACGGACACGACGTGGATGCTGTCGCTCTCTATGACGACCAGGTCTGCGTCCATGTTACCTCGTCGCCTCCTCGACCACCGTAACCGTGCCGCTCAGCAGCTGCGTAACCACGCCGCCAGCCGACACGAGCTCCAGGTCGTAGACCCCGGTCTTCCAGGTTATCGCCGCGGTGACTGCTGCCGCGATAGTGATTGTGATTGTCTTCGCCACGTTGTCAAGAACAATATCTGTCGGACTGACAAGCTCAAGCAGGAACGCTGTCGCCGTGAGCGACGCCCTGATCTGCATGCGCGCCGTGAAGCCGGCTAGGTCCACGGGCGTCCGCAGCTGGATGTAGCCCCCAGACGTATAGGCGGTGAACTCCGCCGAGTTGACGTCGTTGAGATTGATTGTGTTGGCGTCGACGAGCGTCGCCTTGTGGTAGTCCGAGTCGCGCGGCGGAGTATTCAGTGCGTTGATCTCGGTCATCCCCTGCACGGACACGATAACCACGCGCCAACCGTCGGGGATGCCGTGGACGGCCGAAGTGATGACTGCCGGCGCTGCCTTGGTGATAGCGGTGATTGGCTTGTACAGAAAGGGCAGCGACTCCCAGCGTAGAACCTTGCTGAACGTCTTACCCTTCTGGATGATCAGGTCTTGCGTGGCACAGCTCATCATGTTCTCCTAGCGAAAACGGCCCTCTCGTGAAGGGCCGCTTCTATCGTGCAGTCAGAAACTGCCCGAGGGGTAAGCTACGCGTAGATCACGTAGGCTGGTGCTGCCACGTTCGTGATGCGAATCTTGATGCGCTTCGAGCTTCCGCCCGGCACGATGCGCGCCGCGGCCGGTTGTGCCGCATCGTACGCTCCGCCCACACCTTCTGTGAGGGTCAGAATTTCCGTGATCGGATCCGACCCGTTGATCACGTGGAGCTCCAGAGTCTGGCCCACGGTAGGGTTCTTGAGTGCCGCGACCAGCAGGGCCGCCGTGCTCAGAGTGTCGATGCGCGAAGCGCCGGCGCAATCCCGCACGTAGGTCCCGGTGAGGATCTGTGCCGCCGTGATGGTCGCCGCGCCGGCGGTCACGACCGAGGACACCGCTGGCTCCGAAGTCTGCGATGTCTTGCCAATGAAGCGCTCCGATCCGCCCACTCCGCCGCGAATCGCCTGCCAGCGCACGCCGACGGAATCCGTGACTACATCTCCCACAGAATACAAGCCGCTATCGGGTGCCCCTGGGGTGTTCTTGGTAAACTCTGCCATGTTCGTTGCTCCTTAAAAGGGGATGCCCCCGTATTGAACGACCCGCGGCTTGTATCGCTGCCGCTCCTCTTCCTGCTTGGCGCGCTCGCAGTAGTTACGAAACTTCGCCTCGTTGCTGTCCGCGAGCGTCTTATCATACGTCTCGCCGTCCTCTTTCGAGTATGCCCGGTGCTTCATCCAGTACAACAGGCTCATGTGATGCTGTTCGTCGATCTCGAGACAGGACAGCTCGTCCTTAATCCTCGGGAACGGCAGCCGAAACACGTTCAGCTGGCAGATGTCGTCCGCGACGGGCACCTTGTACCACCTGATGCTGTTCTTCTCCACCCCCAGCACCGCAGCCACCACCTCTCCGGTGTCCGTATCGTCCAAGTATGGCGGCTTGATGAAGCCATAGTCCAGGAGCGACGAGTTCTGTACCACACCCACGTGGGAGAGGTCAGCCTCACTCGCCATCTTGACCATTCGCCGCGCGGTCAGCAACCTACCCGACCGGATGCGGAGGATGTAGGGGCTGTGCTTCGAGAACGGTACACCAGTAACCACTGCCACCTGCGTGATTGCCACGCTGGAGCCATCTGTGATACCGCCCGTTAGCCGCACGTACATATCCTGCGCGTCTACCAGGTACTGCAAGACCTCGACGTCATCCCAGAGGCGGGGCTTTTCTACGTCCGCCACTTGTTTGCGGAAGAGGTCTATCAAGTCCTGGATTTTCATTCGTCAGCTCCTACGCTGCGAGCTGCGACTTGGCTCCGATCAGCGTTTCGCGATTCTTCTCCCACACCTGCCGGACTTCTTTCTGATCAACCTTCCAGCCGAGGGCCGAGGTCACACTTGCTGCGCTGGGCGTTCCGCCCGCCGTGAAGTCCGTCGAGTTGTTCCGCGCGACCAGCGACTTGAACACCCCCAGGATTCTCTTCGCCCGCTCTGCGCCATCCTCTGGCGCCAACAGGACTGGCTTCTCGGGGGCCACTGTCTCGGTGTTCTCCGCGTCGATTGCGGAGCCGTCGTCGTTCACCGGCACAAGCCCTTTCTCCATCACTTCCTCGTGCATGCCTGGCGGCACCCTTGTCGCGACGCCCTTCTTGAACTCGACCGATTGGCCAATCCTCGAACTGCGCACAATCACGTTTCGGTTTGCGATGAATTTCACGCGGTCACTCCCTATGGTTGTCATACCCAACAGGGCGCGGTTTCCCACGCCCTGTAAGTTACGACCTCAGACCTAGGTGGTCTTTAGGTTCTCGGTCTGCCGGCCGTCCATCGTGAAGTTCACGACCAGCTTGTGTCGACCAAGAGTCTGGTCGGCGGCTGTCTGCGTGAGCGTCAGGCGGAGCGGGCGGGCCACTTCGAGCTTGTAGCCCGTTGGGACCAGCGCGACAGCGCCGAGCGGCTTGATGTTGGTGTTGCCCAGGTAGCGAGCCGCTACCGAGTCGTCGCCGACCGCCGCACCCGTTGCCGTGCTGACAGTCGCGATCTCGGTGTTGATCGCACCGCTGACCACCGTCGATCCGACCGGGAGGGTAAAGAGGTCGAAGGTCGGCGTGGAGGCAGTCGCCACGTTGAACGATGTCAGGACACCGTTGATGTTGACCATCTGGTCGGACGTGCCGTCCGCGCCACCGGTCGTGTATCCCCAGGTGAACGAAGCCGACAGAATCGTCTGCGCAGCCGGGGTCTTTTTCAGAGTTGTAGCCATGGTTCAGGTCTCCTTTTTCGTTCGCGTTACTGTGCAACGTACACGCTGATCACGCCGAAGTCCTGCGTGGTCTGGGGGAACGCCCCGTATTGCGTGTAGAACGAGGGCTTCAGGAAGCCGAAGATCTTGGAGATCGAGATGGCTTGCTGGTTCTCGTAGTCGTCGTCGTCCTCGACCCAGTTCGGCATACCGATGTCCGCCATCCCGAGTGCTTGCGCACCCACGAAGAGGATCTGGCAACCGTCCACGTCAAGGCCCGCACCCCACTTGCCCACTCCCGACGCAGCTTGCGACGTGTTGAACACGTGGCGGAACTCGTGGAAGTAGATGCCGTCGAGCTTCACGGTGTTCCCACTGAACAGTGGGTTGGACTCCGTGCTGCGCGGTCCAGCACCCCGCAGGTTCGCAAGGTAGTCCGGATCGAGCTTCAGCTTCGCGTACGCCTTTGGCGTCAGGAAGGCGTGATAGGTTTCGTCCCCACCCTCGCGGATGCCGCGGAGGTACGCTTCTTTCGCGTATGCCTTCAGCTGCACGAACAGGTTGTAGGTCGGTGTGTCCGCTGCCGTCACGGCTGCGGTTGTGCCCGCGGTCACCAGCACTTTGTTGGTGCCGTCCCAGCGCAGCACCCGCCCGTTAGTGGGCGCCGCCACGTCTGCCGCGAACTCGAGGTTGATCAGGTCGGAGCCGACCCGCGCAATCCCGGTGTTCTTCATGCTGTACGCAACTCCCGACATTGTCAGGAATGCGATCTGGTCACAGCGATCTGCCGCCCAGTACGCCAGCACGTCCCGCGATGTTTCCCGGAACCTGACGATGGACTTCTGCTCGGCCATGCGACCTTCGGAAATGTTGGCATTCCGCAGCTGGTCGACTCGGATCACCTTGTCGAACGCTTTGATTTGCTCTTCATTCCCTTTCAGCGCTCGGTCCCCCGCCACACCGTCCCCTTCCAGGTCCGGCACGAGAGTCATGACCGCGCGTGCTCCCCGCTCCGTCTTCGTGAGCTGGGTGATATGCTGGATCATGGCGTTGGGGCCATCACCCAGGAACTTGTTGATGAAGCTGACGTTCCGCGCCTGTTTCCACAGGTCGCGGGACCAGACTGTCTTCTGTTCAGTCGTCAGTCTGGTAAAATTTGTTGTAGTCATAGGAGACCCCCGTTCAGTTGTGAAACAAATACTACCTTGCTTTTGTTTCGCCAAAGCGGGCGGATGACCGGGGTTAGGGCCCGAGGCCCTCGGCGCTGTCGCGGCCGAGAAGCGAGTTACGGCAAGATTTTACAGTAAAGTTCTGGCAATGTCAATACCTAGATGCCGACCCCACCAATAGCGGCGGTGACGTCTCCGCCAGAGACCTGGCAGATCAGCCCGAAGGTGCTGGCAACCTCCAGCGGAGACAACTTCGAGACCCTGGCAGCAGCGGTTACCGCGAGCATGTCTGCGGCGGCCTGCCGCACTTCTTTATCTTTGGGATCCCCAGTGACCTCAAACAAGTGCCCTAAGACCTTATCCGCCTTCACATCCTCCACGCCTTCAAGCTTCATCGCGCGGGCAATGTATATGACGTGGGTGAGTGTAGCGCACTTGCCCCCATCGTGATTTGCGAGCGCCGGAGGCGCGAGCGCCGCCAGCATCAATGCTATGATTGCAAAGAGTTTTTTCATAGAGCCTCCTGCCCTAGAAACGAACAGCACTTACAAAGCCTCCCAGACGATCAGCCCCCGGTCGGTAGCTCCGGCGGACAGCTGGACCGTCAGTCCCTTCTCGAAGAGAACCCCCCCAAAGTTCGCCCGGCGGTCCGTCTGTGCTGCTGCCGGAATCGCCATGACGTGCTTGATCGTCCCGCCAGCTGCCGCCCCGTCCCGGAACGTTACCGTGCCGGTAAAGACCAACTCTGGGTGAAACCCATGCAGCAGGCAGCGCCCGGCATGAATGACGTTGTCGGCGGTGTCCGCGATCGACCGCGTCCCTGTCTTGATGATGGATGCCATGCTCGAACCCTCCTATCTTGCGTCCTCGACGGCCTGTACCAAGCCGTCGAAGAACGCCTGCGCTTCAGCTATAGACCCAAAAGTGAACTGTGTTGGAATACCAGTCACGTGTACGTTCACCGCGGGTACCGATGAAACCGGCGGCAGAATCAACCCAATGACGTCCACATGCAACAGGTTGATCTTGCGGCTGGCAAACGGAGCCACCACAGGAAGTTCAAACATTCGTTCTCGAGCCATCTTAGTATCCCCCCTTCGTTGGTGCCCTGTACTTCTTGGCCGGCATGGCTTTGCCACGAAGGCCGCTCTTCTTGGCCGCTTTGGGCGGCGCTCCGTATGTTGCCATGGTTGGCTCCTCGTGTCAAATGCCTTTTACATGCTGTCCCCGCGCGCCTTCGCGAGCTCCTCAGGCGTAAGCTTCGCGAACGCCGCGTCGCTCATCTTCACCGCATCGCTCGCAGCGTCGCCCTTGCCCGCCTTATCGCTGTCGGCCCCGACCTTCTTGCCGTCCGCCGGCTGCTTATCCTTCGCAGCGAGCCCCGCCTTCACTGCGGCCTCTTTTCTATCCGCCGCGTCCTTCTCCGCCTTCGCTTTCACGTCGGCTGCGGCCTTCTCCTTCGCCGCCTTCTCCTCGGGCGTATCGACCTTGTCCGCCGGCTTCGCGCCGCCGCGGTACACTGCCTTCAGCGCCTTCTGCAGCGCCTCCGCCGAGCCCAGCCCCTTAGCCTCGAAGGCCTCCTTGAGCTCCATCAACTCCCCGACCCTGCCTTCGTCGTACGTGTCCGCGATCTCTGGGTTGAGCTCTGGGTGCTCAACCTCCATGCGGGTGACCAGCGCGTCGTACCTGATCTGCTCCACCGCCACAGCCACCGCGTAGTTGGCCTTGGCGTCTGCTCTTGCGTCAGCAAGAGCCTGGGTCTTGGCGCGGATCTCCGCGCGCAGGATCTTCACCGTATCCGCCTTGCCGTCGGCGCGAGCCGCGTCCAGCGCGTCTTCCAGGTCCTCGATCTCCTTCTCGACCTTGGCCGCGTCGATCTGCCCCGCAGCAGCCTTCATCTGCGCTTCGAGATCGGCCGCCTTCTTGTTAGCCGCCTCGGCCTCAGCCCGGGCTTTCTTCACCGCCTCGTCGAAGCGAGACTTCGGGATCATATGATCCTTCTTCTCCGCCTCAAGCTTGTCGGCCGCCGCCTTGTCCGCGATCACCTTGTCAGCCGCCGCTTTCTCCTCAGCAGTCTTCGTGTCCGCTGCTGTCTTAGCGTCCTCGGCTGCCTTCGCGTCTGCCGCCGCTTTTGCTTCCACTGCCGCTTTCGCCTCTGCCAGTGCCTTTTGATCGTCCGTGTCGCCGGACTTGTCGCCATCGAGGACCAGGTCGTCCCCGCGATCTTCCACTTTGTCAGTCATCTCGTCGTCTCCTTGGTTGTTCCCGTTCGGGAATAAAGTTTATGCTTCTCCGTCGTTGGCGCCGCGATACTCCCGTTCGGGAATACTACGCGGCCTTCTTCTCCGCTGGTTGTGCGGCAGCCTGGTTCTGCGTCTGAATTGCCTGCGCCTTCATGAGCCGTGCCTTCTCGCGCGCAAGCATCGCGTCCGCTTCGAGCTTCGCCGCCGCCTTCTCCTTCTCGATCTGCATCTCCATGGCGTGCTTCTCGCGCATCTGCTCCATCTCCTGGTCGTGCCTCTGCTTGTCGAGCACCATCTCCTGCTGGGCCTTCTCAGCCTCGCCGGCCTTACCCTGCATGATCTCGTTGGTCTTCGCGACCTTCTCGCCGGCGCCTGCGCGTTTTTCAAGCGCGGTGGCCTCAAGCTTCGACGCCTCCGCCCGCTGGTTGGCAAGCTCCAACTGCCCAGCCATGATCTGCATTTTCTGCTTCATCTGGGCCTCGGGAGACTCCCGCGCCTCCTTGATGGCGTTGACAAGCGCGGTCTTGTTCAGGAGCCGGCTGTTCTCGACCATGAACTCATCGGGGATCGCGATGCCGAGCTTCTCCCGCATGTAGGCGCCCTGCTCAAACTGACTATCCTCCAGCGTGGCCTTAGCCGGCTGGCTGATGACGCTGACGTCGAACTCACCCATCGACAGGTCGTGCTGCACCTCACCGGTGAGCGGGTCCGGCCAATTGATCTGTATATCCCGTGACTCGCCGGTAAGCTCATTGTGCGTGATCGTCATGATGCGCGGGTCCGTGTAGAACTCCTGCACCAGGTCCATCGTGTTTCGCGCGAGGATGTGGTCCGAGCGTTTCAAGTTAGCCATGGGCCAGCGCAGCCCGACGTCACTGAAAGCGTTGTTGGCCTCGATCTGGTCCGCGGACGTATCCGCCCGGGCCATGCCCATCTGCGCGTCGCCGCGAGAGGACACCGACTTGATGTAGTTCTCACCCTTCGCCGACAGCCGGTCCAGCCCCTGCGGGATCTGATTGGGCTGGATCTTCTCCGCGTCCTTGACGTCGTCGAGCTCCAGCACGAGGCCGGTCTTGGCGCCGTACTGCTCCAGCTCGTCCATCGTCATGTTCTGGAGAGACCCCCGCTTCACCTTCCAGCCGGAGTTCGCCATCGAGTTCACGACGTGCAGCTCCTGCGAGGTGGTCTTGTTCAGCAGGTCCTGCGGGTCGATGAGGTTCTCAACGAACCCAACCGTGCGCCCATGCCGGAAGTAAGGGAAGTATGGTACCGGCGTAAAGTGTTTGTACGGGCTCCACTTATCGTGCAGCACAAAGTCGTCCGCGGTCACGGTCCAGCGGATGCGGAACCCTGGGGACTCGTCCACCAGCAGTGCGCCCTGCGTGAGCGCAAGCTGCGCTGCGATCTTGTTGTCATCCCACGTGTCGGGGATGACCTTCCGGTCACCGGTGCGCACGTTGACGAAGGCCTTGACCTTGCCAAGGACCCGGTACTGCCGGTCGAGCACCCGGATCGACCGCGACACCTTGGCGTCCTCGTCGGTGACCACTCCCATCGAAGGGCCCGGCCCGCCGAAGCGGTCCCTGATCATGTCCACGCTGTCGAAGCCGTAGACCCATTGCGCCGCGCCTCTTCCGCGGAGCGCCTCAGCGTCCGCCTTGTTGTACAGGTGTGCTATGTCGTCGACGGTCAGCCACCGTGTAATGAAGATGTCCTTCCACTTATCTGGATCGTACTCGGAGGCGTCGGGGTCCGGAATCACGCACCTGGGGTTCATGTTCGTGTACTCGACGTCGCCGGTCAGGCTGCGCTCGAAGTTCAGCCGCACATCGATGTACCCGCGGCTCGTGATGCCACCGTCGGCGAACATCTCACTCCGCAGCCACTCCAGCTGGTTCGCGTCGGAGATATAGCGGAACGTCTTAGTCATGGCGTCGGCGTTACCGGATGGCGCGCCGTAGCGCCCCTTGTACGCGATCTCGGTGCGCAGGTCGATCTGCTCTCCGACGATCGAGGACAGGGTGCTCAGTATCTTATTGATCGTGAGGCCGGGCCTCCGCTGGTCCCGGAGCTCGGACAGAACGGCTGGGTCCCACTGCATGCCGGCGAAGTACTCCTCGCACTTGCGGGCCTTCTCGATGTACTGGAGGTGGCCAGTGTCGCGGCAGTACGTATACCGCTCCCACTGCTTATTGGCCAGGTTTGAATCCTGCGGCATGGATTGTCTCCAGAGGAAGGCTAAGATTATACAGGGGAAATGAACAAAGCGCAAGCCTAACGGGGGATCGTAGCGAACGGCTCCACGCGTATACCGGTGGTGGCTGGTGTCCCGCTGCCCACGATGGCATACACGTGCGGGTTTGCGGCGAATGGCGCCACACCATACACCTCGTCTGGCGTATCGGTCACACTCTCAGTAACCACCTGGTTCGGCGAGTACTGGTCCCGCTCCAAGGTAAAGACCAGTGTGTCCGGGTCCTGCTGTACCCTCCACCGGGTGAGGATGCTGACAGAGCTCTCCATCCCCCAGAACATGTCGGTGTCGACCTGGTCTTGCGCGGCGCCGCCGCCGGTCACTGGCATGGAAATAAACACCGGGGCTGTGCACCGGAACACGTACTGCTGCAACACCTCGTCCCACTCATAGATGTTGGGCGGCGTGGTGCCGGCGTCAATCCGTCGCGAGAGGTACCTGCCGCTCGCTGTAATGAGCTGTAGGGTGCCGGTCGGCGCGCCCAGAGTGTCCCCGAACCAGGTCTCGACGTCGTTGTGCACTGCGCCCCGGTCATACAGGTGCCAGTGAGACCCGTCCTCGCTTGAGTCTGAGGAGAAGAAAAAGCGCAGGGCTCCGGGGGCGCCGACGAGCTCAGCCGCCACCAGGATGTCAATATTTGTGCCGGTGCCCCCGAGTCCGCTCGCTGGATTCTGATGAATGCGGACGTTGTCCACCCACACTTCGCCCGTATGTAAGGCATTAGCAGCTGCGCCGGGGAATGGCGTACCTGCCCGTGTTGTGATGAACTTCGTGAAGAAGCACCGCGCGTCGGTGAAGGTGCGCCCGTTGCCGGGGCTCACGTCTAAGAGGTCAACAAGCCGATACGCGCTATTCTCGAACCCGGGCTGTCCGAGGTTATCTATAACCCCAAATGCACCGGTGTCCAGGTGAACTTGCTGTACCGCGGGTAGACCCTCCCAGGTCCGCTCGATGGCTGCACTCCTAATCCTATCCAGGCGCACGAACCCCACGTAGCTAGGGTTGGGAGGCGCCGACGTGTGCTGCCCACCCGCATATAAAATGGTGAAGCCGGGCTTGCGGCGGACTGACACTCCGTTGGGAGTTGTGTCCGTAAATCCCACCATCGAACCGTTGTTACAGTCCAGGTCCATGAAGTTGCCGCCGGAATCAGTATTCGTCGTGCGGAGCCAGATTGGGTCAGTGGTCGCCGCCCCTGACAAGACGCTCAGTTCAAGGAACGCCCCCCCTCGGAAGTATGCGCACAGCGCCTGGCTGCGCTGCAGGAGCAGCTCCTGCGCATCATCCTCGGCCCACGCGCTGGGGGCCAGCGCTGTTGTCAGGGACCGCACCGCGGTGCCCCCGCTGACAAACACCAGTGTGTTTGCTGGGTCTGGGTGTATGTCCGTACCCCACCAGCGATCGCCGGTGCTGTTGACAAACGTGCGGCTGATGCCAGCGCCTCCGCCAGCGTTGTGTGGCTTGAACCGGCGCTGTGTGGCCTCGAGCAGGACCGACGGGGCCCGGCGTGGCGTGGGTGACGTCAGCGCCGCGTCGAACGGCAAAGACATATCGCGCTCCACCTGGTCCACGTAGAAGCGCCGCAGCAGGTTAGAATCAGGGAGACTGCCCAGCGACCCGGCGACCATCCCGAACAGCACTCCGCCCCCAGTGATACGGACGACGTCCCCGAACTCTGAGGACTTGATCCAGATGTGGGAGCCGGCAACCCGGTACTGCTTCGTCATCGTCGGCAGACGGACGTCGTGCCGCAGCACCGTAAGGGCGCGAAGACGCCCCAGGGCCCACTCCAGATACTTCTTGCCGCCCGGCGCGACGGAGATCAGAGGCCTCATCGGCCCAGCTTCGCGTTGGCCTTCGCGCGGATCGCTGCCTTCTCGGCCGGCGAGCGGGCGT
>Ga0184629_10000858_pt1 | contig 13041 bp, 11 predicted proteins | sample PLM4_32_b1_FD_133158 | JGI IMG/M metagenome (GOLD analysis project Ga0184629, IMG submission 133158) | Groundwater sediment microbial communities from an aquifer in East River, Colorado, USA - PLM4_32_b1 | ecosystem: Environmental > Terrestrial > Soil > Riparian zone | place: USA: East River... | reverse complement strand
TACTACATCGACTTTGCCAGCCGGTTTGGAATGCAATTTGTCATGCTGGATGCCGGATGGTCTGACTACAACGATCTTTTCAACATCACGCCGGGCCTAGACCTGGAGGAAATAGCATCCTATGCAAAAACTAAAAATATCAATCTCATTTTATGGACACTTTCCATGACCTTGGAACGCGAGCTTGATAAGGCGCTGGTAATGTTCAACAGGCTTGGTGTTAAAGCTATCATGACAGATTTCATGGATCGTGATGACCAAAAAACAGTCAACTTTTACAAGCGTATAGCAGAAGCCACAGCCAAGCACGAAATCATGGTGATGTTCCATGGGGCCTTTAAGAACGCAGGCTTTGAACGTACCTATCCAAATGCCATTACACGGGAAGCTGTTTTGGGTTCCGAGTATAATATATGGAGTGAAAAGGCAAGTCCGGAACACGATCTACTCATCCCCTTCATCCGCATGGTGGCAGGCCCAATGGATTATGAACCTGGTTTTTATCGCAATGCAAATCAAAAATCTTTCAGGGCATTGCCGGACATGGTGATGTCGCAAGGGACACGGGTGCACCAGTTAGCCATGTTTGTAGCCTATGATAGTCCGATACAGATGTTTTCGGGTAATCCATCCGATGCCTATCTGGAAATAGGATACACTACTTATCTCGCCTCCCTTCCTACAACCTGGGATGACTCAAAAGTACTGGACGCTAAACTGGGTGACTTTTTAGTTATAGCCCGAAAGAAGGATAATGACTGGTACCTGGCGGCCATGACCAACTGGACAGCTCGTGAAATAAGTGTTGATCTCTCTTTCTTAGAAAACGGAAAATTCAGGGCATTTTCCTGCGAAGATGGTATTAATGCCACAAAAGATGCAAGTGATTACAGAATGGGTTATGAACTGGTGGACAACACTAAAACCCTTACGTTAAAGATGGCACCCGGTGGTGGGTACGTGGTAAAACTAATCAAACTTAACGATGCAAGACCATGATGATATAATCGTGTTTCAGAAATTCGATAATGCGATAGAGGCGAACATTGCTAAAAGCAAGCTTGATGCATACGATATCCCCTGTTTCCTGACGGAGGAAAATATGGCCAACTTATATCCGGGGGCGAGCAATCTGATGAATTTTAGTGTCCGGCTGCATTTGTTTGGCCATGACGCAGAAAGGGCAAGGCAGATCATGGCAGAAAATAACCTTCGGGTGGATGATGATTCCATTACCCTTTGCCCTCGATGCCATTCGTCTAATATTGAACGGGATTTCCCAAAGAAACTAACCTTAACATTCGCATCCTCACTTCGTTACTTATTTTTTGGCATCTTCTACCCTGAAAAAAAAGTATACCGCTGTATGAATTGCGATTGCGAATTCTAGGATGAATGGTTAAGCGAACACTTTGTTAGTATTCGCCGTCAGATTAACTTGCAAATATTGATTTAGGAATATGTCAAAAATAATTATTGGTGTAATGGGGCCCGGTGAAAATGCCACGCCGGAAGAAAATGATATGGCTTACGACCTTGGTAAAGCAATTGCGCAAGAAGGCTGGATAACATTAACGGGCGGCCGAAGCTTTGGAATTATGGATGCATCCTTGAAAGGAGCGTCCGAAGTTGGCGGATTAACGATTGGCATATTACCGGGGGATAACGACAAAAACTCGTCTGAAAACGCGCAGATAAAAATCATTACCAGTATGGGTAGCGGTCGCAATTACATCAGTGTTCTATCCAGTCACCTGGTCGTTGTACTGGGCATGACTGCCGGCACTGCTTCTGAGGTGGCGCTGGCCTTAAAATCCAGAAAAAAAGTAATTCTGCTCAATCAGGACGAAATTACGATTCGATTCTTCAAAAACTTAGGCAGTTACAATGTACTGATCACTAAAACTGTAGATGAAACTATACACCATATAAAAGATTACCTGGCTGTAAACCAAGTGAACTAATTTCACATTTGATTCTTCTGATGTTTATTGGGTTAATTTTATTTTCTCTGCACTCTCCCGCATTACCTTCAACTCATCATCACTCAGGGTGAAGCTAAGCGCCTTAACATTATCCAGCACCTGAGCTTCATCGCGCGCACCCACTAATACACAATCCATAGCAGGTTGCCGTGTGGTCCAGTTGATTACAACCTGAGCGAGTGTCGCGCCATGTGCTGCGGCGATAGGCTTAATCGTTTGAAGCATGGCATTAACACTTTCAATATTTTCAAGCTTATAGAATCTGTTTGCTTTGCGAGTATCACCTTCATTGAATTTGTGACCTGGTTTAATTTTTCCGGTAAGCAATCCTCGTTGTAACGGACTGTATGGAATAATGCTCATGCCTTTCAACAACGCCTGTGGAACAATGTCCTTTTCAATAGTTCTATTAATCAGGCTGAACGGAACCTGGTTTGAAACAATATTTAAAGTTTTCAAGGCCTCTTCAACCTGCACGGCCGAGTAGTTGCAAACACCGGCAGCACGCACCTTTCCTTGTTCCATTAGTTTTGCTACAGCTTCCATGGTCTCTGCAATGGGTGTTGTTGCATCTGGCCAGTGTATCTGTAGTAAATCAATGTAATCTGTTTTTAATCTTTTCAGACTTTCTTCACATTCGCGCATCACTTTCAATCTCCGGGAATTCTTATACACTTTAATGGGTTGACCGCTGTTATCAACCGTGTCAAAATAAAATTCGCCTTCAGCGGTCTGCCAATTCAGACCATACTTGGTCAGAATCTGATAGTGGTCTCTCCTGATACCTTCCATCGCGCGGCCTACCAGCTCTTCGCTTTTTCCAAAACCATAGGCGGGTGCTGTATCGATTGTGGTAATACCCGCGTCATAGGACGCACGGATGGCACGAATTGCAGCATGCTCTTCTGCTCCACCCCACATCCATCCGCCAATGGCCCACGCACCAAATGCGATTGGTGTAACCTTTACCGTTGAGTTTCCAAGTTGTTTTAGTTCCATGGGTGTCGTTATCCCTGCTTACCGGCAGGCAGGCGTTACACGTTAACCGTGAGCATGGGTGGGAGCGTGCTGTTAATCATTATCCATGCTTCCGGCAGGCAAGGATAACCTGTAACGGATATTGGCTCATCAAACATTATCACTTTCGCGATAGGCTTTAATCACAGCAAGTTCACCTTCTTTGCCAGGCTTTGAATTACCATGCTCCATTCCCCACACACCCCGGTAACCCTTGTCATAAGCATGCTTAAAAATGTTTTTGTAATTAACTTCCCCGGTTGTAGGCTCTTTTCTTCCCGGATTATCCCCGATCTGAAAGTAGGCAATTTCATCCCAACAGCGATCAATGTTATTGATGAGATTCCCTTCATTACGTTGCATGTGATAGATATCAAAAAGAATTTTACACGAAGGACTATTTACGGCTTTGCAAAGTTCAAAAGTCTGATCAGAGTAGCGCATAAAGAGTTCCGGAGTATCACTTAAAGGTTCGAGCACCATAATCAGTCCGTGTGGTTCAAAAATCTCAGCACCTCTTCTTAGTGCGTCCACTACATTTGCAGTTTGAATTCCCATAGGAGTATTGCGTTCGAAAAAACCGGGAACCACCGTCATCCATTTGGCATTAATACGCTTAGCGAGTTCTACACAATCTTTACAGGTCTTAATAAAGACATCTTTAAACTCCTGTTTGCCCGTGGTGAGTGAAACCTTCCAATTGTCTCCTCCATCAACGACAAAGACTCCCATCGTCATGCCGAGCTTGGTGAGCGTAGCACCAATATTGTTTTGCTCTTCTTTTGAACGCTTCAGCATCCCATTGTCTTCAATTCCGCGGAAGCCTTGCTCATGCATAAATTTGATCTGTTCGACAAAATCCTTTCCCGCATGATTGCTGAACATCCCATCGTGTGGTGCAAAATTAAGGGTGAATGGTTTTTCAGCAGGCACTAACAACCCATTATTATTTTTGCTTTCAGATGGAAAGGCAAAAACATTTCCCAACGCTGCCGAAGCTGCGCCAGCGGTTAATGTATTCCGGAGAAAATTCCTTCTTTTCATCATCGTGTGTTTAGAGATTGAGTATTCCACAATTAAATTGAGAGAAGCCAAGATAAAACTTTCTCTGAAAAAAACTTTCCTGAAACAAGTTTATTCGCCGCCTCAACGAAGGAAACCTGTACCCAGGTAACCCCACCGATTAAGCAGTGCCTCATATCGATTAAGCTGTTAGTAAGTATTATCTTGCCGCACGCAAGCGGACTGCATAAATGAAACTCTATATAAATATCACCCGAGCGGTGATACAGGCACTGGAAATGATCTTTGAAAGCAACAAGTATGCTGACAAAGTGATCGAAAAGGTATTAAAGCAAAATCCGAAGTGGGGTGCACGCGACAGACGTTTCATAGCCGAAACTACGTATGACATAGTACGCTGGCAGAGACTGTTACAGAATATTACTGAGGCTGAGACAAATGACTATTGGAAATTACTAGGAGGTTGGTGTGTATTGCATGAAATTCCGCTTCCAACCTGGACTGAGTTTAGTGGCCTTTCCGAAAAGAAAATTTTCGAACGCCTGGAAAAAATGAATTCCATCCGAAGATTTCGCGAGTCCATTCCAGATTGGTTAGATACGTTAGGAGACGAAGAATTAGGCGAACGATGGGATGAGGAACTACATGCGCTCAATGAAGAAGCGCACGTTGTATTACGCGCCAATACGCTGAAGTTATCCACAGGCGAACTTCAACAACATCTGGGCGAAACAGGAATAGAAACTAATGCACTTCAGGAATTCCCGCATGCCCTGGTATTAAAACAGCGACAAAATGTTTTTCGTCATCCTGCTTTTAAGGAAGGACTTTTTGAAGTGCAGGATGCCGCCTCCCAACTTATTGCACCCTTTATGCGTGTAGAACCAGGTATGCGAGTGGTGGACGCCTGTGCCGGTGCCGGTGGAAAAACACTTCACATTGCGGCTCTCATGAAAAACAAAGGCCGTATCATTGCCATGGATGTAGAACAGTGGAAACTGGAAGAGCTTCAAAAGCGTGCAAGAAGAGCGGGGGTTAGCAACCTGGAAACCCGTATTATTGAATCTTCCAAAACCATCAAACGGTTAGAAAATTCTGCAGACCGTTTATTGCTCGATGTTCCGTGCTCCGGGCTGGGTGTATTAAAGCGAAATCCGGATGCGAAATGGAAATTATCACCAGAATTCATAACGAGTGTAAAGGAACTTCAGCAACACATTCTTCAGGATTATTGTAGTATACTAAAGCCTGGTGGGCTGATGGTCTACTCTACCTGTAGCATACTTCCATCAGAAAATGAAAAACAGGTAGAAAGGTTCCTTTCTAAGAACGGTGATAAATTTGAACTCATGGAAGAAAAATATAGCTGGCCATCGGAAGGGTTTGACGGATTCTACATGGCACTGATCAGAAAAAAGTAGTTGTAGTAGTTGAGGAGTTAGGAGATGAGGAGATGAGGAGTTGCCAATCGGAAAGTTTTTGGATTTTATGTTGCGCGTGGTGACATGACTTTGACAAATCCCCTATGGAATATTGGTTAAGCCATTAAGGAATATTGCATACAATAATGACGCTGAAACGGTCTTATTGCCTTTCGTTTGCGAATGCCACCCCCTGTAAGACCCCTTTGCAGGCATCTCCGTATTTTCCTACCTTGAAAGTCCATTTAAACTTTTCTGGGGTTGAAATCTCTCTTAAACATCTTTCTGCTTTCTACACTCTGCTTTATACTTGACGCGCAGGATTTTAAAGCTTATGAACAAAGCATTTCAGGTACCGGGGTAAAATTTAAGATGGTACCGATACCAGCCGGAACATTTATTATGGGGAGCTCCTATGCTGAAGCGGGCAGAGACGAAGATGAAGGGCCTCAAAAGAAGGTAGAACTTTCTGCGTTTTGGATGGCCGCGAATGAGGTAACATTTGCAGAATGGGACGCTTTCTTCAAGAATATGGATGTACCCCAGACAAAAGCAATTGCAGTCGATGCCGTTTCCCGTCCAACAGCGCAGTATATTGATCTGACATGGGGCATGGGTCGCGACGGCAAGCAACCCACTAACAGTATGAGCCAGTCGGCAACTATCATGTACTGTAAATGGTTGTACACACAAACAGGAGTTTTTTATAGATTACCAACGGAAGCAGAATGGGAATACGCGTGCCGGGCTGGAAGCACGACTGCATATAGCTTTGGGAATGAACCCGCTGCGCTAAAAGAGTATGGCTACTTCAAAGACAACAGCGGCGGTAAATTTCACAATGTGGCGCAACTAAAGCCAAATGCCTGGGGATTGTATGACATGCTTGGCAATTTGAGTGAGTGGACACTGGATCAATATGATCCGCAGGCCTATCAGAAAACTGCTGATAAAGCCAAAAATCCCCTCACCCCTCCAGGGCCAAGGTATCCTCGTGTAGTTCGGGGTGGATCTTATTTAGCGGAGGCAAAAGAATCGCGTTGCGCCAACCGGATATCGTCGTTGGCAGATTGGAATAAGCGTGATCCTCAAATCCCCAAAAGTCGATGGTGGCTTACGGATGGAATGACGGTCGGCTTCAGACTTGTAAGGCCTATTCAACAACCTTCAAAGGAGGAGATTGAAAAATTCTTTGTGCAATATTTAAAGTAGCAATGCGTATGCGATCTTGCTGGATTATTCTTTAACATTAGATTAGGTAACGCCTTCGAAAAAACTGGAACAAGTAATAATTTAAATCAATGCCCTATGAAAACTAACGAAACAGGAAAGACCTCCCGCAGAGAGTTTGTAAAACAATCGTCTCTTCTGGCAGGTGGTCTGATGGCCGCTCCCTTTATCTCGAATGCTGGCTATCATAATTCGGTTGACGATACCATTAAAGTCGCAGTCATTGGCTGTGGCGGTCGCGGTACTGGTGCTGCCATGCAGGCACTGCTGAGCAGGCAAAATGTAAAACTCGTAGCCATGGCCGATGCTTTTCGCGATAGGTTAGATGAATGTTTTAACGCGCTAACAAGTGAAGACAATGATGAAGGGAATGTAAAAGCGAAAGTAGCCGTTACCGAAGCCACCAAGTTTGTTGGTTTTGATGCCTACACAAAAGCTATTCCATTGGCAGATGTAGTGATCCTGACAACACCTCCCGGCTTCCGTCCGATACATTTTGCAGAGGCTATTAAACAAGGCAAGCATGTGTTCATGGAGAAGCCCGTAGCAACCGATCCAGCTGGAATTAAAAAAGTTTTAGAAACAGCGCTGACTGCAAAACAGAAAAAACTCAATGTTGTCGTGGGGCTTCAAAGACATTATCAAAATTCGTATCGCGAATTGTACAAGCGTGTTCAGGATGGAATGATTGGTGAGATTACTTCCGGCCAAGTGTGGTGGAATAATGATGGAGTGTGGGTGAACATGCGTAAACCTGGGCAAACAGAAATGGAATACCAGATGCGCAATTGGTATTATTTCAACTGGCTATGCGGCGATCATATCAACGAACAGCACATTCACAACATAGACGTTATGAACTGGTTCAAGGGCGGTTATCCAGTTAAAGCTCAAGGAATGGGTGGAAGACAAGTACGTATTGGCAAAGAGTTTGGTGAAATCTATGACCATCACTACGTAGAATTCCAATATGCTGATGGCAGCATTATGAACAGCCAGTGCCGGCACATCAAAGGAACGTATGCCAAAGTCGACGAAATGATTGTGGGCACAAAAGGAGTCGTAAAATGTGGGGATGCACAGATTTCAAGCAAAGGACAATCTCTTTACCAGTACGATAAGAAATTGGAAAATAATCCATATCAAACTGAACACGATGAACTTTTTGCCGCTATTGCGAAAGGCGAATACAAATTTGCTGACGCTGAAAACGGTGCAAAGGCAACGATGACTGCCGTGATGGGAAGGATGGCTACCTATTCAGGAGAAGTGATTGATTGGGATAAGGCATTGAACTCTGGTATCAATATTATGCCGGCGAAATATGCCTGGGATGCTAATCCTCCAACCCTACCCGATACAAATGGTTTTTATGGCATTGCCACGCCCGGGGTTACAAAGTATTTTTCATAGATTTTTAGCCAAACCTGTTCATCAAAACAGGTTTGGCTATTTTCTTTAGTGATACCGGTATTCCTATTTTAATATCGTATCAGATCATCTGTTATGTAACATCAACTTAGTTTGATATGAACTTAAAAGCTTTAATCGTTGAAGATGATCCGATTCTTCAAATGTTGCATCAAAGAGCGTTGAAAGCTCTTTCTATTGAATCACAAATTGCGGGCACCGGAGTTGAAGCCATTCAGGCGCTCAAAGATTCACAATTTGACTTTGTCCTGATGGACATTAACATGCCTGAGCAGGATGGTCTGGATGCAGCCCGTTGGATCCGGGATGAAAAGGATATTCAAAACAGGGATGTTCTCATTTTCGCGTTGACCAGTTTTTCATCCCCGGCGCACACCAAAGAGATCCTTCATGCTGGCATGAATGAACATTTAAAGAAACCCCTTAATCACGAAGAACTCAAAAAATTGCTGGAAAAATATTTCTGGTCTAAAAGCCTTCATCACTAGACAGGAAATATACACGTTGATGATTTTTAATTGATCCTTGCATCTTCCACAAACTTTCAGAACTTTCAAGGAAATTTTACTGGTGAGTTTTGAAAATAGTTAAATCCCTTCTCCTGAAGCTTTATGCCTTTTGGGTATTTCTGGTCTTCACAGTATTTATGCTGCTCCTTCTGCCGGGCATTGTTCTTCCTTTTTTTATGGGAAAAAAGTTTAGCTGGGTAGGTTTTAAATTTCTGTGGATATGGTCATGGATCTTTAGTATGCTTACGTTCATACGGTACGGGCTTTGCGGCCGTGAGAATTTCCGGAAAGGTCAGTCGTATATCTACGTGAGTAATCATACTTCGTTTTTAGATATTCCGGGTATTTGCCTTATCATCCCCGGTGAGTTCAGGGCGTTGGCTAAAAAGGAGTTATTAAAAATACCCGTGTTTGGATGGATCGCCCGATCGGCCACTGTGATTGTCGACCGCTCCAGCGGCGAAAGCCGTAAGAAAAGTATGGACAAGCTTAAAAAAATTCTTTTGGACGGATTATCCATTTTGATTTTTACCGAAGGAACACAAAATCGTTCAAAAGAAATCTTACAACCCTTTAAGGAGGGCGCATTCCGTATTGCAATTGATACGCAGCAGCCTATCTTACCCATGGTCATTGTGGGCGCTGGTCCGCTCATGCCACCCGGTACGATCAACCTGCGTCCTGGCAAAATAAAAATAATTGTAGCCCCGGAGATACCTACGGCCGGGTTAACCCACGCACATCTGTCTGCCCTAAAACAGAAGACGTTTGACGTCATGAAGAATATGATTGTACAAAACAGTTCATCGTAGAATTGTCATTTGAAATCGTTTTGTAACTTCGTTACCTCATGACTAATCAGCCTACATCAAAACAATATTTGTTCCAACTGAATGTGATTTATGGAGCTCAGGCTTTCTTTATGCTGGTGTTTGGTGTGGTGGCATACTTGGTGAGTCAATCCACACAGCATGTAGAAGATTTTATGGAAAGTTTACTGATCTATATCCTGGTTGCGGCCGTTATCGCTTCATTAACAGGGGCTCATTTTGCATTCAACTTGATTATTCAACGTATAGACAAGAATCTGACCTTGAAGATCAAACTGCAGAAATATTTGTCTGCCGTGTTAATACGATCTGCATTGCTGGAACTTCCAGGTTTGTTTGCATCCGTTGTTTGTATACTCACCGGGAGCCCCTTACCCTTAATGGCAGTTTTGCTTATCCTTGCTGTCTTCTTTATGCTCCGCCCTTCAACGTCGCAGATTATACAGGACCTAAGTTTGTCACAGCATGAGAAGAGAATTCTGGAAGATCCAAAAAGTATCTTAGACTGTTTTTAACAGCCTTAAAAAATTAATCCGGGAAGGCCTGTATGACGAAACCTTACCCGGATACAATTCAAACCCAAATCGTTAATCAATCGAAAGATTGATTTTAATATCGTTCATTAAATGTTAAACCCCATTGTCACGACAACAGATCGCCCATCGGATGGCCACACTCCTGGTCCAGGATAAAATGAGGGCCGCTTCGTAAAGTATTGCTTATTGGTTACATTATTAACGTTTACACGCAGTACAATTTGATTCAAAATTCTGAACGATGCGTTGATATCCAATAATCCATAAGCAGGCACCAATCCTACCGCTCCATTCGGTAACGGAATTTCAGTATTCAGAGCATCTGCATAGGTCTTGCCTGTATAGCTGTAGAGAAACGTAATGCTGGAGCTATATGCTCGTACCGTAAGCCCATTCCGGGTAATCACATCCGGCACACTCTCTACTTTATTGCCACTGATGTTGACGTTGTCATTACCAGATCGAATCCGAGCATCGGTATAACGACTGTTAAAGAAAGCCGTTGAAGTAAAGAGCGCCACGTTTATATTTTCGCTCCAATTCACACCATACTCCACAAACAGTTCTGCTCCATCCGTAACTGAATTGCCAATGTTAGTCCGATATAAATAGAATGTACCACTCTCGTCATACATAGCCTGGCTGCCCAGGCGGTTATTGTATTGTAATCTGAACAGACTCACGTCCCAACGCCATGATTTGGCGTTCCCTCTGAACCCTGCTTCAAGGTTATAACCATAGGCATCTTTCAGATTTTTGTCCGCCTTCTCGTAGACGGATGCTGGAATGATATCTTTAAAAACCACCGGGCGGTATGCTTGCGACCAGCCGGCATAAATCATATGACCCTTCTTTAACTGATACTCCGCATTAACACCAAACAACGGGAAATGATGTTCGATGGTATTGGGTAGTTCTTTTGGATCATAATAACTTATAGTACCCGTCATTATTGACTTTCCGGTTTCCACGCGTACCCCAGGAGTAATGGAAAGCGCCGGTGACACCTGGAACCTGTTCTCCAAAAAAAACGCCAGGTTCTTTGTCTTAAAATGTAAATCCCTTCCCCAGGCAGGTTCAATCAATGTTAAATCAAAATCAGTTCCTGTTGTTCCTTTGCCTTGTTGCTTGCGGTGCAAATCGTTGTTGAAATATTGCATACCTGCAGCCAAAGAACTTTCCAGGTCAAACAGCGAATAGCTATGAAGTACGCGCAACTCTGAAGTATAACTGTTGAAATTATCAATATCAACTTGTCGTGGTGCATAGGTAAGTGTCACAGGATCTATCGCATCCACAACGTTGGCGGGCTTATCAAACATCACACTATTTCGATATCCCAGTACAGCGGAGGTTCTCCAGGAAATCCTCGTTTTATGACTGAAGCTCCAATTCGCGGTAAAAGAAGGAATCCAGATTTCTGGATTGAAATAATTTCTGGATCTGGTTGATTGCCGGGGATCAGCATAAAACATACTATCGGTAAGTGGTCCGGGAATCTGATAAACATAGTTGGAACGACTAAGCTCAGCAGTAAATTTTAATTGCTTCGTGGGGCTGTATATCAACATCAAAGATTGCGCATCGTATTCTGTTCTTCCGTTATCACGATACCCGTTTGAAACGCGTTTGCTATAATAGGCGAGGTATTGAAATTTACCAAGGGTTCCACTCACACTGTTGAAAGTACTCAGCAGTCCAAAAGAACCTGCTGAGTTTACACTTTCAAATACTATGGCACGTGTTGTATCCGGTCGTTTGGTTACATAGTTAAGCATACCGCCAAACTGAGCGCCATATTGCAACGCCCCCGTGCCACGCACCAGCTCAATCCGATCAACGGCTTCCATGGGAATGCTATAATGGCTGGCCGGATAGCCATAGACATCTGAGTTGGTAATCGATCCATTAGTTCTGGTGTTAAACTCCCAGCCACGATGTGGATCCAATCCACGGGTTGAAATATTTACCTGATTGCCAGATCCGTCCATATCGTACACGAAGACGCCCGGAACTTTGGCAAAAATCTGTCGTGGAGTTTTCTCTGCAATATTAGCATTCAGACTTTGTACATTGATCACTTCACTTTTCTTACCCGACCAAATGTACGTGCCATCAACAGGAGGCAGTCGTTCCATGTCAAACAATCGTTGACCTTTAACAACAACCTCCTGCAATCGTTTTGTTTTTATCGTATCAGTTTGATCTTGTCCAAAACCGATTTTGGCAATTGCCAGAAGAAAAGAGAAAATAAGAACTCTACTCATCATCAATCCGCTCCATCCAGTTTAGCGAAATTTTCCACTAAATGATCCGCTACGTCATGACCCAGGTCCAATCCAACATCACAATCCTTACGATAATGAATCCCGCCATACAATCTTGACATAGCAGCTTCTTGTGCCATCACTTCAAAATCACCTGCATGCGCCGGAAAGAGATACGACAATACCCCGGCCGCTGAAGCTGAAAACGTGGAATGTCCGGATACATAAGCAGGGAAATTTGGAATACCCGTACCCGTCTTTATGGATGGATCCAGTTGAGTAGGGCGTGCGTTGAAATAAAAATACTTAGTATCCCAGCATGCAATCCCGGCATTGTGTAAAGTCATATTGAGCAATGCAAACGCTCTGGCCGCACGCACTTCACTGAAGTTAGCATCACGGATGTGCTCTGCAGCAATGTCATTCCAGTGCCCGGGAGGTGTGTACGTGCCAACACCATCAGCCCACTTGTGGACAATGGCCAAACGCTCGCGGGTAAGATTTTCAGTATAGTATTTTACTTCCTTAACTTCTTCATCCATTTCCGCAGATCCCCTCAGCGGTGGAGCTGGTGGCCGGATAGCTACAATTTGATCATACGTCATTTGCCATGGCAATACTTTATAAAAGAATGGAAGCATCGGCGGACGTGGAGGTGTCTCCAGACTATGCCACGGCTCATCACCACGGCTTGTTGCATTATTCTTTAGTTCTTCCCACTGCGCCTTCGTACCTATTGCGCCGCCCATGCCATCTGCCTTACCGCGGGCAACGAAGAGTGCCGCTATCGAC
>Ga0184629_10000856_pt1 | contig 13064 bp, 11 predicted proteins | sample PLM4_32_b1_FD_133158 | JGI IMG/M metagenome (GOLD analysis project Ga0184629, IMG submission 133158) | Groundwater sediment microbial communities from an aquifer in East River, Colorado, USA - PLM4_32_b1 | ecosystem: Environmental > Terrestrial > Soil > Riparian zone | place: USA: East River... | reverse complement strand
GTCGCTCTACACCGGGATGGATGCCTACCTGGGTCCCAGGCTCCTGACGATCCTGCCGCCACCCCTGAAGCCCCGGTGGCGCGATGGGCTGTGGCAGGGCCTACGGCGATTCCTCCGGTGGTGGCACCAATTGTGGAGGACGGTGTAGATGGCGACGATTGAAACTGAACGGCAGGCCCTGGTCGCCCTGGCGAAGCTCTTTCAGGATCTCACCCAGGACTCCGACACGATCTTGGCGACGTTCAGCGCATTGTCAACGGCGGTGGCGGTCCTGGCGGCGGGGGTGGTGCAGTCGGGTGAGTCGCAGTATCAGCCGGGGGCCATTGCGGCAGTGTCTCTGACCCCCACGGGGCGGCTCCGGGTCGCTCCTGAGGAGCTCGTCCCGCACTTTATGCCTGCGGCGCCCTGGGAGGCGTCGGGGCCCTGGTAGGAGGATCTTGTGGATCAGATGATACGCGGCGCACTCCTCGGTGGGAAGGGGACGTCGGTCCCCCACACCGCCACTGTCCATGGGGCCGAGCGGGTGGCCCTCACTCTCGGCCGTTACACCGATGCCGCCCTGGACCGGCGGGTCTACCGGGCGGCCAACCAAGCCGCGCAGGCCTGGACGGTTGCCCTGGCGACGACCTACACCGGGATTGTCCTGAGCAACCCCTTCAATAGTGGGGTCAACCTGGTCCCCCTGTTCGCGGGGTTCGCGCTCTCGGTGGCCCCAGCGGCGGTGGCATCCATCGGCTTCTTCGGTGGGTATAGCCCTACCGCTGTCATACACACTACCCCCCTGGACGTCCTCTCGACCATGCTCGATCAGGAGCAGTCCACCGCGGTGGGGAAGGTCGACTCGGCAGCGACCCTTCCTGGGACCCCTCGCTGGCTCCTCCCCTTCATGGGGGGGTTTACCGCAGCGGCACTCCCGGCAACCTCCCCAGCGCCGATGGATCTCGGGGGGATTTTCGTTGTGCCACCGGGGGCCTACTTCGGGATCGCAGCCCTCACGGTCGTGACCGGGTTCGGCGGGCTGGTGTGGGAAGAAGTGCCGATCGTTGGGTAATTGATCATGCCTGAGCCCCTGAACGTGACAGAGGAGGTGCGACGCCTCCGCGAGACGTCCCATGAACACACCACCAGTCTTGCCCAGCATACTGGCATGTTTCTCGAGTACGAGGTCCGCATGGAGAATGTCGAACGGTCCGTCGAGACGTTGGCGACCAAGGCGGACGTGGATCACCACGCCGAGACCCTGACCCTCAAGCTCGATCATCTCAAGGAGACGGTCGATCCCATCAAACACGGGATTTATTGGATGGTGGGGCTGGTCCTCGCGGCCGTCATTGCTGCGCTGCTCTCTCTGGTGGTCAAAGGGTAGGGCATGGCGATCGAGCATGGGTGGACCGGCTTCGAGAATGGGGAGGCGGACGCCTGTGTCGAGGAGCCGATCCGCGGATCGATCATTGGGGACGCGACGGCGCGCACCGGGGAGTTCTACGCCGGACTCGTCTCCGGGATTGCTTCCGTCAACTCCTTTGCCCGCTACCGCCGGATCAACACCGCGATGGGGTCCGGGATGGGGCTCGGCGGGACTGCGACCACGCTCATGCGGGTCTTCTTCCGCCTGGATGTCAACGTCAGTGTGAGCAACTGCGGTGTCTGCGGGGTGGGGGGCGTGTCGGAGACGGCCCAGACACGCGCGCACCTCATCATCGATACGACCCGTCACTTTGCCGCAGCGGTGGTCACGACCCTGGGGACCTATTCCACCGCGACACTCAGCCTGGGCGTGTGGTACATCGCCGAGATCACCTACGTCATCACCCAGAACGCGGGGGCGAGCTGCACGGTTGCGGTCTCGATCGACGTGCGCAACGAAGACGGCACGCTCATTGAAACCGTCACCCGGTCCCTGACCATTGCGACGGTGGCGGTCCTCCCCACGGGGGTCACGATTGGCAACGCCACGCTGGTGACCTCGACCTACTCGATGGGCTTCGACGATTGGTGGTGGGGGTCCGCGGACGGTACCGATCAAGCGAGTCTCGCGTTGCCAACGGCCACCCGCATTACCCGTGTCCCTCCTACGGCACAGGGCGCTGCGGCCGATTGGACGGGGGACTACCGCACCGTGGTGGATGCCCCTCGGCAGACGGCCACGACGGATGAGCAGAGTAGTGCGGCCACCATCGGGCTGACCACGACCTTCGCGCATGCGTCTGCCGCGACGTTGCTGCTGGGGACCATCGCGGGGGTCATCGTCCGTGGTGAGCTGCGGGCGCCTACGGGTTCGGCAGGGAATGAAGCGCTCATGCTCGATGGGGTGGAATACACGGTGGCAGTCCCTCTGGGTGGGGCGTATAACCACATCTCCCAGTCGGGGGTAAGCTTCACGGCCTGGACGGCGGGGCAGTTCGACGCAGCGGAATTTGGGGCGCGGAACAAACGGGGGGTAGGGACCGGGTTGCGGCTGGCGACAAGCTACCTGGAGGTACTCCACGACGGCGCATCGCTCCCGGCGCCGTTCATCAACGGGACGGGCCCCTGGTGTGTCGAGGTCACCCCCTTTGTGGGGAACGGGACCTACCAGACCATCAGCGGGGTCGGGTTCGGGTCACAAGCCGTCATCATCAAGCCACGATCGTCCGGTGGGGTTGCCTCAGGCGTCCTGAAGTTGGCACGGCAAGGGGGGACCTGGGCCAATAGCTACGCGCAGGCCCGTGTCTCGAATGCGGTACTCACGATCACCGCGGATGGCGTCGAACTAGGCCCCTCCCTGCATGTGAACGAGTCTGGGGTGGACTACCTAGCGGTCTGTTTCAAGGACGGGGGGAGCGCCGGGTTCCACCTCTCACACGGGGCCCAGGTGGGGAACGAGCTGGATAGCCGGAACATTGTCATGCCGGAGCCGTTTCTCCCGGACCTCGTCCATGTGCAGGGGGACGGCCAGACCTTTGGATCGGTCCTGCGCACCTCGGCGATGACGGGGGATCAGTCCCGCCCCCTCAACACCCAGGATCTCACCACGAACATGATCCAGTCCCTCCTGGCGACCGGCTACCAGGTGGGCACTGACGTCAAGGTCAACGGGGTCAACGAGGTCTATGCGTGGATCGCGCTGCTGATCGACGTGGCGACGACCCCCTTCCTGCATGTCGGGAAGATCACCCCCTCGGGGACGTCCTTCACCGTCACGGGGATTCCCTTCGCGCCTGCGTTCGTCGTCGCGCGCCCGATCTCCGGGTCGGCGAGCGGGCACTGGCGGGGGGCGGCCGTCCATACAGGGCTCAATTCCACCCAGTGGGGCGGGGCGACCCAGGTGGCGAACGCGATCACCTCGCTGACCGCGGATGGCTTCACGGGGGGGAGCGCGATCTCGGCGGCGGGGGTCGACGTCTACTGGTTCGCCTGTACGTCTGGCTGTATTCAGGAGGGGGGCTGCACCGTCGACCTGCTGGCGCTGGCTGGTGGAGTCCCGCCTGCGAACGGGTGCCTCACGTCTCTCCTCGCCCTGGTTGGGAGTCCTGCGGCTACGGGCTGTCGGGTGAGCCTGTAATGCCCTACGCTGCCGTCAGCCGCGCGACCCTCCGAGCCCGGTTGCAGGACCGCTATGAAGGGATCCCGTACTGGTCGAACACCGAGGCCAACGATGCCTTGAACGAGACCCTGCGACAGTTCAACCTCTACACGGGGTACTGGCGCGGCTCGAGTCCGGTCAATACGGTGGCCAATAACCCCTTCCTCGCCGTCTCCACGACCCTGACGCGGACGACCCGGATCACCCGGGTCGGGAAGGTGCTGACCCGCAAGTCTATTGTTGAGTTCTACCGGTACCGGCGGAACTGGCACACCCAGACCACCGCCTCGGGTGGAGGGGTACCCACCACGGTGACCGAGTGGGCGCCCATTGGCCTGACCGCCTTTGCCATCTGGCCGGCGGATGCGGTGGGGGGCTTGACCTTGACGCTCGATGCCGTCAAGATCACGCCCATTCTCGCGGCTGATGGGGACTTCCTCGACGTGGGGGAGGAGGAACTGGACCTGATCCTGGACGAGGCGTTGTGGGTCCTGACCTTCAAGATGCCCAGCGAACGCGAGGCCCAGCGCCCCCGGCATGAGAGCTTTCTCCAGGGCTGTCTGGACCGGAACGATCAGCTGCGCGCCTCGAGCTACTTCCGCGCGGCGCTGGGGCTCGACCAGCAACAGCGGCTGGAGCCGACCCGCCGGACGAAGGATGAGGAGGAGGTGGGCTAGTGCCGGTGACTGATCAAGCCATCCTCTCCGAGATCCAGCGGGTCACGATCGAAGGCGTGGGCGATGGAGGGGCGACCTGGCCGTCTGGCATGTGGACGCAGATTGAGGTCCTGGGCTATTTGAACCAGCGGCAGAACCGGCTGCTCTCCGAGACGGGGATCCGGTGGACCCGGCTGGAGACGGCCATCGTCGCAGCCCAGAGCAACCAGGCGGCCCCGGCGGACTGGGTCACCACGATCTTCGTCGCCTACAAGACTGCGGCGGGGCTGTACCGGGAGCTCCCCAAGGTGGACGCGCTCGAGCTAGACTTCATCCTGGCCAGTTGGCCGGGGTTGAGTAGTGTGACCCCTCGCGGGTACTACGAAACCGATGGGGATACGCTGACGACCTACGTGGTACCCATTCCGACCGAGGTGGGGTCGGCGCTCGAGCGGTACTATGTGGCGTTGGGGACAGCGCTGACGGCGGCAGGGGTGAACTTCTCGGTGCCAGACGAGTTCGTCCCCACGGTGAAGTACGGCTGTCTGGCGGAGATGTTCGGGAAGATCGGGCCGGCGCAGAACCTCGTGCTGGCCGAGATGTGCGAGGAGCGCTGGACTGAGGGGGTAGAGATTGGGAAGTTGCAGGCGCCGAGTAGCTGGTTTGTGCTCTAGGGGATCTATACCGCACCTATAAAGATCATGGCCATCCCGGATCGGCAAACCGCTGAGACGCTCGTCTGGCCCGGTCACCCGACCGCGGTCTACGAGATGCCCATGTACCGCGTTGGCCGGCGGGGGCTCAACATTCAGGACGCCATTGACGATCTCGACCCAGGTGAGCTCTCCCGGATGGTCAACGTGGTCAGTAAGTCCGGAGAGCCCCTGGCGGTACGCCTAGGCCAGACCGGGTTGGCCACGACGGCGGGGGTCGAGCGGGTCCATAGTCTCTTCCGGTTGAATGATCCTGCAGCCAGTACCTTCACGCGGGTGGCCGGGAGTGCCGCCAACCTGTTCCGTGGGATCTCCGGCGCCCTGACCAATGTGGATAGTGGGTATTCAGGGGATCCCCTGACCTTTGCCGGCGTCAACATGCCGCTGTCCGGGGCTCCCTACGTGTTCATCGGTGACCGTACCCGCAACCGGAAGATCAGCCGGACGGGGGCGATCGAGACGATCGGATTAGCGCCTGGCGTGCTCACCTCCACTGCCCTGACCGCCCGCCCCGGGAAGATCCTCGCGACCTTCACCGCGGGGGACGCGACCGCGGCAGCGAATTGGACCGCCAACGCGGGGGTGGATCGGTCCGCGACACCGAATGCCTCGGCTGCGCCCACCCTGGCGGATGTCGTCGTCCCCTTCGTCGGGATCTCCGCTGTGACGAATGTGGGAGGGGCCCTGACGGGGTACAGTTCCTCCATTGGCGTCGCCAGGGCGCTCAACCTCGATTTCTTGGACGTCGGCCTGACCATTCCCGCCACCGATGACGATCACTTCAGTCTGGTGTTCTATGTCAGCGATCCGCAGCGGCTTGAGGAAATCAAAATCTTCTTCGTAGTGAGTGCGGGGTTTGTGGCGACGGCGGTGCCTGGGACGGGGGTGACCAACCCTGACGCCTGGTTCAAGTCGTTCCGCCCGAACGATATGCAGGACTATTTCGAGCAGCTGCAGAGTGGCCTCGACGCAGGCGATGACCTCCGGCTGCGTACGCTCATGGAGCAGTTCAAGACGCAACAGCAGGGGGACACCCGCCAGAGCCAGATCAACCGGACGGGGGCCCTTGACCTGGACCGGTACGACATCCCGCAGATCCCGGCTGGGCGGACCGTCATTCACTCGACCGGGCTGATTGGCGTCCCCCTGCGTCGTGGCGACTTCCAGCGTATCGGGGGCGACGTGAGCCGGGGCTGGTCCACCGTGACGGGCATCATCATTGCCTTCCAGACCAACTCCCCGACTCAGATCGACTTCCGCTTCAATCAGTGGCAGCTCTACGGGGGGGCTGGACCAGACGCGACCGACGTGGGGGCGAGTGCCTATGACGTGCGGGTGCGGAACTACCACCCCATCAACGGGAGCAAGGGGAACCCCTCGGCGATCCAGGCTGAGGCGAACTGGCTCAACCCGATTCGGCAGGGGCTGACGGTCACGCCCACGGCCTCAGGGAACGCTGCCCTGCGTCAACAGGCCTTCGTACGCGGAGGGTCGGCGGCGGGGACCACGGACTGGTTCTTCGGAGGTCAGAACGTCGCGGATGGGGGCACGATCAATGTGATCGTCTCCGACAACGAACGCATCACGGAGGAAGCCCTCGAGATTGACAACGACCAGCCGGTCACCTCGGTGGACGCCTCCGGGGCGACGGTGCTCAACCGGGTCGTGGCGGTGTTCTTCCTGGTGGAGGAGTACTGCTTTGCGCTGGGGGATACCCTGCAGCCCGGGCGGCTCTACCGGTCCAAGCTGGGGTTCCCGGAGGCGTGGCCGGCCGATGAGTACAAGGACGTGTGCGCGGCCTCTGAGGAGTTGATGAATGGGGGGCAGGTTGGGTCGGCGGGGTTTGTCTTCTCCCGCACCAGGATGTACTCGATCCTCCTCAACGCGGATGGATCCTGGGATACCGAGCCAACCGGGTGCAACGAGGGACTGGTAGGACGGTGGGCGATGGCCGTCACCCCGTACGGGGTCGCGTTCGTCAGCCCCTTCGGGGTGCGGTTGACACAGGGGTCCGCGCCGGAATTCATCTCTGATGAGCAGATCGGGAAGCTGTTCCGCGGGGAGACCGTCAACGGGTACAGTCCGATTGACTTCGCCGTTCCCACCGCGCTCCAGCTGGCCTATCACGATAACGAGCTCTGGTTCTCCTACCAGGATACTGGAGGGACGCGCCGACAGCTGATCTACAACTTCCAGGACAAGGCTTGGCGGAGTTACCTCTTTGGGGAGCCCGTCGCCTCGGTCTATTCCGAACCGGTCCAGGGGGTGGCTGGGGTGCTGCTCCTGGGCGGGAATGCGACCGGGCAGATCTACACGCATAGTGGGTTCAGTGACGACGGGGCCGGGATTACCTGGACCGCGCGGACGGGCTGTGACAACAGTGGGCAGCCGTTCCTGGAGAAGCTGTTCCAGGAGATCCGGGTCACGGGGGATATCGGTACGGCCACCCTGACGGCCCAGGCCTTCCTCAATGACGAAGCCATCGCGGTGACCGCCCAGGCCATTGTCGGCACCGCAGGGAAGCAGACCTACAGCTTCGAGCCCTTCGGGACCGAGCCGGCGCGTGCGCGCAACGTCAACGTGGAGTTCCGTGGGACCGCGCCGACAGGGGCGGGGCTCTCACTCAATCTGGGCGGCATCTCCCGGTTGCTCCAACCCGCGATCATCTTCACCGAGTCGACCCCCTGGGAGGAGATGCCAGGCGGGGAGGGGTATGTCTGGGGGGTCTTGATCACCTACGACACGGCCGGGGCGTCCATCACGGCGGAGGTGGAGTACACCAGCAACAATGGAAGCATCACCAGCGCAGCGGCGCTCACCCTGATTGCGTCCGGGCGCAAGAAGATCGCCTACTCCTGGGCGGCCGTGCTCGCGCAGCAGATCCGCCTGCGTCCTACCGGGGCCTGTCTCCCCTGGATTCGCTATAAGATCGAGTGGCTGACCGACCCGGAGCCTCCACGCATCCCTGGGTGGAACAGTAACTGGGAGAGCTTCGGGACGCTGGCGGACAAGTGGATCAAGGGCTACCTGCTCGAGGCCGATACTTTCAATGTGGCCAAGACCGTGGTACTCGATATCGACCAGGCGCTCACCCAGAACAGCCAGGCCCTGACCTTCAACGGACGCGGGATTCAACATATCAGCTTCGCCCGGTTGCGGGGGCGGTTGTTCCGGCTGCGATCGACGGACGTCAACTACGGGAAGCTGTACCGGTGGCAGCCTATCTTCGATGAGGAGCCTCTGGCACTGACCCGGTGGGAATCCGAGGAGCGCCCCTTCCCAGGGATGGCGGGGCGCTGGCAGAAGCCCCTGGACGCCTATGTCGCCCTGCGGTCCTCGGCCCAGGTGGACTGGCAAATCATCACCTACGGCGAGCCGGGGGCGGTGCTGAATACCTCGACCTACGTGATCCCCTCGACCGGGGGGGTCAAGCAGAAGCGGATGGTCGACTTCAACCCCACCAAGGGTGTCCTGTTTGCCCACCTGTTCACGAGTACCCAACCGTTCTGGCTGTACCGGGAAGAGTCCGAGGTGCAGGTGGAAGATTGGGAAAGCGGGGAGGCCCAGTGGGTCCCTCTCTTTGTGGCGAACGATGATCTCGATCCCGCACGGACCATGGGCAATGCGGCGGTGGCGGCGGCCACCCCAGGAGGGGCGTAACGAGATGGCTGGCCACGCCTACGTCAACCAGGTGCAGGACCCTGCGGCCCAGAAGGCGATCCTCAACGCCCTGGGGCTGATCACGCAGCTGACGACGCGGATCGTCGCGCTCGAGGCGGCAGCCCTGCAGAACACCGCCACGATCGATGCGAAGGACCAGCGGATTGTCAACGTGGCTCCCCCCAGCGCGGATGCCGATGTGGTCAATCTCGCAACCTTGCGGGCGTACGTGGCCTCACAGGTGGAGACCTTCTGATGGACTCCGAGACACTCGCACCGCCCCCGTCCCTCCCCACCCGCGTACGCGAGGTACGCGGCTTCCGGCTCCCCGTGGATCAGATCGAGCGCATCCGGGAAGCGGGGGGCCCCTTGGCGGAGGTGGATCTCTCCCGGATCTCTCATGCGCTGATCGCGGCGGTCGAGGTTGACGGGCAGCTCGTGGCGTACTGGCCCGTATGGAAGGCCGTCCATGCCGAGCCCTTGTGGATCGCGGAGCCCTATCGCCAGTCGCTGGCCGTCTCCCGGGCCTTGTTGGCCGAGGTCGATCAGGCCGTAGAGGAGATGGGAGACCCCGTGGTGTTTGCCATCATCGGGGAATTGGACCTGCTCACCAACGGACGCCAGGCTTCCCGGTTGGGGTTCCAGCGCGTCCCTGGGGATCTGTACTATCTGATTCGACCGCCGGACCCTGATCCGGTGACGAGGTAATGTTATGGGCGCCTCTGCCAATCCTGTCCTCGCAAAAGCGGCCCCGTACGCAGCCAGTGCCGGCGCGGCGTACCTGGGGAAGAAGCTCTCGGGCCCCAGCAAGGAACAACGCGCGGGCATGGAGGCGACGGCCCAAGCGGGGCCCCGACTCAATGCCGCTGGGGGGACGATGCTCCAGCAGGGGTCTGGGCTGGCGGGGCAGGGGGCCGGCTACCTCCAGCAGGCGGGGCAGTACTACGGCAACATCATGGGCAACCGGCGAGCCGCCACCGAGGCACTGGCGCCGGAGACGACCACCGCCCTGGAGTACTATCGTGGGGCGGGCAACAAGACCAAGCGGACGATGACAGGGGGCAGCCGTGATATGGCCGTGGCCGAGCTCGATCGCCAGAAGGTGGGCCAGCTGGCCGGGATGCTGCCTGCGGCGCGGCGCGCGGCGGCCGAAGGCTTGGGGAACATCGGGGGCACGGCGATCTCTGGCGGCACCGGGATGACCGGTCAGGCCGCGGACCTCTACGGAACCGCAGCGGATATCGGGGGGCAGCAGTTCCAACAGGCGAGTGACATCCGGGCACAACAGCAGGCCGGGGGGAAAAGTTGGGGCGGAGCGGCCTACGACATTCTCCAGAATACCAAGGGGGGAGGGAAGAAGGGGAAGAAGCCCCCCATCCCCTCGTCGTCGTACAGCCCGAATCTGTTGATGCAGGGTCCGCAGAACATAGGGTAGGCACATGTCATATATCACCGGGTTGCTCGAAGGGTTCCGCGGGCGCGGGGAAGAGGTCTATCAGCAGGCCGTCAAGGACGATGCGGATCGGCGGGTGGCTGAGGGGCGTCTCTTCCAGTATCTCCTGGCCAGCCGGGATCCCCAGATTCGCTCGGTGGCCTTGTCCGGGATGTACGAGTCTGCCCAAGCCTCTCCGCGCAAGAAAGGCTTCCGCGGGTTCCTGGGGGAGATCGAGCAGTCGAGCCAGTTCCCCCAGATCCAGCAGATCGCCAACGAACTGGTGCCGGTGGAGGAGCCCCCCACGCCAGCCCCCGCGAACACCCCGGACAGTGCCGCAATGTCGACCAACGCCCCGGTGGAGCCAGGGTCGGCCCCGATTCCGCCCACGCTGGACTTCACGCCACCGCCCGAGTATGCCGGCACCCAGGACTTCACCGGGGCCCCCCCTGCACCGGAGATGCCCGCCCAAGCCGCGGCGGGCCCTGGCGCTCCACCGATGGCCCCGCAGGCCCCTCCCGTGAGCAAGTTCAAGCGGCGCGGGACGCAGGTGCCGACTGCGGAGGAGATTGCTGAGTACCAGGCGCGCATCCCGCTGCAGACGCGGATCGGGATGGCCGAGCAGTACCTGAACGAGGATGATGCCCGCCGGGCGATCATGGGCATTCTGGGGGCGCCCCAGACCACCCGCCAGTTTGCCGCCCCAACCTTTGCGGTGGAGGATCCGACGACGGGGAACCCGGTACCGGTGTCCTTCGACTTCACCACGGGGCAGTTTGCCTTCACAGACGGAACCCCCGTCCCGCGCGGGGCGAAGTTTGTGCGGATGGCTACTGGGGGGACCACGGGGGGTCTGACGAGTACCATTCGTGACTCCCCCGATGTCCGTGCCCAGTACGGGATCGACCCAGCAGACCGGACCCCGAGCGGGTACTGGAAGATCAAGCAACTGCCAGACGGGTCGTCCATGGTGATGCCGAGTGAGTACACCCCCCCTCCGGCGTACTCGGGGACCACCACGATCTACGACCCGCGTGGGGTGCCAGTCGTCGCGCCTGTGCAGCGGGGCGGCGGGGTGGGGGCCCCGCTCGGGCCCGCGGTCAATGAGGGGCCGACCAAGGTTCAGACCGACGCGCAGGGGCTGCTCGCCGCCGTGGACAAGATGATCACCGCGGCGGGGACCGGTGAAGGGGGGTTGCGGCGACAGGTGTCCAACGCCCAGATGGACCAGGTCGTCAAGACCGAGGCCGGCAAGCTGGGGTTGCCGTACCAAACCTACGCCGAGTTGCAGCTGGCCGCCAAGTCTCGCGCGGAATTCACCCCCAGCGCACGCCAGGAGCCCACCACCGGCATGTCCATGGCGGACCGGGTACGTGCGCGAGCCCTGCAGAACCGCGGGGCTGGGGTACGTCCCACCCCGCAGGCGGCCCCGCCCCCTCCGGCGCCTTCCGTCCGCTCACAGGGACCCGGTCCGCGGAGGTAGATCATGCCCCCCCAGACTGCGGGCCCATTTGGCCTCCTCTCGCCGGCTGAGCTCGCCAAGGCGTGGCGGGATGAGCACCCCGGGAAGTTCGACGACCTGGGGGACGGGGAACTGATCCGCGCGATCGAGGTGGAGGATCCAGAGAGCTTCCGGCTGATTGACCCTCTGCTCATCGGGGCGGAGAACCTGCCGGCGCCCCCTCGGATGCCCACACGCCCGCGCATGGTCCCGCCTCCACCTCCCGCATCGACGTTCGACATCGCGGCCACGACAGGGCTCCGGGTGGTCCCCGCGGTGGCTGGCGCGATCGGGGGATCGATGCTGGCTCCCGGTGCTGGCACCTATGCAGGTGGGGCGATAGGTGCAGGCATCGGAGAGACGGGCGCGCAATGGTACGAGAAGACCTTTGGAGCGCGCGAGGCCTACAACCCCTCCGTGATCGGGATGGAGTCAGTGCTGGGCGCGGTGAATCCTGGCGCGCGTGGAGCCACGATCGCACGGCGGATCGGGAGCCAAGCGCTCTACGGCGGTGGGCTGGGGCTGGCGGGGGGCACGGGACGGTCGCTGATCGAGGAAGGCCGGCTCCCCACGCTGCCAGAAGCCGCCACCATGACAGGACTCGGGGGGGCGTTTGGTGCGGCCACCCATGGGGCCTTCGAAGGCCTGGGGGCGCTGAGCCGGCGCGCGCCGAGCATGGTGGACGCGACGGGGGCCCTTCCTGGTGCGCCACCACAGCCGCGATCGCCGATTGATGAGTTGGTGATGGCACAAGCGGCAGCTCAGCAGTACCAGGCTGAGGAAGCCCGGCTGGCCGGCGAGCTTACCCGGATGTTTGGGGATCAGGCCCTGATCGGGCGAACGCAGGACCTCCATACGTTGACGCGCGCACGTGACTACCTCGATCAATTGGCGGAGCTTCGTGCGCAGATCGTCCCCATCCCGCCCATAGGTCCGACGCCTCCGCGTGCCGTGTCCCCCCTCCAGCTGCCCGAACGGGCCGGCCCGAGCACCACGCCAGACTTCGTGGCCTACCCCTCTACGGCTCAGGTGGAACAGGTAGGCGTCGGTGGTCCTGGTGTCATCGGCGGGCGGGGCGAGGGAATTGGTCTCCCTCCACCGCCTACGCTGGATTACGCCCAGATACCCCCAGCCGGACCGCCGCTGCCCGTAGACGAGGCGATCGAACTCGCGCTGCGGCAACCCCCAGGCCCCCCGCGGCTGCTGCGCCAGGGGGCGCTGATGGCACGGCCCACCACGGGAACGGAGGGGCGGATCCGATCGCCTCAATTTGCTGAGCTTGGTGGGGCTCCCCCGAGTCTTGAGCAACCACGGTTGCCCGGTATCACGACCCCCAGGCCGCTCGATCGGGTCTACGCTGAGGGGCCCAACGCCGGTCCGCGCCGTGAGGGCGAGGTCCATGGCCAGCCGCGAACGCTGCGTCGACTCCTCCAGACGGGGGAAGAGCACCGGTATGAGGTCTATCCGAGCCGACGTGTGGCGGAGGACCCGGGGACCTACCCGCCGGAGGTGCGGCGGGAACTGGCACGGATCGCCT
>Ga0184629_10000855_pt1 | contig 13067 bp, 11 predicted proteins | sample PLM4_32_b1_FD_133158 | JGI IMG/M metagenome (GOLD analysis project Ga0184629, IMG submission 133158) | Groundwater sediment microbial communities from an aquifer in East River, Colorado, USA - PLM4_32_b1 | ecosystem: Environmental > Terrestrial > Soil > Riparian zone | place: USA: East River... | reverse complement strand
GCGTTCGGCGGCTTGGAGCGCGGCGTTGCCGCTCATCAAGGTGACGCGGGACGAGTAGCTCCCCAGGTCCACGGGGGTGAGGTCGGTATCGCCCGTGACGACGCGCATGTCGAACGGATCGACGCCCAGTACCTCGGCCACAATGTAGGCGAGGATCGAATCCGACCCCTGGCCGATGTCGGTCGAGCCGCAAAAAATGGTCACGCCGCCCGAGCGGTCGCACTTGAGCTGCACGCCCGAATGCGGCATGTGGTTCCAATAGATCGGCAGCCCGGCGCCGCTGAGGTAGGACGAGCAGGCGAGCCCGACGCCCTTGCCGAGCGGCAGCTTGCGGAACTTCTCTTTCCAGCCGGCGCCCGCGGTCACCTTGCGGATGCATTCGCCCAGACCCATGGAGCCCACGCGGAGGTAGTTCGCGGTAAGCGAATCGGGCGGCTGGAGATGCTTTAGGCGCAGCTCGGCGGGGTCCATGCCGATCTGCTCGGCCAGCTTGTCGAGCTGCACCTCGAGCGCGAAGCGGGGTTGAGGGGTCCCATGCCCGCGCTTTGGACCGCACGGCGGTTTGTTGGTGAACGCTCTCGCGCCTTGAAACTTGTAGCGCGGAACCTGATAGGTGACGGTCTGCAGCGCTCCCGTATAGTAGGTGCTCGCCACGCCATAGGAGCCGTAGCCGCCGCCATCCAGCAGGGTGCGGAAGTGCATCCCGGTGATCGCGCCGTCCTTGGTGACTCCGGTCTTCACCCACATCAGGGTCGGATGGCGGCCGCGATGACAGTAGAACACTTCTTCGCGGGTCAGCGTGCACTTCACGGGGCGGCCGGTGAGCATCGCAAGCTTGGCAACGACGATCTCGTGGCTGAATGGATCGCTCTTCCCGCCGAATCCGCCCCCGTTGGGCGTCGCGATGACGCGGATCCGCGCCGCCGGGAGCTCGAGCACCTTGGCGAGGGCCCGGTGCACGTAGTGCGGGGTCTGGGTGGAGCTCCACAGCGTCACCTTGCCGTCGGCCGACCAGTCGGCGAGCGCGGCGTGCTGCTCCATCGGGAGGTGCGTGTTTCCCTCGAAGAAGAACAGGTCCTCGCGCACGACGTCGGCCTGCGCGAAGCCTTCCTCCACATCGCCGAACTCGAGGTTGATGAGCTTGTGCAGGTTACCGGTGTCGCCGTAGTCGTGGATCCTTGGCTCCGGGTGCGCGACGGCGTCCCGGGCCGAGCCGATTTCGCGCAGCAGATCGTAGCGAACGTCGATCAGGTCGAGCGCGGCGGTGGCCGTTTCTTCGGACGTCGCGGCAACGGCGGCCACCGGGTCGCCGATGAAGCGGACCCGGTCCGGGCACAGGGCGTGCTCGTCCTGGCTGACGGGGAGGATGCCGAACGGGATCGGGAAGTCTTTCCCCGTGAGCACAGCCTTCACGCCGTCGAGCCGGAGCGCCTTGGCGGTGTCGATGGCGACGATGCGGGCGTGCGGGTGCGGGCTGCGCAACAGTTTGCAGAAGAGCATCCGCGGGAGGACCAGGTCGTCGGCGAACTTGGTCGCGCCGGTGACCTTGGCGACGGCGTCGACTTTGCGGTGAGCTTTCCCCACCACCCGAAGGCCTCCGGCGGTCGGGCGGACGGGCGGTCGGGCGGTCGGCACGGTGCCCGAACTCTCATCCGTGACCGGCCGACCGCCTGACCGCCCGACCGCCCTCTTCTTACCGGCGCCCATACATGGACTCGCGACTCGGTTGCGCATCCTCGCCCCGCAGCCACGCCGCCGCCAGCTCCACCGCCTCGTAGATCTTGATGTAGCCGGTGCAGCGGCACAGGTTGCCCGCCAGTGCCTGCTTGATGTCGTCCCGGGACGGTTTGGGGTTCTGCTCGAGGAGCGCCTGGGCGGCGAGGAGAAACGCGGGAGTGCAATAGCCGCACTGGGCGGCGCCCAAATCCGCGAACGCCGTCTGCAGCGGATGCAGCTCCGCGCCCCGCGCCATCCCCTCGATCGTGGCGACGCGATGCCCGTCGCAGGCGAGGCCCAGGACGAGACACGACAGGACCGGGCGTCCGTCCAGCAGCACGGTACAGGTGCCGCACTCGCCCAGCTCGCAGCCGTGCTTGGTGCCAGTGAGGCCCAAGTCTTCGCGCAGCACTTCGAGCAACGTCTTGTGGGGTGCGAACGCGACCGCGCACGGCTCGCCGTTGAGCTCGCAGCCGATCTGGACGCGCGTGTCCGGCATAACGACTAAACTAACCTTGCCATCGGGGGGACGCAGCGACAGCTTCCGTGCGACCTCCACAGGATACGCCATGGCTGTCCGTCTCGGTCTGGTATTGCTCGTGCTCCCCGCCGCTGTCGCGCTCCACCTGAACGCCCAGGGCGCTACGGCAGCCCGTGACTACCGGGCCGAGGCGCTCCGAATCCTGAAGACGGTGCCGCTGGTGGATGGTCACAACGACATCCCGGACGCGATCCGCAGCCGCGGCGGCCCCGATTCGGTGGACTTCTCGGCGACGCAGCTCGGCTTGATGACCGACATTCCCAAGTTGCGCGCAGGGATGGTCGGCGCGCAATTCTGGGCGGCGTACGTGCCCACGACCACGATGCACGGCGGCGAGCACCCGGCGGTGTACGCGCTCGAGCAGGTCGGCCTGGTGCGCCGGCTGTGCGCGCGGTATCCGCGCGACCTCGCCATGGCGTACACGGCGGACGACGTGGAGCGGAATTTCCGGGCCCGCAAGATCTCCTGTCTCATCGGCATCGAAGGCGGACACGCGATCGAGAGCTCGCTCGGGGCCTTGCGGATGTTCTACGCCCTGGGCGTGCGGTACATGACGCTCACCCACTGGGAGACGACCGACTGGGCCGATGCGGCCACCGATTCCGCCAAGCACGGCGGGCTCACGGCGTTCGGCGAACAGGTGGTGCGCGAGATGAACCGGCTCGGGATGCTGGTCGATATCTCCCACGTGTCCGACAACACCATGTTGGACGCGCTGCGGGTCTCGACGGCGCCGGTGATCTTCTCGCACTCCTCGGCCCGCTCCATCTCGAATCACGTGCGCAACGTGCCCGACTCGATCCTGAAGCTCGTGCCCGCGAACGGCGGCGTCGTGATGGTGAACTTCAACCCGGGGTTCGTCTCGGAAGCGGTGCGCGTGTACGAAGACAGCGCACAGGCGCGGAGCAACACGCTACGCGCGGCGGGGGCCGACTCGGCGGCGCTCGCCGACTCGGCCAAGGCCTGGGCGAAGCGGGCCCCGCACGCCACGCTGCAGCAGGTGGCGGACCACATCGAGCACATTCGGGACATGGCCGGCATCGACCACGTGGGGCTGGGCTCGGATTTCGACGGCATCACGAGCGTGCCGGACGGGCTGGAAAACACCTCCAAGTTCCCCGATCTGGTGGCGGAGCTGCTGCGCCGCGGCTGGAAAGCGGACGACGTGAAGAAGCTCGTGGGGTTGAACGCGCTGCGCGTGATGCGGGATGCGGCGAAAGCGGCGCGGCGCCTACAATCCGCGTCGGTAGCGCAGCCCTACTGACCAGTAGCGGTACGCCAGCGTCGTCGCGTTCGCGCTCTGCGCGAGGGCGCTGTTGCTGTAGGTACCCACCAGCGCAAGCTCGTCCACGGCGCGCCAGCTGCGCGCGATCGTGAGGTCGGCGTGCCATTCGGCCTGCGTGGGGCTCGCCGTCCCGACCTGTTGCGCTCCGAAGGCGCCGTTGGCCCGCAGCGACCAGCCGTGCCGTCGCCAGACGTAGACGGCGCGAGCTTCGCCGAGGCTGAACCGGTCCGGCGCGAAGTAGCCCCGTCCCGGATTGGCCTCCCGATACCCCATCACCCGGGCGTAGCCGCCCACGCGGAGCCCGCGTGCCACGCCCACCATCCCTGCGAGGACGCCGATCAGCCGGCGGTTGCCGTCGGACAGCCAGCCGCCGTTCGCGACCGCGGAGACGTCGAGGTTGGACCGTGGGCTCCACTCGGCGTCGATCTCGATCTCGTCCCAGACGAAGCCGTTGTTCACGAGCGCCGTGGTCTCATCGAACGGGTAGTGACCGTACCCGACCGCGATCGACGTGGACTTGGCGGGCCGGAACCCGCCGCCGAGCTGGGCGGTCAGGAACGTGCGCGTCGACCCGGTGACCGGGTCGAGCCGGCGCGCACCCAGACCGCCGCGCAGCGACGCGCCACCACGCAGCGATTTCACGAGCCACCCGTCCAGCCCGCTGCTGCGATCGGTATTGGTCCGATCGTCGTTCTGCCGCCAACTCGCGCGCAACGTGCCGCGCAGATCGGGCCGGAGGGACGCGCCGAAGGCACCGGTCAGCGCCACAAAGCTGTTGTGGTCGATATCGTTGGCCGCGTCCAACGACAGCGCGAGGACCGGCCGGCGCTCCGAGCGCACCTGGTCGAACAGGTCCCGCACCGTCTGGTCGTTCGGTGCCAGCGCGCGCGCCCGGGCCGCATACTCCTCCGCCTGGCCCGGCTGGCCGATCCAGTAGAGCGTCTGGGCTAAGCCCAGCAGGAGCTCCGGCTCGTCGGGGTGCCGCTCGAGCGCGCCGCGCCACAGCGCCTCGGCACGATCGAGGTCGCCGTCCCAGGCGACCGCGCGCGCCCGCCCGGCCAGCGCGTCCACGCGATCGGGTGAGGTCGCGAGCACCGAGTCGTACAACGCCTCCGACCACCGGGTGCGCCCGGCCCAGGAGAGCACGCGGGCGTGCGCGACCATGATGTCCGCGTCGGCCGGCTCGATGCGCCGCAACAACGCGAAGCGCCCCAGCGACCGCGCAAGTTTGCCGTCCCAGCTGTCGAGCACCGCCAGGCGGTAGAGTGCCCGCGGGCTCAGCGAATCGAGCCGCAGCACCGAGTCATATAGCAGCCGGGCGATCCGGTAGTCGCCGCGCGCGAAGGCATCCTCGGCCTCCGGCAGCTGCGCCGACGCCGGGCGAACCAGGGCGGAGATCGCCACCAGCAGGATGAGCGTCTTTTTCACCAGGAGCCCCACAGGTCGCGCATCGCGTAGTAGGCGGGTTTCAAGCGTTCGTGCCAGGACGGCTCCTCCCAGCGCTGCCAGGTGTACGTAGCCGTGCCCGGCAGGAAGGCGAGGATCCGGTCGTCCGGGCGCGCGAGCCGCACGACGACGAACCGGAACCCCGCGGTCGTATCGGTCTCGATCACGTCGACCTTGCGCACCGCCGTGAGCACCGTGCGCGAGGAGGGGTCGGTCACGTTGAGGAGTCCCCAGGCGAGCCGCACTTCCACGAGGCCGGCCGGCCCGTCGGTGAACCAGTCTGCCAGCGTCGACTGCGCCGCGCGGCCGTAGCGGAGCCGGCCCCGATCGACCCCGGCCGCAGGGATCTGGCGCCCGGTGCGCGTCACGCGGAAGCGGTTGGTCGTGACGAACATGGAATCGAATGCTCCGACGTCGCTCTGCGACTGCGCCGTGCACAAGAAGTTGTAGAACGGATCGAGATCGGTGGGCCCCGTCCCCGGCCCGGGACCGAGGTAGGGGTTGTAGCTCTTGGCGACGAACAGCCGGCCCGCGGTGGTGTCGGAGAGTTCGAGGTAGAACTCCACGCCAAGGCCGATTCCCGGCACGCCCGGAAGCCGGAACTCCCCCCGATCGCGGCGATAGGTGTCGATCCCGATCACGGTGCGCGTCGAATCCACGCGGCGGACGCCGCCGAGGGTTTCGAGCGCGAGGTAGAGGTAGCTCTCGTCCGACCCGACGCGCAGGCGCAGGGAATCCGCTCCCTGGAGCACCGGCAACGCCCGCCACCGGGCCGGATCTCCACCGAGGGACGGCGACTGCGAGTCGCGGCCCGCGTACAGTCCCAGCAGTCCGTAATTCTGCTCGGCGTCCATGACGTTGTGCCACAGCCGGGTGCGATCGCGCGGTGCCTCGAAGTCCACCACCACCCAGTTGTGCTTGAACCATTCGTCGAGCCAGGCGAACAGGATCCCGCCGGCCAGACCCGCTTCGCGGATTTCACGAGTGAGGCGCACGTCGGCCGCGGCCATCTGGGCTTCGTCGTGCCCGCCGTGATTCAGCCCTTCCGGTTGCAGATGGGCGACGCCGCGCGAAGAGGGGACGCCGTATTCGGCGATGAGCAAGGGCCGTCCCGCGTGATGTTTTTTCAGGTCGAGCAGGTACCCATAGTAATGCGAGGGGCCTTCGCTCGAGCGCGCTGCGCCGTAGGTCGAGTCGTAGTCGATGAAATCCGGATAGTACGGATAGGCATGGAAGGACGCGAAGTACCCCGCCAGGTTCGCGCGGGTGGTGCGCACGCGCATGGCGTCGAGCGACTGGTCGTCGTTGTTGTACTCCCGCACGCCGCGCATCGGGGGCAATCCCAACCGGTCGCGCAGATCGGCTTCCTCTTCGAGCGTGGGCTCGGTGGGGTGGTGTAGCGGGTCGAGGGTCGGCCAGTTGGTGTAGGCGACGGGCCGCTGGGCGTGCCAGGTGTCCCACTCGTAGCGCATCAGGTAGTCGCACTGCTCCGCCATCCAGGTGTCGGCCGGCGTGCCGCCGCTGACCGAGAGGAACGTACCGCTGTAGGACGTCACCGTGGGACGCAGGGTATTGTAATGACGAATGGTGAACGGCTCCCATTCCCGACCGATGATGTACGCCAGCACCCGGCCGGAGACGTCCACCGTGTAGCGGCCGGACGCGTGCCCCAGCCGCGCCGGGATCAGTGCGTGGCCGTGGAGCAGGTCCACCACGCGCCGCATCTCATCGTGAAATTCGGTTTTCCAAGCCGGGTCGTCGTAGTTGTCGCCGGGGGGCGCCTCGGCCCACACGCCTTGCACCAGCCACAACCGCTGCGTCGGGTGGGCGTCGTTCCAGTGCTTCACGGCGCCGTAAAACGCCGGGGGCAGAATCGTGTAGAGCCGCACCACGTTGGCGTGCGCGGCCGCGATCATGCTCAGCCACGCGGTATACGTGGAGTCGTCGGTGGGGAACTCGGTCGCGAATTTGCCGGGCCGGGCTGCTCCGAGGTTGATGCCCTTGACGAAAAAGGGACGCCACTCGGTCCCTTGGCGGATCTCGAAGCGCTCGCCATGGGTGCGCGCCGGGACCTGGGCGGCTGCCGGGCGTCTCACCTTGGGCAACGGGCCGCCCAGGTCCCCCAGCAGCGCGAGCTGCTGCCGCGCGTCCGCGTACCCGGGGGCGATGGCGAGCACGTGGTGAAACGCCGCGATCGCGGCCTCGCGCCGCCCCTGCCGCGCCCGCACCAGCCCCAGGCCGAACCATCCGTCGGCGTTCAGCGAGTCCGCGTGCAAGGTCGCGGCGAATCGCCGCTCGGCCTCTTGCACTGCTCCCTGGCGCAACGCCACGAAGCCGATGCCGACCTGGATCTCCGGCAGGCCGGGACAGACGGAGTCGGCGACCGCGTAGCGGGCGGCGGCGACCGCAATGCGCCCCGCGCGGAAGGCCGCTATCGCGCTGTCGGCGAGCGCCGCGCCCCGCCCCGGACAGCCGGCGGCCTGGAGCGCGAGCGCCGCGGGTACGAGGAACGTCATTTGGCCGGGCCACCACCGGCGGGCGCGAAGCCAGTGCGGGTCATGCGCCCCCAGCTGTGCCGATCCCGCAGCGCCGACCAGAAGGCGCGCAGGCGGTACCACACGGTGAGCTGCCGGTAGCCGAAGTTCTCCAGCGCGGCAAACAACAGCAGGCGGCCGAGGTCGCTCCAGCGGCGGTAGCGGCGGAACCCCACCTCTTCCAGCACGATGCCCCAGAACGACAGAATCATGCCGTAGCTCAACGCCACGAGGAAGAACATCACGGCGAACCCGGAGTTGAGCACCCCGAGGTACAAGCCCGCGGCGGTGATCACGTAGCCCAGCACCTCGACCACCGGGGCGAGCATCTCGCCGAAGGCGAAAAACGGAATTCCCAGGAACCCGACCGGACCGTAGCGGGGCCGGAACAGCATCCCGCGGTACTGCCACATCGTGAGGATGAGGCCACGATGCCAGCGCTCGCGCTGACGGCCCAGCACCGCGAGCGTCTCTGGGACCTCCGTCCAGGCGACGGGGTCCGGCACGAACGTGATCACATACGGCACGTGTCGGTCGCGCAGATGGCGGTGGAGTCGCACGACGACGTCGAAGTCCTCGACCACGCTGTCGGTGCGATATCCCCCGATCTCCAGCAGGTAGTCCTTGCGGAACAGGCCGAAGGCGCCGGAAATGATGAGGTTGCCCCCGAGCCGGTTCCACCCCAGCCGGCCGTAGAGGAAGGCCCGGAGGTACTCGACGACCTGCACGCCCGGCAGGAACCGCGACGGGACGCGCGGCTCGAGCACCCGTCCATCGCGAATGACGGAGCCGTTGGCGACGCGCACCGTGCCGCCGACGGCCGCGATCCGTTGGCTCAGGAGAAACGGCCGAGTGAGTCGCAACATGGCGTTCGGCTCGATGAGGGTGTCGGCATCGACGGCGATGACCAGCGGCCAGCGGCTGGCGTTGATCCCCGCGTTCAGCGAATCGGCCTTGCCGCCGTTCTCCTTATCGAGGACCACGATGCGCGGCCGGGTGCGCGAGCGATACATCGCGCGAATCGGCCGCGTCGCCAGCACCTCGGGATGGATGCGGGGGACTTCGTAGAGGTCGAACGCGTCCTGCAGCCGCTCCATCGTGGCATCGGTGGACCCGTCGTTGACGACGATCACCTCGTACTGGCGATAGTCGAGCGTCAGGATGGCGGTGACGCTCGCATCGATGGTCGCCTCTTCGTTGTAGGCCGGGACGAGGATGGAGATCGGAGGCGGGGCGCCCGTTTCCTGGAGGCGGACGAGGTCCTCGTCATCGGCGAGCCGCGTGTGCTCCCACACCTCAGGGAGGGAGAGCACCAGGAGCAGGGCATAGAACGAATTGAGGATGAGGAAGTAGACGATGATGCTGGCGTCGAGCGATGTGACGATCTCGCTCACGCAGCGAACTCGGAAAGCGCCTGCGGGGTGAGGCCGAGGATCAGGCGGGCCACGAAGCGGGCGTCGGGCTGCGCTCCGATTTCGGCCTTGAGCAGCGCGTCCCGGCCGGGGTCGCCGATGCGCATGAGGGCCAGGGCGGCCCGCAGCCGCACCCACCACACGGCGTCCGCGAGCCGCGGCACGAGGTCCGGCAGGGTCTCCGGTTCGGCGATCCGCCCCAGGGCCCGAACCGCCTGCGCGCGAACCTCCCATGCCGCATCGGTGACCAGGGCGCGCAGCGCCATCACCGAGGCGGCGTGCGGAAAATCGCCCAGTGCCCGCGCCACTTGCACGCGCACTTCGGGATTGGCATGGTCGGCGAGGGCGGTGACCGCTTCGCGCGCGCCCGCGTCGGCGAGCCGGCCGGCGAACTCCACGAAGCGCGGCAGACCGGGATCGTAGACATCGTGCAGTCGCTCGATCAACAGCGGCACCACGGCGCCGCCGGTCGCCCGCAACACGCCCGCGTAGTGGGTCTGGATCGGCGCCGCCATCTCCGGCAGGCGCTCAACGACCAACCGCAGCAGCGGGACATCGACGAACCGCTGCAGCGTATTCGCCGCCGCCATGTGCACGGCGGGGTGCGGGTCGCGCAGCAGGCGGACCAGGAGCTGGGCATCGGCCGGGGTGGCCGCCACGGAGAGAAAGCGCGCCGCCTGGCGCCGCCGCCACCAGCGTCGCGCGCGGACCGCCGCGCGCAGGCGCTTCGTCCAGGGCCGCCCGTCGAGCACCACCGCGAGCCCGCGCCAACGCTCGCCGCTGAGGCGCCCCGACCAGCCGACGAGCGATTCGACCGCGTCTGCCGACGGGAGCGCTTCGAGCGCCCGCGCGACGAGCTCCGGGCCGACTTCTCCCAGGGCCCAGCCTTTCATGGCCTCGTCGACCACCGTACGCCGGGGCAACACCCATGCCAGCCGCCGTTGCCGCAGCCAGCGGTTGACGAAGATCGCGATCAGCAGGCTCGTGAGAGTGACGCTCTGCGCGACGGCGATCACCACCAGGAAGGTGTAGCCGGTCACCGGCCGACCCAGCGACGGATCTTCTCGAGGGCGACCCGCAGGCTCACCGGCTTCACCAGATAGTCGGTGGCGCCGCCTTCCAGCGCCCGCAGCTGCTCGTCCTCACCGCCGTGCACCGTGAGAAACACCACTCGAAAGACGCCGGGGCGTTCCCGCTGGAGCATGTGGAACAGGGAATAGCCGTCGAGTCCGGGCAGGTCCACATCGAGCAGCAGCAGCGGATGGGCGTCGCCGACCTGTAGCGAGCGCAGCACTTCGAGCGCCACGCGGCCGTTGCGCAACACCCGGCTGCGGTACCCGCGCGAGCCGAGTCCGTACTCGAGCAGCTCGATCAGCGCCGCGTCGTCCTCGATAAGGAAGAGGTCAGGGAGTGTCGTGGGGCCGAGGGCCGGGCCGAACGCCGCCCGCAGTCTTGCCACGAGCACTTGGGTCAACCCACCCCGATCGGTCGCCACGGCTCCCGTGCCGGCGCGCCACGCTTTGGCGGACTCCTCGATCTCCGCTGCGACGGTGGTCGCTTCCCCGAACCCGTATGAGCCCGCCGAGCCACGGACCTTGTGGGCTTCCCGGCGGAGCTCGTCCAACACGTCCTGGTCGTCCCCCCGAATGACGAGGCGGTCGGCGAGCCCGCTGAGCAGGTCGATCTGCCCCTGCGCGCTGCGGAGGTAGCCTGCAATGAGGTCGGGTGGGAGGAGCCCGGGGTCAAAATCGCCGGTCACGAGGACCAAGATAGGCGATTTCCCCGGTAGAGGGCCATAGAGTGACTGGGAGCAGCGAGCACGGAGCAGTACTATCCGGTGTGGACGCCGGGCTCTGCCTCACCTGTCGCTGGATGCGCGTGGTGACGAATCGCCGCGGCTCGGTGTTTTACCGGTGCGCGCGCGCCGAAACCGACCCGCGGTTCGTCCGCTATCCGCCGCTGCCGGTGCTGGCGTGTCCGGGATATGAAAAAACGGAAGAAACGAGAGCGAGGAGCGTCGAGCCGTAGCTGCCGACTCCGACTGCTCCCCGCTCCCCAGGTCTACTGCTTTCTCGCCAGCCCCACCCCGATCATCAGAAACGCCAGCGCGTCGAGCACCTCGGCCACCGTGTGCGCCAGCAGGAAGTGCGTTACGTGCAGGTGGTAGGTGATGTAGCTCAGCTCCGCCAGACAGAACAACAGGAAACCACCCGCCGCCGTTCCGTAGCCCGCCCCCCGCGCGCGGCGCGACAGCACGAAGGCCATCAGGATCAGAGCAGGGTCAGCATGGGCTCACTTCCCGTACACGCCGATCCCGTACCAGCACGGATTCGTCTTACACGTGGCCATCATCACCTTGACGCGATAGCGCATCGTCTCGCTGGGGGTCACCTGCACGATCGGCACGTCGTCCACCTGAATGTCGGAATCGACCTGATTGCCGTCGGCGTCGTAGAGCACGAGATCGAGGTCGGTGCAGTCGTTGTCACACACGCCGACGAGGGCGTACTTGGTGCCGGAATGCAGCGTGAGATTGAATGACTCGTTGTCGTCATCGGCGAGCGAGCCGATCTGGGTCTCGTGGGTCTGCGCGTACCCCATGTCGCTGAGTCTCTTGGATTTCTGCTTGAGGTAGGATTCTACCTGGGACCTCCACTGATTTTCCTGTGCGCGCGCACTGGGTGCGAGGACGGCCAGGGCGACTGCGGCGGCGACGGCGACGCGATGCATGGCGAACCCCCTGCTGAGGCTGAGTGGACCTTCGGATGGTGGACGGCAGCGACGGGCTCCGGCGTGGAGAACCGCGCCATCCGCCCGCCGGACTAAAGTAGTAATCCGGGCGGATTATTACGAGCGTGATGTTGGATGTTTGAGACCGAACCGACCGCTATGCTGCGGTGGGACCGCGGCTTGCCCGGTGTCAGGACTCGGGAGGAGCCTTCTGCCCGCTGGCCCACCCGGTGCCGACGCCGATGCCGAACAGCACCCCCATCGGGACCGTGATGATCGGCAACGCCGCGACGACGACTCCAGCCGCCGTGGCTACGACGCCGGCGACGACGGGTGCGGAGGGCTTCTGCGCCTTGTCCACGTAGCGCAGCCGCCGGCGCACGAAGTTGCGCGTGGGAATGAATCCGCCGCCCAAGGCGGCCGCTCCGAGCAGCAGTCCGATGATCATAGTGGCTCCTACGCAACTTGCACCGTGGCGGTTTCTCCCGCAATCTCCCCCGGATGCCGACTTCCCTCCCCCTGTGCCGGCCTTGAGCGCCGACCTCGCCGAGCGCGCGCAGCTCCTCAAGATCGCCGTGTGGTTCGGGCCCGCGGCGTTCATCATGCTGTCGGGGCTGTGGTTCTTCCTCGCGAACCAGGGAACGATCCCCGCGTGGGTGGCGGTGGTGATGACGGTGCTCGACATCCCGTTGGTCGTTGTCGGAGTGTTGGCGATCCACCATGCGACGAGCCGGGCGTCGAGCGGCTTCGTGAACATGCTGTACGCCGTGGGCGACATCGCGCCGCCGCGCACCTACCCGCGCCAGGACGTGATGATCGTCCGTGGGCAGTATCGCGAAGCGGCCGAGTACTTCCGGGACCATCTCATTGTCGAGCCCGAGGACAATGAAGCCCGGCTGCGGCTCGCCGACCTCCTGGAGCACCACCTGAACGATCCGGCGGAGGCCGAGCGCCTCTATCTGGAGGTGCGGCGGCTCCAACCGGAGCCCGGGCACGAGGTGCGCGCGGCGAATGGCCTCATCGATTTGTACCGGAAGCAGGGCCGTCGCGACCGGCTGATGGTGGAGCTGGCGCGCTTCGCCGACCGCTACCCCGGGACGGCGGGCGCGGCGGCGGCACGGTTGCTCAGGGAGCTGAAGGCGGAAGGTTGAAGGCTAACGGCGGACCGCTGACGGCTGCTGTCACCACCGGATCGCCGCGCTGCCCCAGGTGAATCCCGACCCGAAGGCCGTGAGCACCAGGAGATCTCCGGCGCCGAGGCGCCCTTGCTCCAGCGCTTCGTGCAGCGCGATGGGGATCGACGCGGCCGTCGTATTGCCGTATTCCTGGATGTTGTTGTACACCTGGTCGTCCCGCAGGCCGAGCTGCTTCTGCACCATCTCGGAGATCCGCTGGTTCGCCTG
>Ga0184629_10000854_pt1 | contig 13068 bp, 11 predicted proteins | sample PLM4_32_b1_FD_133158 | JGI IMG/M metagenome (GOLD analysis project Ga0184629, IMG submission 133158) | Groundwater sediment microbial communities from an aquifer in East River, Colorado, USA - PLM4_32_b1 | ecosystem: Environmental > Terrestrial > Soil > Riparian zone | place: USA: East River... | reverse complement strand
TGTAGCGAGGCGTGCCACTCCCTGAAGTCCCGATCTACTTCATGTAGGTCCTGTTAGGAGGTGACGCTCGATGTTGGCTCAACTGCTCGCGGTTCTGTTCACGTCGTTGGCGAAGCTGTTGTTTGCTAATGGTACGGTTTCCTGGTAATGACGTTCTCGGGGCTACCCCACTCTTTCGTTCGCATCGAGGGTCAGGTAAGTGGTCGTTGCGAAGGGGTTTGGTCGTTTTCGTATTCATGCTCTGGTAGCCGTCGTAACTATTGCGGCAGCCTGGGTCTTGTTGGTCCACGCGTGGGTTCTACCAACGGATTCATCCTCCACGAACTGGAATGGTCTCGTCGCCTTCGCCGCCTTGGCGATCCTGTGTGACACCTCTTTCCTTCGTCTGTCGTTTGCGAACGTAGGCAGTTCGGTCGCATTTGTCCCGTTCATCGCATCCGTAATGTTGTTCGAGCATCCCTGGCCGATGCTCATAAGCGGCCTAACAGCTTTTACTGTTGACACCTTCGTCAGAAAAAAACCAACGATCAGAATCTGGTACAACACTGCCCAGTACATGCTGGCGGTGGGGCTTGGCGCGGAAGTTTATCGCGCCCTTGGAGGCGTCACGATTGCCGAGCACTTTTCATTTGACGGACTTTCGTTCGCGGGACTAGTTGCGACGTATTTCTTTGTCAACTCAGGTAGCGTGGCCTTAGCGGTCGCGATCAGCAGTGGTGTTTCAGTTCGCGAAGCTTGGAGTCGTATTGTCGGAGCCTCCCTCGTATACGATGTTTTCGCGAGTTCGCTGGCGGTTTTGTTGGTCTTCCTTTACCTGAAGACCCAACTTCTCGGCCTCGCGCTATTGGTGGTTCCGTTGTTCTTCGTTCGGCACATGTACCACATGAACCTCCAGCTGGAGAGAGTGAACAAAGAGCTACTGGAATTGATGGTAAAGGCGATTGAAGCCCGAGATCCCTACACCTCTGGTCACTCGCTACGTGTCTGCGAATATGCTCGGTCGATTGCGCGGGATTTGGGCCTGTCTGCCAAGCAACTGGATCACATTGAGAGCGCCGCACTACTCCATGACGTTGGAAAGATCTATGAGGAGTTCGCACCTCTTTTGAGGAAGGAAGGCAAACTTACTCCAGACGAGAGAATGTTGATGCAGCGGCATCCCGCCCGTAGCGCCGAACTCGCTGCCACAATCGCGGAATTCCGCGGGCCGGTGGAACTGGCTATCAGACACCACCACGAGAACTATGACGGAACTGGCTATCCGGATGGATTGGAAGGGGACAGAATCCCGCTGGCGGCCAGAATCATCATGATCGCCGACACAATGGACGCGATGACAACTGATCGGCCATATCGAAAGGCGCTTAGCTTCGAACGAACCATGGAAGAACTGCGCAAGTTTGCCGGGAAGCAATTTGATCCGAGACTGGTTGAGCTTGTAGCGGCTTCGGCGAATCTCAGGCGTCTCTTCGGTGCAACCGCCGAGCAAGGAGGTTCTCCTGTCCACGCCTTGGGAGCGTGGGTTGCTCGATCAAGCGGGCCTTGGCGGACGGCGAAGAACACGTTCCCAGCGAAAGTGGGATAGTCATTCTAAGTTAGCCGGCGCATCCGCAATTCGTGGTGCTGGCGCCTCCTTGTCGGGTGGATCGAGAAAGCCCTGGGCTACTAGAACGGCTCTCTTTCCGTACAGGCAATACTGTTCAAAGATAAGAAGCTCGCTCTGAGTCTTGGCGGATAACCCTCCCTCAATCTTCTTCTCAACCCAAGCAGCGGCTGCGATAGCATCAGTAAGAGCAACGATGTGTCGGCCTTCAAATTTCCTGCGAAACCTAGCAGCGAGTGCCCTAGCAGCGTCAGCACCCTTCGTGTGGTGAGCAAGAAGCACTCTCAGTCGTTCGAACGCACCCTGGTTGACAACCAAGTCGTCTTTACCATAGGAGGCACGTTCGGCCTCAGCGATAAGGGCAAGGGCCTCACTCGTGTTTCCCAGGGCGAGCTCCATAGATGCACTATCGCACCAGTACTCCATCCTTGCCGCCCAACTACGTCCGTCCTGGATCCACCGGCGCCAGCATTCGAAGCAATTTCTGGCTTTGGCTACGTCCCCAGAGATCAGATACGCGAATCCGAGGTTCGTCCAAGTTCGCAAGAGACCTGGTTGTGCTGGGGCTCGCTTCCCAACTGACAAGCTCTCCTCGCCAAAGGCTATCGCTGCGCCTACATCCCCTTCCATAAGGTAGGACGCGGCGAGGTTGGAGGCGACGATCGAGGTCCGGCAGTCATCACCCATCTTGCGCGAAATCTGAAGGGCGAGTCTATAGGAGTCTCGCGCCTCTGCCAGTCGTGCCATTGCCATCATGCAATTGCCCAAGCCCGTGTAAGCCTGGGCGAGTTCGCCAGGCTCCCCCCCTTGGCCTTGGAGGGATACTGCCTTTGCTGCTGATGCAGAGGCCTCTTCGATGTCCAACAAGAAGTAACTGCAATAGGCGTTTGCGTGGAAGGCGATTGGTGGTGACCCACCCACTCGGTTGACAAATACTCTACGAAGCTCGTCTCGAGTTCTGCGAGCCAAGGCTGGGTTGCCGTTCTCTACTGCCGCTCTTCCACATTCGAAGAGTGCATGGGCAAGCAGCTCTTGGTCAGAGCACTCACGTGCGAAGGTGAGAGCACGATCTGCCATCTCACCATGTTTGGCAGTTGAGTTCTTGTTGAGTAGGTACATTGCTGACGCATACAATCGCGTAGCCTGCGCGACATCCGACTTCTCGGCCCCTTCATTGGAGAGCAATTGTTCCAAGTATGGCAGTGCCTCTTCGGCTTTTGACTGGTTCATTAATGCCGTGCTCAGGAGCAGCGCCATGCGTGGCGAGCTCTCGAGCTCGGTACCCTCGCGCAGCAAGTGCCGCAGGATCAGCTCCGCTTCTCGCGGTGCGCCGGAGCGAAGGCTCTGGTCTGCGCCCGAAAGGGCGAGGGGAATCCCTCGGCCGAGATCATTGCCCAGGATGTAGTGCCAGGCAATCTCCAAATCACGCTGATTGTCGCTCGCTCGTTGACCCTCCAGCACACTGGCGATTCGCCGATGCAGCTCGAGCCGAACGGTACCAGGGATCTCGTAGTAGGCATGCGCCCGGATTAGTTCGTTGCGAAATTCAAGGCTCCCGGCAACGTCGCGCAACAGGTGGACATTGAGCAGCAGTGTCAGCTCGTACAACGCCTCCGCTTCAGTGCACGCGATGACCTGATACAGCCAGAGGTCCCCCATCCGGCGACCCAAGACAGACGCCAAATCGAGCACTGCCCGTGTACGTTCCTCGAGTTGCCCGGTCTGGCGCTCAACCATCGTTCGGATGGCTTTGGGTATGCTGAGCAGACCCGCAGGCAACGAGTGCAGGGAGTCCAGTTGTCCCGCAAGAGAGCTGCCTCCGCCGTCCACCCATTCGCGCGATAGTAGCTCAAGTGCCAGAGGGTTTCCTCCACCAGCACGAACGATCTTCTCAACCGGTGCGTCGCCCCAGAGCTCCGCGCCTCGAACGCTCGTACGCGCCACCAACAACCCGGCCGACTCGGTAGACAATGGTTCGAGCTCGATCGTCCCCAACCCATCAATCACAGCGTCAGTCACCAACGCATGGGCACTCGACGGCTGTCGCAGGCTCCCGGTCCGGCCCGTCAGAATCACGAGCACACGCAATCCGGTGAGTTTTCGAGCCACCATGTGGAGAATCGCCACGCTGGCATTGTCGGCCGCGTGGATGTCGTCCACCACTAGCACGACCGGGAAATCGTCGGCGGAGGCGGTGACCGCCTTGAAAAACGCATCGGCCAATCGTAACGGGACGACTTCGGGAGGCCACTCGGCGGGCCGGGGGACTCCGGGAAAAACCTTGATGATGTCGGGAATCAGACGAGACAACTCCGCTAACGCCTCAGGCTCGGCGCCGCCGATCGAGCGCTGCAGAGTGAGCTGCCTGACCAGCTCGGCCAATACCGCATAGGGAAGCTCGCGCTCCGCGTCATAGGCCTGGGCGCGCGCGATGATACCCCCCTCCATCTGGCAGGACGACACGAACGAATTGGTCAGTGTTGTCTTGCCGATCCCGGGGTCGCCCAGGATGACCATGACCCGCGGTCGCCGCCGCCGCACCTCGAGCCAGGCGTCGTAGAGCATTGAAAACTCCCGCTCGCGCCCGATGATCGTTTCCGATTCGAAACGGCGTTCCTCCCGCGGCGGCACTCCCTCAGGGGTCGGTCGAGGAGTCGCCCGGCGTCCCTCCCGCAGCAGGTCCGCGATTCGCGTCAGCTCCGGGCTCGGCTTGGCGGAAAGTTCCTCGGACAATCGTCCCGCGTACCGAGCAAATGCCTTCAAGGCGTTGCTGCGATCACCAACCCAGGCACGCGCCTCCATGATGCCGCGCACCGCATCTTCGGAAAGCGGGTCGAGCTCCTCGAGCAACAGGGCATGGCGCTCTACCACTTCGAAATCGCCGATGCGACGCCCGGCATCCATCTGCTTCACGAGGCAATCACGGACGCGCGGGTACAATCGCGCCGACCATGCCTCCCGCCATTCGTCGAACCCACGCGCGCCCCGGAGCTCGAACCCCTCCAGGAAGCGCCCATGGATCGCCGCCTCACCATTCTCCAACTGCAACGCGTCGACCTCGATCACGTCCTCGTTCAGCCCGACCGTCGCGCGGTGGGCGGCCACGCCGGCCCTCCCGAGCGAGTGCCGCAAGACGGTGATGGCCTGCGACAGCGAGTGGCGGCCGCGATCGCTCGGCACGTCGGGCCACAACAGGTCGATCAGGTATTCGCGAGCAAACTTCCGGCCTGGTTCGAGCGCTAGGCGGATGAGCAAGGCGAAGTGTTTGCGCGTGCGGTAGCGCACCACCTCGTTGGTCGCAGAGACGAGTAGAGGGGCCCCCAGAGTGAGGAGCCGGAAATGCGGGACCAAATGAGGGAGCACGACACTACCTCGGGACGGCGGCTGAATAGACAATAAGGTGCCATCTTCAAAACAAAGTCAACATATTGATTGACAAGGAATTGAACGCTGTTCACGGCCGCCTCAATCGGCAAATTCAAAGGAAACTTGGCCGCCTTGGTTCGACCTCTCTACCTCCTTGCTCACAACCCGAACTCGATCGCCGCCGTCCGGACGGCCCTCGACGCCGGCGCCAACGCCATCGAGCCCGACGTCAACATCTACGCCGCTCGTCCGAACGAGCTGTGCATCGGCGAGGCGAGCCTCCTGGGCGGCGGCAACGGCCCCAGCGCCCCGTCGCTCACCGATTACCTCGCAGCACTCCACCAGATCGCCCGGGACCGCCCCGAGCTGGCCCTCGTGGTATTCGACTGCAAGCCTAAGGCCGCCACGCCGCACTTGGGCGCGAGATTGCTGCAGGCGATCCGCACCCTGCTCACCTTCGATAACGACCTGAACGTCATCATCTCGGTCGCGAGCCCCACACTGCGATCGTCGACCGCATCAAGCAGGATCGCGCCCTCGCCAAGGGTTGATGATCGACCAGGAAAACGACCGAGTCCGCGTCGCCATGTTCTTCACGATCGCCGGGGTCGAACGGCAGTGCACGGCAACGGGAATCTCGTTCCTCAACTCCCTTCTCGGCCCCAACGTCCGCCCTTCGCTGGAGCGCGCCTGCGAGCTGCGCGCGGCCCGCGGCGCACCACGCTTCGCCTACGCCTGGACCGTGGACGACGCCAACCTGATGCGCGAATACATCCGGATCGGCGTGGATGGGATCATCACGAACGACGTCGCCCGGCTGCGCGCGGTCGCCGCCGAGCCGGAGTTCGGATCCACCGTCCGCCGCGCCACGCGCGCCGATGATCCGTGCGCGGGCCCGCGAGCGGCGTATGGGCTGAGCGTGCATACGGGAGACAAATGGCTGGCGGGCACCGACGCCCGGGTGACATTCACCCTCACCGGGGCAGCAGGCTGGTCCTGCGTCACCGTCGATGGCCGTCGGCGCGCCCGCATGGCTGGTACCTCGATCGGGTCGTGGTGGAGAGTGCGCGCTATGGGGTGTCGGGCGAGGCGAGCTTTGGCGGCTGGGTCCCCGCAACGGCTCCGGTCAGCCGACCGCTTACGTAGGGGTCGACTCAGAACGCGGTTACACCCCCTTGCCGCAAAACGCACTAGTCAGTTACGCCGTCCAGGTAGCATCTTGCAGGGTCAGCCAGGCGGGTGACGGAAGGAGGACACGACGCCGATCAACCGGACATCCGAAGATCCCACCGACGCCCCGGCCGCGCCGGACGACTCAGTCCCGCGAGCGCCCGGCGCCCCCGCCCGAGCGGCGCTGAGCGCCCCTCGGCGGCGACACATGAATGTCGGGTTTGGGGTGGGTTTGATCATTGTCCTGGTGGTGGGTGGCGTCTCCTACTGGGACACGAGGCAAGTCGCCGAAGCCGCGGGCCAGCGGCGGCACAGCTACGAGGTGCGGGGCCGCCTCGACGCGCTATTCACGCACCTGCTGGACGCCGAGACGGGGCAGCGGGGCTACCTCCTGACCGGCAAGACGCCCTACCTCCAGCCCTACGAGACGGGCTCCGCCGCGGTCGGGCGCGACTTCCGCAACCTCGTGGACTTCATCGGCGCAGACTCGGCCCAGCAGACGTGGGTGCGGCTGCTCGATCCGCTCATTCAACGGAAGCTCTCCGAGCTCGATCGTACCGTCGCGCTGCGACGACGCGGTGGACTCCGTGCTGCGCTCCTGGCGGTGGACACTGACGAGGGGGAGCGGCTGATGGACAGCATCCGCGTGGTGTCGGCGGGGATGCACGCTGCGGAGACGGCACTCACCGACGCGCGGGACGCGCGCGTGGACGCCACCAACCGCCTGGCCCGGCTGGCGATCCTCACCGGGAGCCTGCTGACGATCGGGTTCCTGGGCATTGGGGCGCTGTTGATCAATTGGGAAAGTGCGCAGCTCGCGCGCGCAGCGGTCGCGCTCCGCGACAGCGAGAGCCGTCTGTTTCAGATGCTCGAGGCCCTCCCTGTCGCGGTATTCGTGGTGGATCATTCCGGACGCCCGTACTATGCGAACCTCGCCAGCCTGGACATTCTCGGCCGGGGAGTGGTCCCCGACGCGGCGCCGGGTCAGCTCGCGGAAGTGTACCACGCCCACGTCATTGGGACCGGGGAGCTGTATCCCACCGACCGCGTGCCCGTCGTCCGCGCGCTCGCCGGGGAGCGGGTGCACATCACGGACTTGGAGATACATCGCCCCGACCGGGTCGTGCCCCTGGAAGTCTGGGCGACGCCGGTCTATGACGCGGTCGGACGCGTCGCCTACGCCATCGCCGTTTTCAGCGACATCACGGAGCGCCGCCAGGCCGAAGCGACGATTGAGCGCGCCAGGCAGGCCGCCGAGGCTGCCAACCATGCCAAGTCCGATTTCCTGGCCAGGATGAGTCATGAGTTGCGCACCCCGCTGAACTCGATCATCGGTTTCTCCGAGGTGCTCGAGGAGGGCACCTACGGCGCGTTGAACGACAAGCAGCGGCGCTACGCGTCGAACGTGGCGACGAGCGGCCGCGCGTTGCTGCAGCTCATCAACGATATCCTCGACCTCTCCAAGGTCGAGGCGGGGCGTGTGGAGCTCGCGATTGCGGAGTTCGATGTCGCCGCCGCGCTCGAGGAGGCGCGCACGATCACCGCGCGTTTGGCCGAGCAGAAGCACCAGACGCTGAGCCTCACCGTCGAGAGCTCGGTCTCGCGGCTCTCGGCTGATGAGGCGAAAGTGAAGCAGATTCTTTACAACCTCATCGGCAACGCGATCAAGTTCACGCCCGACGGGGGACGGATCGACGTGACCGCACGGCGTGTCCAGGCGGCCCAGGGGGACGCGATCGAGATCGCCGTGGCCGACACCGGGATCGGACTCAGACCGGAGGACCGGGAACGGATATTCGGAGAATTCGAGCAGGTCGACTCACCCTACGGACGGGAGCAGCTGGGGACCGGGCTCGGGCTGGCCTTGAGCCGCAAGCTCGTCGAGTTGCACGGCGGCCGGATCTGGGTGGAAAGCGAGGTCGGCGGAGGCAGCGTGTTCCGGTTCACCCTGCCCGAACGGCCGCGGCGGCTCGTCAGTCCGCGGGCCATGCCGGCGGCCAGCGACCGTCTCTCCCCTCCCGGCACGGGCGCACTGGTGTTGGTGGTCGAGGATGACGATGCGGCCGCGGACCTGCTCGATCTCTACCTCAAGCAGGCGGGCTACAGGGTCGCGCGGGCCGCAACGGGCGAACATGCGCTGGAGATTGCCCGCACGCTCAAGCCCTCCGCCATCACGTTGGACATTCTGCTGCCGGGCCGCGACGGACTCGCTATCCTGGCTCAGCTGAAGGCGGACCCGGAGACGAGGCCAATCCCCGTCTTCATCGTGTCGGTCACAGAGGATCGGGAGCTGGGATTCAGTCTAGGCGCCCTGGACTGGTTCGTGAAGCCCGCGCGGCGCGACGATCTCATCGCGGCCGTTCGCCGCGCGATACGGGTTGCGCCCGCCAGTGGGTCGCCGACCGTCCTGGTCGTGGACGACGACCCCGCCACGGTGCAGCTGCTGAGCGACATCCTCGCCACCCAGGGGTTCCATGTGCTTGCGGCCCATGACGGTCGGCAGGGCATCGCGCTCGCCCACACCGGGCGACCGGACGTCATCGTGCTCGACCTCCTGATGCCCGAGGTCACCGGACTCGACGTCGTACAGGAGCTGCGGGCGACGCCACAGTGTCGCGACATCCCAATTCTAATCTTTACAGCCAAGGATATGACGGCGGAGGAGCAGAACCTGCTGCGCGGTAGCGTGCAGGGTATCGTGGCGAAGCAGGGACCGGGGGATCTGTTGCAAGATCTCGCGCGCGTAATGTCCGCCCCCCTTACCGAGGCAGCCAGCGGCCGCCCTCGACCAGCTCCGACACGAGATCCGGCGCTGCCTTCCCCGCCGCCTCGGCCGCGAAATTGATCACCAGCCGGTGCGTCAGCACCAGCGGCGCCACTCGCTTCAGGTCCTCGTAGTCGGGCGCCGGCCGCCCCTCCAGCGCCGCCAGCGCCTTGGCGCCCAGCACCATGTACTGCGAGGCGCGCGGCCCGGCGCCCCAGGAGATGTACTCGCGCACGAACTCCGGCGCGCTCGCGTCGTCCGGCCGGGTCATGCGCACCAGCGCCACCGCCGCCCCCACCAGGGCTCTGGTGGCGGGAATGCGCCGTACCAGGTGCTGCAGCGCCAGCACGTCGTCGGCGCTGAGCACCGGCACGATCCGCGTCGCGTGATCCGCCGTCGTCGCGTCCACGATCGTCTCTTCCTCTTCGCGCGACGGATACCCCACCCGCAGCTCGAACATGAACCGGTCGAGCTGCGCCTCGGGCAGGGGATAGGTGCCCTCCTGCTCGATCGGGTTCTGCGTGGCGAGCACGAAGAACGGCGCGGGCAGCGAGTGCGTCTGGCCCGCCGCGGTGACCTGGTGCTCCTGCATCGCCTGCAGCAGCGCGGCCTGGGTCTTGGGCGGGGTGCGGTTGACCTCGTCGGCGAGCACGATGTTCGCGAACACCGGCCCGCGCACGAAGCGGAAGCCGCGCTTCCCGGTGGTCGTGTCCTCCTCGATGATCTCCGTCCCCGTGATGTCGGAGGGCATGAGATCGGGGGTGAACTGGATGCGCGAGAACTTGAGCTCGAGCGCCTCGGCCACCGTCTGCACCATGAGGGTCTTGGCGAGCCCCGGAACGCCGACGAGGAGGGCGTGTCCACCCGAAAAGACGGCCGTGAGGATGCCATCCACGACGTCTCGCTGCCCCACGATGCGCTGCCCCACCTGGGCGACGAGCGCCTGGCGCGCCGCGGCGAGCCGCTCCAGCAGCTCGACGTCGCCTGGCGGCGCGGCGATGGGACGTGGTGTCGTGGTCATGGGGTGCGTACGATACTACATCGTACTCCCAAGTGCCACATAAAGTTGCACCATCACCGGTTTGCTTGCGAAAAATTTCACAAGCGCGTAGCTTTCGCGCGTCGCAATGGCACCCGACGACCCGAACAACGCATCCCGCAGTTACGGTCAGGGCTACGAGTACGTCGCGCTGGGCTTCGGCTTCGCCTTCGCGATCCTGGGGTTCGGCGCGCTGGGGTGGCTGGTGGACGGCTGGCTCGGCACGCGGCCGCTGTTCGCGATCGCGGGCGGGTTCCTGGGCGGCTTCGGCGGCTTCATGGCCATCTACTACCGGGTCACCAGCGAGTCCGCGGCGGAGAAAAAACGGCGGGGCCAGGGGACGGGGGACGGGTGAAGGGCTACGGCGCGCTGCTCGGATTCGGGCTGGCGGTGATCGCCGTAGCGGGATGGGCGGGTGGGCGGGGAGCGGTGATCGGGGGTGGCGTGGCGCTCGCGGCGCAGCTCGCGGCGCTGGCGCTGCTCCGGCCGGCGATGGACGCGCCCCAGTCGCTGTTCCTGGCGCGCTGGTTCGGCGGCATGGGCGTCCGCGCCCTGTCGCTGGGTGGGCTGCTCGCCGTCTCGGCCACGCACCGCGCGGCGCTGCCGCTGCTGCCTGCGGCGCTCGGATTCCTGGGTGTGCTGCTGCCGCTGCTCTTTGTGGAGACCCGGTTCCTGAAATGATGCAAGAGCCCGACATCGGCGCGATGATCTTCCATCACACGGCGGACAGCCATGTGATCGAGTTGCCGTTCGTGGGCGAGGTACGGCTGCCTACCGGCTGGACCGTGTTCGGGGTGGACGTCTCGCCCACCCGTCATGTGGTGTTCATGGCCTTCGCGGCACTCCTCGTTCTGGCCACCGTCTGGTACGCTGGGCGCCAGGTACAACGGCGCCAGCGAGAGGGGAAGGCTCCCTCGGGGTTCGGCGCCGCGATCGAGGCGATCGTGCTCTTCGTGCGCAACGACATCGCCATCGCGAACATCGGACACAACGGTGCGAAGTTCGCGCCATATGTCCTGTCGCTGTTCTTTTTCGTGCTCTACTGCAATCTGCTGGGCCTCTTCCCCTGGGGCGCCACCGCCACCGGAAACATCGTGGTGACCGGGACCCTCGCGATCCTCACGTTCCTGATCGCCGAGATCTCGGGGTTCTTCGCGCTCGGGCCCAAGGGCTACCTGAAGACCATCGTGTTCGTGCCGCCCGGCATGACCGGCGTCGGCGCGGTGATGATGGCCTCGATCATGACGCCGATCGAGATCATCGGGAAGCTCGTCAAGCCGTTCGCGCTCTGCCTGCGGTTGTTCGCCAACATGACGGCGGGGCACTTCGTGATCCTGGCGCTGCTCGGCCTGATCTTCATTTTCAGCAGCTGGGCGGTGGCCGCCGGCTCGGTGGCGTTCGTGCTGTTCATGATGCTGCTCGAGCTGCTGGTGGCGTTCCTACAGGCCTACATTTTCGCGTTGTTGACGTCGGTGTTCATCGGGATGATGCAACACGCGCATTGAAGCGCACCACTCTCTAGAGGAAGATCTATGCTCAACGCGTTGATGCTGCTCCAGGAGCCGACCGTAGTCGATGCCGTGAAGACCGCTTTGAACACGAACGCACTGCTCGGCGCCGGGATCGGCATCGGGCTCGCCGTGATCGGGGTCGGCATCGGCATCGGCCAGATCGGCGGCCGGGCGGTCGAGGCGATCGCGCGCCAGCCGCAGGCGTCGGGGGACATCCGCGGCGCCATGATCCTGACCGCGGCCCTCGTCGAAGGCGTGGGGCTCGCGGCGCTGGTGTTCGCGCTGCTCTTCAAGCTGATGAAGTGATGCCCGTCCTGTTGCTGCTGCTGCAGGAGCAGGCACCGGTAGAGGAGTTCAGCCCGTTCAGCATCAACAAGGGGATGATGTTCTGGACGCTCCTCATCTTCGGGCTGTTGTGCCTCGTGCTGTGGCGCTTGGGCTGGCCCGCCCTGCTCAAGACGGTGGAGGAGCGCGAGGCGCGCATCGCCAAGCAGCTCGCGGACGCCGAGAAGGCCAACGCCGAGGCCGCCCGCCTGCTGGAGGAGCACCGCAAGGCCCTCGACGCGGCGCGCGCCCAAGCCCAGGAGATCATGGCCACCGCGAAGAGTGTGGCCCAGAAAGAGCGGGAAGTCCTGCTGGCGAAGACGCGCGAGGAGCAGGAGCAGCTGCTCGAGCGGGCGCGGCGCGAGATCGTGGCCGAGAAAGAGAAGGCGATTCTCGCGTTGCGCGCCGAGGCGGTGGACCTCTCGCTCGCTGCGGCGTCGAAGCTGGTGGAGGCGAACCTCGACAGCGAGGCCAACCGCCGCCTGGTGTTGGATTACCTGGCGACGCTCGATCGCAAGTGAAGAACGCGACCGTCGCGCGCAACTACGCCGAGGCGCTGCTGGCGGCCGCCGAGGCGCTCGGCCAGGTCGAGCCGTTCGGCCGGCTGATGGATGCCCTCGCGGGCGCGATTCAGTCGGACGAGACGATCGCCGTGGTGCTCGATTCGCCGCGCGTGGCGAAGGCGGTGAAGGCCCGGCTGCTCGCCGAGGCGCTGGAGGGAACGGCGCCGCCCGAGTTCGTGCGCTTCCTGGGGGCGGTGGTGCGGCGCGGGCGGCAGGGGTTGCTGCAGGACATCGCGCTGGCGTATCAGTCGCTCGTCGATGTGAAGGAGAACCGCGTGCACGCCGGGGTCACGCTGGCCGATGCCCCGGACGAGGCCCTGCAGCGGCGCATCATCGAGCGGTTGGGGCAGGTGTTGGGCAAGGAGGTGCGGGCGCATTTCCGTCCCGATCCGCGCATCCTGGGCGGCGTGGTGGTGCGGGTGGGGGACCGGGTGTACGACGGGTCGCTGAAACGGCGGCTGAATCTCCTGCGGCGGCGGATGTTGACGGGGGAGTAGCGACGGCGACGACTGAAACGACAACGGCCCAGGGAGACCCGGGCCGCCGTTTTTCATTTTCGGGGTTGGGTTTCAACCAACCCCCATGATCTCCGTTGGGTAAGAGATATTCCCCCCAAGTTGTCAGTCTGGCACCTACTGAGGCTGTCGCGTTTACGCTAGTCCGTGACTCATTCTCGACCTTACCTGTGCTCTCCCTAACCTTTATGGTAGCCACAGACGAATGGTTAC
>Ga0184629_10000853_pt1 | contig 13082 bp, 13 predicted proteins | sample PLM4_32_b1_FD_133158 | JGI IMG/M metagenome (GOLD analysis project Ga0184629, IMG submission 133158) | Groundwater sediment microbial communities from an aquifer in East River, Colorado, USA - PLM4_32_b1 | ecosystem: Environmental > Terrestrial > Soil > Riparian zone | place: USA: East River... | reverse complement strand
GGCAGGGCGCGTTACGACTACGTTCTGTACTTGTCCTGGGGCAAATCCTACACCGAATCCCGAGGGGCTCGGGTACGGCCCGGCATAGTCACCACGCTGATGGTAGCGAGAAGTACTGGACAGTAACACCCGATAGAGGTTGCGTCGCCGGACCCGGCCGAATACCATCAAGATCGAAGCGTCTTCATCCTTCTCCTCGTCACTATCCCGAACATGAAGAAGAGCATGTTTATCCCATGTATTGCCCCCATCCTCAGACACTTGGATCTTCGCCCAATACACGGCCATGTCATCTTCGTGATCCCCGCCGGGGATATCCCAGAAGTGGACAGGGGTGATTTTGACCTTGCCCCGCCAAGCGTTGTGTTTCTTACCGCCCTTACGGTCGAACGTGAGACTTACGAATGTAGGAGCAGGAGGCTGGGGTTCAGCCTCTTGGATGGGTAGCGCTGGCTGTGTGACGTTCGACCAGTCAGACGGGCACTGCTTGTTGTCCCAAGCTCTGATACGTACAACCCAATACCAACGCTTGGGGTTGGGGAAGTGCTCGATAACGATGTTGTAGTTCGGGTCCGGTTGCCCTTCAACTGTTCCTTCATCTTCCAAGTCCTTCGTAGCAGCGACATCGAGGGTGACTCGGAACTTCGTTGAGGTTAACCCCGCAGAAAGCACAGTCCACTTACCGTTATACTGACTTGGCTTCACGTCCTGGACCCGTACGAGCTCGCCGATGACGAAGTTATGGGCTTTCTTCGTCGTGAACTCGGCGGTGACTCCCGAGATCATGGTGGCGTTGATGACCTTGAGTCCCTTGACTGACTTCTTGTGGAAGCGACGAACTCGGGCGTGACCGTCTTCAGTTTCGATAGGGTTACCGTTTGAGTCTACGGGCCAGTACTGCCCCTCGTAGTGGTCGATCTCCACACCGCCGCCGGGGATCTTATGGCCCTGCTCATCGGTGAACACCCCGTTCCAACGGATCTTACCCGAGAATTCGAGGTGTGTTTTCTTCTCACGAACCTTGAACGTGATAGCTACACCGGTGGGTGCAGATGGCGGGTTGGGGCACGGGCGCCCTTTGTGCTTCGCTCGCCGGTTGCTATGCTTGCCACCCTTCTTAGCCTCGTTCGCGAGGTCGTTTGAATTCTTCGGGACACCGCTCATGCAATCACTGAGTCCAAGTCCATCTCGTAGAAGCCGATGCGATTCTCAGGGTCGAAGTTGATCTGGATGCGGATCACACGCATCTGCCTCGAATCGTTCAAGAAACCCCTGTTAGAAGCCAAGGTCACGATATCACCCACGTCAAACGAACCCCATGTATAATCTCGCTCTTCGAGGCGAACGGTCACTTGCCTACGCGGCGACTTGCGTAAGCGGAGTTCCTCTCGCGTGTGTGCCTTGACGGACGGGAGGTGGTCCAGGTCATCGAACTGCTCGACATCATGTAGTTCTCCATACGTTGTGATAGACGCAGCGCCGAACGCCTCGAACGACGGTGGGTTGCAATCGCCATTCCCGATCCCCCAAAGCCTGTTCGCCAGGTCAGATGCATCAATCTCGTAGTCTGCAGATAGAGCGTTGTCCTGATTGATAGTGACGGCCTTAACGCTACCCCTACGAGCAGCTCCCCCCGAGGGTGTAGGAGTCTTGAAGACCTTGTTCGTACCATCTATGATAGTCGGCGTGATCCAGAAGTCAAAGGAGTCATCCATCTGCGACAACTCCTCGATTGCAGATCCAACCTCGCCAAGGTCTGTCGCGCAGTAGACGTGGTCGATGATGATCCCCGTATCGATGTGGCCATCTGTGATATTGAAAGTCCCATGTGTCGTCTGACTGTATTGGATCAAGTCCCATGCGATGTCGGCTTGATCCTTGTCGTACTTGATGAGGTCCTGAGCGATGATGCGGCGGCGCAGTCGTGAGAAGTATCCTTCGGCACGGAGACGCATCTTGTACTCGATAGCACTCGCCTGGATCGCCCACAGGTACCCGCCCCATACTAGGTTTGTCCCTCGGTACACTCTGATCTCACGGGCACCGGCGGCGAAGTTCGATTCGAAAGCAAGAGCATGGGTCAACTGCACATCAGCTTCGAAGGCTCCTGGCGCGTTCAAGACGTAGTTGAACATCCATGACTGGACAGGAACATTGATGAGCTTGGCAGCCCCATTGAGCCCCCAAAGTTCCACACGCCAGATCGCCGGGTTGCCCGGTGCAGGAGCTGCTGTGCTGGGTACGATAGTCAGAGCGGTGTCGGATTCGAGGTTGACCCCCAACAGTTTCTTCGAGGTGATGATGCGTGAGCTATCAGTTTCGGATGCGATGCCCAGCGTACGCCGTTTGGATTTAGTGACTGCGATAGAACTATCGGTCTCGTTGACTCGGTTGAAACCTGTTCGCGCGATAAGCTGTGAGGCGTCCGTCTCGGTTGAGATACCTAGTAGTTCAACCTTCTTGCGAACTAGAGCGATTGAGCTATCAGTCTCAGATGCGATACCAACTACTACAAGCGTAGCTGCCCTAACACGAGAGTGTCGGTATACCTCACGCTTAGAATTTTTCTTCTTCACCTATCGCACCCGCCCCCTAGAACGCGATGGTAGGATAACCGTCTTTCGAGGAACTTCGAAGATTACGCAACGCGAAGCCCCTTGACTCGTAACTCCATCCACAGTCTCATTCGTCACGGTTCCTGGCGATCCGGGTACGCTAAGGATCTTGTAGGCTCCAGACACTTGCACATCGCTGCCTGACGTATTGCGGACCTGAGTGATGCCGCTTGGATTCGCCCAACCCGGGCTACTAACGAGGGCCATCACACGCAGTACACTACCGTGCCACTCCACGAAGTTCACCGTGTTGTTCCGTGTAGTTAGAAGGTCCGTGTAAAGCAGATCATAGGGAGTCGTATCATCCGACAAGAAGGACTGACTCTCAGATTCAAGTCCCCAATCAGCACAAGAGTCTGAAGGCCGAAAGACCGTCATGTACCCCACGATTGCATCAGCAGCTGCTCCCGTTGGCCCAATAACCGGGTCTGCTGCCCACACCCCATTGAAGCGGCACATGTAACGTTGAGCGGAGACATTGAACCCGTTAATGACACCACCGATTTGCCTCCAACTCTGACCACCCGTAGTGCTAGGGGTCGCGGGCCAGATAGGTAATGTCGGTGTGGTGTCACGCCATACTCCTGTGAGGATAACGAGATCGCCCACAATCATGCCTGTCGGGGGAGTTACACCCACGGTTGCTGCGCTCAAGACCCCGTTGTCTGCCGGGTTAGATGCGGAGCCGAAGAAGATTGGAGAGGAGAGTACGAACTCGAAATTATCGAAGCTCACGACTATGGGTCCATTTAGGATACCTGCTGTAAAGTTCGCACGCATCCCTACCTGCCCCTGGATCCAATCAGGTTCGGTGATGACAACATCAGTGTTCCACGCCACCGGCTCCTGTTGACTCAACAACCAGATCTTCGACCGTGCATGTAGCTGGGTTCCATTCTCGATCCAGAATTCACACCGGACGCGGATATCCGTAGCTGCAACCACGAGGCCCACAACATCTGAGCCTGTGAAGTAAGTTAGTGAGCCACTTCCCCCTCGTCGAACGATACGAGGTGTGACATCACCACCGGGGTTGATGATGAACTCAAAGTTGAAGTAGGCATTGGCGAACCCTGGCTGCGCCATGAGAAGCATACCCAATGACAGAGTCCCCCCAGTGGGCACCTTGTCGACCTGGAAAGTATACGATCCTTCGCCTTCAGAGACAACGAAAGGCTGTGTAGCCATGTGGATGAAGTCGCTAGCGGTCCCTGTAATAGTCCCCTTGGTGCCGGTCACATCGAAGTGCGTAGTCCCCCCGACATCGGCGTACAGGGCCCAAGGAAAACCCTCACTAGCTGTGCCCCAGCCATCGGTTACCGAGCGGGTGAAGTTGTCCCGGATCATTACGTGTGCTCAAGCCGCATACGAGCTCGGGGGTTAACGGTCTGTGGGGCTGTGCATCGGATCGCGAAGCCCTCGTTCACGGCGCAGTCGGGTGATTTGTTGTCTTCCCACTCCCACTCAAACAGGCCCTTGTTCGGGTCCAACGTAAGTGGCCACAGCACCGTGAGCACGGTGGGCTCGGCAGTCCAATTCTTCGCGCCCACGAAGTCTGGTGTGATGACACGACCGTACAGTTGTAGCTCCGTGATGTTCGTGGAGTTCGTAGCCGGTGCGTTGGTAGCCCACGTGGCATAGCAGATCTCGATGAGCACCGGCTCATTCGCGGCAGTCACCCCATCGAAGTCGACTTCAAAACCTCGAAGATCTAGGCCGACGTTCGCTCCAGCCTTCACACCGAGGATCGTTTTCGCTGTGGCTGCCGACAACGTGACTTCGCCTTCAGTGTTGACAGTGTACCCGCACTTAGCCATGTTCCTCCTCCTAGCTCCCTCGAACTGCGTAGCCCCAATCTAGGGCCTTAGCTGCTCTCGTTCGGTCAATCCTAACGTCCAAGTCAAGGTCGACCGGTTGTTTGCGGCGACGGTGACCCCCTTCATCAGCAAGACGGCCTTGGTGCAAGCTGATGGGGAACTCGAAAGCAGGACGAGCACCCAGCGATGCCCTAGCATGAGCAACACCCTCTTCGAGCTGCTTCACGAGCTCGATACCCATGTAGTACGTGAAGAACTTCGGTGAGTTCTTAGCACCAGCGATGAAGCCATCATGGGCAGCCTGTCCCATACGGAAACCTGCACCATACGCTTGTCCGATGCTGTTGTCCACACCACCAGCGAAGGCTGCGCTTACGGAACTCCCGGCCGCAGCTGCCTGGCCCCGTGACTGACTCATCCCATCGACGGCGCTACTAGAGACACTCTTGCCTGCGTCTGTACTCTTGCCTTGATTAGCGAGAATCCCAGCGCGGTACTGATTCGCGGTATCCTCACCTGCAGTTTGTGCCTGCCCCTTCTTCTCAGATACGGCATCGATGGTGCGCTGCACCAGTTGCTGGGCGGCTCGTTGTGTTATCCCCGATGCACGAGAGATCCCGTTCGCAAGTTCCTGAGCTTGACGACGACCGATGCTCGCAAGGTCACGGCGGCCGATACCCTGGATGAACGCGTCCATCGCCTTAGCTGCTTCTTGCCTCGTTAGCCCCTTGACGGTACCAAGCCCGTTAGCGAACATGAGTGCCTGGTGCAGCCCCTCTTCGCGGACCTTGCCCTGAGCGAACGCCTCGACCATCTCGTTCACGATCCGAGCTGCAGCCTGAGGCGGAAGCTGGGAGTTGCCGAGGATCCCGGACGTGAACTTCTCCACCATCAGTTGACCCTTGGACTTTTGGTGCACCGCCTCTTCAAGGATAGCTGCATCCGTGGCAGCAAGCTGAGACTGATACGCGATAGTCAAGCGGCGCAGTTCAGCATCACTTGCATCCACGAACTTCGCCACCATCTGCGGACCTTCATCGACGAGAGTCTGTAGCAAGTCAGCAGGCACGCCACGGTCTGCAAGTTCACCGATGTTACCGACTTCGTCGATGATATCTCGGGAGTTTTGCTGGAAGATCTTCAATAGGTCCCCTGTAGAACCCTTGACTGTATTCTCAGCCTTCTCGAACCCTGAGAATCCACTAGCTACGCTCTCACTGATCTTAGCTGCAGTCTCAGCGATCTGTGCCTCCATAGCAACGACTGAAGCGGAGATCTTGTTGCCGTTCTCATCCACACCGAAGGCTGCGAGTTCAAAGCTATTGCGCACCTCGTCACTCATCCCGACAGCCGAGACCCCAAATTCGCCAAGTCGACTGGACAAGTAGTCTGTGGTGACACCCAACTCAGTGGCGTAGCTTGAGAGCGCAGCCTTATTGGCGTTGTTCACGGCGATACTTGCGAGCTGAGTATCGTTATACTCACGGATGACGCCGAGGTTCGTAGCGTAAGCCCGAGCTAGAAGTTCCGTGTCCTGAGCGAGTGCCCTGACTTCATCACTCGGCACGTCACCGAATTGGTCCAGGACCGTGAAGAACTCTTCCCCGCTCAGGCCAGCCTTCTTGAACACCGGTCCCAAGTCACGACCGCTTGCAACAGCTTCACGGATAGCAGCCGAGAACTTTCCGAAGTTCGCGATGGCCTCGCCACCGATAGCTTCAGACGCAGCGCCCCCCGTGTCCTTAAGAGCCTGCTGCAAGTTATCGAGGTCGCTGATGAGTTCCACGCCGATGCCGCCACCTAGGGCCTTCAGTGTCTTAGTATTGGCGATGTCCTCCATCAACCCCAGGGCTTTTGCGATCTCTCGGATGCGTTCAGCGACCTGCTGATCTTCGATGCCCTTCAGCGCCGTGCGCAAGAAAGTACCTGCTTCAGCCGCAGACTTGAATGATTCACCCATCTGTTCTACAGCGTTCTTGAGCCGAGCGGATGAGCCGATGGTCAGGCCGATGAGTGCGATGAGCACCCCGATACCGACAGCAGCTGCGGCTAGCCCCCCGGTACTCATGCTCACGAAGGATAGAGACAAAGCGTTCACGCCAAGAGCCCCCAGGTTCGCGGCCCCCTGTAGCAAACGGAGCGCACTGAACACGGCCACAGCCCCCGCAGCCACAGTCGTGAGGATCGAGAACAGGGACTGACTGCCTTCAGTCAGAGATTGGAACGAAGCGACGAGAGCAAGGACTGCGACCCCCGCAGCGATGGTAGAGATGCTGAACTGCTTGATGGTCGAGATCGGACCCGACAGGAACGCACCCATATTCCCAAGCAATTGCAGCACCGGCCCGATAGCAGCAGCGAGCAGCCCAAATGCGACAGCTGCGATCTGCAGCCCTTTCGGCATGTTCGCGAGCCGGTCTCCGACATCGCTGATGACCGTGATGATCTTGTCGAAGACTGGGAACAAGATGGCCCCCAGATCGATGGCAGCAACGCGCAGCTTGTTGAGTGCGATCCCAAACTTGAACGATGGAGTCTTCGAGATGATATCGAACGCCTTCTGTAGAGCCCCTGCTGAGTTAGTAGTCGCATCCATGATGTGTGCAGTCTCATCGAGGCGACCCTCAGCAAGGCCAAGATAAGCCGTGAAACCTCGGATCTGTGGCAAGATATCACGCAACGCATCGTCGTCTCCATGAACTGCCGTCTCAAGGAGTTTGAACACCCCGATGGGGCCGACGTTCGAAAGCGCATCACGGACCTTGTCTGCCGAAAGCCCCAGAGTGTTCAATCGTTCGCTCGCCTGCTGTGTGGGGGCAAGCAGCTCGGCGAATAGAGCACGTAGGGACGTCGTAGCGACACGCGCAGGCAGTCCGATGTTCGTAAGGGCGGCCAATGCACCCACAGTTTCCTGGAACGTCACACCGGCTTGCTGAGCGACAGGGATCAACCGGCCGAGTGCGATTGCCATCTCAGCAGGTTCGGCAGTACCTTCCCGCACCGCAGCAGTCAACGCGTCCATCGCAACTGTAGCTGTTAGTCCTGAGTCGGCGTACGCGTTCAAGGCTGCGATGAGTACCTTCGAGATATCGGCTGCTTCGCCCATCCCGATAGCTGCGCCCTTAGCCGAAAGCTCGACAACCTCGAATGCCTGAGCCGCGTTCAGTCCTGCAGATCCTGCGAAGTACAGGGATTCCGCGAGGTCTGCTGGCGAGGTCGGCACGATCTGCGCCAGCGCCAGTAATCGTTCTCGGATCGTATCGATGCCACCACTGACCTGATCCACGATGGGGGTCAGTCCGGCGATACGACCGATGGCAGATTCAAACTGAGCAGCCATGAACAAGGACGCGCCGCCCAGTGCGAGGACCGGAAGAGTTACGCCACGTGTGAGAGACTTACCGATGTTAGCCGCATTGGACGCGAACCCAGACATGGTGCCCTGGGTACGTGCGATAGCCTGATCCAGTGAAGAGGTGTCACCTGAGAAAACGACTAGCAGCCGTGCTAGTGCGTTACCTCCCGCGAACCCCCCAAGAGACCCGGTCGCGCCGATGACTGCCAAGGTTTAGTTGCCCTCAACTTCCCATAAGTGTGCTTGCAGACCGGACACTTGATGTCGTGCACCTCGAACTCGGAAAGATCCCGAGGCTCAACTCCACAGAAGGGGCACTCATCTGCACGAAGCGCCTCTTCAGCGAGCCACATGGAGAACTCCGCACTCGACATCCTTTCCCCAAGCTCAGCGAGCGTCATCCCCAGCCGCTCAGCTAACTTGAGGCTGAATCGGAGTTCGGGGTCTCGCTTGATCCTTTTTTTAGTTCCCCACCAGCAGCATCGAGCAGGTTGAACATCGAGAGCTGCGTGATGAGTTCATCCCACACCACGAAGTTCTGATCCTTGAACGCCTCGATGTCTTCCAACGTGAACTCCGGGTCGATGATGGAGTGCGCGATGACCAGAGCTGTGAACAGGTCGTCGTCGTACTCCGAGGACCCGAACTTCGCCTGCTGCCGCAGATCCTGCCTCACTCGATGAGACAACGAGCGGATCTTGACTGTCCCACCGAGCGAGATCAGGAATATGTCATCCTCTCGGATCTGTGGCCGGAGTAGGTCTTCCTTCGAGAGGCGGCGTTGCTCAGCTTGAGCTTCGAGTGCTTTCTGCTGAGCCTCTGATCCAGCCATCAGGGGTTCGCACCCCCGACCGATGTACCCTCAGTCACAGCACCCGAGAGACGCATCGACACGGAGATGATTACCGCGTCGTCGTACGGGTAACTGAGGTTGGCCTCGGTGACGACGGCCGTGCCCACACTGAACTTCGGGAGACCCGACGTGATCCCCAACGGGAACCATGCGAGCGAGTTCGAAGTTCCAGCCTTGAACGCCGTGCGGATGGCGCTGGACGTAGAGTCATCCAGGATCTCGAGTGTGGCGGTGCGCTCGATGAGTCCTGCGATGAACTCCTGGTCGGTGGATCCGTAGGTCGTCACGTCAACCTCATTGGCTGACTGCGAGACCTCCAGCTGGCGGCCCTGTCCGGCGACGGAAGTCGTACCGAATCGGACTGCCATATCTTTTCCTGTGTACTTGGCGATGACACTCACCTCCTTGTAGTCGACCCCAATATACAGGGGTAGGTCGATATGGGCAAGGTCGCCCTAGGTACGCCCTCCTCTCCCGAATTGGAACTCGTATGAAGCAGGAACCTGTACGAGCGCGGTGTCACGATCTGGGAGCTCACCTGGGAACGTCACACGCTTCCCCTTCATGAAGTCCCAAAGGCCAGCATCGTATTGGCCGACGGCTACAGCGTCTTGTATCGCATCAGCAAGTTGCCAAGCCTCCTTAGAGTTGCGGCCCCAGGCGGTGAGTTGGATCGTCAGGACCTCGATGGCGTAGTCCTCACCATAGGTACTGATGGGTGTATCACCTGGGACTACATTCATGACGATGTAGGGGGCTATGGAGTCCTGCTTAGCGATGGCCTGATAGATCTTGACCTCGCCATCATTATCAGCCCCCACCATGGCGAACACCAGTGGGTCCTTGCGCAGTACGCGGCGGATGGATTCGATGATGTCTTTCATAGTCTCATCAACTTCGCGGCGATGAGTTGAAGATCAGAAGCAACGATGGGCTGAGTCTCACGATAGGACTCAGTCATGAAGAACCGTGGTACGTTATGCGATGACCCAAACTCCACAAGCCCCGCATACTCCTTCTGATTCTTGCCAGTACCCGCGGGGTCAGAGCCCGCTTGTGACGAGGCTGATACCGACCAAGCATACGGTCCACCTTTCTCGATGGCGATACCTGACTTCAGGTTGCCAGTGATAACGGGGACTTTCTGCTGTGCAAGTTGGAACATGTGGAAAGCAGCGCCTCGGGCCAGTAGTCCGAGTTCCAACCTTGCCACCTTCTGCACTAATCCCAGTTTCGCCAGGAGCTGTGGGATACCTACGATGGTCACACCAGACGAAACACCTCCCCCACTTACCCTAGGCACGCCCTGTAGCTTAGCCATCATTCACCCTATCGCAGAGGGTTTGTAACGCAGTGTGGTACGTACTCGGGTCTTTCGTATCACGGACCTCATAGACTCGACCTTTGCTATCGAGGATGACATCAGATGAGTGGACATCAGTGTCCCAAGGCATCGTGATGGTGAACGCGGTGATCCCCTGATAGCGGTCCGCGACTGCACGCCAAAACCCGAACCCGGGCGTGATACGAGCCCACACCTGGTCGAGGTGGTCGATGTACTCCCGCTCGTTGTCACCCGGGAAATCAGCGCGCCGGATCCTCACTCGTTCAGGCATATACGTGAGTTGTTCTTCACGTAGCAAGTCAAGCTCCAGTTGTGTTATCGCGGTCATGCCGAGGCCTGTAGAACTGCAGGTCCAAATGCGAGAGTTGTATCGTTGTCCCCGTCTGTGCGTTTGAGCGCTGTGTCGAACGTACCAGCCCCTGTCACCGCCTCGTAGTCTCCGGGCATGACGAGAACCTGGCATACACCTTGCGTGGGCGCAGACTTGTTGATCTCCCCCGCATCAGTGGACTGCTTCTGGATGAAGATCGTCGTTGACTCGGCTGCGGGGCGTAGCGTCCATACAAGATCCCAGTTCGTGATGTCAGCTTTGGACCCGTCTGCGTTGAAGATCGTGTACTCGAACGTCTTCTTCTCACCGATGAACCAGTCTGCCTCTTCCGTGATGGGTGCGCTCTCAGCCATAGCTCCTCAATTGTATCATGTAACCTTCACGAGAGTTTCTTGGCTACCGATGAGATCTGGATCCTCAGGCATCTCTCCCCTCAAGTGTGGCCCACCAGTTGTACTACCTACGAGCTCATTATCCTCAGCTATGTTCCCCCGTAACCCGATGATGGGCCTGTAGCTCGCAGGAAGTTCGACCACAGTGCCAGCGATGAGCACGAGGATGGGCATCGCTTGGTCAGTCTCGAGCGCGATGCCCACGAGAGGTAGCACGAAGATCGTACGAGCTGAGTCCAGTTCAGCGGCGTTGCCAAGCACCTTCCTCTTGATGCGGATGAACGCGATAGCTTGACTCAGGTCGCTGCTGAGCGTGACGGCCTTGCGCTTAGTCTTACCCATCGCCTGTGCACTATCAGCCTCAGTAGCGATCCCGAGCGTGATGATCTTACGACTTGTGATAGGTCGACTGCTATCAGTCGTTGCTGCAAAAGAGATCGCTTTCTGCTTCGCCTTGCCGATAGCTTGTGATGAATCAGTCTCGTTAGCCCGTTGCAGCGGGATCGGCCCACCGCCCACGACGATGGTCTGCGAAGAATCAGTCTCGTTCGCGATCCCTACAGTACGAGTCCATTTGTGACCGATGGGTTGAGAGCTATCAACCTCAGTGGATACACCAACGATACGGGCTTTGTTCCTTGTAAGAGCCTGCGATGCGTTAGTCTCACTTGCGATCCCTATAGTCTTACGTTTCGCCTTGCCGATTGCCTGAGACGCATCGGTTTCAGCTGTGAGGGTAATAGCTTTAGCTTTGGCCTTCCCAAATGCCTGAGCAGCATCAGTCTCGATAGCCCTACGCGGGGCGATGATGAGAGAACGAGCTGCATCAGTTTCTGTAGCGATACCGATAGCCTTGACCTTGGACTTAGCGGCCGCGATTGAGGAGTCGGTCTCGCTAGCTAGTGTCACGGCCTTTTGCTTGAGCCGCGTGATAGGTCGTGAGCTGTCTGTCTCGTTCGCGATACCCAACCCAGCGGCGGCAAGTGTAATGGGCCTCGCTGTGTCAGTCTCCGTAGCCATACTGATGGGTTTGGCCTCAGGGATAGACCGAGATGTATCTGTTTCTGCAGCAATCGTGACGGCCTTCGCCTTGGCCTTACCCAAAGCCTGCGAGGCATCGGTCTCCGATGCGATACCCAGGGTGCGTCGCTTGTTCCTCGTTAGAGCTTGTGAGCTATCAGTTTCATCAGCTCTCGTTATAGCCTTTTGCTTCGACCGATTGAGTGGCTGTGGGGTATCGGTCTCAGTAGCCTTGCGAAGTGCGCCACCGATGATATTACGGGCTATGTCGGTTCCAGTCGCGAAGACTACAGCTTTCGCCTTGAGTCGGTTGAGAGTGATAGTTGAATCAGTCTCGGACGCTAGAACTAACTGTTCAGCCTTGCTCTTCGCAATTACTTGTGAGGAGTCAGTCTCACTGGCTACCCCTACCGCGATGAACTTTGCTTGAGCTCCCTCAGCCTTCGGCCTGAACCGAAGTTGTGGACCTGGTCCCGGTAGGCTGACCCTAAACGGCATGGACTTAGTTCATCGAGGACAGGAAGGCGTACTGGGTAGTAAACGAACCTGCCACAGATAGTGTCTTGCGGATCGTGATGTCCTTGTTCAGTGTAGCATCGACCGCGGCCGACGTGCCGCCGAACGGGATCGAGACGGCCGAATCAGCTGCGCCATCGGTTCCCGTGGTGATGAAGCCAGTGCCGATGCAGGTTGAGTTCGCACCTGCTGCACCGATGGTACGGAACACGAGGACGAACCTCATGTACCAGGCCACATTAGACGCAGTCCCCGGTGTGGTGTAGGTAGCAGATGCGCCGAGAGCCACCCCCGACGTACCACCGTAGAGCGGGGTGATAATCAGCGTGCCAGTAGCACCCCAGGACATGATGCCCCCGGCCTCAACGATGTAGATCTTCCCGGCCTTAGGGTCGTTAGCGAAGACTGGAGTGTAGGCGGACCCATCCCACAGGGACTCGATAGATGTCGAGACCAATGCAGAACCGGATGCAACTGGAGGGTCCATAAAGGGCCCGTCTTGCAAGTACTGACGTGCCATATCCTACCTCCTCACTAGGGGTGTGGGCATGAATGGAACTGGATCGAAGGTCCTCGTAGCACCTGCAATTGCAAGTAGTTCCATGAGAGTTTGTCCTAGCTTTAAGAACGTATCGCCGGACGCGCCACCACTCGTTCCAGCGTAAAACAACTCCAGGTTTCCAGCGTTCGCCATCCCCTGACCGCTCATGTCATCGAAGAAGATGCGGATACGGAGTCGCTGCCCCTCGGTCACGGCAATCGCGTCACCAGCGATGTTGAACGTCATCGCAGCTTCAGCCGTGCCAAGTTCGATTCCGTCGTTCGCAGCACCCCAGAT
>Ga0184629_10000852_pt1 | contig 13087 bp, 16 predicted proteins | sample PLM4_32_b1_FD_133158 | JGI IMG/M metagenome (GOLD analysis project Ga0184629, IMG submission 133158) | Groundwater sediment microbial communities from an aquifer in East River, Colorado, USA - PLM4_32_b1 | ecosystem: Environmental > Terrestrial > Soil > Riparian zone | place: USA: East River... | reverse complement strand
GCAAGGCGGCCCAGCATTCGATCACCGAGATGCGCCGGAGCGTGCAGCGCCACGTCGGCCGACTGCAGATTTCCTTCTTCGACCAGACCAAGACGGGAGTGCTGCTTTCCCGGGTCATGACGGACGCCGAGGGAATCCGCAACCTCGTGGGAACGGGCCTGGTCGAGCTATTCGGAGGCACGCTGACGGCGGTCCTCGCTCTCGGGATCCTTTTCTATTTCAGCGCCAAGCTGACCCTGATCGCCCTCGGGGTCCTGTCCCTCTTCGGTCTCGTTCTCCTTTTCGCCTTCAAGACCCTGCGACCCCTCTTCCGGGAGCGCTCGAAGATCAACGCCGAGGTTTCGGGGCGCCTCGCCGAGTCCTTCTCCGGAATCCGAGTCGTCAAGGCCTACCGGGCCGAGCGCCGCGAGGCGCTCATCTTCTCGCGCGGCGTGCACGCGCTCTTTCGCAACGTCGCGAAGACGATGACGGGCTTCTCCGCGGTCGCCGCGTTTTCCACGTTTCTGCTCGGCGTCGTCGGGGTCGCCATCATGTGGGTCGGCGCCCACGAGATCGGGGCCGGACGCATGACGATCGGCTCGTTCGTTTCGTTCACGCTGTACCTCGGCCTTCTCGTCGGACCCGTGATCCAGATCGTCTCGATCGGCAGCCAGGTGACGGAGGCCTTCGCCGGCCTCGAGCGGATCCGGGAGCTGCGCGGCGAGCTCGCCGAAGACGCCGGCGATGCGAGCCGAGAGCCCCTCTCGCGGATCGACGGGGCCGTCGAATTCCGCGACGTGTCCTTCGAGTACGAGAAGGGCGTGCCGGTCCTGCGGGAAGTCGCCTTCACGGCCGCGCCGGGAGCCGTGACGGCGCTCGTCGGCCCTTCGGGAGCCGGCAAGAGCACGATCATCGGCCTCGTCGCAGCCTTCCACCGGCCGACGGAAGGCTCGATCCTGGTGGACGGGAGGGATCTCTCGAAGGTGCGCCTGTCCGACTACCGCGCGCAGATCGGCGTCGTCTTCCAGGACAACTTTCTCTTCGACGGGAGCGTCTTCGAGAACATCGCCTATTCGCGGCCCGAGGCGCCGCGGGAGGCCGTCCTGCGCGCGGCCGCGATCGCCCGCTGCGACGAGTTCATCGAGCGGCTCCCGGACAGGTACGACACGGTCGTGGGCGAACGGGGCGTGAAGCTCTCCGGCGGCCAACGCCAGCGCGTCGCGATCGCGCGGGCGATCCTCGCCGACCCGCGCATCCTGATCCTCGACGAGGCCACCTCCTCGCTCGACAGCGAGAGCGAAGCGCTCATCCAGGAGGGGCTCGCGGAGCTCATGAAGGGTCGCACGACCTTCGTCATCGCCCACCGGCTCTCGACCATCCGCCGCGCCGACGCCATCCTGGTCGTCGAAGGGGGCCGGATCGTCGAGCGCGGGCGCCACGAGGAGCTGCTCGCCCGCGGCGGGCGCTACTCCGACCTCTACACCCGCCAGTACGGGCTGGAAGCGAACCTGTTCTTGAACCCCGGAGAGTCGGTCCGGGTCGACGAGGACGAGAAGGTCCCCGTCGCGGCTGCCGATGCCGGCGCGGTCGGGCGGATGCCGCTGGTCGGCGGCGGATAAGGCCGCCCGGGGCCGTAGGGCCGGCCGTTGCGGTCGCCCCTCAGGAATGGGAGGGGGCAAGCCCCTCAGCTACGATCCGATGACGGCCTTCGCCCGTCAATCCCTCCGGCCTCCGAGGAACCGCAGCAGGAACAGGAACAGGTTGATGAAGTCGAGGTAGAGCGCCAGCGCCCCGACGACGGAGTAGGAGCCGTAGCTCGACTCCGGGACGGTCAAAGCCATGGTCTTGAGCCGCTGCGCATCCCAGGCGGTCAGGCCCGTGAACACGATGACGCCGACGACCGAGATCACGAACTGCAGCCCTTCGGACTTCCAGAACATCCCGACGAGCGACGCGAGCAGGATGCCGATCAGGCCCATGAACGCGAACTGGCCCACTCCCGCCAGGCTGCGCTTCGTGGCCGTCCCATAGAGCGCGAGGGCCCCGAACATCCCGGCCGTCACGAGAAACGTCGAGGCAATCGAGGTCCCCGTGTACGCCAGGAAGATGAAAGCGAGAGTCGCACCGTTCAAGGCCGAGTAGAGAAGAAAGAGTCCCGCCGCGGTGCTCGCCGCCATCTTGTTGACGCGGGCCGAGAGGTAGAACACGAGGCCGAGCTCGGCGATGAACAAGCCGAAGAACAGGATCTTGTTGCCGAAGATCGCCTGGACGAGCGCGGGAGAGCTCGCCACACCGAGCGCAACCGTCGCCGTGATGCCGAGTCCCACGCACATCCAGCCGTAGACCTTTCGCAGAAAGGCCGTCACGCGCTCGGCCGAAGCGACGCCGGTCGCCGCGAGGGCCGATTGGGGGGTCATCTGGAGTTGATCCATTGTTTCGTTCCTCCGAAAGTGGGGATTCTATCCGCCCTTGAAAACAGCCTGCCGCCGGCCGAAGATTCCCGGCCCTCTCCCGGTCAGTTGACCTTGTAGCGGAGCGTCTCGAGCAGGCGCAGAGCGATCGGGTCACCCGGGTTCTCGGCGAGCGCCCCCTCGAGCTCGGCGAGCGCCTCGGCGACTTCTCCGCGCGCCGCCCGCAGCCTGCCGAGGTTCAGGTACGGAAAGTGCCTCGGCTCGTAGCGCGAGGCGGTCTTGGCCCGCTCGAACCAGGGAATCGCCTCGTCCCAGCGGCCCTGTTCCATCAGGTAGCAGCCGATGTCGTTGTAAGGATTGCCGAACTCCGGGTCGGTCGCGATCGCCTTGTGACACTCCACGATGGCGTCGTCCAGGCGCCCGGCGAAGGAATAGGCCCAGCCCCGAAACGTGTAGGCCTCGGCGGTGGGCCGGGTCTCGAGCGAGCGGGTGAACAGCGCAATCGCTCGGTCGAGCTCGCCGGCGAGCAGCCGGGCGGTGCCCTCCCGCCAGAGCTCGAGAGCCCGATCGGATCCTTCGTTCATTCGCGCATTGCCCGGTTCGATTATCCACCCGGGACTACAATCGCCGGCGGTGCTGACGTGAGCGACGAACGCAAATACCGCCACCGCGGCTATCAGGATTCCGGGTCGGACTCTTCGGGGCCGCGCCCGAGCGGCCCGCGCCCGCCCCGCAAGGAGGGACCGCGCGGCCGCGGCGCGGACCAGGACAAGGCGGTCGTCTTCCGCTGCAAGCACTGCGGCGAGCGCGTGCTCGACCTCGACTCGATCGGCATCGACGCCACGTGCCGCCAGTGCGGCGGGGCCCTCCACGCCTGCAGCCAGTGCGGACACTTCGACACGTCGGCCCGCTCAGAGTGCACACAACCGATCCCGGAGAGGATCGTGTCGAAGAAGGCCGCCAACTCCTGCACCTTCTTCACCCCAGCCAAGTCTTTCGACCTGACCGGCAGCCGCGGCGCCGCCACCCCCGACGACGCCCGCGCCGCGTTCGACAATCTGTTCAAGAAGTGACGCAGAAGGCGCCGTGGGATCACCAAACGCGGGACGGGCTTTGCCCAGTAGTCCTGGCCCGCAAAACGCCGCGGCGGGTTTCGCGCCGCCTCTTCTCGCCATGCCCACCAGCCTCGGGCAGCGCCGGCAGGCGACGAGGCTCACTTCCGGGCGGGCAAGCCCTTCGGAACGCCCATCGAGCGCCAGCGCTTCTTCTTCTCTTCCCAATCCTCCAGCGCGCGCTTGCGATTGACGGCGGCCGCCGCGGCGCGCCGGTCGTCTTCGCTCTCGGCGGGCGAGGCAGGGGCGGGGCTTTCCGCCGCTTCTTTTTTCGTCTCGTTCACGGCACCCATTCTAACCGCCTGCGCAGGCGCCGGACCGCATCCGGATTGGACGACCGGAGCGCGATTCCGTTGACACCCCGGCCGCGCCGCGCGCTCTACTGCACGATGACCGTTCCCTGCATCATCGTCCCGTGGACCAGGCAGAAGTACGGAAAGGTCCCGGCCGACGGAAACGTGCGCTGAAACGTCAGGTCATGCCCGATTCCGGAGTCCCAGAGCCCATCCGTGACGCAGCCGTGCGGGCAGGTGCCCGAAGTCGTCGAGTGGGACCCGGAGACCCAGACCCATTCGATCGCCTCGCCCGCGGGAATCGTGCTCATCATCGTCCCGCTCTGCGCGTCCACGAACGCGTTCGCGCGCTGGCCCGCCTCGCCCTTCCCGACGTAAACGATCCGCGGCGGCCCGGGCGTCGGCGTGGGGCCGGTCGCGGGGGTCGGCGTTGCGGTCGGGCCCGTCATCGTGTCGTCGCACCCGATGCACACACCGAGGAGGATCGCGAAAAGTGCGGCGCGGGCCGCCCGCAGCGTCAGTGCCACGCCGCGCACTTTAACGCCCGCGCGAGCCTCCCTCATCCCGCTTTTTGAGGGCTTCGCGTCCGACGCGCCGCCCGCACTTATAATCCACGCCCACCGTGACTTCCCCGTCCTTGCAGCTCGAGCGCCTGCGCCGCGGCTCCGTCGACCTGATCGACGAAGCCGACCTTGCCCGCAAGCTCGCCAGGGGCCCCGTGACGGTCAAGGTTGGCTTCGATCCTTCGGCGCCCGATATCCATCTCGGCCACACGGTGATCCTGCGCAAGATGCGGCACTTCCAGGACGCCGGCCACCGCGTCGTCTTCGTGATCGGCGACTTCACCGCGATGATCGGCGATCCCTCGGGAAAGAAAGCGACTCGGCCGCAGTTGACCCGGGAAGAAATCGACGCGAACGCGCGCACGTACACGAAGCAGGCCTTCAAGATCCTCGACGCCGAAAAGACCGTCATCGATTTCAACGATCGCTGGCTCGGCGCCCTCGGCGCGGCCGGCTTCGTGCGCCTGGCCTCGCGCGTCACGGTCGCGCGGATCCTCGAGCGCGACGACTTCCAGAAGCGCTGGAAGGCGCAGCTGCCGATCGCGCTGCACGAGCTGCTCTACCCGCTCGCGCAGGGCTACGACTCGGTGGCGTTGAAGGCCGACGTCGAGCTCGGCGGCACGGACCAGCTCTTCAACCTGCTGGTCGGCCGCGACCTGATGCGCGCCGAGGGGCTGGAGCCGCAGGTCGTCATGACGCTGCCGTTGCTCGTCGGGACCGACGGGGTCGAGAAGATGTCCAAGTCGCTCGGCAACGCGATCGGCGTGCTCGACCCGCCGGGCGAGATGTTTGGCAAGGTCATGTCCATCCCGGATGCGCTTCTCTGGAGCTGGTACGAGCTCCTGACCGACGTGCCGGCAACGGAGATCGCCGAACGCAGGAACCGCGTGACCGAGGGGGCCGAAAATCCGCGCGACGCAAAAGCCCACCTCGGCCGCTCGATCGTCGCGGACTTCCACGGCGCCGACGCCGCCCTGCGCGCCGAGGAGGACTTTCGCCGCGCGTTCTCGCGGGGCGAGGCGCCGGAGGACGTCGAGACCCGCACGCTCGAAGCCGGGGAGGGCGGCGCCGCCGCGAAGACGCTCGTTGCGCTCGGCCTCTGCGCCTCGATGCGGGAAGCGCGCCGGAAGATCGCCGAGGGCGCGCTCAAGGTCTACGCGGAGGACTGGTCCGAGCCGCGCGAGGTCCGGGATCCCGATGCCAGCCTCGCCGCGCCTGGCGGCGCGACGGTGCTGCGCCTGGGCCGGCGGTTTATCCGCGTGGCCTGGGCGAAATAGGCACGACCGACCCTCCCGCTCTCGCGCCCGCAGCCCCCGCTCCCGCGTCGTCGCCGGCCTTCGCGCGCGGCCGGCAGCCGCGGCAGATTCCCCGCAGCTGGTGGGAGTGCGAGAGGAGGATGAAGCCGTGGTGCGCGGCCACGTCATCCTGCAGCGCCTCGATGCGCGGCTCGAAGAACTCGATCACGCGGCCGCACTGGTCGCAGATCAGGTGGTCGTGGTGGTCGCCGGAGCGCAGACGCTCGTACCGATAACCGGCCTCCCCGATCCGCAATCTCCCCACGATGCCCGCGTCCACCATCAGCTCGAGCGTGCGGTAGATCGTCGCGCGCGAGATCTTCTTGTGCTTGGCGCGCAGCCGCACGAGCAGCTCGTCCGCCTCCACGTGCTCGTGCTTGCTGAAAATCTCGTCGAAGAGCGCCTGTCGCTCGGCCGTGAGCTTGAGGCCCCGCCGTTCGAGGTACTTGCGGAAGATCTGGAGTTCGCGGCGTTCCATGTGATTGCGACTCTGTCTCAATTGCGCTATTCTTCACGGCCCCCGGCGGATGTCAAGCGCGGGAGGGAAAGGGCCGACGATGTGGCAGGGATTCACCATCGCTCTGCGGGAGGGAATCGAGGCGTTCCTGATCGCCGCCCTGACCCTCGCCTACCTCAAGCGGACCGGCCGCCCGGAGCTGGCAAAGGCCGTCTACGCCGCGCTCGCCGTCTCGGTCGTCACATGCGCGGCCGCCGGGCTCCTCTTCTCGAAGGCCGCCAACCAGCCGCTCTGGGAAGGGATCCTGGCGCTCGTCGCGGCGGCTCTCGTCGGGAGCCTTCTCGTTTACATGAAGCGCGTCTCGAAAAACCTGAAGAAAGACATCGAGGCGCGGATCGAGTCGAAGGCCGCCTCCGTCAGCGCTTCCCGCGCCTTCTGGGGCGTGTTCGTGTTCGTGCTCCTCATGATCACCCGCGAGGGCATGGAGACGGCGCTCCTGATCGCGACCGCTTTTTTCCAGCTCAAGTCCGTCGCCGTCGTCGCGGGGCTCGCACTCGGGCTCGCCGGCGCGGCCGCCATCGGGATTCTCTGGACGCGGCTCGGCAAGAACGTGGACCTGAGAACGATTTTGAACGTGTCGGCCGTCTTCCTTGCGATCTTCCTCGTGCAGCTCGTGCTGTACGGCGTGCATGAGCTGTCCGAGGCGCGGCTCTTCCCGGCGTCCCAGGCGATCCACGACGCGACCGAGATTCTCGGCCCCGACGGCGTGATCGGCCATCTGCTCGCCTATGCGCTCGCCGTGATTCCCACGGCCTGGCTAGGCACGCTCTGGTGGAAGCGCCGCCGCGCCGCGCGGGTCGCCGCCGCCCCTCCGCGGGTCAGCGCGGCGTAGGCGCGGGCGCGGGCGTCTGTCCGGCCGGAGTCTGCATCCGCCCCGCTCGCAGCATGGCCTCGATCACGGCCTCCGACACGCCGGCCGCGCGCAGTTTCTGGATCTCGGCGGTCGTCAACGAGTAGCGCGTGCTCTCGCGCTCGACCTTCGCGAGCAGCTCCACGTCGGACGCCCCCTTTTCCTTCGCCGCGACGATCGCGGCGTAGGGCCGCTCGCCCGCCGGAGGAGGCCCCGTGTACGGCTGATCCGGCACGATCGCCGCCGGTCCCGGGCCGTCAGCCGCCGCGGGGAGCTTTCGCAGGAAGCCGTTCGGGTGCTTCGACGCAGAGCCGTGCCCGGGCCCACACTTGGCGTCCGCCGCATGCGTGAAGCGAATGAGATCTCCGCCCTTCGGCACGTGGACATACTCGCCCTGGATCTCGATGCGATCGCCGACCGCCAGCGCCACGGCTTGCCCGCCGCAGGAGAGGTCGTGTACGACGCGCACGCGCCCGGACGTGTCGAGGGCGAGGTGGATGTCGGCCCCGCCCGGTTGACTGCCGGTCGGGCGGGCGCTCGAAAGCGTGATCTCGAACTCGAGAAACTTGCGCCCGTTCTTGTGCACGGTCTGGCGGGGCGCCGTGGCCACGGTGCCCTGGCCGAGGATCTCCACGTACGGGCTCTTGCGTGAGGCTCCCTGGGCCCCGGCGGGAGTGGTCACGGCCACAAGGCCGGCGAGGCAGGCGCGCAGGGCGCGGTCGGCGAAGGAGTTCTGCATGTCCGCATTATCGCGGGGTCGGGGCCCGACGCGCTCCCCTGCATCTGGGGCTTGACGGAACTCCCGGGCGCGCGCTATCGTTGCGATTGAGACTGAATCTCAGTCTGGATTGGAGATGGGAGGACGAGGCGTGCGGTTCGTCGGAGCAATGCAACGCATCGGGTCTGTGGCGGCACTTGCCCTGGTGGCGTTTAGAGTTCTTTCCGTCTTCGGGATGGGCCCCGTCGAGACGTTGAACGAGGACGACAACTGATGCCGGTCGCGGCCGCCGTCACGTTCGCGCTCGCCGCGCGCCTCTCCTACGAGCCGACGGTCGCTACCGTCGAGCGCCGCGTCGAGGTGATGGGCACGACGCTCGAGCTCGTCGTGCGGATGCCGTACCGGGAGGACGCGCTCGCCGCCTCGGAGGCGGTGCTCGCGGAAGTCCAGCGCGTGGAGGCCCTGCTCACCACGTGGAAGCCGGGTGGAGAGCTCGCGCGCGTAAACGAAGGGGCGCCGGGCAAGCCGGTCGCCGTGTCCCGGGAGCGCGCGGGATTGCTCGCCGCCGATTTCGGCTGGAACCCGCGCAGGGAGGGCGCCTTCGATTCGACGATCCTGCCGCTCGTCCGCGCGTGGGACTTGCGCGGCAACGGCCGCATCCCGACGGCAGAGGCGCTCGCCGCGGCGCGCAAAGCCTCGGGCGCCGGCCACTTTCGCATCGACGCCGCGGCAGGCTCGGTGACCCGCCTTTCCCCGGATGCCGGAATCGACGAGGGCGCCTGGGGAAAGGGCTACGCGTTGGATCTCGCGCAGCGTGTCCTCAAGAAGGCCCGCGTCCAGAGCGCGGTGCTCGACCTCGGAGGCCAGGTGCTCACGGTCGGCAGCGACACGGCGGAGCGGTCGTGGCACGTTCCGGTGGCGCACCCGCGGGATCGCAAGCAGACCGTCGCCGAGCTCGGACTTGCAAACCTCTCGGCTTCGACCTCCGGCAATTCCGAGCGCGGTCGGGAAGCGGCGGGCCGCCGCATCGGACACATCCTCGATCCGCGGACGGGCGAGCCCGCCCCGGACTTCGGCTCGGTCACGGTCGTCGCCCCCTCGGCGCTCGTCGCGGACATCCTCTCGACGGCGTTCTTCGTTCTCGGCCCCGAGAAGGGCCTCGCGCTCTCCGCGGCCCTTCGCAAGGAGGGCGTCGCCAACGAAGCCCTCTTCCTCGTCGAGCGCGGCGGCGCGCTCGAGGCCGTCTCGAGCCCCGGCATCGGCAGCCTCGTTCTCTCGGCCGACCCCAAGGCGGTGGTCGGCCTCACGCCCCAACAACCTTGACGTCCGGAGGAGGAGGCCGCATGCGTCGCGTTTCCCGCATTCTCGCAGCCCTGGTTCTTGCCTCGAGCGCATCCACGTTCGCGCCGGCCCAGATCCCGCCCGCCCCGAACCCGCCGGCCGCGCAGTCTTCCGAAGAGCGCCTGCGCCAGCTCGAGCAGCTGCTCGCCGACACGCGCGCCGAGCTCGCGAAGATCAAGGCGTCCTCGACCAGCGCAACGACCGACGCGAAGCTCGACGAGCTCTCGCGGCGGATCGACATCCTGGCGCAGGAGATCGAGAACCTGAAAATGGGCGAGGCCGCTCCCGCGGTCGAGACCGGCGCGCAGTCCGGCGAAAAATCCGTCGAGCGCTACGGCATCGGTCCGGCCGGAGCGAAGGTCTACGGTCTGAAGAAGGGCGTCTCGATCGGCGGCTACGGCGAGGTGCTGTACAACAACTTCGCGTCGAAGGACCAGAGCGGCAACCCGACCTCCGGCGACGACGTCATCACGCTGCTGCGCGCGGTCCTCTACGTCGGCTACAAGTTCGACCAGCACTTCGTGCTGAATACCGAGATCGAGTACGAGAACGCCGTCGTCGCCTCGGACAAGGGTGGAGAAGCCGAAATCGAATTCGCGTACGTCGACTACATGCACTCGCGCGCCTTCAACGCGCGCTCGGGCCTCGTCCTCGTCCCATCGGGCCTCGTCAACCAGCTCCACGAGCCGACGAGCTTTCTCGGCGCGCGCCGGCCGGACGTCGAGAACTTCATCATCCCGACGACCTGGCGCGAGCTCGGCGCCGGTGTCTACGGAGAGCTCGGGCCGATCTCCTACCAGGCCTACGGCGTCAACGGCCTGAACGCCGCCGGGTACACGGCCCGCAGGGGCATCCGCGGGGGGCGGCAGGAAGGCTCCGAAGCGCTCGCAAAGAGCTGGGCCTTTGCCGGCCGGGCCGACTTCACCGCCGTTGCTGGACTGCTCGCGGGCGTTTCGGTCTTCTCGGGCGACGCCGGCCAGGGCCAGTACACTCCGTCGGGCGTGAAGATCGGCGCGCTGACCACCATCTTCGACGTTCATGCCGACTGGCGTTGGCGCGGCCTGTGGCTGCGCGGCCTCTACGCACGGACGAGCGTCGGGCAGGCGGATCTGATCAACCAGCTCAACAACTTCGAGGCAGACGAGTCGGTTGGAAGCCTCCAGGAGGGTTGGTACGTCCAGGGGGGATTCGACGTCCTGTCCCTCGTGTCCGCGACGAAGCTAAACCTGATCCCGTTCGTGCGCTACGAGCAGTACGACACGCAGGCCGAGGTCCCCGTCGGCTACGAACGCAACCCGGAGAATGACGTCAAGGAGGTCACGGTCGGCGTCGCTTTCCAGCCGATCCCGCAATTGATCTTGAAGACCGACTGGCAGCAGCGGCACAACGCCGCGAAGGCGGGGGTCAGCGTGTGGAACGCCTCGCTCGGGTACGTTTTCTGATCGTGCCACGTCTTCTGGCTGCCGCCGCGATCGCGCTGGCCGCGGCAGCGCTCGACGCCAAAGTCTTCCTCACGAAGGAAGAGGCGTTGAAGCTCGCTTTTCCCGGGGCGACGATCGAGCACAGGATCGCCTACCTGACGCCGGCGCAGCAGAAAGAGGCGCAGAGGCTTTCGGGGGACGTAGAGCTACCCGGCGCGATCGTGAGCTACTACGTCGGGACGAGGGACAGCCGCCCGGTCGGGACCGCCTACTTCGACACGCACGTCGTGCGGACGATGCCGGAGACGATCATGGTCGAGGTCGACCCGTCGGGCAGCGTCGCCCGCATCGAGGTCCTCTCCTTCTCCGAGCCGGAGGAGTACCTGCCCCGCGCGCACTGGTACGAGCAGTTCCAGGGCAAGCCGCTCGACGACGAGCTCTCGCTCAAGCGCGCGATTCGCCCGGTCACCGGAGCGACGCTCACGGCGCACGCCACGACCGACGCGGCGCGGCGCGTGCTCGCACTCGACCGCGTCCTGCGGCAGGGGCAGGGGCCGTCGAAATGAAGAGGTGGGAGGCCTGGTGGAACCACGGGGCGCTGGCCGCGGTGTCGCTCTCGGGCCTGGCCTACGGCATCTTCAAGTACTTCATCCCGAACGCCGACCCGGATTCGCGGGTCGGCCATCCCTGGCAGCCCGGGTTGCTCAAGGCCCACATCCTCGTCGCGCCCTTCGCCGTCCTGGGCATCGGTCTTCTCCTGCGCCGCCACGCGCTCGCGCGCTTGCGTCAGGGCGAGCCGAGCGGGAGGAAGACCGGAGCGCTCATGCTCTGGATCTTCCTGCCGCTCGCTCTCTCGGGCTATCTCGTCCAGGTGTTCGTGGAGCCGGGCGCCGTGCGCTGGACCGGCTGGATTCATGCCGGCCTCGGCGCCCTGTTTCTCCTCGGCTACGCGATCCACCCCAAGCGACGCGCCACCAACGGTGACACCGACAACGAGGACTGATCGTATCCCGTATCCCGTATCCCGTATCCCGTATCCCGTATCCCGTATCCCGCTAAAACACGTACGTCAGCCCCGCGGTGAACGCCGGCTTCACGTCCTGGATTCCGTTCAGGTTTTCCCACACCGGGATCTGCACGGCGGCGCGGGCGACGAGGCCGCGGACGATGCTCACGCCCACGCGCGGCGTCACGTAGAGCGTCTGGCCGCCCGTGTCGAAGTCGGGCACGCCTTCGGTGTCGACCTGGTCGCGCTTGGCGTCGAGGAAGTTCAGCTCCAGGACGCCGTCGAGCCATTCCGTGAGCTTTCGGTCGTAGACCAGGTTCACCTGCACGTTGTCGCCGTACTTGTAGCCGAAGTCGTTGCGGCCGGTCCCCGTGTAGGCGGCAGAGGCGTAGAGCGAGGACTTCTCGTCGAGCAGGTAGAGACCCGAGAGCCCGCCCGAGAGGTTCGTCGCGCCCGTGCCCGGCTGTACGTGCTCATCCAGGCGCTCGCCGTCCTCGGTCACGTCGTTCTTTCCCCAGGGGGTCTTGGCGGAGACGACCGCCGAGATCCATCCGCGGCGCCCGAGCCCCTGCTCGAACTTCGAGGACCAGAGGCGCACGTAGGCGAAGAAGGCCGGGTCGCCCAGGCCGTCCGCCGTCTCTATGTCTTCGCCCTCCGTGAGGTGATTGAAAGTGTAGGGAACCTGCGCGACGAAGGTCAGGCGCTCGCGCCATCCGTAGGAGATGGTCGCGACGAGCGAATTGCGGACTTGCTCCTCGAGGTCCTCGCCCACTCCCTGGCTCTGGTCGAGGCGGGTCCAATCGAGCGCGACCTGGAACCCGCCGTACGTGTAGAGCCCCTCCCCGAGGGCGCTGAACACGGGATCGCTGCAACGGCACATCGAGCAGGCGGCGGCCATCCGGGGCAGGGCCAGGGACAGAATCACGACACCCAGCACGGCGCGCGCGCGGCGCGCCAGAGGCGATTGCCAGTTCAAGAAGCGTTCTCCTTTTTCGTTGCGGGCTGGGGCCGGAGGGAATACCCCGCCGGCATCGGCGAACCGGGTCAGCCGAAAAGAAGAGGAACGTGATCGGGCGGGAGGGGCGTCGAGGAGCGGGGCCTAGCGTCTGGGGCCGGGTCGAGGAAGCGATGCGCGGTCGGCAGGGTCAGACGCGAAGCCACGGCGAGCAGCGCCGGTTGGCCCGACGCGAGAGGAATCAGAGCGAGGCCGTCGCTCCGAGAGCAGGTTTTGAGCGACGGGCCCGCGCCCGGGGCGGCCGCCATCGGGCAGCAGGAGGCGCCCTTCATCGCGGAGGCCGCGTGCCCGCAGGCGATCGCGCAGCGCATCGCCTCGGTGTCCTGGACCGTCGCGGCAAGCCGCAGTGCCGCCAGCACAGCGAGCGCGGTGAGCAGCAGTATTGCCAGCGGGCGGCGCATTGGGGGCAGGTCTCTCAAAGCGTGAGTTTAAGCCACGGTTAGCTAGGAAAAGTCACACATTGAGAGACCTGACCCCATTTAAGCCCGGCTGTCCCAGAGGATGTCGGGGATGCCGCGGCGTTTGTTCTCGTGGCGGGCCATGACGAAGAGGGCGTCGGATAGGCG
>Ga0184629_10000851_pt1 | contig 13098 bp, 13 predicted proteins | sample PLM4_32_b1_FD_133158 | JGI IMG/M metagenome (GOLD analysis project Ga0184629, IMG submission 133158) | Groundwater sediment microbial communities from an aquifer in East River, Colorado, USA - PLM4_32_b1 | ecosystem: Environmental > Terrestrial > Soil > Riparian zone | place: USA: East River... | reverse complement strand
AGTCCGCCCAACACTCCGCCCACCAGACCTTTACCGATGGAAGTCGCCGTATCCCCGGCGCTGGTTTCAGGCATCGAGATGATCATCGGATCCGAAGGGCGGACCGAGGTTTTGGGAATGCTCTTCGTGAACACATGGCTCAGGTCGATGCGGTTCGGACCGTCGCGCAACAGCACGCTGGTGGTTACGGGCTTCCCTTCGACGTGACAGGTCACGGTATGATTTCCGGCTTGCCAGTCGCGCCCGATGAGAGGAATGATGACGGTGCCGTTATCGTCGGTTTTTTCCTCGACGGTTTGTTTCGTCTCTTCGTTGGTCAGGGTCACGACGGTATTGGGCGGAAAACCCGTCAGCGTGACATCGCTGACCGTCGCGAAAAGCGGCCCAGGGGCAAAACATTGACCCATGAGAAGCGCCGGGAGCAGCAGGGCACGGGCAAAAAAGCGCAGTGAATGTTTCATCGAAGCTGCCAACTTTATTGCAGCGTGAAAATCGTGCTCGACTCTCGGGTCATCCCTTTGCGGTCCTGGGCGACGAGCCGGATCGTCCATTTTCCCGCCGCGCCGAAATCGCCTCGGCTCAAAGTCGCCAGAACACCGTCTTTGACCTGACCTCCGGCCATCTGTCCGGCTTTCTTCCAGCTCGTCGGCTTCTCGCCTTCGCCGATTTCTATGTGGGAGTCGCCCCAGTGGCTTCCCTCGGCCCGTCCGTTAACTTGCAGGACCGTGCGGCCGCCATCCCGCGCGGCTCCCACGCGGTGCAGCTCGGCATACAAATAATAGTCGGGGTCCGCCTCCAAAGCCTTGCGGGCGTTGAGCCGGCCGTAGCCGGTCAGCTGATCCCAACCCGGCGTCTCGATATCGTCGGCGGACATCAGCAGCATCCGCTCGACCTGAGCGGCGTTGAGGCGCGGATTCTTGGCGAAAATTAATGATGCGACGCCGGCAACGAATGGCGAGGAAAAGGAACTGCCGGTGGCATGGTAATATTTGGCGTCCGAACCCAAAAAGGCGCGGCCGGCTTTGTAGTCCTTACCGCCCGCCATGACCAGCAAATCCGACCGGCGCGCGCGCAGGGAAAGAATTTCCTCTCCCGGCGCGGCGATCCTGATATATTTTCCCCAGTTGGAAAAACCCATACGCTTGTCCTGGGAATCGCTAGCCGCCACCGTCAGGACGTTGTTCAAACCCGACGGCGAGATGGTCGCGGTGTCGCGTCCCTGGTTACCCGAGGCGACCACGATCAGCGCGCCCTTCTTATGGGCGTAGTCCACGGCCCATTGCATGGCATTGGATTTTTCATGTTCCAACTGCTCGATGCTCACGTTGATGATGCGGGCGCCGTTGTCGGCGGCGTAAACAATCGCCTGAACCATATGCGAAGAACTGCCGCGCCCCATGAAATTAAGAGCGCGAAGCGGCATGATCTTCACTCCCCGATTGATGCCGGCGATTCCTTCCTTATTGTTGATCGCAGCCGCGATGATGCCAGTGGTCAAGGTTCCATGGCCGTCGTTGTCCCAGGGGTTGTTGTTGTTCTCAATAAAATTCCAACCGATGACGTCGTCAACAAAACCGTTCTTGTCGTCATCGATGTCGTTCCCAGGGCTTTATTTGGCGTTGATCCAGACGTTCTGTTTTTGGATCTCCGGGTGAATGTAGTCGAGGCCGCTGTCGACAAAGGCGACGACCACGGGGTTTTTCTCGCCCGTTTCAATATCCCACGCCGAATTCCCCATTCCCATGGGGGTCAAGCCGATTTTCCAGTGCGCCCACTGGTCTTGATAGCTCTGTTGCCAACTCCCCTTGGAATATAAATAGGGATCGTTGGGCGTTCGCTCCTGCACTCTCAGCTCATTTGCCGAGAAAGCCAGAGCGCCAATGATAAAGAGCGCGGCGGTTGTTTTTAAAACTGGTTTCTTCATGGCTCTACTCCAAACGAACGACGATCTCCGGCGGCGTTACTCCCCAATCCGGTCCGGGATCGGGCGCGTCGTGATCATGCGGTCCTCGCCCCGACTGCTCATGGGCCTTGTGGTCATGGCCCCGGAAGGGGGTGAGGGGAGTCATGATCGTGCAGAAATTTTTTTCCACAAAATTAGTCTTCAGGCCGATCTCTTGGGCTCTCTTCTCGACGGTCTTGGGATCCCCCACCGTGCTGATAATGGCGCCTTGGGGGCCTGTGGCAAGAATCGTGCCCCCCAGGGCTTTGGCGGCCTCTTTCGGATCCTGTCCTGGCAGGATGCCAACGTTAGTTTGCTCCCGGTTGTTCACGGCGACGAAGGTATCGGTCGGTGTCCTGGGAACTGCGCCGACCACCTTCGGAGGGGGATCCTTGCGAGGAGGATCATGAAAAGTGATCTTCCCGTCACGATCTCTCTCGACCCAAGAGCCATCGCGAAACTTCGTGGTCGTGGACGTGGAGCCATCGGGAAACGTTTGGGTCCTGGTCGTGGAGCCATCGGGATTCGTGCGGGTCGTGATCGTGGTCGTGTACGTGGATCTCCCATCGGGACTCTTTCCGGTACTGGTCTCGGTCGTGGAGCCATCGGGATTCTTTTGGGTTCTGGTCGAGTCCGTGGAGCGATCGGGATTCGTGCGAGTATAGGTCGTGGAGCCATCGGGATACGTGTTGGTCGTGGTCGTGGAGCCATCGGGATTCGTGTCGGTCGTGGTCGTGGAGCCATCGGGCTTCGTGTCGATCCTGGTCGTGGTGTTATCGCGATACCTGTAGATCGTGTACGTGGAGCCATCGCGATACGTCGTGGTCGTGGAGCCATCTGGATTTGTGCGGGTCGTCGTCTCTGTCTTCTCCGCCGGCGTCGGGGCGCCGGGTTGGGCGGCCGAGACTGGACCGCTCAATGAGAGGAACAAAAAAGCGGCTGCGAATAGGCTGATCATGATTGAGAATCTAGGTTTGCGCTTCATTGTTTTCAACTTCTGGGGGCTTGACGCTCTCCTGAGTCCAGGGAGGGTTGAATGGGGCTGCGGGCTCAGCACCCTGTGCTGGGACGACAAGAAGCGGCTGGCCCAGGATGTTTATGCTGAAAAAGAGCAGGACCAAGCAGGCAAGAACTGCGTGCCGGAGTAGCGACATGGGCGACGTTTCTAACATACCGCTTCCTTCATGGTCAACGGTCGCCCTGTTCCCAGCGGACTACGATCTCAGGCGGCGTCACTCCCCAATCGAGCGGCGGGTCCGGCCCATCGTGCTCGTGCGGGCCTCTGCCGCTATGCTTGTGCGCTTCGTGGTCATGGCCCCTAAAAGGGGTGAGCGGGGTCATGATGGTGCAGTAATCGTTCTCCGGCTTGAAGCAAAGATTGACCCCTTTGGCCTGGGCGTTTTTTTCGATCGTCTTGGCATCGCCGAAGCTTTTGACGATCGTGCCAGTCGGGCCACTCATGAGCGTTTGAAATTTCTTTCCCAACCCCAGCGCGTTGAGCGCCACCTGAGTGTCTTGCCCCGGCGAGATACAGGTTAAGACCTCAGGGCGATTGTCTACCGCCACGTAAACTTCAGTCGGAGTCTTTGGCACGGCACCGACCTTCGGCGGGCAATTCTTTTTGAGCAGCGCAGCCCCGTCCGTCAGACGCTGCTCGATCTTTTCGAGAGCGCCGCTCGAGTCATGGCTCTCTCTGATCTTTTTCATCTGGTTATCGAACTCGTTTTTGGCCTTGTTGAGTCGCGAAAGGCCCCCCTCGTCTTGAAAATTGTTTTCTTTCGTTCCCCCGCTGTTTTGCTTCGCGAGTTCCTGGTTCAACGCATTCTGAGCATCGCGCAGGTTGCCTACGGTAACACTGCTGTCGGCAAGACCTTCTTCTTTAGCTGCCTTAAAGCCTTGGCCAAGCAAGTTCTGCAGGTTCGAGATGCGGTTGTTGACGGTCTCCAGCGTCTCCTTGACCCTTTTGTCGACCTCGTTCCCCATGGCGTCAGCTTTCTCTTTGGCGTTGCGGGCCTGGGCCACGAGGTCGGTGGCCTGCTTGCTCAGCCGGGCGAATCGGGCCTCGTCGCAGTTCATCGCCGCGTCCATTGCGTCTTGAGCCACCTTGTCAGCTTTATCAGCCAAACCTTTTGCCCGTTTTGCCTCGCCATCAAATCTGTTCGCGTCGTTGGTGAGCCTCTGAAGGTTCTTGACGCCGGCGTTGACATCGCGATCGAGACTCTGCGTTCCCGCCCGCACGTCTCTGTTGACCTGCACCGGGTCCGGCGGTGGCGGGGTGCGCTGAGCGGCGGTAAGATTTTGCATTGTCGTAAACGAAAAGACGCTCAAGCAGAAAATCGCAAGTCGCACCATTTGTCGCTTCATAACTATAGACTCCCTATCCGCCGTTGCGCGTCTTGGCGAACTTCGCGCACTTTTTCCTCGAAGATTTTTCTGACCTGCGCCTGACGCTGCTTTTCGAGCTGGTCTAGTTTCTGCTTCGGCAGCGTGGGGTCCGGCTTGTCGGGAATCCCCAGATTCTTTAGTTCAGCTGCGGTTTTCCTGGCCTCCTCGGCTCGTTTCCTTAAGACTGGAACCATGTGGCCCCTTTCCATTGATCCTTCGTACCCTTGAGCCTGCGCGTCGAACGATCTCGCCCGCCGTTCCCATTCGCCGGGGCCGCCTACTTCGGCCTGTTTTTCAAGTTCCCGTAACGCGTCGACTCTTACCTTTGTTTCGGCGATGATTTTGTTTCCCTGGCTTTGCTCATCATCACCCGAACAACTGACGAGGGTGCTGGCGGGAACCTGCGCCGAAGCCCAACCGGAACCGATGTTGATGCCGCCGCTCGGAATGGAGGTGATGGGAATCCCCGTAGTGCCGGGAATCACCGTTTTGGGGCCTTCCTCATCCCCCGGATTCCAGGGAGTGCCAGTTGGTTTCTGCACAAACTCTTCCGGCGTGGTTTTGGGATCCTCTCCCAGGTGAACGACGGGGTTTTCTAAAGGCTGGCCGTAAGTCACCAGCTTCACGTTGAGCGACGGCCTCTCCTGGGTCGAGGGGGCACTTGTCAATGCGCGCTCCTGTGTGGCGGCCAGAAGAATAAAGAGTTCCTGTCTAACTGAATCCTCACGGCTCAACGGCAAGGTTGGATTGGACGTACGGAAATTCACCCTGGCCAACCGAACCGGGGAATCGGGCAGGAAGCTTTTTTTGGCCGGCGGCTGTGCGGCGGGATCGAAAAGATCGCCTTCCCTGATCGGCCTGGTCGTGGGCTGGTCCTTGCCGATCTTCTCCGTTCTCGTCTCCTTGCCGGGCTCCAGATCATAGGTGCTTTTTTTTCTCGGCTGGCCGGGCGTGTCGGTCGTGATCTCCCACACTATCTTCGACATCCGCACCGTCCCCCCAGGCGGAGGATCGGTCATAACGACCTTGCGCTTTATCCTCGTCCTGGTCCCGTTATTATCGACATAGGTGACCTCGAATTCCTGCTTTTCCTCGTTCTCACACCAGGCAAGCGGTTGTTCATTCTCCTTGTCCTTAACCTCTTGAGGAATTCTCTCTCTGGTTTTGCCCCATGGGGGAGCGAAGGCAGGATTCTCTTCGGCGGCCAGCGCCAGGGAAGCAACGGCAGTTAAGCCCATGATAAGGAAGAGTATCAGGGCTTGGGAAATTTTCTTGGGCAGAAAATCAAGCGGATAGGAGGGCTTCATAGTGGAGTGATAAATACACCAGCGCTCCGAAAGATGTCAACAAAAAACCCACGATGCATCCGCGGTAAAAAATATTTTGCGATCACGTTCGGGTTATATTGTATATTGAAAGCTCCGCGTCAAACCAGCCGTTCGTCGCGGCGGCCGGCACCGCGCCAATTGAAAAGATTGCACCAACGCGGTATCGAATGCAAAGATGCTGGAGAGAAAGTGAGTTTCACATGAAAGCGATTCGCGTTCACCAATACGGCGGCCCCGAAGTTCTGACCTACGAGGAGATTCCCCTGCCCGAGCCCAAGGCCGGCGAGGCGCGCGTCAAGATCGAAGCCATTGGTCTTAATTTCATCGACGTCTACCAGCGCACCGGGCTCTACCAACTTCCCCTGCCGTTCACTCTCGGCAGAGAGGCCGCTGGAACCGTCGACGCGGTGGGGCCTAATGCGACGGAAGTCAAAGTCGGCGACCGCGTCGCCTACGCAATGGAGCCGGGAGCCTACGCCGAGTACGCGATCGTGCCCGCGTGGAAGCTCGTTCCCGTGCCGGCAAAACTCGACAGCCGCACTGCCGCGGCAACCATGCTTCAGGGGATGACCGCGCATTATCTCACTCACAGCACCTACCCGCTCAAGCAGGGTGAGACGGCGCTGGTTCACGCCGCCGCCGGCGGCGTCGGCTTGCTGTTGATCCAGATCGCCAAGCGCCGAGGCGCCAGAGTCATCGGCACCGTCTCCACCGAGGAAAAGGCCCGTCTGGCCAAAGCAGCCGGCGCGGATGAGGTAATTCTTTACAGCCGAGTGGACTTTGGCGTAGAGGTAAAAAGGCTGACCGGCGGCGCGGGAGTCCATGTGGTCTATGACTCTGTCGGCCAGACCACCTTTGAAAAGAGCCTGGACTGCCTGCGGCCGAGAGGCTGCCTGGCACTCTTCGGCCAGTCGAGCGGCCCGGTGCCTCCGTTTGATCTCGGCAAGCTGGCGACGAAGGGATCGCTCTTTGTGACCCGGCCAACCCTGCTTCACTTCATGAGCGACCGCAGCGAGCTGCTCGATCGGTCCAACGATCTATTCGACTGGATCGCTGCGGGACAATTGAAGATCAGAATCGACAAAAGCTTCCCGCTCGCCGAAGTTGCCGAGGCGCAGCGCCAACTGGAAGCGCGCAAGACGACGGGAAAAGTAATTCTCATTCCTTAGTTGGCGGATTGAGCCCCTCGCGCGCGGGGCGCGGCGGGCGGGATTCCACAGTGATCTCTTGCAGCTTTTTTTTCTGCTCCGCATTGAGCACGCCTTTGGCTTGCTCGATGGCGCGAATGCGGGCGATTCTCAAATCGGCGCGCAGCTTCTCGGCCTCGCGCACCTTCGCCTCGACCTTTCCCATCTCCACGGGATCATGGTCTAAAAATGCGGCGAGATCGAGCTCGACGATGCGCAGGTCGGCGTCATGGCGAATCGATTGCTTTTGAAAATTATCTCTGAGCTGCTCCAACTTTTTGACCTGATCGGCCGATAAACCTAACCGCTCCTTGTTGTTCAGCATGAGCGTGATCAGCGGCCGGTCCTCGCGCGATTCGCGCCCGCCGAAGCGCTCGCGCATGCGCCCGCCCCATTCCGTGAGCGCCCGCTGCATGCGCTCCCAGGCATCTGACAAGTCGTCCGGAACCGCGGCTTTGGAGGGAGCGAACTCCGCGCCAGTGATTGCTCCGCCGGCCAACAGAAAGAAAACCAAAGATCCCACCACAAGCTGCTTTCGCATAGAGACCTCCGTTTCCGCGCCGCTTTTCACTGTAAGGAATTAAACCGCGCGGCGCCGTCACTGTCAATCGGTTTAGACGAATTGAGACCGTACTTGGTTCGCAGCCATTCTGCTGAAAAACCATCGTTCATGCTTCGAGAATCTCAGCATGAACGGAAAATCGTCAGCCGTTTCAATGCGATTCCCGTTCGTCCTGAGCCTAGTCGAAGGGCGAACAAGGGTTTTTCAGTAGAATCGCTATTGAGATTATGCCCGGCGCGGCTCTCGGATCAAGGTGGCAAGGCCGAAGACCCCAACGGCGAGGGTTACCGCTACAACCCGCCAGCCGACGGGATATGAGCCGGCGCGGTCGACGATATAGCCGCAGACAAGCTGAAAGATTTATCTCTCGCATCTTTTCCTCTTGACAACGAACCGCGCGAGGTCTAGAGGTCAAAATAGATCCATTGCTCGCCGCACGGCGACGGGGGCCCGATGGATCGCACAGGCTGCAGGGCCCCGAGAGCAGAAAGGAGGGTTCAGTATGAATGACGGTGCTCCACCCGACGGAGCAGGCCCGCCGTCTGCGGACAGTGAATTCTCTGAACCAGAGTTTTGTCGCACGCAAAGGAGTTGCCGGCACTAGACCTCAACTAAACTGCCTGAAGGCAGAAAGGATCGCTGAGGCGACCAACGAAGGAAGGCCGTAGATGTCACGACGCTCCGGTATCGATCTGATTGAGTGCGATCCAGAGCAAACACTGCCAATTCGCCGATAGGCGGGATTCAATAAAGAAGACAGACATAAAGCGCCACAAGCGCAACGAAGGGCATCCTTTGCGGAAAGGATGCCCTTCGTTTTTTTCCGACCGCCTCCGCCGTGGGCGATCGCAGAGCGTGCAGGGCACAGCAAGCAAGCCCCATCGCCCCACCCTAACCGCCTAATTCGATCTCCGCCGGAACGTTCACCAGGTCTGCCACTACGCCTTTCACCCCTGGGATCTGAGTGATTTTACGAATAATGACGTCTTGCGAAGCCCAATAGGGCACGGTTCCTGATACGGAGATTTCGCCCTGTTTCGCTTTTATGTCGAGCCTCGTTGTCGGCATATCCTGGGACAGGACCAAGGTCGCGCGCACCCGCGAGGCGAGGGCGAAGTCCTCGAACGCCTGCTTCGAGGCGGGACTCATTTGATAATCCGGGGACCGGACTGTTTCTATCACCAGGCGCTTTGCCGTCTCTAGACTGACATGGCTCAGATTCACAACCAAGTCGTACCGACTCGGGTCCCGCCAGTCTGTGCCGAACAGCGCCATGAGCCTGCTCGTGCGCGCCTTGTCTACCTCTTCGACGTAGCGGCGCGCCGCGGTTTCGTTCAGTTTATGTCGCGCCCGCACCTGCTCGATGCGCGTTTCCATCGGGGCGGTCAGCATGATCTTCAATACATGCTGGAACTTCGGCACCAGCTCGTGGCCGATATGCCCGTGGTAGACGATGGAGTTGCCTTCGGCGATTTCACAGAAGGCCGCCTGCAAAGCGATGCGATAGGGCTGGAGATTTTGCAGGAAGCGACCCCACCAGTTGGGTCCCTTCTCGACAATCTCGTTCAGCTTCGCCTCGGGAATTCCGTACCTGAGGCTCGCTTCCACGAGCACTTCGCGCCCAATGCAGCCGTAACCGAGCGACTGAGCCACCGCTTCGGCTAATTCTTCGCCGCTGCCCGAGGCGCCCTGGTAGATGGTGATGATTGCCATGCCTGTGTACCTTCTCTCATGAGTTCTCCATGACGAACCGAAAAACAGCCCGCCAAACCGAATCGCCGCTACACGTCCGTCTGATCTCCGCGATCACGGTTCGATCCTCAAGTCGGGATGGTGACGCCAAAAATAACCCGCCATGCCCGTTGCCGCCAGCAGGTTGCCAACAAGCACTGCCGGCCAGGCCAAGACCTGAAGAATCGGCTCGGCAAAGATATACGACGCGCCAACGAAACCGAACTCGAAGATTACGAATAGGAGTACGATTCCGAATCCCGAGTTAAGGTTGCGTTCGGCCAAGGCGAGCAGCTTGGAAGCGAATCCGCCGATGACGCAGAAAGCCAGGCCATGCACCCATGTGTAACTGAGAACCATCTCAACCGAAATGGCCAAGGCTTGCGGTTGATCAAGCCCGCTGCCGCGGCGGAAAAGCGCCGTGCCGAGAACGTTGGGCGTGTAGAACGGCCGGCCGCTGAAAACATCGATGATGAAAAACCAGATTGCCACCGTCGCCGCGCCGATGACACCGGCGACGATGCCCTGTTGGTAAATGTCGGTGACTTTTGAAGATCGCGCGGTGATGACAGCCGCGCTTGTGGTGCCAGATTGAACCGCCATAGAAGCTCCTTTCCAGGCTACTAATGGCCCTGTTCACTCTACAACCGCTGACGGGCGAGTTTCTTCCTCTACCGGCCCGACGGTATCACTTCGCTTCGGCAAGTCAATACTCTATTTTTTCGCTTGCTGATTTCTCGCAAAGACAACATTGTGCCTGTGGCCGTTGTCTTGATATAAGTAGCCACCGAGCTTGGGAAGACTGTGGGACCAGCGACGCTATAACATGACTAAAGCGCTTGTAATCGAGAAAGGCGGGGAGATCCGCCGGCTCATCGAAAGCCGATTCGGCAGCGATCTGTCCGCAGATTTCGTCCGATCCATCGAGCCGGCGAAAGATAGGATTCGCCGAACGAACTACGACGTTATCGTCTGGAACGCTTGCGACGAGACCGGGGGAACCCCTCGAGTGTTCCGCGCGCTCCACAAGATCGCCCAAAAATATCCCGCGACAAACGTATTTATTCTATCGGACTCGGAAGAGCCGCAGATCGCGAGCGTTGAAGATCGGCTGTGCCACTGGATCGAGCGCCCATTTGACGATGTGGACCTATGCGCTTTGATCCGCTCGGTCCTGGAAAGTAAGTCGGCTCCCCAAGACGCGGCTTGCAGCGATCCGCAGATACTCGTGCCCACGGAGTTCGAAGGAATTGTCTTCTCCAGCTTGCCGGTGCGGACGGTGCTCCAGCGAATTGTGGAAGCTGCCGCGGTGGATGTCCCCGTTTTGATTAGCGGAGAGACAGGCACGGGAAAGGACTTGGTCGCCTCCGCGATTCACAAGAGAAGCTTGAGAAAGGAGTGCCCGTATCTTGCTATCAACATGGGAGCGATCCCGTCGGACCTGGTTGCCAGCGAACTCTTCGGCCATGAACGTGGCGCCTATACCGGCGCGAGTGAAAGCCGGAGTGGTATCTTTGAGCAGGCGCGGGGAGGCACGATATACCTTGATGAGATTACGACCATGGATGAGAAAACCCAGGTCAGTCTGTTACGGGTTTTGGAAACGAAAACCATTCGAAGGGTTCGCGGGGATAGAGACATCGGGATCGACGCCCGCATCATCGCGGCAACCAACGAGAACATTGAGGAGACAGTCAAACAGAAACATTTTCGCGAGGATCTTTACTATCGGCTCGATGTGTTTCGGATTCATCTCCCGCCGCTTCGCGAACGCCCTGGAGACGTGTCGTTTCTCACCAACCATTTCATATCGCGTTTCGACGCCATGTATAGGAAGAGCACCCGAGTCGTGCCGCCGGAAGTCTACCGCTTGTTGAGGTCTTATCCTTGGCCCGGCAACGTGCGGGAACTGAAAAACGTCATTCAGCGCGCCGTGATCATGGCCAAGGGAGCGGAGCTGACACCCGATCTTCTGCCTGGGCGCATCCGAGAAGCTGGCCAGACAGTCCAGGACGCGCCGCCATCGCCGCCGCCCATCCATGTCGGGATGAGTCTTGATGATGCGGAAAAACAGCTTATCACCCTGACACTCTCCTCTGTAGGGGGCAATAAACTCAAAGCCGCCACGATCTTGGGCATTAGCCGGCGTACTTTATATGACAAACTGAAGAAATACCGAGTGCTCTAGTGTGAAAATTCCGCACAGGAATTCGCGTTTGGCGGGCATTCCGATGAAACATCGGCCGCAGTACGAGCCGAAGTTCCTGCTGACTGTGTAAAAATTTCACACTGACGCCTGGCTAACGCTTCGCAATGGGAAGAGTTAGCACATTTGCATCCTTCGTTCTCCTTTTCTCGCACAGAGTTATTCTCGCAAGCGTCTGACATTACAATATATTCATCCCTTGGCCCAACGATTGCGGTACGCCAAAGGCGTTGCGGCTCTCGAAGGGTGGACGTCCGACTGCGGGATAGTCTCGAAACCGTCAGGGAGGAAGATTCCAATGGAGAGGGCGCTGAAATGAAGCGGAGAGCTGTTGCCACTCGTGCAACCTCGCCGGAAAAATTGGCTATGCGCTTCGAGCCCGATGTATTAGTCTCATATGCGCATTTGGCGGACTGTCGGCCCAATCTCAACCTCCAGCCGGAAAAGAGGCTCATGCTTGCCGTCCTGGAGGACGCATTCTACTGCTTACAAAAGTTCCCCTTAGCTCGAAACAGCGGTGAGAAAAAGGCATTCCACGAAGCCGAAATTTGGCTTTGGAGCGATCAGCAGGGCTGGCCTTATTCATTCACCAATGTTTGCGATGCTCTAGGCTTTGACGCCAATTATATTCGATACGGACTTCTGCGCTGGTCGAGAAGCGGGTTGGCTCGGAAGGTTAACGAAACAGCAGCCTACCGACCCGCGAGAAAAAAAACCAGCCATAGCGGGCATTGAGGGAATCAAGATGGACCTCAGTACCAGAAAAATTATGGTCGTCTGTTCGGACTTTAACGATAATCTGGCGACGGATTCAGCTAGGGAGGGTTGGAGGCTGATCTGGGTGTACGACGGTAAGACAGCGATTTCCAAGGCTCGTCGAGAGAAGTTCGACATGATCGTCCTGTTATCGACCGGCAAAGAAATGGACGTGACCGAGACATTGTTGAATCTTAGAGACATCAGGGAATCCATGCCAATCGTCGTGGTAACCGAGCCCCATGAGGCCGAAAAGAGCCTGGGTCCAAACCTAACGTTCCCGAACGCTAAAGTCGTGTCAGTTCAGGGCCTCGGCAATCTCATTGAGTCGCTCAAAGATGAAACCCCGCAAAAAGAAAAGGCCTCAGTTAAACAAAATATCAAACGGGAAGGGATCGGATTATGAACGAGGAGAAGGATTGTTTCGGGGATTTTATCAGGCTACTGGAGCGGGCGAGAGAAGATGTCTATTTCGCGGCAAAAGACCGCGACCTCATCGAAAAACTCAATCAACGGCTGGAGAAGGCCCGGCAGAGGCAGTTGGAAAATCCCACAAGGACAAAAAATTCTAACCCATAAGGAGGAGTCATGATCACCCGCATGATCCTGGTTAGCGTTCCGAAGGAAAAGGCCGCCGAGGCGGAGCGGCTTTGGAAAGAAGACTGCGGCCCCCTGATGATCGAACAGCCGGGCTGTAAGACCGAGCAGTTTCTGCGTGGCCGGGAAAATCCCGGTGAATTTATTTCGCTTAGCACCTGGGAAAGCCAGGAAGCGATCGACCGATACCGATCCAGCGACGCGCATAGACAGATTCAACAGCGCGCGCGCGCTCTCGTGGGCGTTGCCAAGGTGGAAGTGAAAACCTACGACGTGGTCGGCTAATGGTCGCATGAGTCGATGAATGATCTGCTCGGTGTCAGGAACTTCACCGGCTCAGCGGCCGGCGTGAAGCTCCCAAGAAGCAAAAGGATCGACGGTCGCTCGCATGGAAACAGGGTTGT
>Ga0184629_10000850_pt1 | contig 13104 bp, 15 predicted proteins | sample PLM4_32_b1_FD_133158 | JGI IMG/M metagenome (GOLD analysis project Ga0184629, IMG submission 133158) | Groundwater sediment microbial communities from an aquifer in East River, Colorado, USA - PLM4_32_b1 | ecosystem: Environmental > Terrestrial > Soil > Riparian zone | place: USA: East River... | reverse complement strand
CGTCAAGCACGTAGACACTATTGCAGTTACGCAGTCTGGCACATGGGATGAAGTCGGAATCAACGACTCCGGCAATTCCATCACAGTCGACAACGCAGTTCTATCAGTCGTAGGTGGAGGCACTGAAGCCACTGCCCAACGAGTAACCATTGCTACGGATTCTACTGGAGTTCTCTCAGTTGACGATAATGGTGGTTCACTCACAGTAGACGGAACCGTTGCTGTCACGGGTGTAGCTACTGCAGCTAACCAGTCGACACAAATCACGGCAGAGCAGGCAATCCAGACTTCAGTCGAACTCATTGACGACGCAATAAAAGCAGACGACGCAGCTTTCACCCCAGCCACGACTAAAGTCATGATGGCTGGCTTTGAGTTTGACGATTCATCGCCAGACTCAGTAGACGAAGGTGATGCGGGTGCTGCTCGTATGTCATCGCGTCGTGAAGTTTATGTTCAACTTCGAGACGCAGCTGGAAACGAACGTGGCCTGAATGTCAGCGCAGTGGGCGGGATTGGTGTTACTGGTCCCCTCACGGACACAGAACTACGAGCCTCAGACGTTAAAATCACACTAGACAGCGAAGCAGTAGTACTTGGTGCTGGTTCAGCCGCTATCGGCAAGCTTGCAGCAAATTCAGGCGTAGACATCGGAGACGTTACCCTCACTGCCAACTCAGGTATTGATATCGGTGACGTAGATGTTACCTCGATTGTCCCTGGAACAGGTGCAACCAACCTCGGCAAAGCCGAAGATGGCGGACACACAACAGGCGACGTTGGAGTATTCGTATTAGGGGTCAGAAATGACTCAGTAAATGCTACGCTCGGTGCTGATGCTGATTACATTCAGTTTTCTACCAACAAGATTGGTGCTATTCGAGTTGCCCCTATCGAGGATGACTTTGCAGTCCTCGGCTCCAAACATGTCAAGAAATACTATACCAACGCCGGGGCGGTGACAGACGGAATCGTCTGGAGTCCTGCAGCGAACACACGGTGGTATATCACTTCTATTTTTATCAACGTCTCGGCAGCAGCAACCGTGACCCTCGAAGACGACCTTGCAGGCGGCGACTCGGCTATCTGGAAAGCGGAACTCGCAGCCAACTCAGGATGGTCTAGTTCGTTCCCTGTCCCGTGGTTCAGTGGGGAGGACGCTGCCGACCTGATTATCACAACGAGTGCAGGAAACGTCTACGTCACGGTTGTTGGTTACGAAGTCTAGGAGAATCCATTGAAACTGTTGAAAATCCTTATCCCTGTTCTTTTCGCGACTGCGGTTCTTGGGGCTCAAAAACCTATCAACCCGAATCCTCTACTCACAGGCAGCAAGGAACTCTGTGGTGATAACATTGACAATGATGGCGACGGTCTGATCGACGAGGGCTGCACGAGTAGTGGAGGAGGTGGGGGAACAAACCTTCCGCCTCCAGTGCAGTTGACATGGGGCGGGCATCAGTTGGCGTTCAGAGGCAACGAAGACACGTACCAGATGCCTTGGCCGGATTGGAAGGCGATGGCCGGGAAGACGATCAACGGTCTGAACGTTTTAGTGTATGCGCCCCAGGCGAGCCTTGACCAGATTCCGCGTGCATGGCTCGATGACGAACACACCATCGCCAGTTACGCGACAGACAACAACAACTTCACGCCCCGGCTTGCGGAGCTGCACTACGATGTCGTAGACGCGCAAACAGTTCGCGGCCATCTGTTCGATTCTCGCTGGAATATGGACGAGGAGTTGACGTATCGAGTAGAACTGCCGCAACCAGGGACAGCATCAGCCGAACGTGGAACAGTCTACGTAGACCTGATCGCTCGGTTCACACCGCATGACGTTACGCTCTTTAGCGTGGAGCAGTACGCGGTGAAGTTTTTCGCGTCGTATCAACAAACGACGGACGACTCCGGGTTCTGGTTCAAAGGTCGCACTGGGCCGACTGCGACAGAAGATACGTGGATTCATGGCTTTTTCAACTCGGGTGGCATCACGTACTCAGGATCATTTCTGCCGGTCAGTGGTGCCACGTTGGAGACGCACGGACCTGATGGTACCAGTTACCCGTGGCCGGTCGGCTTTCGACAGCAGTTGTACACGATCGCATGGCCCCGCTTTGCAGATGACGCCCCGTATTACTGCGGGAAGCTGACGCGGCACGGGCTGGTGTATCAAGCGATGTTCGACAGTTCGGCGCAGACACGGTTCACGATCTTCAAGAACAAATTTTTAGCTGGTGAACCAGCGTGGGACTGGCAATGGGTGCTCTGGCATCCGGTGCAGGACCAGACGATTGAACGTCGCATGCGGATCGCCGTGTATCCATTGAACGAGGCCACCTTTTTCGGCGATTGTTCCGCCGAGGATGCCGCGTGGCGGGCGACGTTCCCACTTCAGTAAAGGTAACTACATGAAACGTTCTATCTTCGCGTGCCTGTTTGTACTCGCGTGTGCTATCGTGTCGCGTGCGGCAGTCCTTGGGATTGAGGATGCGCGCGTCATCGTGCCACATTGGACCTATGGCTCTAACGTGGCTCCTATGACAGAAGCAACGGCCGCACAGCAATGGGAGTTTGTCCACGAGCTGTTCTACCGCACATCGTATCACCAGTTCGATCATTCGACCACGGTCTACCCAGCCTTTGCCGTCGATCCGCCGCTCAAGACCGACAAATTCGGTGTCACAAGTCCAACCTGTATCGGCTATGACCAGAAGGCCATCGCGACAGCGGTCTCTCTCGGGTTTGATATTCCGCCTGGAGCGAAGATCATCATCGTACAGAATGAGTGTGGACACCAGGGCAATACTGGTGTATACCGGCGTCCGGATGGTGGGACGAATTACTTTGTTTATGGACAGAAGGGCAACGAGATCGCGTTCTACTATCAGGCGCAGCATGGGATTACGGGCGGGTTCGCGTGGGTCTGCTCAGAGTCGGGCTGTGTCTCGACGTGGCGTCGTGACCCGTACGACAACGCTGCCAACGGGGATCATCATAGTTACAACGCCGCACACAGGCTGCAAATGGGCTGGATCAGTGCTGCTGCTGGTGACATGCAATCGGTCCAGGCTGTTATCTCGCAATACACCATCCGCAGCCTTGACGCAGACCGCGACGGACAACTGAAGTATCTGCGAATTGTTAGTCCAGCAGGCACTTTTACGGTAGAAGTTCGCACTGATCCTGTCGTGACGAGCGTGCCGAGGGTGGTGATTTCCAGGCTCGGTCAGCCTATTGACACATCGTCGGCGAGTACTTGCATGCAATTTTATCTGCCGCTTGGCGCTACGTGGAAACCGCTCAATGCGACATTTGGTATCAGACTCGATGCACTCGTGAACGGAACTGCAACTGTAAGTGTCGTCGAGAACGCAACAAATAATGTTCCTTCTCAGTGTTCAACAGGATCTAAATAATGGCCCTTCAGCGTGTTCCAAACATGTTGGTTTCAACCCCTCAGCTTCTCAATCAGATGAGTGGTATCGGAACCCAGACGGTCGATGCTGCTGGTGAAAGCTGCGCGATTGTTGGTTATGTAGCGTTAGAAAATGGGTCAGACTCCACGAAGACCATCTCGTCAAGTGGTGGGAAAATCTACTACAGAACGGCAGGTGCGGTCACGTTTGCTAACGCTAGTACTAATCTCCGTGTAGGTATTCAAGACGTAAGCGCGTCAACTGGTCTCGAAGACAATACCTTCGATGTAAGGGCTGATCTAGTTGGTGGCACAGATACCATCACCACCAACGCCTATATGTCTGCCGCGATGGAGACTGGTTCAAAAACCATTACCCATGGTGACCTTATCGCAATCGTGATCGAAATGACGGCAAGGGGTGGTGCAGACTCTATTATTCTTGGGAAAAGCCAACACACCAGCAGTAACCACGCGAACATCCCATATGGGACTAGTGACTCAGGAACACTAGCCAAATCGGATACGATGTTAGCGTCATGGATACAATTTGATGACGGCACAATGGGTTGGATTATGGGCGGCCCAGATCCTGGTCTCGGTCGTACGAGCGTGAACTTCAACTCAACCTCGACCCCGGATGAGTATGCCGTTTGCTTCACGCCTAACTTTACCTGTGAAATTGACGCGGTTGGCGTAGATCTTTCAGATATCGATAACGCAGACGCCTATGATGTGAGGCTCTACTCAGACCCACTTGGCACACCCTCATTGGTCCTCACGATCAATCCTGACACAGACATCAACAACCAAGTGGCCTCAAATCAAGGGGCAGCTTTTTGGGCTATTACACCCACAACGCTCACTACAGGTACGACATACGCTATCGCTATTCGGCCCACAACGGCCAATAACTTTACTATAGGTTATATCGACCTTTTAACAGGAAACGATAAACTCAAAACCTGCACACTTTTTGGATCGACTCTCAAGCTGGCTACACGAACGGATACAACTGGAGCCTTCAGCGTGCTTCAGACTTACTATCAACCATATCTGTTCTTGCGGATTTCCAAACTCGATGATGGAGTTCAAACAGGTGGTGGTGGGTTTGCCGGGATTATCGGCGGGGTCTAAACATGAGCCTTCTTCTTCTATTTCCTCCTGGCATATTTGTTCCTCCCCCACCAGAACCAGGGCCACCAACGTATTTAGAGACTCTTTTGGCCCTAAAGACAACTGAAGAAGATATATTTGAAGTAAATACTGCTGAGAACGTAGACTTACAACTACTCACCACCATGTCTGGCATTCTAAAGAGATAATATGACAATTGTTGACACCATCCATGTGGGAGACATTGGGACTACCTTCAAGGCCGAACTCAAAGATGCTGGCGTAGCATTTGATCCAACAGACGCCACAACTACGCAATTTCATTTCAAGTCCCCATCAGGCGTTATAATTGAGCGGGATGCTGAAATCACAACGTCTGGCACTGGAAGCAGAACCAGATGGTATTTGATTTATACCACCGAGGCTGCGGACATTACCGACGGGCTAAATTCAGAAGAGGGGGAATACTCTTGGCAAGCCCTCATAGAATTTACAGATGGCTCACATTTCCACACAACCATCGCGACGTACGATGTTGAACCTAACCTGGAGGACTAATGGAAACAGGTTTACAGGCAGGATTTGGGGACGCTTTAGCTAATCTACGAGTTCTAGAAACTCTAGGTATCCAGTGGGCTAGAGTGGACATCACAGAAGCTGTTAATTATCCGGCAGTAGTTGGAGCATTTCAAACCTCAACTGTTAAGCCCCTTTTCCTAATTCGAGATGTGTCCAAGGCTGCTCAGCTTATAGACTCAATCTTTAACTTTCTAGACTCTTCGAAGACGGCTATTGAAATCTTCAACGAGCCAAACTACAACGGGATTAGTCCAAAAGTTTGGTTTGACGGCATCATGGCGGTCTATAAGGACGCTAGACTTAGAAACTACAAAGGCGATATCATCGCAGGCGCGATTGGGAACCTAAACAAGTCTGGATTGGACTTCTGGGAAGCCGTAAAGGTCAACAAACTCCCTCTAGACGTGGTTCTGGGATTCCACAGATACCAACCAGGAACCCAGATAGGCTGGAACGGACAAACTCGTAGGGAAGTTCCATGGGACGGCTTTAACTCCCGCACTGACGAGCTAAACTACGTCCACAAGGTTGCAGGAATAAGAGACATTGCCCTTACAGAGTTTGGCTACCACACAGCCCCAGAATACATCTGGTGGCATAAGGTCCAAATGTCGAACGAACAGGCTAGAGACTGCCTTGCAGCAGACTTCAGGCTCTTCAATCAAAATAACGTCAAAATCGCAGTCGTCTACCAATGGTCAGACGGACTAACAGAAGACTACATGAGTCACTTTGGAATTACCGACACGAACGCGAACCTTAAACCCCAGTCAGAGGCATTCAAACTATGGCAAAGCTAGTAGCAGTCGGCAGAGAAACAATAGATTCACGAGATATCATGACGGCGAACCCCCTCCCGAACGGGAAGTTTACTCTTTCCAAGGAAGATGGGGAAGTCCTCTCAGTTCAGCCTGATGGCCGTAGAGAGTTTCGCCCTGCAGGGACAGTAGGCCCTTACGAACAGTGTTCCCTCTCTGGTGACAGAGCAAAGTATTACTATAGGGACGCTCAGGGAATCTTACGTTATCACCTCATCCTAGTAGACCAAGATCTTCCGGAGAATTCATAGTGAATAGAAAGCTACTTCTTTTAGGTTCGCAGAGCTCCCACAGGCGACCCCTAGTCGGGCCTCTTAGAGTAGTTCATCATGCTCTCGCGAAGACTCACAGCTACGCAGACAACACAGGCCCTCGTAGGGTCCTGTTCTGCTCTAACTTCTGTGCCCTAAGGGATTGCTATGACAATAACCCAGTTTGGCTTACAGACCTGGACACGATTGTTAAAGCAGGTTATCAAGGCGTTCGAATCTTCAGAATTCTGGGAGAGTCAGATACTTCTGGCTATTTTGCTGGACGCACAGTTCAGCCCTCATGGGGACCAAGTGTTCTGGTTAAGTATGCCAAAGCCTGTAAAGAGCGAGGACTAAGACTTCAGCTTAGCTCAGGACATCAGTGGGAACATCAAGAGTTCGAGCGCATCCCGTGGGAGCGTTCTTGGGCTGAGATGATTCAGGCAGAGGCCCTAACAGAAGTTATCTCTCTAATCGAGGGGGACAACGAGTACTGGCAGAACGCAACTTGGCGGGATTCTGACGAGCAAATTGCCCTTTATGGCCAACTTGCTGCCATGTTTAAGCAAGTTCTTCATCCAACACCGTTCTTCGCGTGCGGTGCTCCACAAGACGAAGCACCGGAACGTATTTATCGAGCCTCAACCCATTCAGACGTTTGTGAGATTCACACCTCGCGGGACATAGATAAAATCGTCCGAAGGCCTTTTGGTATCTGGTATTGGGAAGGGAACCCAGGAATCTTTCCGAAACCATATTGGCACGGTGAGCCAACCCCATTCTCTGGCGGACCTGATGATTTCATGCCTACCCCAAGTGCCGGACGACAAATTGCCCAATTCGCTATTTCTCAACTCACAGGCGGGGCAGTCAGTTATTTCGATGGTTGGGATGTTCGTAGCGTAGAATCAATTGACATTGATGCGCTGACCTTCTGGACAGCCCCTAGATTCCTAGAAGCTCTCCCAGAAGATGTTGCTACATGGGGTCACGTTCCAGGTGGCGAAGTGTGGTGGTGGCAAGGGCCAGGAAAAAGGTTCGCAGTAGTTTTTGATGAACAGTGGGGAGAAGGCGCTATGGGAGCTCCGAAACCCGTTGGAGATTGGAAAGCATTCGGGCCAGACAATAAGGTCATCGACGGGAGCGGCCCAGTTACATTCGCTAAGCTCGGTTCAAATTTTGGTGGAGCGTTAATCGTAGGAGATTTTCAATGACGTTAGAACAACTTTATACCCAACGTGCGGCGGCGTCTGGGAAAGGATCTATGGGCAGCATAGCCTCAAAAGCTTCAGGTCCATACCCAAATGACACAGTTAAGCCAGGTGTTCCTCCCGTTGGGCCTAAACCAGAATTTGGTGCTAACCCATTCGGAGCTACTGCTAAGAGCTCGTTCTCCGGCCCATTCGATACGAAGACCCCCTTCGGTAATGGAGCTATTGGAGAAAATCCACTAATCAAGCTTCTGTTACAGAGATATCTGGGCTTAGGTGGGGACACTGGTAAGGAAGTGAGCTACTAATGCCTCTTCTAAAAGGTGATTCCAAGAACGTCATCTCGTCAAACATTAGGACGCTAATGAACGAGGGGCGGGAACAAAAACAAGCCATTGCTATTGCCTATTCTACAGCAGGAAAAGCAAAGTCTAAAAAGGGAAAGAAATGAATTTCAACGAACTAGTCCAAGATGTCATGTCTAGACTGAACTTATCCAGTGATGAGGCGCGGACTAGGGTTGGGGAAAAAATTAACGACCGATACCGAAGGATTACTTCTTCAATAGGTCTAGTCACCTCAAGACGACAAGTTGAGACCCTTACACTAGACCCAGTTACGGACACAGACCTCCCAAATGTTATCATTACTGGGATGGAAAAGGTTCTCCGTGTGGTCCAGCCCATCGGGACAAACCTTCGCAGACTCGGCATCATGTCGTTTGACGACATTTCAAACATGCCAACGCTTCGGCAGAATCCTCATGCGTTCGCAATCAAAACCATGGGTCCTGGGGAAGTTACTATTACCCTAGATGCCTATCCAGAAGAAGAATTTGACCTCACGGTCGAAGGATATGACGTTGCAGATGTTCTAAGCGGAAGCCTAGAACCATTCCTTCCGACAGACTTCCACTACATTCTCGTCCAGGGCGCTATGTCTGACGAGCTAATGAAAATGGAAAAACCACAACTTGCATCTTTGGCAGAAGCCAAATATGAAGGTGGAATGTCTGACCTAAGAATGTTTATTGCTCGAAACGCATACCAAGACATCGTTCAGGGAATCAATAAACCAAGCGTGCTGTGGTATAGACCTTGGTTTAGTCGTCATACCATTAACTAGGTGTTCCTATGCCCTCCAAGAGTTCCACGCAAAACATTATTTTGAACTCCCTTCGTGGGGGAATGAATGATGAAGATCCACCAAACGCTCTTCAGGAAGACGAGACCGTTCTCGCTGAAAATGTGGAGTATGTTTTCTCCACAATCGGTGAACGTAGATCTGGGTGTGAGCTACTAGATATCACTGGCTCAGGGCTAGAACTTGAATCGGTAGTTGTCCACATTGCCCAGTTCTTCCCAGATAATGACATTACTAACCCAGAAGTGTTTGCAATCGCGGCAACACCAGATATTTCAGTTACTGTGGCCCGTCGGTCAAATGGCGTATGGTCTCAAATTACTCCTGTTGATCCCATTGACCCCTCTGCTCCAGATATTTACAACATTCGTTCCCAAATGCTCCATGGGAAATTGTTCTTTGCGTACAAAAGCGATGAAGATCGCCTGCACGTATGGGATGGGTCATCACTACGGCGTACGGGCCTAGCTGAACCCCCAGCAGCACCAACTGGAGCAAATGAGGGCGTAGGAACATTCACTGGAACGCGCTACTATAGAGTTCGATATGTCGTAAAGGACGGGGACGACGTTCTACTAAGAAGTGAGCCGTCAGAAGTTCTAACCTTCGCTCCAAGCGGTACAGGTGCTGGAGTTACAGTTACTCGTCCTGCCCTAATAAATGAAGGCGAAACCCACTGGGAACTAGAAGCTAGTGATGATGGTGCAGAGGCTGATTTTTACCGTATCGCAACTACCGTAGTAGGCACAACGACTTTCAACGACGAGACAGTCCTAGACGGCTATCCAGATGTTGGACCCCTATCCGAAGATATTGGCGATTATCTCCTAATCCCTTCGGCCAAGTTTCTAGCGGCGGACGAAGATAGACTTCTTTTTGGTAGTCACTGGACAGATGAAACCCTAAACTCTCAAGTTGGTTGGAGCCCCGTAGCCAATGATACAGGCTCAGGTAATGATGAACGTCTACCCCTCTCGGTAGACAACACTTTGGTCCTCAATAGCTATGAAGGCGGAGGACTTACTGGAATCAGCCAGCTAGCAAACGGCTCATGGTATGCTTTCAAGTGGGGCCATATTTACCAGTTAGTCAGAACTGGAGACGCTATTGACCCATACGAAGCAGTTACTATTAGCAAGGCACGAGGTAGTTTACCTGGGTCTATTGTTAGCGGCACAGACGAAGGTGGTCAGGGATGTATTTACTTCATCGACCCCATTGTAGGACCTTCTAGACTAAGCCGGTCAGGACTTCAACGTATCGCCGGAATTCTTGGAACCTTTTCACGGATTAACCTAACAGCCACAGATGTTATCTCGCACGGTGTTTTCTATCCAAATAAAACGCAGGTTCACTGGTGGATTTCCACTGAAGGGGCCAACCGACCCAATAAGAAGATGGTTCTTCATACAGACTTGCTTCGTGAAATGAACGGAGAAGCTAGTGGTGGTTGGGTTATTGCTACTGGACGTATTGGTAGTGCCGTTTGTTCTGCCATTGTGAATGAACTATTGGCCGATGGTGATCTTATTACCCTAGTTGAGCGTCCAGTCATTGGAGTAGATTCTATTGACTGTATTTTGCGATGTGATGCTGGGGAAGATGATGCTGGCGTAGGATATAGAGCCATCATTAGAAGTAGACCATATTTTGTTGCCGGGCTGTTAAATAAATGGGGCGGTATGAATGCTGCTCTCTTTGCAACATCGCATAACACAGCCTTCGTTCAAGTCAAGTTCATTAAGGACTTTGGAAGGGAAGAGAAAGCAGTTGAGACTGACCTTCTTCCAAAGAACGACGAAGAATTCGTTGTTAAGTTCTTTGATAATCTTGAAATGTCAGAAGCCATCTCAATCCAGTTCGAATTTTCAGACCCAGAGGAATAAAATGCTTGAATACGCTTATCACGCATCGCTACTAGATGCAACAACAATTACCACTGCTGTCTCAGCTACAGCTACAACGCCAGTTAAACTTGCAGGTTTTGCAAAATACGCTGTAGTCGAGGCTGTATTTACCTACGGCTCTGGCGGGACCACAACCAAATGTTGGTTGCAGACCACAGTCGACGGCACAACCTGGATAGATATTGCCTCGTTGGCCTTCACAACATCAACAGCTTCTAAGGTTTCGGCTCTTTCAGCGACTGTTGCATTAGCTGCTGGAGTAACACCCACAGACGGGACTTTAGCAGACAACACTATCGTAAACGGCCTTCTTGGAAGTCAGTTCAGACTAAAGTATGTGACTACCGGCACCTATGCTGGTGGAACAACCCTCAAGGTAGACGCCGTATTCAAAGGTTAACCCGTGAGTCTTCTTACAAACTGTGCTCTCTTAGGCATTCCTAATAATGGGACCACAATCGCAAGCTGGACGATTGATGGTACTGTTCTTGGTTCTATTACTATGCCGACAAACGTACCTGGAATTAAGGGAGCCCTTGCAGCTAATATCACTGATGACCGTATCTATGTGTCGGCAGTTACATCTACTCTTTCAGATAACCATATAGTCTATGTCTATGACGGAGATGGAGTACTAGTAAATACAATAACGCCCGGAAGACCTATTCGATGTCTTCATGTTCCAGAAGCTGGTAAGGTATGGGTTGCAATAGAAGAAACAACAAACGGAATTGTCAATGAATATGATGAGGATGGTGCGTTTCTTGGAACAGTTGCCACTCTCTCATATGTAGGCGATGGCTATATTGAGGTAGGATATGGAATGCACCGTGTTGGGGATTTTCTATACTACCTATCACTACGTGGAGCAGGATTTGAAGCAAACTCAGGCGTCTTCAAACACGACTTTGCTAATGGAAACGATCCTTCAATTCTAGTTTATTCACGAATACCAGATCGAGAAGGTTCCCAAGTTCGTCGTTTTGCCCAGTGTCCGAACGGCGACATCTACATCCATGTATTCGAGGATGATCTAAGTGCAGGTTCCTACGTTATTAACGATGTAAGGCAGATATCTAGCGCAGGAATAATGATCGGGGAGACACATTTTCCCGGTGCTTTAGGCGGGCTAGCCGTTGACCAAGATGGAGCAGCTTTATGGGTAGGAGATATTGTTAATGATCTTATCTACCGACGAAATTTAACTCCTACTGTAGCTGGAACGTATACATCGTTCACAGCAATGGTCGATGGAGTAAGTTGTTCATCAGTTCTTACAACTCCATTTGGCCAAACACCGGCAGAGGACGAGGAACTTACCACATCTTGCCCACTAGTAAGTGCTGGAGTTCTTGGAATACCTTTTACGAGCCAGATTAATACAGTTGGGGGTAATCCACCTTATACGTATGTGGTTACGGGTGGAGCACTTCCGCCAGGTTTAACGCTTGATCCTATCACGGGAGTTATCAGTGGTGTCCCAACAGTTTTGGGAGAGTTTGACTTTACTATTTCAGTTACAGATACGGCTTAGAATATGCCTGATACAGAACTTATTGACATCACACAAGATCTCGCACCAGCTTTGACGGATATCGGATATTCCGTCAAAGACCCAACCGGCACGCCGCTAAATCGAGCAGTGCTGTGGGGGTCAGTTGTTGCATTAGCCGGATATCCAGTACAGGGTCGGCTCACAACAGAAAGCGGAGTTCCTGTCAGCCCGTCCGACCGCACGGCACAGGGGACGATTTACTTCACTCCGTATAATGGTAATGTCGTCTCCCTATTTACGTCGAGTGGATGGAAGGCATATGCGTTTACGGAGAAATCTCTCGCGCTGACGGTAACGAGCGGGAAGAACTACGACGTGTTCCTCTACGACAATACCGGAACACTTACTCTAGAACTGTCGGCTGCATGGACGACGGATACAGCGAGAGCTGATGCACTTACCACACAAGATGGTGTGACGGTCAAGTCGGGTGCGACTAACAAGCGTTGGCTTGGGACCATCCGTGCGAGCGGCAGTAACACGACGGAAGACAGCTTGGCGAAGCGCTTCGTGTGGAGCGCCTACAACCAGGTTGCGCGGACGATGCAGGCAGCGACTGAGGCTACAAACAGTTGGTCCTATACCACGGCCACATGGCGACAGGCCAACGCAAATGCCGCGAATCAGCTTGCCTACGTGGCTGGCGGGACGCACTACGCGGAAGCGGCTGTAATGGGCTCCTCAAGCAACGGTAGCAACACAAGCCGAGTGGTTAGTGTTGGAGTTGACAGCACGTCCACTCCGACTACTGTGATGCCGTTTGCTGGTGGTGGAGCAGCAACTGCCGTCACAGTCGAACATTCTATCATCTTCAAAGTCAACCTTTCAGCAGGTTATCACTTCCTTGCTTGGCTGGAGTACAGCGAAGCGGTTGGTACGACCACCTGGTATGGAGACGGTGGTGTTGCCTATATCCAAAGCGGCATGGTTGGAATGATCTGGAACTAAATGGCTGACTCTAAGCTCACCGATCTCACCTCGTATTTGGAGTTAATTTATGGCTGTCTATCTTGGTCTTGCGGGCGGCGATAAACTCCTTCTAGTCGACGGGGTATCAGGACTACTTCTCTCTCCTTCAGAGGGAGATGGGGTTGAGCTCTCATGTT
>Ga0184629_10000848_pt1 | contig 13136 bp, 8 predicted proteins | sample PLM4_32_b1_FD_133158 | JGI IMG/M metagenome (GOLD analysis project Ga0184629, IMG submission 133158) | Groundwater sediment microbial communities from an aquifer in East River, Colorado, USA - PLM4_32_b1 | ecosystem: Environmental > Terrestrial > Soil > Riparian zone | place: USA: East River... | reverse complement strand
CGACCTCGCGGCCCACAGGCTGGCCGCGCAGGAGGGTCACGAAGGTGACGGTGTCGGCAGCCGCGATGCTGGCGGTGCCGAGGGTGAGGGTCATCGCGAGGGCGTGGACGGCGCGCATCGGCAGCCTCCGGAAGCTCATCTCGCCCACTATACGTGGTTGAGAGGGGATCTGCGAATGCGTATCCTTGTCGACGTGTTCGCCCGCCGGCTCCAGTTCGCCCTGAGGCGGTACAAGCTGCGTCCCCTTCGCCCCGGGTGTCCGGACCGGCGAGGACGACTCACTCGCGCCCCTCGCGACTCGCCACCCCCGTTCGCGAAAACGTGGCGTCCGAGCCACGGACGGCTCGAACGGGCCTGCGGGCCCGCTCGGAACACTCCTCAATGCCGTCGGCGACGGTCGGTGAAGCATACCCGATGAGATAGGACAGGAATCCGCTCCGCCGATGCTGGCGTGGCCCCCTCAGCGCGCCGAATCCGTTTATTAGAAGTGAAGTAGAGATCGACCGGCGAAAAGGAGGCCATCCATGACCCGAATACGGCCCGTGAGACCATCTGCTTTCGCGCTCCATCGATCGGCCGTCGCCGCGCTGGTCGCCGTGCTGCCCATACACGGCCTTCTCCTCGCCGGTGTGACGATCACGGACATCAGCCCGGATGTTTCCGAGGTTTACAAGAACTCGGGGTTGAACCCGCCAAGCTGCCCTGAGGGGAATGCTGTCTGTGCCAACGGCTCGGGAGGACGGGTCAACAATCTCGCGAGCGACGTCGGCCCCGGCCAGAACGTCGTCATCTACGCGGCGTCCGAGTGGGGAGGCCTGTTCAAGAGTGCGGATGGAGGCCGCAACTGGGATCATCTGCCCGGGCACGTTCCGGTCGCGACGGAGGATGTCGCGGTCGCGGTCGACCCGAGCGATCCGAGCGTCCGTGTCGTCTATGCGACGTCACGATACGACGGACGGGCCGACCCGAGATCTGGAATCCAGGTGAGCCGCGACGGCGGGGTCACCTGGACCCATCCGGACACCGCGGTGCCAAAACCCGGCGTCAACACCCCGGCCGGATTCAGCTGTTCTCAGGGTGCCGCGATCCGCGAGCCCGCGGCGTTTGGAATAGGCATTCGGCCCGACTCCCCTCAGACTGTCGTCGTCGGAACGAACTGCGGCGTGGCCGTGAGCGCCGACTCCGGAATGACATGGAGCTACAGGGATCCGACGGCCTCGACTCCCGCGCCGTTTGTCTGGGACGTGGTCGTCCAGGCCGGGGGATCCCAGGGCATGGGAATCATCGACATCTGCGGAGACGACGGGCACTGGCGATCTCAGGATGGCGGAACGACCTGGACGGGCGGTGGGATGTGGTGGCTCGCGGGAAGCAAGTGCTCAATCGCAGCTTCTCCGGACGAGCCGGACGTGATGTTCATCACCGGGCTGATAGACGATACCGATCTGAACAACGGGATGTGTGACGACCCGAGAACCGGAGAATTCTGTTGGGTCGTCAACGAGTCTGACGACGGCGGTGCCAGCTGGCACCCGATCGGCGGCGCCGGAAGGCCGCCGGACACCGTGGCCATCAACAAGAACCGGATTCCTCTCGTGGTTACGAACGATCGCTTCGACTCGGCTGGCGTGCGGCATTTCGACCTCTGGTTCGGCGACGAGAACATCTTTCGGGCCGGATGTCAGTCCCCACCCCCCGCCGGCAGATTCATGTCGCAGCGGTGCGAGCCGCCGTCCGCATGGACTGAAGTTCCGCTCAACGTGACTTACCACGGCGACATGGGTGATGTGGTGTTCGACCCGCGTCTATCCGTCGACGCCTGCCCCGTGGCAGTCGCGAGCGACGGCGGGACCTATTACCTCGATCCCGATGACCCGGCCGTCACGGACTGCCAGAGCCCGGAATTCCACCAGCCTGCCCGATCGGTGCACGCGCTGTGGCTCTGGGGGATGGACGGTGCGAACCAGCCTGGCGATGCCGTGGATCTCTACTTCGGCACCCAGGATGTAGGCGCCTGGGCCACCAGACACGCCGAGGCCCAGAATGCAGCCGCGACCTGGCGGGACGACACGAACCTCGTCAACGGTGGCGACGCGATGAGCATGGCCGCGGATGCCCAGCGCATCGTCTACCACCACTTCAGCGGAGGCGGTCTGTTCCTTCAGAACCCCGGCATGACGGGCCCACGTCTCTCCATCGACCTCGACGACCCAGATGGAGACGGCAAGGCCAATGTTCCCGTTGCGTTCCAGTTCGCGCCCGCCGTGGCGCGCTTCGCCGACAAGGAGTACGTGATCCTGTCTCCAGCCGCTGAAGGCGTCTCGATGACCAAGGACATCACGGCTGCGACCGTCCAGTGGACCCGTCTCGGCACGGAGGGTGATGGCTGCGGGATCAGGGCATCGATCTCGCCCGACGGCACGCCGGTCTTCTATCTCCAGAAGCTCGTCCCGGGTGGCGGTGGCTGCCTCGGCAACGGGGGCAATGGTCTTTACAGGTACGAGGGGATCGATTCGACCCACTCATGGCAGCGGGTCGACACGAACCCCGTCATCCGGCCTGACGGCTCGAGCGAGCCGCAGTCAGGAGGAATCGGCATCTTCGGCGTCGATCCGACGAACGCCAACCGGCTCTGCGCCTCGAATCTCCGGTCCGACGCACTCGGCGGCCCCAGGATGGTCTGCAGCCAGGACGGTGGGGCCACCTGGAAGGAGAATCCCGCACTGGACCGCATGATGACCGGCAACGGCTCCTTCAGGTATCGCAACGATAGCGGTCCGACGGGGTTCAGTGGCTTCGGCGGATATACGCAGCCAAGCCTTGTCGCTTTCGATCCCGATGACCCCAGCATTCTGGTGGCCGCAGGACTCGACTCCGGGGTCTTTATCAGCAGCAACGGGGGCCGGGACTGGGGCCTGCTGACCGATCCCCTGGATCCGGGCACCTCGCAGGTTCCTCACATCCCCCGTCCGTGGCACGCGCACTTCCAGCACAACTCAGCCGGCAACGTCGAAATCTACCTCGGCACGCAGGGCCGGGGTGTCTGGAGGATCGACATCGCCGGTACTGACCTGTCAGTGTCGAAAGGCGGCTCGCCCGACCCGGTCGTCACCGGCTCCGACCTCACCTACACGATCCAGGTGGACAACAACGGTCCCAGCTCGAGCGGTTCCCTCACGCTGACCGACACGTTGCCGTCAGAACTGGCCTTCCAATCGCTCTCCGCGCCTTCAGGCTGGTCCTGCGTGACTCCATCCACTCCGACGGGTGGCAGCGTGACCTGCACGCGCCAGGAGGCGCCCGCCGGCTCGGCGTACCCATTCACGATCGTCTCGAAGGTCGATTGCTCGGTAGCGGATGGGACCGTGCTCTCGAACCAGGCCACGATCGCCACTCCGCTCCCCGATCCCGCTCCGGACAACAACAGCGCGCTTGCGACGACCGCGGCCTCGAACCCGGCTCCCGTCATCATCTGTCCCGGCGACATCGAGGTGGAGTGTACCGGCAACTGCGGCATCCAGGCGGACGATCCCCAGCTCGTTCCGTTTTTCGCCGGAGCCTCCGCGAGCGACAACTGCCCGGGTGTGCTCATCAGCAACGACGCACCGGCCTTCCTGCCCCTGGGTGCCACGATCGTGACCTTCACGGCGATCGACAGCGGCGGGGCCTCCGCGAGCTGCACGGCGACCGTGAACGTCGTGGACACCACACCGCCGCAGATCACCGTCGACCTTGACCGGGACGTCCTCTGGCCGCCGAACCACAAGCTCGTTGACATCGGAGCCTCGGTCCGGGTGACCGACGTCTGTGATCCCCATCCGACCTTCGTGCTGAGCTCGATCGTCAGCAGCGAGCCGGACAACGGCCTCGCGGACGGAGACACTCCCGACGACATCCAGGGCGAGGAGCCCGGCACGCCCGACACGGCCTTCCGGCTGCGATCGGAGCGGTCGGCGCTCGGCGGCGGCCGCGTGTACACCATTGTCTACACCGCGTCGGACAAGTCCGGCAACGCGACCCGGGCGACGGCCACGGTGAGCGTGCCGCACGATCAGTCGGGAAAGGCCGGATCCGGAGCCGGGTTCAATTCGCTCGGAACGGACTTCCTGTCCAGGGCGAAGACGTTCGACCTCGTCGTCGTTTCCACTCCCTTCCTCGACACGAGGCGGATCGACCCCGCTTCCGCGCAGGTGGGCAGGACCGCGGGTGTGATCGACGCGCTGCGGAGCCGGCTGGCCGACGTGAGCGGGGACGGTGTGGCCGACCTGATCGTCACCTACTCCGTGGCGGACGCGCGCCGCGTGCAGGCGGTCTCCGGGGACGGAAACCCGCTGGCGTTCCGCTACGGCATCCAGGGCGGGAGCTATTTCCTGGTCGGAGACATCTTCCGACTCGGCAGGCCTCTCCAGACGAAACCGTGATGCGCGCAGCCGGCAGGAATCGTGCACCGCCCTGCCCGTCGTGGTTGACCGAGCAGACGTTATCGGGCGCATGATCGTCTGGGAACCAGCTTGAACCGCCTTCCATAGAGGGGGATGTCAAGAGACACTTCTCCCGAGGCCGGCACGGCTTGGCGTCCGGCGTCGATCCTACGCGTCACCGGGTACGACCGGATGCAGAACATAATGAGGCTCAGGCGGGGTTGATTTCGACGAGGCCGTCGGGGAACGACCCGAGGCGTCAGGACGGAAGCCGGCGGGCGAGCAGGAAGTTCCGGACAGCGTCGCTCTCGGTCAGGCCGATGGCCCGGTCGAATGCCAGGCGGACGAGCTGCTCGTAGAAGGCGACGATCGCATGCCAGTCGGTCTGACCGCTCTGCGCCCGATCGCAGTGGACGGACTGGATGGCCGCCTCGAGCTGGAATCGGCCAATCCGGCTCGCCCCCGCCGCGGCCCGCAGCTCGGCTTCCGCCTCTCGGATGGCAGCCCGCGACGTGGTACGTCTTCCACGCCGCCACGTAAGGCGAGTCCGCGGCGTGATTCCTCTCCTCCACGTGGGCGGCGGTCTCGTAGACCAGCATCATGTACTTCATCGGCGACCTCCCTCTCAGCCCTGCAGCACCTTGAACGCGTGGTTCCAGTCGCCGCGCAGGAACCCCGGAAGGCACCAGAGGATGCAGAGCGGCTCCAGCGCCCGCGCCGCCTCGATGCCGCCGCAGTCGTACGGCTCCCACCCGAAGTCCCGGATGATCCCGGCTACAACCCGGCGTGCCCCCTCGTCGTTCCCGCAGTAGAACATGGTCGGCAGGCCGCCCGGAAACTTCGGGTGGACGAAGTGCATGTTGCCGACCGAGTTGAACGCCTTCACCACGCGCGCCTCCGGCGCGAGCCGCTGCACCCGCTCACCCAGCGAGTCGTTCCCCCCGGTCGTGTACCCCAGCACGCCGTTCACCGGTGGCTCGTCGGCGAGCGGGTTGGTGGCGTCGATCACGACCTTGCCGCGCAGGTTGTCCGGCCCTGCGAGCCCGATCGCGTCCTCGGCGGCCCGACCGAGCGTCGCGAGTACGACCAGCTCGCCCCAGCCGGCCGCATCCGCGAACGACCCCGCCGAGGCGCGCGGGGTCTCGCGCACCCATTCCCGCACGTCGTCCTTGTCGGGACGAGGCGTGCCGAGCCGCACCTCGTCGCCCCTCCCCGCAAACCCGCGGCCGAGCGACCGCCCCACCTCTCCCGAACCCAGCACTCCGATTCTCATGGCGTTCCCTCCCGTGTTGCTGGAATACGCTAGCGCACTCCGGTCTCCACGCGCGACGCCGCGAGCAGCCCCTCGAGCATGTCGGCGAGCCGCGCCGCGCACGAGCCCTGCGTCCGGCGTAGGCGGACGGTCATCTTGACAGCGCTCCGAAACAGGGAGCACAATTCGGACATCGAGTCCACCCTGTGACGGAGCTTGGGCAGTCCGTCTTCCACCATGGGTGGATGAAGTTCTTGCTCGACGTTCGATCGAGCCCGGTTCCCCCGGGTCGCGTCGCCCACCGGGCGACACGGTGGGCAACCGCCCGACGCAGCGGGAGGGGGCCTCGATGAAGACTGCCGGCTTCGCCACCGTACTCCCGGGATGGCAACTGGGAGATCTACCTCAGTCGGCTCGACGCTTCCGGGATCGGACTCACCGAGACGAGGCTGACGAGCAACGCCGGGATCTCGAGCGACGCGGAGGTCGTCTGGAGCGGGACCGGATACCGGATCGCCTGGTGGGACGATCGGGATGCAGACCACGAGATCTATTTCACGGGAGTCGGCTGCACCTGCGCGGGCCTCGATAGCGACATGGACGGCTATCCGACTTCGTGCGACTGCGACGACACCAGCGCCAGCACCCACCCCGGGGCGATCGAGGTCAACGACGGGGAGGACAACCAATGCGGGGGCGAGCCGGGGGACGGCTTGGTGGACGAGCTCACGGGGGCGGGGGGCTTTACCGATCCCGCCAACCCGAACAACTTCTGCTGGCCCGCCCAGTCCGGGGCGACGGTGTACGAGGTGGTGCGATCCAACGAGGCGAGCTTCCCCGTGGGCTGCGTCGTCGTCCACACCTCCGCCACCTGCTGGTCGGATCTGGGCGTGCCCCCGGGGGGCGTCGGCTACTACTACCTGGTCCGGCCGCTGTCCCCGAGCGCCGGTAGCTGGGGAGCCGATTCGTCGGGGAACGAGCGGATCGGGGTCTGCGGTCTGTGATCCATCGCGGAGGGGGTTACGGGGGCGCGGCGCTCGTCTTGACCCTCCCTTCGCCTCCGACGGTCTCGAAGTCGAAGCGGACGTCGTAGAACACGGGCACCAGGTCGTACTCAACCACCTCGCGGTAGGCCGGCTGGCCGTTCCCGTCGAGGTCCTTGCCCGCGACCTGCTCGATCCGCCCGGGAGTGAAGCGCCAGTGGCGCAGCGCGCGCAGCACCGCGTCGCGGAACTCGCCAGCGAAGGGGCCCGAAGACGAAGCTTCCCGAGGACTATCGCGGACGTCTGCGATTCGCCCATCGGTGCCGATCAGGATGCGAACCACGACGTGCGCCGGGCCGGCCTTCGCGTCGAGGGCGGTCTGCGGGTACCGCGGCAACGGGAACTCGGCCATGGGAATGGGCGCGACGAACTCCGTTTGGTCGGCGAGCTGGAGTTCGGCAGAGGTCGGATCCAGGAGGAAACGGTACGCCACCTGCCCGCGGCCTGGCTCCACCGCCGGTGCAGGCACGGCGGTCGGTGGCGGGCGGCGAGCGCACCCGGCGAGCAACACGAGGATGGCGATCTGACGAGCCTTCACGGTGGTGACGCCCCCTTGCACCTCTCGACCATTCTACGCTGGGTCGCGTCGCTCCTCCTTGCCGGCGCCCCGATCGCCATCTGGGGCGCCACCGTGACGGTCCTGGATCCCGAGGGCCGGCTGCTGGCCGACGCCTTGGTGACGTGTCTCGGTCCCGAGGAAGGTAGCGTCCTGACGGACGCCGAGGGCGCGGCTACGGTTCCCGACCTGTGCTCTGCGGTGTCGTGTTGGCAAGGGGGATACCTCCCCGGCAGGGCGACGGTGGCACACGGCGCCGCGACCTGCCACCTCATCGCGGGGCGGCGCGTAACCGTCGCGCTGGAGCTGCCGGGGTGCGCTGGCACGTTCCAGGCGGGGCTGGTGCCGGTCGACGTCGCAGCAGGCGGCAACGTCCAATCCTCCAGAATGGAGCCGGAACCCGATTCCGGGGGCTGCGCGGTGGGTCTCGGACCCGTGGCCACCGGCACCTACGTTGTCTGGGTGGGAGGAGGGCAAGCGTGGACTTGCCGGGCCACGATCGTGCTCTCTCTCCAGGACGCTGACGAAGTGGTCCGCGCCACCTGGCGCTCCCCGCTCCAGCTTCCCGGAACCGTGCTCGACTCGGCGGGCCGGCCCGCCGCGGACATTCCCGTGTGGGTGCGCGAGCCCGTCGGCGACGTTCCTCGAGAGCCGGGACAGTGGCGGTGCGGGTCGAGCGATCAGTTGGCCGACATCTTCACGCAGGACGACGGGTCCTTCCAGGTGCTCGTGGACCCCGGCCGCAGGATCGTGATCGAGGCCGGAAGCTCCTGGGATCCCGACGGCTTCGCCTCTCTCGAGGTCGGCCCACTCCCGGTCGACCCGGTCGTCCTGCGGCTGCGCCCCTGAGGCCCTCTCCCGGCTCCAGCTGCCGTGGGTCGAACCCCGTCCTTATCGCCTGATCCGCTTCGCCAGTGACTTGAGAAGATCGAGCCCCTCCAGCTTCGCGTAGCTTCCCGGCACTTCGATCTCGTGGAGCTTCTGGCCTTTCTCCGGGATGATCGTCGCTGTCATCTTGCGGCGCTTCGGGGGCGAGGAAACGTGGCCGTCCACACAGGCAATCACCTTTCCGCGCACGTTCGTGACAACGGTCATTCTCATGACACTCCTCCGCCCTGAAGATTGTGGCGAACGGCCGAGGTCGGGTGGATGTTTGTGATCCTCACCCGATAGGAGACCTGGTTGATGCCCTGCACCTCGATACCTTGATCGGACGCGATCGCGGTCCCCAGAGCGCCCGGGCTCGCGAAGGGCGCGGTGTGGGCGTGCGCGATCTGCACGCCCTGGTTCGCGAATCCGCTCCACGAGTAGCCCCAGGTGACCGACGCACCCGGAGCCAACGTTACGGCCGAGCCTACATTCTTCCACGCCATGGTTCCCTCCTGCCGGGTTGAAGCACAGTTGCCGTGCCAAAGTGGTTTCGCGCGGCCAGAGCGTGACGCCATTTTACTCGGGAGGATCGGCGGCTTCAAGCTGGCTCCCAGACGAGTATTCGCCCGACGGGAGCTGGAGCCGCGACGCTGCGGGGAACGAGCTCGTCTACGGTGGGGCGGGCGTGGCCTGCCCCGCGATCAGCCAGCACCTCGCGGCCGGGGCTTGCCCTCAGTCTAGCTCCGGCCGATCCGGTAGCGCGGCACTCGCACCTGGCGCGTCGCCGACGTGTCGTTCCCAGCGGCGTCGGTGGCCGTGTAGGTCACCGTGTAGAGGCGACCGTCGCCATCCTCCCGCCGCTCGGCGCGCAGCTGAAACTGCGTGTCAGCCGTGCCCGGTGCGACCCCCTGGATGTCGTCCACGGTGGCCCCGTCCCCCTCGCCGTCGTCCGGCTCGTTGCTCGAGACCGACGTGAGGACGAGGCTCGGCGTGCCGCAGAGGTCCGCCACCGCGAGCGACGCCGTGACGTCGACCATGCGGTGGTTGGGCGGCCAGAGCAGGTCGGGCGAGAGGCCGACCAGGAGCTCGGGCGGCGTCGTGTCCCGTACGGTCACGAGGAGCGAATCGACCGCGGTCTGGCCGAGGGTATCGGTGACGCGCAGCGTGATCGCGTGCGCGCCGAGGGGGAGGGTCACCGGGAGGATCTCCCCGGCCCCGAGCAGGGTCTCGGTCGGCTGGCCCATATCCTCGAACCACTCGAAGAGCACGATGCCGTCGTTCGTGCCGGGCGTCGAGCCGGGGTCGAAGGAGTCCGAGCCGTCCAGCACGACCGTGGTGCCCGCAGGCGAGGTGCACTCGACCAGCGCCGTCGATTCGGCGACGGCGATGGGGGAGCGGCACCCGGCGCCGTTGATCGCGAGGTCGAGCTCCCCGGCCTTGGTGAAGCTCACGCAGTCGCGCGCCGTCGTCCCCGGCGCCGTCACGCACACGCGGTCCGGCCCGTCGGGCAGGCCCGCGAGGTCGATCGCGGCGGGGAGCTGACCAGCGCTGAAAGGCGTCGAGCTCACGAACTCCTCCTGCGCTGCGACCAGAACGGTCACCCCGCGCTCCTCGTCGACGGGAAGCGCCGTGAACTCGCCCGTGCAGAGGTTTTCCTCGTCACAGGTGCCGCCGCCGAAATCGAAGAGGCAGACCATCTCGCTGACGTCAGCCGCGTCGAAGCGCGCCCTCACCCAAGCCAGTGAGGTGGCGCTTCCCTGACCCGGCTTGCGGATCCGGATCGTGTTCGTACCTCCCGGGATCCACGTTGCCTCGAGCAGGCCGGCGTCCGCGAACGTGAAGGTCTGAACCCCGGGCCCGCAGGTGCAGCGGCGTGCGGGGTCGAGGGGCGGCGAGCCGAGCACGACGCCGTTGAGCGACAGCTCGAGCGCCTCGGCCGCAAGGCAGGAGGTCGCGAGGATCTCAAAACGGATCGAGTCTGGCGTCGCGTCCGTCAGGGCAAACAGGTGGATCTCCCCCGCAAGGAGCGGATCGATCGTCTCGATGAGTGCCTCCAGGCATTCTCCGCCGTCCGCGCTGACCTCGAGGCACGCGAGGACCTCCAGCTGCGTCGGGTTCTTGATCGAGGGACAGAGGTCGCACGCGTCGCCCGGCCCGTCGGCATCGGCGTCCGCCTGGTTGGCATTCGAGTCGTGCGGGCAGTTGTCGCAGGCCTCTCCCAGCCCGTCGCCGTCCGGATCGGCTTGATTCGGGTTGGGTAGGTCGACGCAGGTGTCGCAGACGTCGCCCACCCCGTCACCATCCGTGTCCGTCTGGTCCGCCGGGGAAGCGCCGGGGCAGTTGTCGACGTCGCCGCAGACCCCGTCGGCATCGGCGTCGTTGCCCGGGTCTGCCGGGCACAGGTCGCAGACGTCGCCGAGGCCGTCCAGGTCGCGGTCGGCCTGGCCGGTCACCGCCAACCCGGAGAGGAACGGCAGCCCGTTCGACCCGAGGACGCTCAGCGCGCCTGTCGCCGCGTCGAGCGTGCGGAGCGAGAACCCGCCTGCGGTCCGCAGGCCGGTGAAGAGCACGTCCTCGAGATCGAACTCGAGCGGGTTGCTCGTCTGCGCGGGCGGGATCTGGAGCGTCGACAGGATCGCCCCGGTGTTCGTGTCGATCGTGTTGAGTGTGCCATTGCTCTTCATGTACAGCGTCCCGTCGGAAGCGAACGCCAGGCCCGTTCGCTGGGTCGAGCACAGACACGGGCCGACGATTGCCACCTGGCCCGTGTGCGTATCGATTCGCACCAGGTCATCGCCATTCTCGGTCCAGCCGTACAGCTCACCCGCGGCGTTGAAGGCGATGTCGGGGATCTGGTGGAGGGTGCTGCCGACCACGGTCCCGGCGCCCGTCTCCACGTCGATGGTGATCAACCGCTCCGGCGTGTTCGTCACCCCGTAGAGAATGCCGGTCGTGGGATCGAAGTCGATGCCGGTGACGTGGTTGAAGCCGGTCGGACCGATCGTCCCGAGGAGCGAACCGTTGGACGCGTCGAGGACATGGAGGCTGGCTGCGTGGTCCGAGGCGCCGTCGACGGCATAGAGCCCGCTCGCGCCCCCATTCGGCTCGCCGGGACAGTTGTCGCATGCCTCTCCCACGCTATCGCCGTCCGGGTCCGCCTGGCCGGGGTTCGCTGCAGCCGGGCAGTTGTCGCAGATGCTGCCCAGTCCGTCCCCGTCGGGGTCGGCCTGGCTCGCGTTCTGCCGGACGACGCAGTTGTCGCAGGCGTCGCCCACACCATCCCCGTCCGCGTCCGCCTGAGCGATGTTGCCGACGAGCGGGCAGTTGTCGCAGGCGTCACCCAGTCCGTCTCCATCCAGGTCGGCCTGGCTCGCGTTCGGCGTTGCGATGCAGTTGTCGCAGGCATCTCCGCTGCCGTCGCCGTCCAGGTCGATCTGATCCAGGTTGACCTTTCCGGGACAGTTGTCGCAGCGATCGCCGAAGCCGTCGAGATCCGCGTCACGCTGATCCGCGTTGGCGAGGTCCGGACAGTTGTCGCTGGGACAGGTGTTGAAGGGGAATCCGGGGTCGCCGAATCCGTCCTGGTCGCGGTCGGTGCACGAGTCGCACGCATCGCCGAGACCATCTCCGTCGCGATCAGGTTGGCCGAGGAGGGCCAGGAACGCGTTCGCGATCTCCTCGATCTGCTCGTCGCCCAGCGCGTCGCCGCTGGCGCGAGCGACCAGCAGGTAGTAGATCGACGTGACGCCGCCGAGTCCGCTGAGGGCATCCAGGTCGTCATCCGTGCTGATCGGGAAGGTGTGGGTCGTGCCGGTGGTGGCGCCCGGCACGACGATGATGTGGTTGATCGACGGGTTTCCCGCGCCGTGGATCCGCTTCGCGAAGACCGTGACCCCGGTGGCGCAGAGCTCCACGCCGTCCACCAGCCCCAGGGTGTCGGCGCCGGTGTTGCCGCTGATCGAGAAGGAGTCGATGGAGATGCCGGTTGCGACCAGCGCGAACAGCCCCGGGTATTTCACCGTGAAGTAGCGGCTCCCAGGACCGAAGGCCGCCTCCGCTGCGATGATCACCCGGTTGGTGTAGGGAATCTCCAACGCCAGGTCGGTATTCAGGCGGTTGCCGCCGTCGTACATGTCCTCCCCACCGTCGTCGATCTGAGCACCGGTCTCGCCGTCGGAGAAGAGGAAGAGGTCGGGAACGAGATCGGTGATGTGCTGATGGTTGGCGTCGAGGGCCGCCAGCAATGCCGTGATCCCCTCCGTGCCCGTGCTGTCCGGGTTGAACGAGTCGGGACAGTTGTCGCAGGCCTGGCCGATCCCGTCGTCGTCGGTGTCGGCCTGACCGGCATTGGCGACCTGCGGACAGTTGTCGCAGGCGCCGCCCAGGCTGTCGCCGTCCGGGTCGGTCTGGCACTGATTCGGGCTCGCCACGCAGTTGTCACAGTCGTCCCCCACGCCGTCCGCGTCGGCATCCTCCTGACCGACGTTGCTGGCGAGCGGACAGTTGTCGCAGACGCTTCCCAGGCTGTCGCCGTCCGGGTCGGCCTGGTCCGGGTTCGGGGCCACCGCGCAGTTGTCGCAGACGTTGCCGTCCCCGTCGCCGTCCGCGTCCGCCTGATCGGAGTTCACCGCGCCGGGGCAGTTGTCGCACGCGTCTCCGGCGCCGTCGAGCTCCCCGTCCGCCTGATCCGGGTTGGAGGCCCCGGGGCAGTTGTCGGCGGGGCAGGTGCTGCCGGCGAACCCAGGATCGCCGAAGCCGTCCCGGTCGCGGTCGGTGCACGCGTCGCAGGCGTCACCTTGCTGGTCGCGGTCGAGGTCGCGTTGATCGGTGTTGGGAACCGAGAGACAGTTGTCGCAGGCATCGCCTACGCCGTCTCCCTCCTGGTCGAGCTGGTCCGAATTCGCGACCCTGAGGCAGTTGTCCTCAGGGGTCGGCACGCCGTCCGCGTCGGGATCGTCCGAGTCGGGGAAGCAGATCCCAAGGGGACGGACGAT
>Ga0184629_10000847_pt1 | contig 13143 bp, 9 predicted proteins | sample PLM4_32_b1_FD_133158 | JGI IMG/M metagenome (GOLD analysis project Ga0184629, IMG submission 133158) | Groundwater sediment microbial communities from an aquifer in East River, Colorado, USA - PLM4_32_b1 | ecosystem: Environmental > Terrestrial > Soil > Riparian zone | place: USA: East River... | reverse complement strand
AATTTTTTAAACAGTAGCTGAAAGCAATTAAATATAATTTAGGAAGCATTTTTTAATTTCTTATACAAATCAAGATATGGTTTTAATAGATCTAGCTTATATTAGAAAAACTAATTTTTTATTAGTTGTTATTTTATTTATATGCAACGCGTCTATTGCTCAGGATCTAGAGCCACGGGCCTACGCCAATATGCCCAAAGGAGCCAATATTATAGTGGGAAGTTATGGCTATTTGAAAGGGGATATAGTTACGGAGGCTTCCTTGCCCATTAAAGATTTCATTATTACAAGTAATAATTTGGGTCTAGGTTATATGCGTTCCTTTGGTTTGGCTGGTAAATTAGCCAGAATTCAGGTTGCTGTTCCCTATGTGTTTATGGATGGAGAAGCTACAGTAAGCGGCGAAAAAATTACCGGAAACAGAACAGGTTTTGGGGATATGCGTATACGTTTCGGAATCAATTTATTAGGTTCTCCCGCATTAGATCTAAAAAGTTTCAGGCAATACCAACAGAAAACAATATTTGGGGTAAGTTTAGTTACTTCGGTTCCTACGGGGATTTATTATTCTGATAAAAGAATTAATATTGGTGCCAATCGTTGGGGATTTAAACCAGAAGTTGGGATTTCCAAGCGCTTTGAACATGTGTATGTCGAACTGTATTCTGGGGTATGGTTTTATACCCAAAACCATGAATATCTTGGAGATAATGAATTAAAACAAGATCCTGTTCTTTCTTTTCAGGCGCACGGATGTTATTTTTTTAAAAACCAAATGTGGTTTGGTATTAATCTAAACTGGTTTAGTGGAGGGAAAACTACAGTTGATGATATACCTGCAGGGAGTATTATTAATAGTTCGAGAATAGGGGGGACATTTTCTATGCCGCTTTCCAGAATGCAATCTTTGAAATTTCAATTTAATACCGGGATTTTTAAAAATATAGGTTTAAATTATGATTCTTTTAGCGTGGGCTATCAATACGTTTTCTTTTAATATTGATATTTTATTATCATATTTAAAATATCATAATTGCCTTTTTGATTTAACAGTTTAGTTTTTTAGTAATTTGCTTATACTAAGTGAATTGTTGTTGTAAAAATGTTAAAATGCTTATATTTGTTTGCCTAGATAGTTGAATTTTCAAGCTAAAAAGAAGTTAATGGATTATACTATTTTAAAAAGTCTTAAAATTAAATTTGTTATTCTAGTAGTAGCTTGTTTTTTTTATGAAGTTGGATTTTCTCAAAATGAGGAAGTGGCTAGAATCATAAAATTGGATGAAGCTATAGAATTGGGTATTCAGAATAACAACCAACTTAAAATAGCCAATTCAGATGTCACTATTGCCAATGAAAATTTAAGCCAGTCCCAAATAGCCAAAACGCCAATTATTGGCTTGAATATGGGGTATAATTATATTGGAAATCCAAAAATATTTGAGGGATTTTATGGAAATAATGTCACTGTTGATTATTTTAATCACCAAGGTTCGGCTAATGTTTTTGCGTCTATGCCTTTGTATTATGGAGGTGCAATCAACAATCAAATTGATAAGCAACAATTAATTGTCAATATGCAGGAATCGGTTGCCAAGATGACTGAAACAGAAATTAAGCAAGCTATTACCACACAATTTTTTACTCTCGAAAAGTTATACAAGCAAATTGAAGTTACTAAGCAAAATATTATTAATACTGAACTTAGAATAAAGCAATTAGAGTCAAGGGTAGCCAATGGTCAAAATCTTAAAAGTGATTTGTTAAGAACCGAATTGCAGCAATCCAATTTTGAAGTGGCGGTTTTTCGTAGTTCCAATTCAATTGAGTTAATCAGTAACTATTTGGATATATTAACGGGCCTGCCGACCAATACCAAATTAAAACCGGTTTTAGAAGGTATTTTAGTTCCAAAAGCAGACTTGAGTTTGGAGGAGAGTTTGAATGAAGCATATCAAAACCGTAATGAAATTAAACGTTCAGAAATCAACGTAAAAATAGCCGAATCTTCTTTGAATATAACCAAAAGTGGTTTCAAACCCAATATTAATGCCAATTTGCTTTTCAATACGCAATATCCTGCTCAATGGCCTAATTATTCCGATAATATTCTTAATTACTGGGCTGCGGGAGTATCGCTCAATTGGGATATTTCCAGTTTTTATAATCTAAAACACCGTGTCAATGAAAATCAACTGCAAATTGATAAAAGCAATATCGCTCTTGAAGCAACCAAAGATGTAATTAATCAAGATGTAAAGGCAGCTTTTGTCCGATTTACAGAAAGTGTTAGAAACATTACAACGTTTAATAAAGACGTTGATTTGGCGCTAAGCAATTACAAAATTGTAAAAAGTCGCTACGACAATGATTTTGCTTTAATCAGCGATATTGTGGACGCTGAGTTGCAGTTGAATGAAGCCAAAATTTCACTGAATAATGCCAATATCGATTCGATTATTCAATATTATTCCTTGCAATATGCAATGGGTAAACTTTAAAAATTTTTTATGAGCGAAGAAACCGCAATCAACGAAACCGCTGTGAAAAGCGAAAAAAAGAGAAATACCATTTTGACTATTCTCTCTTTTGTTTTTATTATAGCTGGAGGGGTTTGGATATTAAGTTTGTTTTTCGACTTTCATCGGTATGAAACGACTAATAATGCTCAAGTAGAATCCTATATCAACAGCGTTACGGCAAGAGCAACAGGATATATTACCAAAATCAATTTTGAAGCCAATCAGTTGGTTCATAAAGGCGATACCTTGGTCATTCTTGACGATGAAGAATACAAAATTAAAGTGAAACAGGCCGAAGCTGATTTGGCCGTTGCCGAAGGGAATCTTCACTCGTTGGAGCAATCTATTGTTACAGCGATTGCTAATCAGGCTGCTTCCAAAGATAACTTGGAAGGAGATAAAGCAAGTCTTGATAAGGCTGAAAAGGATTATCAACGTTTCAAAAATATGATTGCAGATTCGGCTGTTACTCGAAATCAATACGATCAAGTAGTTTCAAAACTGCAATCGACCAAAGCCTATCTCGATGCAGGTGAAAAACAATTACTGGCAAGCGAATCGACTACCAAACAAAGCTATACCAATCTGGAAGCGGCCCGAGCCACGGTAGCCCGTAAAAAGGCCGATTTGGATAATGCACTGCTACAGTTGTCCTACACCCGTATCATTGCGTTAGCGGATGGGTATGTGGGTGAACGAACAATTGCAATAGGACAATTAGTCAATACCAATCAAGTAGTGGCAACGCTTGTGTTGAAACAAAAAGTATGGGTTACCGCCAATTTCAAGGAAACTCAAATCGATAAACTCAAGCAAGGCCAAGAAGTAACGATTACCATTGATGCATTAGACGACAAAGAATTCAAAGGTAAAGTGGTTGGTTTTTCGCCTGCAACCGGAGCTAAATTCTCTATGGTGGAACCCGATAATTCTACGGGTAATTTCGTGAAAATCACCCAGCGTATTCCCGTGAAAATTGATTTCGAAGCTTCCGCAAAAGAATTGGAAGCTGTAAAGCCTGGAATGAATGTAACCGTGGAAATTAAAAAATAACGAGTTAATAGATTTGTCAATTTTAGATTCGGTGATAATAATTATAATTCATTTTATTTAAACAAAAAGAAATATTTGAATGATAATTCTAAAAATTAACCGCAAAGTACACAAAGAATACCGTAAAGTTCGCAAAGCTTTGCGTTCATAGCGACTCCCTTTGCGAACTTTGCGGTTAAAAATATGCGGTATGAAAATGGTTTTTTAAGTATATAACTCGAAAAAAAATAAAAGGATGGCTTCAATCAAAAAAGGAAGTGTGTTTACCCTTCTAGGACTTTATCTCCTCACGATTCCTTTTTTTAATGCCTTGAATGTGACCTCTTATGACAATTCACAGATATTGGGGCATTTTGGGGCTTCCACGACTGTTTTTACCTATTCGACCTATATTCCCTTTTTTGCAATGCTAGGCTTTTTGCCTTTGGGATTGAAAATTGGAAAGCAAGTAAAGTTGCGAACATTGATTTTATCCGTTAGCTTTTTGTCTATAATCTGCAATACTGCTTCGTTGTATGCAACTACGATTCAATGGTTTACGGTTTGGCGTTCGCTTTTAGCCATTTTGTCAATCATCGGAATTTTTGCCTCTATGATTCCGATACTTTTAAAATACAATCCGGTTTTTAATATGCCTATTTTGTACGGAATCATTCAGTTTATTCTTCAGGGAAGTAAACAGTTGTACCAATATTTTGGAACACAAATGACCAGTATTCACAACTGGACTTTTGGGATTTACTTCTTGAATGTCAATTTTTTGTTGGCGATACTTTTGGCTTGGATTTTTTATAAAAAAGATGTGGCACCAATGAAATCACCGTTTCAATTTGATTGGAGGGGCTGGATTATTTTGCTGTTGTTTTTTATTGTGGTGCTTTTTCTTTGTGCCGAGGGGCAAACTCGCAATTGGCTGAGCGATCATAAAGTGGCGATGGCATTTTCTTTTTTGTTGATTATCATTGGAATTTATCTAATCCACGTTCGATTTGCCAAAGAACCCATAATAAATACCGATGTGTATAAATATAGAAACGTAGTTTTCGGTTCTTTTCTCTTTTTTTATACGGGAATGATGAATGGCACAGGAAGTATAGTAACTGGTTTTATGACCAATATTCTGGGTTTCGACAGTATTTATATTGCCAGAACACATTTGGCGATTCTCATCGGACTTTTTATAGCCATTCCATTATCTACATATCTTTTATTCAAGAGAATTTATCTGGCTACACTTTGGGTTACGGGTTTTGCCTGTTACGGAATGTATCACATGATTCTCTATTTTAGATTCTATCCCGAAATTGAATCTGCCGATTTTTTCGCTCCCTTTATTTTCAAAGGATTGGCAATTGGTTTTTTGTATCCGGCCGCGTCTCTTTATATTTCCGAAAATGTGCCCAAAAACTTAGGCGATTCCCGAATGATGAGTGGCGTAATTTCCCGTGCCGTTTTTGCATCGTTATTGGGTGGTGCTATTTTGGGAACTTTTATTTCCAATTTAAACGTACAGCATAAAACGGGTCTTAGCCAACAATTATCAGCCTTAAACCCGATGGCTCAAGCACAATTGAACAAGAATAAAAATTATTATATACTTCAAGGATTATCGGCGGATGAAGCACAAAAAAATGCCGAAAAAAACCTGTCAAATCAAACATCAAAATCAGCATTGATGTTGGCTTACAAAGATATTTATCTGGTTATGGTTGCGCTATGTTTTTTTCCAATTCTAATCCTTTTGTTGTTTCGATTAGGACGAAGACCAATAGGAAGCGTTGCTGTAGAACCGATTCCGTTTTAGTAGAGAATCTAAGAATCTAAATTAAATTAAACTAAAAAATAAAAATATGGCAAGACAAAAAAAAATTCGATTTTTAAATCATTTGTGGGATAAAGAAAGTGGTCTTAGCGGGATGTTTGTATTGCTTTTTGCGATGCATTTTGTTCTAGTTCCGTTATTTAGCAGCTATTCGTCCTTTATGGTAATCATCAACATATTTTGGATGCTAGTTCTGGTTGCAGGTATTATTTCGTTGTCCAAATCCAATAAGCAAGCCTTTTTGTACTCGATTATTCCCTTTTTGTTTACCATTTTTGGTTGGATTACAGTTTTTGAACGCACTCCCTTTGTTCAGTTTGTCGATATTTTTTTTACCATTGCGACTTTCGTTTTATTGATTGTTTTAGTGTTGAAAAAAGTTTTGGAACCAGGTCCAATTACCGGATATCGAGTGATAGGTTCCATAGTCGTGTATTTCATTTTGGCTAACCTTTGGTCTGTGATTTATTTATTTATCTACGAGCATATTCCAGGTTCTTTCTCAATTACATTGCCTTCTTTTGAAAGCAATACTTTACAAGCTAATTTTTTGTATTTTAGCTACATAACGATTACCACAACAGGTTTTGGAGAAATAGTGCCATTGCATCCTTTTGCGAGGGCATTGGTAGAAGTCGAAGCAATAATCGGGGTATTATATCCTGTAATTCTAATTGGTCGCCTCGTTTCGGATGCCAATGAAAATAAAGCCCAAAAGAAACAAAAGCAATAATCATATTCTCATTTTATTCTAACCTTTAAATCAATTCGTATGGAAAATTCAAACCAATACAAAAGCAAACAGCTTTTTGAAACTATTCTGCAATTAGGACTTGTTTTCCTTATTTTAGGATTTTGTATTAAACTTTTATTGCCTTTTATGATGCCAATTCTCTGGGCGATTATATTGGCGATAGTATTATATCCGGCATTCAATTTTCTGCAAAAGAAATTAAAAGGACGCAAAAGTCTGGCCTCATTCATCATCACTGCGGCCTTATTAGCAATCATTATTCTGCCAACAGTTTTCTTTGTAAATTCAGTAACATCAACCGTTATGGAATTAAAAGCAGGAGTAGAGGATGGTTCACTCAAAGTGGCAACTCCAAGTCAAAACATCAAGGAATGGCCTCTGATAGGGGATAAGGCATACGATTTTCTAGATGCATTATCCACAGATTTAAAAGCCGGGGTACTTCAATACAAAGAGCAAATAGTCGAAATATCCAAAAAACTGCTCGGTAGTGTTCTTAGCTCCACTGTTGCTTTGCTACAGGTTATCCTTTCGGTAATTCTGGCTGGAGTATTTATGGTTTCAACTAGTGCGCAAGATTTGGCCTCCAATTTCATCAAGAGAATAGCTGGTGATTCCGGCGAAGAATTTTTGAACATATCAGTTTCCACAGTATATCAAGTAGTCAAAGGAATATTGGGAGTGGCCATCATCCAAACCTTAATTCAAGCCGTTGGACTCTTTGGTTGTGGTGTTCCTTTCGCGGGCGTGCTTACGTTATTGTGTTTAATGTTGTCGATAATTCAAGTAGGTCCCATCATCATTAACCTTGGAGTAATTGCCTATCTATTTTCACTAGACAATACCACAGCGGCCATTCTTTGGAGCATATTTTTCATCCTAAGCGGACTATCTGATAATGTTCTAAAACCACTGTTATTAGGAAAAGGCGCTCTAGTGCCTATGCTCGTAATCTTCCTAGGCGTAATCGGCGGTTTCATGATGTCAGGATTCATCGGTTTGTTCGTAGGGCCAATCGTGTTTTCTATCGGGTATAAATTATTCGTCGCTTGGATGGAAGACAAACCCGAAAGCACAGTAGCTTAAATTTAAATCAGAGGAACAATTTACTTCGTCAGTTCACTAAAGCTCTTGTGGGCATGTCACCATAAAGGAAAGGAGCCAACTCATCATAGCGGTGAGTTGGCTCCTTTCCTTTATGCTGCCGGGCTATACGCGCTACTTCGGTAGCTTACTTCAAATGAAATTCACTGAACTCCTATGAGAATAGATGTATAGTGAAGTAATCCCTCATGCGATTCTAAGAACTTTAAGGAAAGCGAGAGAAATGTTTTTTTTTAGCATAATCCCATAAAAAAGCCGCTTTGTCATTCAGGGACAAAAGCGGCTTTTTAAACAAAAAAAAAACTAAAAAAAGAGTTTATATTAGAAACAGTATGCGTTTTCTGCAACTAATTTTGTGGTGATTGTTTCTCTTAAACCAACAACATTTGGCATGTTAGTGTATTTAGTGAAACGACGTAATCCCATTAACATCATACGTTGTTCGTCACCTTCAGCAAAAGAAATAATGCTTTCTTTTCCTTTTTGAGTAATAATATCAACCGCTTGGTACAGGTACAATTGCGCCATTGCGATTTGCTCTTTTATTTTGTCTGCGCCGTTTGCTTTGGCTAATTTTTCGGTTCTCAAGATAGTACTTTCAGCCATGTAGATTTCGATTAAGATATCTGAAGCTGCCATCAATAATTGTTGGTGTGCGTCTAAGTCTGGACCGTATTTTTGAACCGCTCCACCTGCAACCATTAGGAACGCTTTTTTCAATTTGGTAATCATTTCTTTTTCTTCAGCAAACAATTCAGAATAGTCAGGAGTTTCAAAAGATGGAATTCCCATTAATTCTTCTTGTACTTTAGAAGCAGGTCCTAGTAAATCAACATGCCCTTTCATGGCTTTTTTGATTAACATACCAACAGATAACATTCTGTTGATTTCGTTTGTTCCCTCATAGATACGAGCAATACGAGCATCTCTCCAAGCACTTTCCATAGGTGTGTCTTCTGAGAATCCCATTCCACCAAAGATTTGAATTCCTTCATCAGCACAGTTTTGAACGTCTTCAGAAACAGCTACTTTCAAGATAGAACACTCGATAGCATATTCTTCAACACCTTTCAATTCTGACTCTTGATGAGAAGATCCAGCTGCTTCACGTTCAGTGATACGATCTTCAATGTCTTTGGCTGCACGATACGAAGCACTTTCTCCTGCGTAACAAGATGTTGCCATTTCAGCTAACTTAGAACGAATAGCACCAAATTGAGAAATAGAAGTATTAAACTGAATTCTTTCATTAGAATAGTTTACCGCTCCAGTGATTACTCTACGTTGTGCATCCAAACAAGCTGCTGCCAATTTGATACGACCTACGTTCAAAGCATTCATTGCAATTTTGAAACCATTTCCTCTTTCAGACAACATGTTTTCAACAGGAACTTTAGTTTCATTGAAGAAAACCTGACGAGTAGAAGAAGCACGAATACCTAATTTATGCTCTTCTTCATTCATAGAAATTCCATTGTCTGGAGTGTTTTCTACGATAAATCCAGTGATGTTTTTGTCGTCACCAATTCTTGCGAATACGATGAAAACAGAACAGAATCCTGCATTCGAAATCCACATTTTTTGCCCAGTGATCGAATATGTTTTTCCGTCTTCTGATAAAACCGCTTTAGTTTTTCCAGAATTAGCATCAGAACCAGCACCTGGTTCAGTCAAGCAATACGCTCCAAACCATTCTCCAGAAGCTAATTTTGGTACATATTTTTGTTTTTGCTCTTCAGTTCCGTACAATGTAATTGGCATTGTTCCAATTCCAGTGTGCGCTCCAAAAGCAGTAGAGAATGAACCCGTTGCTCCCGAAATATAGTCACATACCAAAACAGTATTTACAAATCCCATTCCCATTCCGCCATAAGCTTCAGGTACAGATACGCTTAAGAAACCAAGATCTCCCGCTTTTTTCATACACTCTTGTGTATAAGCATAATCTTTTTTCTCAAAACGATCTTTGTGTGCCCACAATTCTTTGTCAACGAACTCTCTCACAGAGTCACGCATCATTAACTGCTCTTCATTGAAATCTTCTGGTGTGAAAATATCTTCACATTTTGTTTCTTTTACGATGAATTGACCACCTCTAGTTTTATCGCTCATTTTTTTTAAATTTTTAGATGATAGATAATAGACGAATAGATAATAGACGTCGTATTATTTATGAATTAATTTATAAGTTATTTATTTAGTGTATTTTGAAATGACATTGTTGCCTTTTGAAATTCTTCAATTTTTATTTCAATAAAATTGGTGTAATCGTCTGTTATATATTTTCTATGATTTGCAAGCAAAAGTTGTGTTTGTAATTCAAAAGACGATCCTAATGATATATCTAGGAAATGACTAAAAGACTTGTCTGTTCTACTTGATCCTTCTGCTATATTTGATGGCATAGAAACAGTAGATCTATCCATTTGACTTTTTAAACCAAATTTTTCAGAAACTGGAAATGTATCCGTTGCGTCTAAAATTAGTTTAGCAATCTCCATTGCCATTTGCCAAATTTTTAGTTTTTTGAAATTGTGTCTTTTGAATTCGCTCATATGTTATTTTTTTTAGATGATAGATAATAGACGGATAGATGATAGACGGATAGATGATAGACGGATAGATGATAGACTGATAGATGATAGACGGATAGATGATAGACTTTGATTTGATAAAATTGAACAAAAATCTATTATCTCTTCATCTATTATCTTTTTGTCTCTTTTTAAAATCTATTATCTCTTCGTCTCTCATCTGGTTGTCTTTTTTATAAATCTATTATCTATCCGTCTCTCATCTATTATCTCCTCCTACATCAACTCGTAAATTCCCGCAGAACCCTGGCCAGTTCCAACACACATAGAAACAATTCCATATTTGCTTCCTCTGCGTTTCATTTCGTCAAACAATTGAACAGATAATTTGGCACCTGTACAACCTAGAGGGTGACCCAATGCAATCGCTCCACCATTCACATTGATAATATCAGGATTCAAGTTTAGTTCGCGGGTAACTGCCAATGCTTGTGAAGCAAAAGCTTCGTTTAGCTCAATTAAATCGATATCATTTAAAGTCAATCCTGCTTGTTTCAATGCTTTTGGAATCGCTTTTACAGGTCCAATTCCCATGATTCTTGGCTCAACACCTGCAGAGGCGAAGTTTACCAAACGAGCAATAGGTTCAAGGTTTAATTCTTTTACCATTTCTTCGCTCATAACCAGTACAAAAGCGGCACCATCACTCATTTGTGAAGAGTTACCGGCTGTTACAGTTCCATCAGCAGCAAAAACGGCTCTAAGACCAGCCAATGCTTCCAAAGAAGTTCCAGCTCTTGGGCCTTCATCTTTGTTTACCACATACGATTTGGTTTCTTTTTTACCATTTTCATTGATAAAAGTTTGCTCAACTGTAATAGGAACAATTTGTTTGTCAAATTTACCTTCAGCTTGTGCTTTCAATGCTTTGTTGTGTGATTGAAAAGCAAATTCATCTTGATCTGCACGAGAAATGTTGAATTGTTTCGCCACCGCTTCCGATGTCAAACCCATTCCCCAGTAGTAATCCTCATGTCCAGCTTTTGCAACAGCATAATCCGGAGTAGGTTTGTAACCTCCCATTGGAATAAAACTCATGCTTTCGGCTCCACCGGCAATGATACAATGTGCCATTCCTGATTGGATTTTAGCCGTTGCCATTCCGATTGTTTCCAATCCTGAAGCGCAATATCTGTTTACGGTAACACCAGGTACATCATCTACTTTTAATCCCATCAAAGAGATCAATCGTCCCACGTTCAAACCTTGTTCTGCTTCTGGCATGGCATTTCCTACCATAACGTCATCAATGCGTGTTTTGTCAAATTCTGGCAACTCATTCATCATGTATTGAATGGTTTCTGCAGCCAACTCATCAGGTCTTTTAAATCTAAAAACTCCTTTTGGTGCTTTACCTACCGCAGTACGGTAAGCTTTAACTATATATGCTGTTTTCATATTTTTTATTTTTAAGAGTAGAGAATATAGAGAATAGAAAATAGACTTTAAACGTTGTCTTAAATCTATGTTCTATTCTCTTTGTTCTATTTTCTAATTACGAAGTGGTTTTCCCTTGGTTAACATAAATTGGATACGTTCCAATGTTTTTCTTTCGGTACAAAGTGATAAGAAAGCTTCGCGTTCAAGGTCTAATAAATATTGCTCAGATACCAAAGTGTGTTCAGATAAATCACCACCAGCCATAACATAAGCTAGTTTGTTTGCAATTTTTTTGTCATGCTCAGAGATGTATTTTCCAGCTTGCATTTGGTCTGTACCTACTAAGAACATTCCTAATGCCTGTTTACCCAAAACTTTTACATCAGCTCTGCGAATTGGTTGTGTATAACCAGCTTCGGCCATTAATAAGGCATGTTTCTTAGCTTCGGCAATTTGACGGTCTTTGTTCACAACCACAATATCTTTACCGTGTTGTAAAAGCCCAGTATCAAAAGCTTCGTAAGCCGAAGTCGATACTTTTGCCATAGCGATGGTCATGAAATATTCTTGTAAAACATTCAATTCCACATCGTTTTTACGGAATAAATCGGATGCACGCATAGCCAATTCTTTCGAACCACCACCGCCAGGAATAACCCCAACACCAAATTCAACTAATCCCATGTAGGTTTCTGCAGCTGCAACCACTTTATCAGCATGTAAGCTCATTTCGCAACCACCACCAAAAGTCATTCCGTGAGGAGCAACTACAACTGGGATTCCAGAATAACGCACACGCATCATGGTGTCTTGGAACATTTTGATGGCCATATTCAACTCATCGTATTCTTGCTCCACAGCCATCATGAATATCATTCCGATATTGGCACCTACAGAGAAATTTGCTGCTTGATTTCCAATAACCAAACCTTGATATTCTTTTTCAGATAAATCAATTGCTTTATTGATAGCTGCCAAAACATCACCACCAATTGTATTCATTTTAGATTGGAATTCTAAGTTCAAAATTCCGTCTCCTAAATCCTGGATAATAGCACCACTATTACTCCAAACTTTTTTGCTTTCGCGAATGTTGTTCAGGATGATAAAAGCATCTTGACCTGGAACTTTAGTTTGCGATTTTGTTGGAATATTGTAGAAATAAGTAGCTCCTTCTTTTACAGTGTAAAAACTTTTACTTCCAGAAGCAATCATTTCGGTAACCCAAGCTGCAGGCTCTTGACCTTCGGCTTTCATGATTTCAATTCCTTTTTCAACACCAATAGCATCCCAAATTTCGAATGGGCCATTTTCCCATCCAAAACCAGCTTTCATGGCATCGTCAATTTTATATAACTCATCAGAGATTTCAGGAATACGGTTAGAAACATAAGCAAACATTCCAGAGAAACTTTTTCTGTAGAATTCACCTGCTTTGTCTTTTCCTTTAACTAAAACCTTGAATCTGTTGATTGGTTTGTCAATCGTTTTGGTTAATTCCAAAGTAGCAAAAGAAGCTCTTTTGGCAGGACGGTATTCAAGAGTGTCCAAGTCCAAAGAAAGAATGTCTTTGTCCACTTTTTTGTAGAAACCTTGACCTGTTTTGCTTCCGTACCATTTATTCTCCATCATTTTGTTGACAAATTCCGGAAGTTTAAACAATTCGTGTTGTTCGTCTGTTGGGCAGTTTTCGTAGATTCCGTTGGCAACATGTACCAAAGTATCCAATCCAACAACGTCCACAGTTCTGAAAGTAGCCGATTTTGGACGACCAATAACTGGTCCTGTCAATTTATCTACTTCTTCAATAGTTAATCCCAATTCTTTTACCAAGTGGAACAAACTTTGAATTCCGTAAATACCAATACGGTTTCCGATAAAGGCAGGAGTATCTTTGGCAACAACCGAAGTTTT
>Ga0184629_10000846_pt1 | contig 13154 bp, 11 predicted proteins | sample PLM4_32_b1_FD_133158 | JGI IMG/M metagenome (GOLD analysis project Ga0184629, IMG submission 133158) | Groundwater sediment microbial communities from an aquifer in East River, Colorado, USA - PLM4_32_b1 | ecosystem: Environmental > Terrestrial > Soil > Riparian zone | place: USA: East River... | reverse complement strand
TCCCTTCGACAAGCTCAGGACAGGCCGCGGCGGCTAATACCAGCCAACCTCCGCGCCACGCGGGTCGCTCGCCGCCTGTGCCACGCCGCTCTGCTTCGACTTGAACACGGCCTGCATGTTGCCCCACCTGCGCTTCGCGACCTGGATCGCGTGCCCGCGGCCCTCAAGTCCCGCGCGCAAGTCGCCGGGCACCCCTTCCGGCTCGATCTCCACACGGTCCGGCCGCCACTGGTGGTGGTAGCGCGGCGCGCCAACGATAGCCGTGAGGTCGACCGTCGGCGCGTGCAGGTAGTCCAGCACCGCGAGCAGTACCTGGCTTACGATGCGGGAGCCGCCGGGCGCGCCGAGCACCAGCACGCCTTTCGCATCCTCCACGAAAGTGGGCGTCATGCTCGACAACGGGCGCTTGCCCGGCACGATGCTGTTGGCCTCCCCGCCGCGCAGCAGAAAGGAGTTGGCCACGTCCTCGCGCAGCGTGAAATCGTCCATCTCGTTATTGAGCAGCACGCCGGTGTCGCCGGCCACAATGCCGGACCCGAACAGCAGGTTGATGGTCAGCGTCGCCGCCACGCGGTTGCCGGCGCTGTCGATCACCGACAGGTGGGTGGTATTACCGCTGCCGGCGGCCGGGGCGTTTCCGGGAAGCGCATCGCTGCGCGTGGCAAGCGCCGGATTGATGGAAGCCGCGAGCTGCGCGGCGTAGGCCTTGCTGACCAGCCGGTCGACCGGCACCGGGGTGAAGTCGCCGTCGCCGAGATAACGCGCCCGGTCGTGGAATGCGCGGCGCAGCGCTTCGATCACCAGATGGGCATCGCGCGGCGAGCGCGCGCCGGTGATCTCGTGGCGCTCGAGCAGCTGCAGGCACTGCGCGAGCGCGATCCCGCCCGCCGACGGCAGGACGGCGGTGGTAATGGTCGCGCCCCGGTACTGGAAGCGCAGCGGCGGCCGCTCGATCACGCGGTAGCCGGTCAGGTCGGAGAGTTGCCATACGCCGCCGGCCCGGTTGGCCGCCTCGACCAGCGCGCCCGCGACCGCGCCACCATAGAACGCCTGGTTACCCCCGCGAGCGAGGCGCTCGAAGGTGGCGGCCAGCCCGGGCTGCCGCAGGCGCCATCCCGCCTGCGGCGCGCGGTTGCCGTTGAGAAAAATTCGTGCTGCCTCCGGCTGCGCCTGCAGGAGGCGCTCGCGCAGGGCGGCCATGCTCGCATAACGCCGGTCCACCTCGAAGCCATTGCGCGCGTGGCGGATGGCCGGCGCCAGCGTTTCGGCGAGCGGCAATTTCCCGTAGCGCCCCGCCACGTGAACCAGAGCCGCCGGCGCGCCCGGGATCGCCGCTGCAGTGCCTCCCCGTGTAGTGGCGCCGGGGATCGGCTTGCCGGCGGGGTCCAGGTACAACTCCGGTTTAACGCCGGCGGGCGCCGTCTCGCGCCCGTCCACCATCACCTCGCGACCGTCGGCCGCGCGGTGCAGCAGCCAGAAGCCGCCGCCGCCCAGTCCCGATGCGTAGGGCTCGACCACGGCCAACACCGCGGCGACGGCGACCGCGGCGTCGAATGCGTTGCCGCCGCGCTTTAGGATCTCGTGCCCGGCCGCGGTGGCAAGCGGGTGCGCCGAGGCGATCGCTGCATCCTTTTCCTGCGCCGCGGCGCAGGAAAAAGATAAAAGTACTACACAAAATAGCAACCTGCGCAGCATGTACCGCCAGCCAGTCATCGTGCGCGTTTCATTCTGGTGATTACGTTCCATTTCAAGGAACCCGTGCGCGAGCGAGCGCAGGGGTTCCTCAGTCAAGCGTTTCGCGATAGCGCTTCAACGCGACGACCGCGGCCGCCAGCAGAAACAGGGCCATCGGCCAGAGCTCCGGCGCGATCTCGGCCGTTCCGTTGCCCTTGAGCAGGATGCCGCGCACGACCCGCAGGAAATGGGTCAGCGGCAGGACTTCGCCCAGCCATTGCGCCCACTCCGGCATGCCGCGGAACGGGAACATGAATCCCGACAGCAACATCGAGGGCAGGAAAAAAAAGAACGTCATCTGCATCGCCTGCATCTGGTTCTTCGCCAGCGTGGAAAACGTGAAACCGACCGCCAGGTTGGCGGCCATGAACAGCACCAGCACCAGCGACAGCAGCGCCAGGCTGCCGACGACCGGCACCGCGAACAGCAATTTCGCCGCCAGCAGGATGATGGCGACCTGCACGTATCCGACGATGATATAGGGAATGATCTTGCCTGCCATCACTTCGCCCGGCCGCACCGGCGTGGCCAGCAGATTCTCCATCGTGCCCCGCTCGCGCTCGCGCGTCATGGCGAGCGAGGTCATCATCACCATCGTCATGGTGAGGATTACGCCGATCAGCCCGGGGACGATGTTGTACTGGGTCACCCCTTCGGGATTGTAGCGCCGGTGCACCCGCACTTCATAAGGCGGCAGCGCGTTCTGCAGGTGCGCGAGACCGCCCGCGAGATCGCGGGTGAGCGCGGTCTGGTTGAGGTTCATCAATGCCGCCAGCGCATTGCTGGTGGCGGCGGGGTCGGTCGCGTCGGCCTCGAGCAGCAGCACCGGCCGTTCGCCGCGCACGAGCTTGCGCGCGAAGTTCTCGGGTATCGTGAGCACGAACTGGACCTGGCCCTCGGTCAGCACGCGGCCGGCCTCCGCCTCGCTCGACAACTGGCGCACGACGCGAAAATAACCACTGTTCTCCATGGCGCGCACGAAGCTGCGCGAGTAAATGCTGTTGTCCGCGGCAAGCACGGCCGTCGGGAGCGCCTTGGGATCGGAGTTGATCGCGAAGCCGAACAGGATGAGCTGGATGATCGGTATGCCGACCATCATCGCGAAAGTCAGCCGGTCGCGGCGCATCTGCACGAATTCCTTGGCCAGGACCGCGACGAACCGGTGCCAGGAGAAGAGGCTCACTGGAAATTGTCCTTGGCTTCGCGCATGAAATGAATGAAAGCGTCCTCCAGCCCGGGCTCCGTCCTGCGCCATTCGAGATCGGTGCGGCCGCGGTAGGCGGCGGCAGCCTGGTCGAGCGCGGCTTCATCCACGCCGCTCACGTGCAGCGTATTGCCGAACGGCACCACCATTGCGACCCCGGAGCGCTGGCGCAACTCGTGCGCCAGCCCGGACAACCCTGCCCCGCTCACCGACCACGTCACCAGGCGAGAATGAGCGATCGCCTCGTTCACCGTCCCGGTAAACAGCAGCTTGCCGAACGCGATGTAAGCGAGCTCGTGACAGCGCTCCGCCTCATCCATGTAATGCGTGCTCACCAGCACCGTGATGCCGCTCGCGGCAAGATCATGGATCTGGTCCCAGAACTCGCGGCGCGCCTTTGGGTCCACGCCGGCGGTCGGCTCGTCGAGCAGCAGCAGGCGGGGGTCGTGCAGCAGGCATGCCGCAAGCGCCAGGCGCTGCTTCCAGCCGCCGGAGAGTTGCCCCGCGAGCTGGCTGGAGCGCTGCGCGAGGCCCAGCTGCTCGAGCGTCGCATTCACAGCGCGAGCGCGCTGCGGCACATCGTAGAGGCGTGCGATGAAGTCGAGGTTTTCGCGAATGGAAAGGTCTTCGTAAAGGCTGAAGCGCTGCGTCATGTAACCGACGCGCCGCTTGATCTGCGCGGTCTCGCGCACGAGATCGAAACCGAGGCAGGTACCGCTGCCGGCATCGGGCCTCAACAGCCCGCACAGCATGCGGATGGTGGTCGTCTTGCCGCTGCCATTTGGCCCGAGGAACCCGCAAATCCTGCCGCGCGTGACGCGGATTGCGACATCGTCCACCACGCGGCGGCCGCCGAAACTCTTGGTGAGCCCCTTGACGTCAATGATGACGGTATCCGCGCTCACGCTCACTGGAATTTGACCTCCACCGGCTGGCCGGGATGGAGCCTGATCGCGTCTTCAGGTGAAGGACGCGCCTCGATCAGGAAAACCAGCTTGGCGCGCTGCTCCCGGCTGTAGATGACGGGCGGCGTAAATTCCGCCTGCGGCGAGATGTAACTTACGGTTGCCGCGACCGGCGCCGGGCAGCCATCGCAGGTAATGGCGACCGTCTGCCCGATCCTGACCGCGCCGAGCCGCCGCTCCTCGACAAAGAAACGCAGCTTGATGTTCTGCGGGGGCAGCAGCGACACCAGCGGAGCGCCGGCATTGACCCATTCCCCGAGTACGTAATAAGTATCCTGGACCAGCCCCGTAACCGGCGACTGCACTGTTTTCTGCGCGAGCCTCCAGTCGGCCTGGTCGAGTGCGGCTTTTGCCGCCTTCATATTGGATTCTGCCGCCCTGATCTCGTCGGGCCGCGCCGAAAGGCGCGCCGTGGCGAGTTGCGCCTTCAACTCGGCGACGCGCTGGCTGTCGCGGTCGCGCGCGGAGCGGACTTCGTCCAGCCTGTCCTTCGAGATGAAATGCTGCGTCACCAGCTCTTCGGCACGCGTGAGCTGAGCCTGCGAAAGCTTGAGCGCGGCATCCGCCTGCGCAAGTTGCGCCTGGACCGCCTCGATTTCGGAGGGCCGCTTCCCCTTCCGCAGATCGGCGAGTTGCGCTTCGGCGTTCTTCAGCCGTTCCTGCGCCTCCCGTCGCGCCGCCGCCTCGTTCTCCTGCTCCAGCACGAACAGCGCGGCGCCCGTCTTGACCTGCATGCCGCGCGCGACGGAAAGAGACTGGAGCCTGCCGGCGAAAGGCGCAGCGACCCGGACGAATTCACCTTCGGCATAGCCTTGATAGCTGTCCCTGTCGCCGTCCGAGCAGGCCGCGACCAGAAGCGGCAGCATCAATGTCGAGAGATAACGTCCCCGTCTGCGCTTCATTGATCTACCTGGAGCCTGGCTTCCGGTACGCCCGGTCAGTCCGCCAGATTGACGAATCACATCGAAACTCCGGCATGAATCGGCTGTTATCATAGCATCCGATATTTGCATGAAAACGCGCCCGGTGTCCGGTTGTTGATCCTTTCCCTTGGCCCCATTCCGAGACCAGCCCATGTCATCAATATTGTTTGCGTTGTTTGCAGCCGCGCTCGCGTTTGCCTGCAGCTCCCCCTCTGCTATGGCCCAGGCCTACCCCGCCAAGCCGATTCGATTGGTGGTCGGCTTCACGCCCGGCGGCGGCGTGGACATCAACGCCCGCCTGCTCGGCCCCAAGATCACCGAGTTCCTCGGACAGGCGGTCATCGTCGAGAATCGCCCCGGGGCCGGCACCAACATCGCCAACGAACTGGTAGCCAACATCCCCGCCATTTCGGCGCACGTCAAGTCGGGGCGGCTGCGCCCGATCGCCAACCTCGGGCCGAGGCGCTCCGACCAGTTGCCGCAGGTGCCGACCATGACGGAAGCCGGCGTGAAGGGAGTCGAAGTGGTCGTCTGGTACGGCGTGTTCGCCCCGGCCGCCACGCCGCGCGCTGTCGTCGACAAACTCGCCGAGACTATCGCCCGAGCGGCGCGCGCGCCCGATATCCGCCAGAAGCTGCAGGACCTGGGCGCAGAGCCGGTCGGCAATACATCGGAGGAATTCAGCAAGCTGTTCCTCGAGGAAGTCGCGCGCTGGGCCGAGGTGGTCAGGATTTCCGGCGCGCGGGCGGACTGACCCGGTGACGAGATACTGGTGACGAGATAAGGGTGACGAGGTATGGGTGACGGATCTTCATTCGTCCGTTCGAAGTAACCCGCTTATGGACTAAGGGGTTGTACGTCACCATTATTCGTCACCCTTATCTCGTCACCCGTATTCGTCACTCGTCATTAATTTTGAGGTAAGCTACGCGGTCTTTTCCCACCTACTCCCCAGGAACCAACATGACCGCCAAGGAAAATCTATCACCCATCGTGCATGACGCGCCCGTGCGCTCGCGGGAGAGCGCTGAATTCTGGGGCAGCGACGTGTTCGCCGCGATGCTGCGCGAGCTCGACATGCCCTATATCTCGCTCAACCCCGGCGCAAGCTATCGCGGACTGCACGACAGCATCGTCAACTACCTCGGCAACCGCACGCCGCAGATGCTGCTCTCGATCCACGACGAGAACGCGGTCACCATTGCGCACGGCTACTGGAAGGCTTCCGACCGCATGATGGCGGCGGCGCTGCACTCGAACGTCGGCTTGATGCACGCGACGATGTCGGTGTTCGACGCCTGGTGCGACCGCGCGCCGGTGCTGATCCTGGGCGCGACCGGTCCATGGGACGCCGCCAAGCGCCGCCCGTGGATCGACTGGGTCCATACCTGCTCCGACCAGGGCGCGCTGATCCGCGACTACACCAAGTGGGACAACCAGCCGGGCTCGGTGGAAGCGGGGATGGAGGCGATGCTGCGCGCGGCGCAGATCGCACAGACCGCGCCGCGCGGACCGGTGTACGTGAACCTCGACATTACCCTGCAGATGGCCAAGGTCGGCGCGATGCCGGCGTTGCCCGATGTGAAGCGCTACTCCGCGCCGGACGCGGTCAAACCGTCAACCGAGCTGGTTGCCGGCGCGGCAAAGCTTCTGTCCGGCGCAAAGAACCCTGTCATGCTCGCTGGGCGCTGCCTGCGCAGCATGGACGCGTGGAACGCGCGCGTGGCGCTCGCCGAGAAGCTCAACATGCGCGTGCTGACCAACATGAAGCTGGCCGCCGCCTTCCCGACCGACCACCGCCTGCACGCCTCGCCGCCGGCGAACCGCTTCGGGCCGGAAACATTGAAGATGCTGGCCGAGGCGGATGTGATCCTCTCGCTCGACTGGCTCGACCTGGGCGGCCTGCTGAAGAGCGCCTACGGCGCGAAGCCGGTGACGGCGAAGATCATCCAGGTCTCGTGCGACCAGCACAGCCATCGCGGCTGGAGCGCGGACTACCAGGGACTGCCGCCGATCGACGTCTATCTCATGTGCGAGCCGGAGGCCGCGGTGCCGATGCTGCTCGAAGCGTCGAAGGCCCGCACTGCAAGCGTGCCGGACAAGCCGGCTGTAAAAGCACCGGCGGTGTCAGGCGATGCCGTTTCCATGAGCGGCGTTGCGCACGCGCTCCATGCCGCCACCAGGGGAAGCGACGTTTGCTACACCCACCTGCCGATCGGCTGGAGCGGCGCCTACAGCCACTTCAACCATCCGCTCGATTATCTCGGCGCCGAAGGCGGCGCGGGTGTCGGCTCGGGTCCGGGCATCGCGGTCGGAGCGGCGCTCGCGTTGAAGGGCAGCGGCAGGCTGCCGATCGCGGTGCTCGGCGACGGAGACTTCCTGATGGCCAACACGGCCGTCTGGACCGCGGCCCACTACAAGATTCCCAACCTGATCGTCGTCTGCAACAACCGCTCGTTCTTCAACGACGAACTGCACCAGGAGCGCGTCGCGAAAGAACGCGGCCGGCCACCGGAAAACCGCTGGATCGGCATGCGCATCGGTGACCCTGACATCGACCTCGCCATGATGGCGAAATCGCAGGGCGCGGTCGGCATCGGCCCGGTTACCAAGGCCGGCGACCTGCAGAAAGCCATCGACCAGGGCGTCGAGGTCGTGGCCAAGGGCGGCGTGTGCGTGGTGGACGCACGCGTGCTGCCGGGCTACGACGCCGACGGCTGAAAAAACGTGAGCCGTAACCCGGTCCCGACTCTTTCCCTTCTGGAAACCCGCGTACTCGGCACGCTGGTCGAAAAGCAGCACACGGTTCCCGATACTTATCCGCTGACGCTGAATGCGCTGGTCTCGGGCTGCAATCAGAAGACCAGCCGCTCGCCGGTGATGGAGGCGACCGAGACCGAGGTTCAGGCGGCGCTCGACAGCCTGAAGCGCGCCAACCTGGCGATGGAGACGAGCGGCGGGCGGGTATCGAGGTACTCGCACAACCTGGAGCGGTTGCTGCAAGTGCCGACACAATCCGGGGCGATTCTGACCGCGCTGATGCTGCGCGGCCCGCAGACCGCGGGTGAGTTGCGGATCAGCTGCGAGCGGCTGCACGGTTTTTCGGATATCGCGGCGGTGGAGGGCTTCCTTGCGGAACTGGCGGCGCGGCCGGCAGGCGCCCTGGTAGTGCAGTTGCCGCGCCTGCCCGGGTCGCGGGAGAACCGCTGGGCGCACCTGCTGAGCGGCCAGCCGATTCTGGAAATGCCGGCGGTGCAGGCCAAAGCGGCGGGTGGCGAACTTTCGCTGGGGGAGATGGCGGCGCTCAAGGCCAACGTCGCGCGCCTCGAGGCGGAGATGGCGGCGATGAAGACCTTGCTCGAGCGGATCCGCTCCGAGCTCGGCATCAAGCCGGAATAAGAACAGGCGGACGGTCTCTGCCTATTTGCTGCGACGCTAAATGCTCGAAGCTCAGAACGGCAACCCGGCCGAAAAACGCGCGCCCAAGCTCTCCGCCGACCTTACTTCTCCGGCACTGTCGCCGGCTTGGTCGGATCGGAAACCTGGATCACCAGGTACTTGACCGGCTGCGTGTCGCTGCCGTTGCGCGACACCGCGTGCAGCGCATTGGGCGGTTCGTAAAAGGTTTCGCCCGGCCCCAACCGTTGCAGCGGGCCGTCGTCGACTTTAACCTCGTACACCCCTTCGAGCACGTAGCCAAGCGTGTGGCTTCCCGGGTGGCGGTGCGGACCGCTGCCGGTGCCGGGATCGCGTTCGAAGCGGCGGATGCTGACCACGCGGCCCATGACGTCGTTCATCGTGGTCTTGAACAACTCGGTCTGCCGCGCGCCGGTGCCTGCCGGGGGTTTCGACTGCGCGTGCGCCTGCGCAGGCAGCAGCGATTGCGGCCACCCCGCGAGCGCCAGATAGGTCGCGCCGGACGCGAGCACCGCGGTCACGCCGCCAAATACAGCATGGGAAAGAATCGATCTTTTCATCCCGCTCTCCTTTTCCGTGTGCTTCCGTGGTCAAGACGGTTCTTGAGGTGGCTTCCAGGCGCGCGAGCTACTCGGTCTTGATACCCGCCGCCTTGATCAGGCGCGCCCACCGGTTCGTATCCTGCTGCGTATAGCGCCTGAGTTCCTCGGGTGTCATCGGCACAGGCTCGAGACCCTGGGCTGCCAGCCGGTCGCGGCTTTCGGGATCGGCGAGCACCTTGACGATCTCCGCGTTGAGGTGCTTGATTATGGCGTCAGGCGTGCGCGCGGGCGCAAAAATTCCGTACCACGTCACCAGCTCGAAACCCGGAAGCGTCTCGGCGATCGGCGGCGTCTCCGGTATCACCGCCGAACGCTTGCTCCCGCCCGTCCCCAGTAACCGCAGTCTTCCACCTTTGACGTGCGCGAGCACCGTCGGCATGCTCGTGAACATGATGTGCACTTGCCCCGAGATGAGATCGGTCATGGCGGGCGCTGTCCCCTTGTAGGGAACGTGCACCAGCTTGATCCCGGCGAGCGACCGAAACAGCTCGCCGCCCAGATGCGGGGAAGTGCCGGTTCCCACCGACGCAAAATTCAATGTACCGGGCTTGGCCCCGGCGAGCGCGATGAGTTCGCTCACGGAATGAGCCGCTACCGAGGGATGCACCACCAGCACCTGCGGGCTTTGCACGAGCATGCTCACCGGCGCAAAATCGCGGTGCGGATCGTACGGGACGTTGGGCAGCATCAGCGGCGCAAGGAACGTTCCGCCACCGGTGCCGAACAATAAGGTGTAGCCGTCGGGCGCGGCGCGCGCGACAAGCTCGCTGCCGATGATCGTGCCCGCGCCCGGGCGGTTATCGACAACGACCTGCTGCCCGAGCGACTGCGACAGCTTCTGGCCGACGATGCGGCCTACGAAATCAGTCGGCCCGCCCGGCGGATAGGGAACGACGAGCCGGATCGGCCTGGCGGGATACGTTTGCGCCGCGAGCGCCTGCGCAACGAGCAACGTCAATACCGCAACCCAGAATACGGGGCCGGAGCAGCGTTTCCCGGACATGACTCCCTGATTGCTCATGCACGTCCCACAATGTGTTGCCCTGATTCCCTGTTTCCCCTCTAACCCGGCGCGGACGCGGCGTCCCGGTCAACCCGCGCGCTGCGCAGCGGCAGCGGCTGCTCTCCCAGCAAGTCCTTCTCGATCACCGCGCGCACTTCCTCCAGCTCGAGCCCATGCTGCTCCACGAGGTCCATCACCTCCACGAGGATCGCATCGGCATCCTGCATTTTCTTCAGGCGCTTGAAGCGGTCTTCGCGCCTGATGCCCATGGCTTCGCCGATCAACTCCAGGAAGTTCACCACTTCGAATGGCCAGTCGGCCTCGTGGCTGCAGAGCTCGCGGTGGCAGGCGTGGTAGACGCCTGCGAGCGCGTCGACTTTCGCTGCCGCGGCGGCTTCGAGTATCCCGCGATGCACCTGGCGCTTGAACGCGGGCAGCGGCTGCAGCGTGTTGCACATGTAGCCCACCTGCGGCTGCGCCAGCTCGATGTACTGGAGCCCCGGAATCGCCTGCAGGATCCGGATGGCGGACTCGCACACGCCCGCCACGCCCGGATGCTCGTGCAGCCCGACGCGCTTCATGACGGGGTGGCGCATGAGAGGCCGCAGCCGGTCGAGCTGGCTGGCAAGGTACACGACGAAGGCTTCGAGATCGTAGGCGGGCGCGTCGGGAGTGCCCGTGCGACCCGGCAGCACGTTTTCCCCGATCTGTATCGTGCACGTCGGGCACCACGCGAGCACCTTGCCCGCACCGGTGGCGGCGAAACGGTCGGTCGTGCGATAGGCGATGCGCCCCGAAGCGTCGAGGTCGCCGCTGCGAAACTGCAGCACGCCACAGCAGTCGCCCGGACCGCCCATCACGCGGTACGACACGCCGAGCGCATCGAGGATGTCCAGCGCCAGCAGCACGATGTGCGGTGTCTTGAGCACGTTGCAGCCGGTGTAGAACACCACTTCCGGCGGGGTTTCCGCCGGGCCTTCGCTGCGAAACCGCTTGAGCACGCCGGCCGGGAGTTGCATGCGCGACAACACCCGCACGCCGCGCCCCATGTTCGCGAACGCGACGCTGCCTTTCTTGTGCTGTTCTTCCGCAGTCGCGCGGCGCTGCATGGCGACGCGCGCGAGGGCGAGCATGAAGCGCGGGTTCACCGCTTCGGGACACGCGGGGATGCAATTGCCGCTGCCCGAGCATACCTGCGCCCAGCGCTCGGCTCCCGGCGAGCCGCCGCCGCCCCGGATAATGTCCAGCACGCCGCCAACCACGTCCGCAGCGCTCTCGTCCGCAATGCCCGCGGGCGCCGTCATCGGGCACACTTCAAAGCAGCGCCCGCAGCGCGTGCAGCTATCCAGCACGTCCTGCGTGCGGGCTGCCAGTGCTTCCGCAAACGTTTCGCTTGTCACTCGAACTTGATCCCCGTCTGTTGCACGACCTTTTTCCATTTGGCGAGGTCCTCGCGCACGAACCTGCCCAGTTCCTCGCTCGTGCCCGGGCGCGGCTCGGCGCCCTGTGACGCCAGTCGTTCCTTCAGCGCCGGGCTCCCCAGGGCCTTGTTGAGCGCGGCATTGAGACGCTGCACGATGTCCTGCGCCGTTGCCACAGGCACGAAGATCGCGATCACCGTGCTGGCATCGAATCCCGGCACGCCGGACTCGGCCAGCGTGGGCAGTTCGGGCAGAAGCTGGGCGCGGCGCGTGGTCGTGACGGCGATGGCTCGCAACCGGCCCGACTGGATGTGGGGCATCGACGAGGGAATCTGGTCGATGCGCCCGTCGAGGTGCCCGCCCAGCAGATCCACGAGCGCGGGTCCCGCTCCCTTGTACGGCACGATGAGCATGCGCGTTCCGGTCGCGACGGCGAAGAGCTCCGTGACGAGGTGGCTGGTCGTTCCCGTGCCGCCGATTGCCATCCGCAGATCGTTGGGGCGCGCCTTGGCGAGAGCGATGAACTGCCGCGTGGTCTTCGCGGGCACCGAGGGATGGACGACGATCACCAGCGGCACCTCGGAGACTTTTCCGACCGGCGCAAAATCCCTCACCATGTCGTAGCGCAGGTTTGGATTGACCGCCGGGCCGTGGCTCATCACGCTGCTCGACACCAGCATCAGCGTGTAGCCGTCGGGCGGAGACTTGGCCACCGCCTCGGCGCCGATCTGCCCGCTCGCTCCGCCCCGGTTGTCCACGATCACCTGCTGGCCGAGGATCGCGGACAGTTCCGGCGCGACGCCGCGCGCCATGATGTCGTTCGTGCCGCCGGGCGCGAACGGCACGATGAGGCGCAGCGGCTTGGCCGGGTAGCCCTGGGCAGCAGCCGGCGCTGCGAACCAGGCCAGAACCAGCAGGAAAACCGTGGCGTAAAAGCGTGCGGCCGGCAGCACGGTGGACCTGCTCATGCTGGAACCCTGCCCGTGGAAGCGTGATGGATCGCCGCATACTTTGCAGGGTCTTGCTGAAACGTTGTCCTGCAGCCGTCGCAGCAGAAGTAATAGGACACGCCTTCGTACTTCTCGATGTGCATCGGATTGGTGGTACTGACGGCCATACCGCAAACCGGGTTGATGAACTTGCCTTCCACCGCGGCCGCGCCATGCGCGGTGCGAGAATGGCTCCTGCCCGGCCCGGCACTCTCGGCCGCCTCCTGCCGCACCTGTCCGGCCTTCACGGGTACCGGGGAACGACCGCGCAACAATGCCAGCACCCCGACGATCGCGACCAGCGCAATCTCGCCCGGCGTCTTGGCGCCGGCATCTGGGCCCGCGGGGGCCTGCAGGCACGCGATCCGTGATTCCTCGACGCCGCGCATACGCATCACGGCGCGCAGCCTTTCCGCTTTGCGCCGGCTTGCGATCATCAGCACCTGCCCGGCCTGGCTGCGCAAGGCTGCCTCGAGCGCTTCCTCGTCGCCCTGCCCCTGCGTCGCGACCAGGACGACGGGCGCTTCACCCGGAGTATCGGTGAGTCTGATCCTGAGCCGTTCCGCAAGGAACCGCGCCTCGTCCGCGGCGGGCGTGCTCCCGAGCACGCACAACGCGCTGCGAACGCTGTACGGCTGGATGAAAAGTTCGATGCTGCCGTTGCTGGCGCAGGACATCGCATAGTGCTCGACATCCTCTTCGGGATAAATCCGGTCGTTGCTGATGCGCACGAGCTTCGGCTCGCCGTTCTCGATCGCGCCTTGCGCGGCGCTTATGACTACGCCCTTCGCGCACCCTCCGCCGATCCAGCCGTGCAGCGTCCCATCGGCGAGAACGATCGCCTGGGCGCCAAGGTAGGCGGACGTCGGGGCAATCGCGCGAACCACCGTGACGAG
>Ga0184629_10000845_pt1 | contig 13158 bp, 12 predicted proteins | sample PLM4_32_b1_FD_133158 | JGI IMG/M metagenome (GOLD analysis project Ga0184629, IMG submission 133158) | Groundwater sediment microbial communities from an aquifer in East River, Colorado, USA - PLM4_32_b1 | ecosystem: Environmental > Terrestrial > Soil > Riparian zone | place: USA: East River... | reverse complement strand
GCTTCGAAGGCACCAAATGGAAAAACGGGTTTTGTAGCTGCTATGCTTTTTGCGTAAGCAACTTACGTCATAGCCCAATTTTTTCCTTGGCCCAAGGTGATTAACTCGCAATGACGGATCTCCGGCGTCATTGTAAGTTAAATACCGAGGGACGCGGAAAAAATAGCGATGGGATAATTTGGGTTCAGTCGGATGGTGTAATGCCGTCCCAAGCACGTCATTGCGAAAGAGTCTTCGAACGCAGTGAGAAGTACGACTGAAGCCTGCCTGCCGGTAGGCAGGCAATCCCCAGACTACGAAGGGCTCACGCTGTAGTATCGGGATTTCCCGCCTTGGCGGGGAACACGTGCCACGGTTGCATTTACTTACTACGCAAGTAAGCAACCTCGCAAAGACGAATCTCCAACGTCATTGTAAGGAAGTCTGAGTACGAAGCGATGAGTCACGACCGAAGCGTTGTCCCCGCTTTAGCGGAAATCCCCAGGTTGTGTGGGTGCATGGCGTTTCTATGAACTTGTGTGTTATGTGCTTTTCTTTTCTGTACCTATCTCCTTGCAGCTCTGAAAAAAATCTTGGAGCTTTAGCTAAATCCTAAACTACCATGGCTGACAACCAACGCTACCTTGCCCTTGATGTATTTCGGGGAATGACAATCTGCTTTATGATTATTGTGAATTCTCCGGGCAGCTGGGACATTGCTTATAGTCCGCTGCTACACGCTTCCTGGCATGGATTCACACCCACCGATTTAGTCTTTCCATCTTTTCTTTTTGCTGTTGGTAATGCTATGGCATTTGCTATGCACAAGTATGAAGTGCAGGGTGATTCTGTTTTCTGGCGCAAGACGCTGAAACGTACGGTCATCATTTCCCTTTTAGGTTATCTCATGTATTGGTTCCCTTTCTTCCGCGAGGCCGAGGGCGGTGGATTGGAATTAAAGCCTATCGCTGAGACCAGGATATTGGGTGTATTACAACGTATTGCCCTGTGCTATTTCTTTGCTTCGGTTATACTTCACTATGGTTCCAGGAAAATAGCACTATGGTTTTGCGCCCTGGCATTGATCGTGTATTGGATTATCAGTTATGTGTATGGTGAAGCCAATGATCCTTATAGCCTTGCTGGAAATGCCGGACTAAAACTTGATTTGATTTTATTTGGCGAAAAACATTTATATCACGGTGAAGGAATTGCTTTTGATCCGGAGGGCCTGCTCAGTACACTACCCTCTATTGTGAATGTTATCGCTGGTTACCTGGCAGGAGATTTCATTCGTAAGCATGGTAATACGTATGAAACCATTGCTAAGCTGATGATCGCCGGAGCAGGACTGATTTTAATTGCCCTAACCTGGAATATGGCTTTCCCTATCAACAAAAAACTCTGGACCAGTTCTTTTGTATTGCTTACCGTAGGTATTGACCTGCTCATTTTACCAGCCCTTATTTATACGATTGAAATGGAGAAGCGCAAGAAATGGACCTTTTTCTTTCACGTATTTGGTAAAAATCCATTGTTCATTTATCTGCTGTCGGAATTATTGTTGATAACATTATACATAATTCCTGTTGGAGATCGCAGCCTTCAGCAAGTGTTTCATGATAAGGTGCTCAGAAGCTTTGCCAGTCCGATCAATGCATCATTCTTATTTGCACTCCTGTTTATGCTTACGTGTTGGGCGGTGGGGTATGTGTTGGATAGAAGGAAGATTTATATTAAGGTTTGAAAATTTGAAGATTGAAGATTGAAGATTGAAAATTGGAAGATTGGAAAATTGAGAATTGAGAATTGAGAGTTTAGAATTGAACATTGAACATTGAAACTCAATATTGATGTGATCTTGTTGCCGCACCCTTTGCGGAAATCATGAAATAATAGGGCGGGAAAAGGGTGAAAACTCATTCTGAAATGAGCACGAGTTGATCAGAACAAGTTTATTGATTTCCTAGTAAGTCTTTATTGTGGAGTTCCAATCACCTGACTCTAATATTCCGTCATGTAAAATGGGAACAACGTTGTACCGATCAGGGGTAAGACAAAACTCAATGTCTTTATGAATGCCAAGTTTGGCAAGACGCTTCACATGACTGGAGTTTTTTAGAAATCCGTTCAAATCTTGCTTTGCCAGTGTATATAAATGCTGCGCTGCCAGGGGAGCGTCGCAATCAGGTTCTATATGATCTTTTAATATGTCAACGACTGCGCCGGCAAAAAGTGTGTCTTCTAAATTCACTTTACCTTTCCATCCGGCACAAACTATTAATACATTGTTTTCACTCACTAGTAGGAATTCAGTAACTGCAGAGAGATTAAGAAACGATCCGATAATAATTTCTTTCGCGCCAACCGATTTTGCAATGGCTTGTGTTCCGTTGGTAGTGGTAAAGGCGATCTTTTTCCCTTTCAATTTTTCGTCCATGTATTCGAAGGGAGAATTTCCAAGATCGAAGCCTTCTACCTTTTTACCATCGCGTTCGCCTGCCGTGAAATATCCGTTAGATTTCATGGCGAGACAATCCTCCAGGCTGGCAAAGGGTGCTATGCTATCAATCCCATGCGCAAAGGCTGTTGTCATGCACGAGGTAGCACGAAGAATATCTACCACCACAACGGTTCGGTCATGCACATTATACAAATGCATTATCTCCGGACTCAGGCAAACATCAATCTTCTTCATAGGAATATAAACTCGCTTACCATGACCATCATGTTTATCTTAAATCAGTGGAAGTTTATTTACTTTCGCTTTTAAAGCACGTCCGCGGACATCAATAAATATTTCTGAACTAGCGACGGAATTTTCGACGGTCACATAGCCCAGGCCAACTCCAATGCCGAGTACCGGTGATATTGTTCCGGAAGTTACTTTCCCAATGACTTTCCCGGAAGCATCTTTAATAGGATAATCGTGACGTGGAATACCTTTATCGATCATTTTAAAACCAACAAGCTTTCGCCTCACGCCAGCTTCTTTTTGCTTTTTGAGATTGACGGCATTGGTAAAATCTTTCGTGAACTTCGTGATCCAGCCTAATCCGGCTTCGAGCGGTGATGTACTATCGTCAATATCATTTCCATACAGACAGAAGCCCATCTCCAACCGAAGTGTATCCCGTGCTCCTAAACCAATAGGTTTGATAGCAGAATCTTTTCCGGCTTCGAAGATGGCATTCCACACTTTTTCAGCGTATTGCTTATTTACATAAATCTCAAAGCCTCCGGCACCGGTATAACCCGTATTAGAGATTACGGCATCAGGAACACCGGCAAACTCGCCAACACTGAAGTGGTAATATTTGATTGTGCCAAGGTCAGTCTTTGTGAGTTTTTGAAGGACTGCTTTTGCCTTTGGTCCTTGAACTGCAAAAAGACAAATGTTGTCTGATATGTTTTTCATGTCAGCACACTTTGTATTGAACTTGCTGATCCAGTTCCAGTCCTTTTCAATGTTGCCGGCATTCACGACCAGCAGGTAGTCGTTGTCCTTTATTTTATAAACGATCAGGTCGTCAACAATCCCGCCGGTTTCATTCGGCAGACACGAATATTGTGCCTGGCCATCCACCAAATTCGAAGCATCGTTGCTGGTAACATGCTGAATGAGCTCGAGCGCATGAGGTCCTTGAATGGAGAACTCACCCATGTGTGATACATCAAAAACACCTACGCCGTTTCGCACGGTCATGTGCTCTTCAAGGTCGGAGGAGTAGCGCACCGGCATGTTGAAGCCGGCAAAGGGAACCATCTTGGCGCCAAGTTTTTCGTGAAGATCATTAAGCGGTACAAACTTTATTTCCATAGTACGTCATTTGAGGTGCACAAAGGTAAAAGATTTCTGAAATGCAAGAGAAGATTTAATCTTAACCTACATTCGCACACTGATAACGAGCTTATTTTGCTGGGTTTAGACGTTACTTAAATTTATAGTACTGCAATTAAACTATGACTAGACTTTTACTAAAGAATGGCTGGAAGAAGGTCGTCCGCAATACGCTGGTTGTCTCCGTTGTGTTTAGTATCATCTTTTCCGCGATCCGTGGGCTGGGGATGTTAGGTCCATCAAGTTATAGACCGCTTATTCCCTTAGGATTTTTATTGATGATGGCCCTTCCTTTCATCTTCTTAAATAAGGACGGACGCAAACAAATAGGATTCGTACAAAGTAAGAAGGTCAGCTATTACGGTCTTGGAATTTTATTTGGTATCGTAGCCGCTTCAATTTGCTTTGGAATTGGATTGCTACTGTTCGATACCAGTCCTGACAATTGGTTCATCACCATTCGCAATTATTACAACAGCTCGATGCCCACGGCGGGCATACCTATTTTTCAGTTGTTTGTTATTTTTACAATTCCGCCATTGATCTTTAGTCCGATAGGGGAAGAAATTTTCTTTAGAGGATTTTTGCAGGAGGCACTTACCAACAGGTTTAGCGTAAGGACAAGTATTATTCTTGAATCACTTTTATTTGGTCTGGTCCATATCTTCCATCATGGATTGGTGAGGGTTGATGGCGTTATCCATTTCTATTTTTGGTCCGGTATATTATGGGTTGGGCTGATGTTCCTCACAGCCTGTGGATTTGCTATCCTAAGGAAAGTTAGTGCTTCTATTTATCCGGCTATTGTCGCTCATGCCACATTCAACCTAATGATGAATGTGTTTATCTTCACCTTCCTATTCAGACCTTAAGGCTGGACACTCCTCAACTCCTAACTCCTCATCTCCTAACTCCATCAATTTTCAGCCTTCGCCTTTTCTAATGCTTCGCGTACATCCTCTCTCACCTTCTTCACCTTCTCCATTTCATTTTCCAGATATTCCCTGGCTTGTTCTTCACCGAGGCTGTCAGGCAAAGGATTAAAGTTGCGCATCCAAACCATCATACCTTCACTGGCTGAATCAAGTTTTGAGATCGCCGCTTCAATCTCTTTTTTCTTTTCTATAACCATATCAGGTGTATTGGCAATCTGGTTTTTGAGTTCTTCTTTCGCCTTGTAGATGTCATCCATCTTTGGCATCACTTCGTCGTGTACCTTCATCACCTCATCATACAGGGCCTGGTTTCCTCCCTCTTCAATGGCATCACCGCCGCCATGTTCGTGTTCTTCGTGCTCGTGTGACTTTTGACCACAAGCCCAGGAGACGATAAATACTACAATGAGGAGAACTTTTGGAAGAATTGTTTTCATAAAGCTGGACTCTTTTTTTATAAAGGTAAGCAATAGTTCCTGGTTCATTCCTCAGCGTTCGCCGCTGGGAGAGCCTTAAAACCGAGAGCTTAGCACGGTGATGTACACACTAACAACCATTAGTTTCACGAAAAATATTTTACTAAAGATAGCCTTCACCCTTGCAACTCAGAAAAAAAACATTTTATCTTTGATCACTTCAGCAGAGGATATGAAAATCAACAACGCATCTTTTTACTTTTATTACTTCTTTTTTAGTACCCGAGCGGGACTTTAAGGAGCGATATGTTGTTGATTAAACGATAACTAAAAACTCACAAAAAGTCCCGGATTTCCGGGACTTTTTGCTTTTACAGACTTTTTGAAAAATGGCAAAAAAGAAAAAATTAAGTATTGCAATTCAAGGCATCGCAACCAGCTTTCATGAAGTTGCTGCACTCACCTATTTCGAAGAACCCATCGAAACCATCGAGTGCCTTACATTTCATCAGTTGTGTGAAAGCTTGAAAGACGGAAAAGCTGATTTTGCAGTAATGGCCATTGAAAACTCCATCGCGGGCAGCATTTTACCGAATTATTTCCTCTTACAGGATTATCATTTCAGTATTGTCGGTGAAATATACCTTCCTATCCATATGCACCTGTTGGTTTTACCAGGCGTGAAGTTAAGTGACATCACCACCATAGAGTCTCACCCGATGGCCATTCGTCAATGTTCCGAATATTTGCAGGCGCTCAATGGCGTGGAGATCCGAGAAAGTGATGATACCGCGCTCTCGGCAAAAAAGGTTGCAGCATTAAAATTGAAAAACACCGCCGCCATAGCCAACGAATATGCTGCGAAGAAATATGGACTTCACATTTTAGAAAAGCGCATTGAAACGCACAAAAAGAATTTTACACGATTCCTCATTCTGACCAAGCGAGGTAATGGTAAAGCGGAATGTAATAAGGCATCCTTGAGCTTTGAAGTAGCCAACGAGGTTGGAAGTTTGGCCGATACGTTGATGACATTTAAAAACAACAGCATTAACCTAACCAAAATACAATCTATTCCCATTATTGGAAGGCCCAGTGAATACTCCATTCACGTTGACGTAGAATGGAGGCGAAGAAAAAACTATGATGATGCCATGCACCAGGTGTTAAGGCAGGTGAAAAATTTGAATGTATTAGGAGAGTATAAGAAAGGAAAAATAGAGTATAAGTAGTCGGGAAGTCGGAAAGACAGGAAGTCTGGAAGAAAGAGAAAGATCGGACTTTCGGACGAAATAAAAGAAAACCATGATAAAGACAGCAAACAGAATCTCGAACGTAGAGGAATATTATTTCAGCCGAAAACTTGCTGAAGTTCGCGGCCTGGATTCACCTGAGTTTCGGGTTATCAATCTGGGTATTGGTAGTCCGGATCAGGCTCCATCCCCTGCAACGATTGACGCGTTAATGGCTTCCGCAAGAAATCCTGCCAACCATGGATACCAGAATTATAAGGGTATCCCGCAGTTGCGCAAGAGCATTGCTGATTTTTACCAGAGGGTTTACCAGGTTTCCATCGATCCGGAAGGTATGATCCTTCCGCTGATGGGTTCGAAGGAAGGCATCATGCACATTTCGATGGCTTTTGTAAATGAAGGTGATGAAGTGTTGATTCCAAATCCGGGGTATCCAACATATTCCTCAGTGGCCACTTTAGTAGGCGCTAAACTCAGGCCCTACGCATTGCGCGAAGATCTGAATTGGGGTATTGACACAGAAGCGTTAAAGAAAAGTGACCTTTCTAAAGTAAAGATAATGTGGGTTAATTTCCCGCATATGCCAACCGGGAGAATAGCCTCTCGTGCTGAGTTAAAGCAGCTAGTTGATTTAGCGCGTGAACATCAGTTTCTGATTGTGAATGATAATCCTTATAGTTTGATTTTGAATGATGAGCCCATGAGCATTCTCTCCATAGAGGGTGCCGGTGAAGTTGCACTCGAACTAAATTCACTAAGCAAATCGCACAACATGGCTGGCTGGCGTATTGGCTGGGTTGCTGGTAAGAAGGAATACATCGATGCCATTCTGAAAGTGAAAAGCAACATGGATTCAGGGATGTTTTTAGGATTGCAACATGCCGCCGTGGAAGCCTTGAAGAATGGAGGCGAATGGTTTGCAGCGTTAAATAAAGTGTATGCTGACCGGAAAAAAGTTGCCGTCCAACTATTGGATGTGCTGGGGTGTTCTTATGCTGAAAAACAATCTGGATTATTTGTGTGGGCGAAAGCGCCGAAGAACATAGGTGATGTTGAAAAGTGGATTGATGAGATCCTGTACGGTACGAAAGTGTTCATCACACCCGGATTTATTTTTGGCGAAGCGGGTAGAAGATACATTCGTATCTCCTTGTGTTGCACCCTGGAGATGTTGAAAGAAGCCTTGCCGCGTATCGAAAAATTTGTGCAGGATAAGTCATCGTTTCAGAGTCGGGAGACTTCGGTAAAGGTTTAAAAAATAAAAGATGAAGACAACAGTTATCGGTTTGGGATTAATCGGAGGCTCCATGGCACTGGATTTAAGAAAAGTAGGTTTGGTGTCGGAGTTGATTGGTGTTGAATTAAATCCAGCTCATGCTGAGAAGGCGCTGGAACTTGGACTGGTCGATAGCATTCAGTCAAAAGAAGAAGCGCTGAAATCATCAGACCTGATTATCTTAGCCATACCGGTAAGTGCATTAAGTAAGTTGCTTCCATTGGTACTGGATATTGTAAAGAAGGAGGCTGTCATCATTGATGTTGGCTCCACAAAAAGTCTGATATGTCGCGCTATTTCTGGCCATCCAAATCGTGGACAGTTTGTAGCATCGCATCCCATTGCCGGTACGGAGAACTCCGGACCGGAGGCAGCCTTCGAAGGTTTGTTTCGCCAGAAGACAAACATCATTTGTGAGCGAAATAAATCATCAGCAAAGGCATTATCGGTGGCAGCCAAAGTGTTTGATGCCCTTGGTATGAATACTATTTTTATGGAACCGGAAGAACACGATAAACACGTGGCTTATGTCTCTCACTTATCGCACGTAAGTGCTTTTTTATTAGGACAAACCGTGCTGGATATTGAACGGGATGAAAAAAACATTTTTGCACTGGCTGGAAGTGGTTTTGCATCTACGGTGCGCCTGGCAAAAAGCTCACCCGATATGTGGGCACCGATTTTCGAGCAGAATGCCGAGTACTTGAGTCAGGCATTACTGGAATACATCATGCACCTTCAGAAATTTCAGTATTACCTGATGAAGCGCGATGTAAAAGAACTGCATCGCATCATGACTGAAGCTAACCGGATCAGAGAAATTTTAAATGGAATTGAACATAAAGAACCAAAACAAGTAATAGAAAAATAAAATTGAAACGGATATGAAAAACGTATTACAGCTTGAATCAATCGCAAAATGGCTTCCTACTGCCAGCAAACCGATCATCATCAGTGGTCCTTGCAGTGCTGAAACAGAAGATCAGATGATTGCAACCGCCAAACAATTAGCGGCCACTGGTAAGGTACACGCCCTTCGTGCCGGCATATGGAAACCGCGTACAAGGCCTGGCCAGTATGAAGGAGCTGGAGAAGAAGGGTTGAAGTGGCTGGTTCAGGCCAAGAAAGAAACTGGTCTTCCGGTCACCACGGAAGTTGCAAACGCTTCCCATGTGGATGCCTGCCTAAAAGCTGGTGTGGATATTTTATGGGTTGGTGCGCGTACAACTGTAAATCCTTTTTCTGTTCAGGAAATAGCCGACTCCCTGAAAGGTGTTGATATTCCGGTGATGGTGAAGAATCCGATTAATCCTGATCTGGAACTTTGGATCGGTGCCCTTGAACGTTTGAATAAAGCAGGTCTTACAAAACTTGCAGCCATTCATCGCGGATTCTCTTCTTTCGAAAAAGGTCCTTTCAGAAATGCACCGATGTGGGACATGGCTATTGAATTGAAAACCCGTATTCCGGAGCTTGATATCCTTTGCGATCCAAGTCACATTGCAGGTAATCGCGAACTCATTTCCTTTATTTCTCAAAAAGCGCTTGACATGGATATGGCCGGATTAATGATTGAAAGTCATATTGATCCGGATGCTGCATGGAGCGATGCTAAACAACAAGTTACTCCGGCAGTCCTGGGAAGGATCATTGAAGGCCTGGTCGTAAGAACCGTTACTTCTGACAACAAGATTTTCAAAGATACCCTCAGCATATTACGCGAACAGATTGACCAGCTGGATGACGAGATTATGTCCAAAATGGCAGCGCGCATGAAGATATCGGAGAAGATTGGTCAGTACAAGAAGGAGAATGGCGTAACTATTCTTCAGGTAGCACGCTGGGAGGAAATCATTCAAACCCGCATTACATTAGGTAAAGCTATGGGTCTAAATGCAGCGTTTATGACCGATTTATTAAAACTTATTCACCAGGAATCTATTCAGATACAAACGAAAGTGATGAACAAGATTGAAGAAAGAGTTTGATTATTGTTCCTACTTCTATGTCAATACCATTGGGGCATTTCAAATTTCTGACCTGATAGTAGACTAGGTAAATTCGCAAAAAGGTCACCATGAACACTACGAGGGCACAAAGGACCACGAAAAACCATAGTCGGAATAGGGACTGAATTCTTCGTGATCTTAGTGGTCCTTCGTGACCTTAGTGACCCCACCTATGTCACTGTAATAGCTGATTTCACATTTTAAGCAAGCATGACAAGTAGGATTAAGTATCCTGATAAAAAAGAACCTTCTTTAAGAGGGTTCTTTTTTTGCATGCTTAAAAACAATGTTCAGAAGGAATATTCTCCATTTCTCAAGACACGAATCGTTTTCAATTTCCTAGTCTTTTCAAAGTCGTCATAAACGCTTTTTAAATTCCCCCAAAAGGTAATGGTGTTCGACGGAAAGTCTTTTTTCAGGACATTAAATTCGGTCTGTGAAAATTTTGCCGGGAAAATATGAATCGGAATTTTTTCCTGTCCATTGTTACGGGCCTCAACAGCCAGTACATAAAGCTCCTTGATCTTATCATCCGTGAGGGGTATGCATCCAATCGTTACACAATTACCATGAAGGTATATGTTGCCTCCCGGGTGTTTGCGATCACTCAAAATTTTGTCGGATGCATTCGGATAATTGATTCCAAGCGATAAATAAAAATTGCTAAGCGGGTTAAAGTGATTTATGATGTATATTCCTTCCGGGATTTGCAGGTCGCCTTCCTGGCGCTTCGGCCCCAGGGTTCCGGAACTGGCGCAGAAATCATAGGCATGCAATAAGGCGTAGGATTCTTTTCCTTCTTCCTTTATCCAAGCTTCCAGTGTCTTTTCTTTCTTAAATGCACGAATGAATAAATGAAAGCCCTTATAAATGACTTTTTTTTGGATGAAGTAGCCTTTAACAACGTCTTCCTTTTCATCGTACGCCGTTTTTACCCGGGCGTGTTTAAGCTGTGTTTGCTTAAAGGTTGTTTGTGTGAGCATAACAGCGAGTACAATAAAAACTTTTTGCATAATTAGGTAGCATTCTCCTTCGCCATGAAAATGGTTTGTGTTGGATAAGCAAACTGGATATTTCTTTCCTTGAACCTCTCAAATATTTTGAGATTGATTTCCTGCTGAATATCCGCATATTGATTAAAATCAGAGCTTTCAACAAAATAAACAATTTCAAATTTCAGACTAGAATCTCCATACGTAAGAAAGTGAACGCGATCCAATGTGACATCTTTATTCTCCGCAATTATTGTCTTAATAATCGATGGAATCTCCCGAAGTTGCTCCAGCGAAGTGTCATACACTATACTCAAGGTGAAGGCAATTCTTCTGTGCTCCATGCGCTTAAAATTATGGATACGCGAATTGGTTAAGTCACTGTTGGAAAATACTAATTGTTCTCCCGTAAGGCTTTTCAGCCGCGTAGTTTTAATGCCAATGTGTTCCACATTTCCCTTCTTATCATCAACAACGATGAAATCACCAATTTCAAATGGCCTGTCAAAAAAAATCACGAAGTAATTAAAGAGATCACCCAATATATTTTGAGCAGCCAGAGCAATAGCAATACCACCAATACCGAGGCCTGCAATGATGGTGGTTACATCGTATCCTAAGTTGTCAAAAAGAAAAAGTGCACCTAATGTCCAGATGATAATATTCAGCAACAGCATTATACCACCAATCTGTTTCACTTTTTCATCGCCCTGCTCCTGGTTACGCACATGGGCTTGCAAGACTAAGAGTATGGTGGATGAAATGAGGCGAAGGGCATAAAAGGTGATGACAACTGCAATAGCCCCATGTACGTACTTCGTAAGTTTTTCAGATAATGTTAAATAACTAATCCCAAAATAAACGATGATGAAATTGAAAATAGGAAGGCCAAACCGCTGTATTCCGTCTACTACATAATTGTCTATAGGCGTCTCCGTTTTGTCCGCCCATTTTTTTAACCGAATAAGAATAGTTTTTCTAAATAATCGCAGTATCAGCATTCCCAGAAAAATTCCGACTAACGCGATCAGGTAGTCCTGAAGGGTATTGTTGAAATAGGTTTTGGTTAAGATCTCTTGCATGCGTTGTAAACGATTGAGTAAGAAGCAAAAATATAAATTTATTGGCTACCTAGCTCGTAACAACCTTTGTCATTTAGCTGGTACAAACTTTACAAATCCAGAAGATCTGTTTGCGCGAACATTGCAGGCATCCAAATTAAAGTTTAAGGTTTTTTTTGTGTCTGACATTTATAGCTTTAAATTTCATTTGTATAAACGTTAGCATGAATGGGCTACAATATTTTTATTTTAGTTTCAATGATAGCCGTTCTTGGAGTGTTAGCGGCAATGTATTTTACCCAATCGGCCAGAAGGCAATTGCACGAAGAAACACTTATTAAAGAGAACGATCAACTCAGGCAAGTGCTTAAAGATCAGCAGGAACTGCTGGAGGATGAGCGTGTGCGAATTGGGCATGATTTGCACGATGACCTGGCCCAGCTTTTAGCGGGTACACGCCTGGCGCTGGGAAACCTTCGCCTGGAGCCGACACTTTCGGGGAGAAATAAAAGCTTGTTGCTGAGGATCGATCATGATCTGAATGATTTGCTCAATCGTGTGCAAAACATTATTTGGAACCTCTCTCCCGAAGCACTTCATGAGAAAGGCCTGTCTTATGCACTTTGGAAAATGTGTGATCAGCTAAAGGACCTACGCTCTTTCCATATTGAATTCCTGGAGATGGGCCCGGTTAAAAGGCTCCCGGATCCCGTAGAAATATTACTTTTTAGAATAGTTCAGGAAATTGTAAATAATGCCATGCGTCATTCTCTGGCGTGGAATATCAATATGAAAATGTATTGGTCAGAATCCCAGGTAAAGATTGAAGTAAAGGATGATGGTATCGGAAGGGATAAGTCTTCGGGAGATAAGAAAGAAAGAGGAAGGGGACTACAAGGTATCCAAAAAAGGGCACAACTGATTGGAGCATCAGTGACCTCTGAACCGATCGCGAAAGGTACCTTGTTTGTCGTTTCACACGCGTTCATGAAGTGACAATTCCATTGCCCAGCGCGTAATGAATAAGTTCATTTGTGTTTTTTGTGTTTGTTTTTTTAATGATATCCTTTCGATACCCTTCGATGGTATGTTCGCTGAGGAAGAGTTTTTCTGCGATATCTTTCGTGCTTAGTCCGTGGCACAACAAAACGATAACCTCAAATTCCCGGGCAGATAGCTTAATACGGGGAGGGTGCTGTAGACCATCCGGTTTTGAATGCAGCACAATGTTCACCTTTTCATGGTAAAAGTGCTTGCCTTCGAGTACGGTAATAATGGCAGTATAAATTTCCTGTTGGTGTGTCGTTTTCTTGAATAAAATTCCAGAAACACCAGCGCGCATCAAATTAAAGATCATCGCTTCCTCGTCAAAGGCAGTTAATGCGATTACACGCGC
>Ga0184629_10000843_pt1 | contig 13161 bp, 10 predicted proteins | sample PLM4_32_b1_FD_133158 | JGI IMG/M metagenome (GOLD analysis project Ga0184629, IMG submission 133158) | Groundwater sediment microbial communities from an aquifer in East River, Colorado, USA - PLM4_32_b1 | ecosystem: Environmental > Terrestrial > Soil > Riparian zone | place: USA: East River... | reverse complement strand
TGTCTACAGCAGCAGTCTCAGCCGTCTCAAATTTTTTCATGCAGTCTTGATTTGGATTTTTTTGATCATCTGCTACCAGCTTGTCAGTTTGGTCATCAACCCAATTCCGACGAACGCGTATGTCAGCAACAATTTCTTTCTCGTGGTGGCCATGGGGCTGGGATTGTTCTCTGCCTACCTCGTGGAGCTTTACATCCGGCGTGCTTACGTCGCGCAGCAGGTCGTGGAAGAGAAGAACAAGCTGATTACCGCAGCACTAGCGGAAGCCGTTCGCGCCAACAAGTCGAAGAGCGAATTCCTGGCGACGATGAGCCACGAATTGCGCACGCCGTTGAACGCCATCATCGGGTTCTCGGACATCATCAAGCGCGAATTGTTCGGCTCGATCGAGAACGAGAGATATTCCGACTACGCACGAGACATCCATCAGAGCGGCTCGCATCTGCTCGCGATCATCAACGACATCCTCGACCTCGCCAAGGCGGAGTCCGGCAAGCTGCAGCTCAACGAGCACGAGTTCGATCTGACGGAGACGCTCGAGGCCTGCATGCGCATGTGCAGCGGGCGTGCGGATGCCGGCAAGGTCGAGATGATCTTCTTTGGCGGACAAAGCGAAATCCGCGCGTACGCCGACGAACGCCTCGTGCTGCAGATCGTCGCCAATCTTGTCACCAACGCGATCAAGTTCACGCCCGAAGGCGGCACAGTCAGGATCTACGTCTCGGCAAATCTGCAAAAGGGCATCGGGATCAAGGTGACCGACACCGGTATCGGCATTGCTCCCGAGAACATCGAACGGGTGCTGCGCCCGTTCGAGCAGGTGGAGACATCGTACGCTCGCAAGCATGGCGGGTCCGGTCTTGGCCTCCCCTACGCGAAGCGCCTGACCGAGCTTCATGGCGGCGACCTGACGATCGAAAGCGAATTGGGCAAGGGAACCGCCGTGTCGGTGTCCCTGCCTCCAAGCCGCCTTATCGGGGTCCGGAAGCGCGCGAACGTCAAGGAAGCGGTCTAGAAGCGCCCCGCTTAGACTTTACGGCTTGCGTGCGAAGAGGAGCCGCACGCGATCGGTGCTGTCGGTCTCGGTGTAGGCGGTTGCGGGCTGGACTCCGTTGATCCAGGCAAGCATCTCCGCGTCGCTGCGGTAATACAGGCTCCAATCTAGAAGGAACTCGAGCGGCCAGATAGCGCTGTGCAGTGTCTCGTTCATGTTGCCAATGATGAGGAGGCCGCCGGGTGCCAATGCATCATAAAGCCGCCTTACCAGCGTGGCCGCGCGCCGATCGGCGAGATAATCGATCAAGCCGACACAGTAGATCAGATCCTGGGGCGGCAGCGAAATGAGCCCAGAATTGCTTCGAACTATATCTGTGAACGACATGTTCAAGCACTGAACACGCGCCTGACCGTTGGCTTTGAGCACGTGCGGAAAGGTTTTCTCAATCGCATGGCTGAGCGCAGCCTGTTCCTGGTCGATCAAGGTGAATTCAGCGCGCTTGTTCTTCAGTTCGCCGGAGCGCAAGAACAACTCGACCTCGCGAGCCGGTCCGCAGCCGAGGCTCATGATGCGCGCTGCCCGCGCATTCCCCTTCTCGTTGACCACATGGCCGATATGCGCGCAGACCGCCTCCATGCGCGTCTTCACGAACTCGCCGACATCGAGACCAAGCCGGTGCATCAACTGCTGATAGACGCTGGTGCCCCGCCGTTCCCAGTCGTAAATTTGATTCATGATCTCGAAATCACCCGGGTAGCCGAGCGGCTTCATATAAGAACGGTTGAAAATCGCGCCCTCGCAGATTTGAGGGGTGAGAACAACTTCGGTGAACGCCTTCGTCGCCTCGAGCACCTCGCGGTTTGCCATGACGCTCCGCGCGAGATCGTTGCCGGCGCGCCAAAGCGCCTGCCAATGCTGGACGAGTCGCGCTTCGCACGCTTCGTAAGCGCCGTCGAAATCAAAGTCGCGTTCGAACTGCCGGGCAAGATTCATATTTTCATCGAGCAAGTTCCGATATGAACCGAGCACTCTGAGCACGTCCGCGCAAAACAAACGATAATCCTTAGGCACGAGCCGAGCCGTTTCACCGTTGACGAGCGCCGATTGAAGCGCGATCTGCGCCTGGACGTTCCTGGATAAGAGCTTCTCGAACTCGACGAAGCCGTTGACGAAGGTAAATGCCACCTTCGATCCGAATACCGTACTCTCGCGGCGACACACGCGGGCATTGGCTTCGAAGATGGTGTAACCGGACTGCTGGATGGTGAGTGGGATGACCTCCCCGACGTCGGGGATGTCCTCCGCAGTCTGACTACAGACGATGGCGATGCCGCCGAGGCTGATGTCGTGAAGCTTGTGCAACGAGGAGTTCACCCCGACGCGGGGCGGCAGATGCGGAAACAATTTCCGCGCTTGATAGCGCGGAGCGCGGAACCAGACCTCTCGGCCTCCCGCTCCCTTCAGCTCTTCGTACGCGAGCATGCCACCCCTCTACCCGACCCAGCCCCGAGAGAACATCGAGCGCGGCAGCGCGACGCTTTCAAAGGCCCCCCAAATGCAACCGCGCGCTTCCCCCCTAATCAGCCGCGCGGGCGGCATAAACCACAGTCACTGGAAGTTAAATCCGGCACCAAGTCAAGCCGTTGCGCCTGCGTTCTAATGTACCATCGATGTGCGAGAGCGCGTGAGCGGTCGTGGCCCGAATAGTTAATTGCCACAAGCCAGAACAACCCGGAGTTGGAGGTCAGACAGAGTTCAATCGACGCTCCCACTCATACGCCGTGGAGATGATCTCATCCAGGTCGTCGTGCTTCGGATGCCAGCCGAACTCGCTCTTGATCCGGATCGCATCGGCAATCAGCGCCGGAGGGTCGCCAGGACGTCGCGGCGATTCCACTGCCGGAAGGTCGCGACCGACGACGCGCGATACGGCCTTGATCACCTCCCGCACGCTGGCGCCGCGGCCGTAACCGCAGTTCAGGGCCACCGAGCCGCCGCCGTCCGCAAGGTGATCGAGCGCGAGGAGATGCGCATCCACGAGATCGCTGACGTGGATGTAGTCGCGCACGCCGGTGCCGTCCGGCGTCGGATAGTCGGTGCCGAAGATGTCCAGTTGTGGGACGCGTCCGAGCGCCACCTGGCAGGCGCGCTTGATGAGATGGCGCGCGCGCGGGCTCGATTGTCCGGTGCGGCCTTTGGGATCGGCGCCCGCCACGTTGAAGTAGCGCAGCGCGACGTAACGGAAATCGTGCGCGCGTGCGGCGTCCTCGAGCATCCACTCCGTCATCAGCTTCGAGCGCCCGTAAGGGTTCTCGGGCTCCTTTGGCGTCGTCTCCGGCATCGCAGCGAGAAGCGGAGGTCCATAGATCAGGGCGGATGAAGAGAAGATGAACTTCTTCACGCCTTCGAGCACGCACGCCTCGATCAGCGCACGCGAGGCCATCGTGTTATTGGCGTAGTACGCAAGCGGTTCCTTCACCGAGTCCGGCGCAACGATCGAACCGGCGAAGTGAATGACAGCGGTGATGGAATGGTCGTTGATCAAGCGCCGAACGGTCGTTTGATCGCCCACATTTCCCTGATGGAAATGGGCGCCTTCGGCCACCAGGCCGCGCAGGCCCGTCGAGAGATCGTCGAGAACGATGACGGCGAAGCCGCGCTCCAGCGCAGCATGAACCATATGGCTGCCGATATAGCCGGCCCCGCCGGTGATCAGAATGGACATGACGATTCCTTCAGGCGCAGGCTAAGCGCGCGAATGAGAAACGCCAAGCCTCGGTCACCGGTTCCGGCGGAAGCGCCGGGACCACCACTCAGTGCTCAGAATGCAGGAATTGGATGTCAGCCCCGTGAAACCGCGCCGCGGTCAGCCGGCCGGTCATATAGGCGCCGGTATCGATGCCGACGCGGAAGCCGAGATTCTCGGGGGCACGCGTCGGCGTGTGGCCATGGACAATGACCCGGCCGCCAAAAACGTCGCCGGCGTTCAAGAACTGGTCGCGGATCCAGAGCCGGTCCGCCTCGGTCTGGCGATCCAACGGCACGCCAGGCCGCACGCCCGCGTGCACGAAATGATAGTCGCCGCAGTCATAGCTCAGCGCCAGCGAACGCAGAAAATCCTGGTGGCTCTGCGGAAGAACGGAGAGGAAAGAATCGCGAAGCACGGCCCGTGAAGCATTAGGGGCCAGTAGCAGACCGTGATCCACGCCATAACTCATCAATGTTTCGATGCCTCCCAAGCGCCGATAGAATTCCCACCGCTCGGGATCGGCGATGAAATCGAGCAGGATCTGTTCGTGATTGCCTTTGAGCGCAATCGTTTCGAACGCGGGAAAGCCGGCAGCGACCCGCTCTACGACCAAGCGAGAGTCCGGTCCGCGATCGACATAGTCGCCGATGAACACGATGATGCGACGGTCATGATGTTGTAATTCGACATCCGTATGGATGCGCGCGAGCAGGCTCTCCAGGAGATGGTATTGACCGTGAACGTCGCCGATCGCGTAAACCACCACCCCATCAGGCACGCGCGCCTTATGCGCGGGGCGGCGCTTCGATCCAAACAGATTATGCCACATGCAGACTATGATGCCCGAGACCGCCAAAGCACGCCATCACTTACCAGGCGCCTTGGGCCGCTCTGGCAGTGGCCCAAGTTATTGTCTAGAACCGTGACAGCATTCATTCCACGGCTATAGGGGATGAGTTTGGCGTCAGTTGGCGGTCCGGGCCGGGCTTCGGCAGGAAAATCGGCACTCATCACGGGCGTGACGGGCCAGGACGGCAGCTACCTTGCCGAGTTCCTTCTGGAACAGGGTTATGTCGTCCACGGCGTGAAGCGGCGCGCGTCGTCCTTGAACACCGAGCGTATCGACCATCTCTATGTCGATCCGCACGAGGGCAAGCCGTCGTTCTTCCTGCATTACGGCGACATGACGGATGCGACCAACATCATCCGCATCGTTCAGGAGACGCAGCCGACCGAGATCTACAATCTTGCCGCGCAGAGCCACGTGCAGGTGAGCTTCGAGACGCCCGAGTATACGGCCAATGCGGACGCGGTCGGCACGTTAAGACTGCTCGAAGCGATCCGCATCTTGAAGCTCGGCGAACGCACGCGGTTCTATCAGGCCTCGACCTCCGAGCTCTATGGCGATGTCGAGGAGACGCCGCAGCGCGAGACGACACCCTTCAGACCGCGCAGCCCTTATGCGGCGGCGAAGCTCTACGCCTATTGGATCACGGTGAATTATCGCGAGGCGTATGGTTTCCACGCGTCGAACGGGATTCTGTTCAACCACGAAGGCCCGCGGCGCGGCGAGACCTTCGTGACGCGCAAGATCACACGTGCCGTTGCAGCCATTTCCCAGGGCAAGCAGAACCATCTCTATCTCGGCAATCTGGACGCGAAGCGCGACTGGGGCCATGCCAAGGACTACGCGCGGGGTATGTGGCTGATGCTTCAGCAGCCCGAACCGGACGACTACGTCCTCGCGACCGGCGAATCACACTCGGTGCGCGAGTTCGTCGAGCGCGCCTTCGCCCATGTGGACCGCGCGATCGAGTGGCGCGGCCGCGGCGTGGACGAAGTCGGCGTTGACACCAAGACCGGCAAGGCACTGGTCAAGATCGATCCGCGCTATTTCCGACCCACAGAGGTCGAGTCTCTTCGCGGCGACGCGAGCAAGGCGCATCAGCGCCTCGGCTGGCGGCCCGCGGTCGCATTTGCCGACCTTGTGCGCGAGATGGTCGAAGAAGACTTGCGCGCGACGGTCGCAAGCACCAACAGCTTTCGTCATGAGTGAACGCCCCCCGCTCTACTCCCTCAAAGGAAAGCGGGTCTGGGTCGCGGGCCATACGGGCATGGTGGGCTCGGCCCTGATGCGCCGGCTTGCGCACGAGGATTGTGTCCTCTTGACCTCCGCCCATCGCGACTACGATTTGCGCCGGCAAAGCGATGTCGAATCCTTTGTCGGTAAATCGCGACCGCAGGCTGTGTTCCTTGCCGCGGCACGCGTCGGCGGCATCGTCGCCAATGACAGTCGACCCGCGAGCTTCATCTACGACAACCTTGCGATCGCCACGAACGTGATCGAGGCGGCGCGTGCCTTTGACGTGGAGAAACTCGTCAATCTTGGATCGACCTGCATCTATCCGAAATTCGCGGCGCAGCCGATAAGCGAGGACGAGCTGCTTGCCGGACCGCTCGAACCCACCAATCAATGGTATGCGGTGGCGAAGATCGCGGCGATCAAGCTGTGCGACGCCTATCGGCGGCAATATGGCTGCGACTTCATCTCCGCAATGCCCACCAATCTCTACGGTCCGCACGACAATTTCGATCTGGAGTCCTCCCATGTCATCCCTGCGCTGATCGCCAAAATGGCGAAAGCGAAGGATGAAGACGCTGCCGAGGTTGTCGTCTGGGGCACGGGCACGCCGCGGCGCGAGTTCCTGCACGTGGACGATTGTGCCGATGCACTCGTTCATCTCATGGATCACTTTTCCGGCGAAGGACCCGTGAATGTGGGAACCGGCGAGGACCTGACGATCGCCGAACTTGCCGAGTTGATCGCCCGCGTCGTGAAGTTCCAGGGGCGGATCGTGTTCGACCGTTCGCGACCCGACGGAACTCCGCGCAAGCTCGTCGACGTCTCGCGACTCAAGGCACTGGGCTGGGCGGCGCGCACTCCGCTCGAAGACGGACTGCGCAGCACGTACTCGTGGTATCGTGACAACGCGGCTACAGCGAGAGCCGTCGCGCTCTGAAGGATGTCCCGGATGGCAGCGGAGAAAAAAACGGCCGAACTGATAACGCCGGTGCTGTTGAGTGGCGGCTCCGGCACACGGCTGTGGCCCGTGTCGCGCGCGTTGCATCCCAAGCAGCTGCAGGCGCTCAGCGGCGAGCGCACCATGCTGCAGGAGACCGCTCTGCGCCTTAAGGGCCCCGATTTCGCCGCGCCCATGGTCGTCTGCAACGACGAACATCGCTTCACGATTGCGGCCCAACTGCAATCCGTCGGCCTCACGCCGCAATCCATCATCCTCGAGCCGATGGGCCGCAACACCGCGCCCGCCGCCGCCGTCGCGGCTTTGACTTTGAGCGAGAAATCGCCGGATGGGCTCATGCTGCTCGCGGCATCCGACCATGTCATCGATGACGTGAAGGCATTCCACGCTGCGGTGCGCATTGCGGCCAAAGCGGCCTGCGAGGGACATCTGGTCTCGATTGGCGTCACGCCGACGCGAGCGGAGACCGGCTATGGATATATCGACCGCGGGGCTGGGTTACCGTCGGTGCCGGGTGCATTTGCGGTCAAACGCTTCGTCGAGAAGCCCGACCGCACCACGGCCGAGAGCTTCATCTCCGCCGGCACCTATTTGTGGAACGCCTCGATTTTTCTCTTTCGAGCGGGCACATATCTGAAGGAGTTGAAACAGTACGCCCCCGAAGTGCTGGAGCAGTCACGAGCCGCGTTGGCCGAAGGCCGGCACGATCTCGACTTCCTGCGCCTCGACCGGAATACCTTCGCCAAGTGTCCGTCGATTTCCATCGACTATGCGGTGATGGAGCGCACCCGTCATTCGGCGGTCGTCCCCGCCGATATCGGCTGGAGCGATGTGGGATCCTGGTCCGTCCTGTGGGAGCGCGGCACGAAAGACGCGAACGGCAATGTAGCCATTGGCGACGTCATCATTGAAGACGGTAGGGGCAATCTTGTTCGGAGCGATTCCCGGCTCGTCGCGGCGTTGGGCGTCGAAAACCTGGTGATCGTCGCCACCAATGACGCGGTGCTTGTCGCCGCGCGCGAGCGCGACCAGGACGTCAAGCGCATCGTGGACAGCCTCTTGAAGGCGGGGCGCAACGAAGCCTCGCAGCCCTCGCGCGTGTACCGCCCGTGGGGAAGCTTCGAAACGCTGCACCTCGCAGACAGAAGCCAAGTGAAGCTCATCGAGGTCAGTCCCGGCTGCGCCCTCTCGCTGCAATACCATCACAAGCGCGCCGAGCATTGGGTCGTGGTCGAAGGCGAGGCCTGGATCACGCGGGGCGCTGAGGCGTTCGCACTCAAGGAGAACGAGTCGACCTTCATCCCAATCCTGATGCCCCATCGTCTCGAGAATAGAAACGACGCGCCCCTCAGGATCATCGAAGTCCAGGTCGGATCGTATCTCGGCGAGGACGATATCGTCCGCCTCGAAGACCGTTACAAACGGACCGACAAACCTTGAGGCTCACTGCTCATTGGAAATTTCGGCAAGCGTCGCGTCGAAATAGGCGATCGTCTTCTTCAAGCCTTCCTCGAGCTGCGTCTTCGGCGCCCAATTCAGGGCTGAGCGCGCGAGCGAGATGTCGGGCTGGCGCTGTTTTGGGTCATCGGCGGGTAAAGGCTTCGCTTCAATCTTGGAGCGCGATCCGGTCAGCGCAATGACCTTCTCGGCGAGCTGGCGTATCGTGAACTCGTTGGGGTTGCCGAGATTGACCGGCCCAGTGAAATCGTCACTGCTTTCCATCAGCCGCACCAGCGCGTCGACAAGATCGTCCACGTAACAGAAGGAGCGCGTCTGATTGCCGTCGCCGAACACGGTGATGGGCTTGTTCCGAAGCGCCTGTACGATGAAGTTCGACACCACACGGCCGTCGTTGGGATGCATACGCGGACCGTAGGTGTTGAAGATGCGTGCAACCTTGATGCGAAGACGGTGCTGGCGATAGTAGTCGAAGAACAGCGTTTCCGCGCAGCGCTTGCCTTCATCATAGCAGGCGCGCGTGCCGACTGGATTGACGTTTCCCCAGTAGCTCTCGGTTTGCGGATGCACCGAAGGATCGCCGTAGACCTCGCTGGTCGAGGCCTGCAGAATCTTCGCCTTTAGCCGCTTGGCGAGGCCCAGCATGTTGATCGCGCCGTGCACCGAGGTCTTCGTCGTCTGCACGGGATCGCGCTGATAATGGATGGGCGAAGCCGGGCACGCCAGATTGTAGATCTCGTCGGCTTCGACATAGAGCGGAAAGGTCACGTCGTGGCGGATGAGCTCGAAACGCTGCTGACCGAGCAGATTCTCGATGTTGCTGCGCGTGCCGGTGAAGAAATTGTCGACACAGAGGATTTCATGACCGCGGGCGAGCAGGCTCTCGCAGAGAAACGAGCCGATGAATCCTGCGCCCCCGGTGATAAGAACACGCCGACGAAGATGCATTGAACCTATCCCCTGTGTGCGCGAGCGCCCCTCGCTCACGGGACAATAGTGGACGTACTTGGCCCCGAGCAACCGGACGACATGAAAATACCGGACTTGTCACAAAACGGCTTGGCGATTGATCAACGCAAGTGGAACCTTGCACCACGCTCAACGTTGCGCACGACGCGCAATTGCGGCAACCAATGCGTCGACAATCGCGCCGTTATTCGCTTCGAGGTAGCCCCACCGGGCTAGGTATTCCGAAGGAATGCTTCGGGTGATCTGAAAGGTTCCATTGAGCTCGAATACGGTGATTGCGCCTGAGTCCGACACTGCGAAATCGATCACACCAAAATCGAGGCCTACGATCCGGAACAGCTCAGCGACGCGGTCGTCCAGTGCGTCGTGCGATCCCAAGAAATCCTTCTCGGCCGTTACTGTTTCGGGGCGCTCGACCATGGCTGTCCGAGAATTCCCCGTCACGTTCCATTTCAGACCGGCGATGAGATGGCGACGAAAGATGGTGCCGTCAGCCCAGATCATCCGATATTTGCGGTATAGGCCATCGCCCGAGCGAAAATCCACGAAGTCGCTGACAACAAGACGAGACGGGAGCGCCTTGAGCGACCGCATATGTCCTGCACTCTCGACCTTCCTAAGTCCCCCGCTGCCGTGTGTGCCCGCGGGTCGGAGCAGCACGGGCCAGACGTGTCGCGCGGCCTCGATGTGACGCTCCAATCCCTCGGGCGGCCCGGAGAAAAACGTCGTGGTCGGCACGCGGACATTTCTTGCGTTGCTCGCGCCGATAACGCCGGGCAAGACCGTGCGCGCGGAACGGCGGACCGCCTCGACCTTGTTCAGGATCGGTAGAGCATTTGCGCGGACGAGAGCCTCAAGGCGATCAAGCGATCGCTTGCAGATCAATGGCTCGGCGATCAGATTGACCAGAACATCGGGACGAATGACGCGTTGCTGAGTCGGTTTTCCGACAGAGAGGATATGGACGTCCCAACCGCGCTCGCGGCATGCGGGCTCCAACTCGTTCAAGACTGCCGGAAAGGAGTAGTAAGGTGGGCCCTTTCCGACTGCTTTCGCGAACGTCGTTTCCGCCTCGACGTCGATGCGCCCTTTTGCAAGAACGACCCGCATCAGTCCTGCCTCGCGTCAGCGCTCGGAGGTTTGCCCCCTGCTTGATCGCACCGCACTGCGCGCCGCGCAAAGATCCTACGGGCGTTCTCGCGCGCCGTTTCAAGCGAGCGCGGCGGGGATAGTGGAATCGAGGCGACCGTTACACCCAGGAGCCGTAAGGACCACAGGCCCTGGTAGGGCGCGACGAGCCCTAATCCCATCGCCGCATATTTGCGCGCGAACGGCGGATATTCTCTGCGCTCCACGCCGGCGCACATCTTGGATCGTCCCCGAGCAAAGACGTTTCCGCACGACGCCGATGCGAGAGCCCATTGCAGTCCCAAGCCACGGAATTCCGGCCGGACCCACGAATTATAGATATGCACATGTCCTTCAGGCACGCGAATGTCGCAGCCGATCCAATCGATAAATCGTGTCCGTTCGGAGCACCACATCTGTGCGGCCATAACGCGATTCGAGGCAAAGGCGATTTGGCACGTATCGCCTTCCGCGAAGCGCTGAGCGGCCTGAGCGGCGGGAATGGGGCCGTCGACAAATGGGCCCGTGGCAGCGCCCGCCGCCAGGGTCTCGATGGCAAATCCTGCGGGCATGGATGGTGACGGCGGTACACCCCGAGCGAACCAGGGCGCAGCCGCGAGGTCTGCAGAGATGAGCACCAATTCGCGAATCATTCAAACTGGCAAAGGCATGGCACGGCGCAGGGCCTTCGCCTCAGCGAGCAACTGAGGGAGCTTGTCTGCAATCTCCGGGTGACTGCGCGCCAAGTCATGCAAGGCGCCATCCAGACCCCACTCGACCGAGCGGTAAGTAGCATTGAAGGCGGCAAGCAGCTTGCGATTGACCGCGTTTGAAACCATGCCAGAGCCGGCTTGGAGCCAGTTCGCTATCAAGGCGTCGAACCGGCAGTGGCGCGCTTCATCACGCGCATGAGTGACGAAAACTTCGCGGAAGAGCGGGTCGGCGGTCTCATCACGGTGGTACTCCTGGGCGATCTTGAGCGCGTGTTTCTCGAACCCTTCGATCACCGGCGCCCAGAACGTCAACTTCGTCGGGTAACGTTGAGCGAGGTTCAGCAGCACACGCAGCAACCGCGGAGGACGAAACATCGACTTGGAAGCGGGCTGGTCGGCGCCAACGGCCAAGTCTTCGAGATGAGAGAAACTCTCGATGTGGTGAACTTCATCGGACATGAACGATTGGAGGACCGCGGACTGGTCCGGATCGAGTGCGCGCGTGAGGCACAGTTTCTTGAGCGGCGCGAGGATCAGCACTCGCTCCGTCCAGATGAACTCATCCACCAACTGTCGTGCGTAAGCGTGATTATAGCGAAGCCGTTGAGATGCGGTCAGGCTGGCGAAAGCCTCGCCGCCATAAAGCGGCAGCATGTGATCCGGAACCCACGGCCGCGAAGCATCGAGCGCAGGCGCAGATTGGTACAAGGCGAGCGTCAACCTCGCTGGACGTACCAGAGTGGCTTCCCTGGCCCAATCGGTCTGCTCGATCCCCATTTCCCCTCCCGCAGATCAGGCGCATCCTTGCGCATCCGGTCGCCGATAGGCAAATCACGTGACCCATCGCCTTGAGGATCGTCGACGAGCCGATGAAAAAGCGGGCCGCGGGGCCACACCCGAATATGACTTAGAATATTGATTTTGCATCATTTTATGAGGATTGACGAGGGGGCGGCCCGCCTCGCTCAACGTCTACAAAATGCTCTCCCGATTTTCGCCTCTATTAAGAGTCGAAGGCTTAGTGTGGTTCGACGCGTTTCAAGGTGTCGAAACCGGCTATGAACTTTCGCTGGTGGACGAGGCTGGCGCTCGTAAGCGCAATCGCTGGATTTGTTGCGTCCGGTCCGCCGGCCGATTTTGAGCATCCTGATTTTGAGTCTCAACCAACACTCTTGAATGACGTCGCGCCTCCAATTTCGATCGAGACCTATGAGACGACAGAGCTCGCTACAACGGAGATCGTGAGCGATTTGTCTCAAGCCTCGGACTTCACCTCGCCCCCAGCCGAGGATGATCAAGCACCCGCAACAGATCCATAAACTTTTATTTGAATCGATGCCCGCGCGGACAACGTCCCGCTTTTGATCAGGCCACAGTTACCTTCGCGTTAGCCTCGCGAATGTCGCCCGTCCGCAGAGAAATTGCGTAAACGCTCAAGGACGCGATCTCGCTCCGACAGCGTTTTCCAGGGCCAACTCTCTCGTTGTTTCTCGAAGGTGTTTACGCCTCGGCTACCGCATACAGCCAAAGGCTGATCGCCCTTGGCGGGTCAACGATAGAATTCGGCGATCTGTTGAACCAAGTGCCTAAGTTCACAGGAGAGTGCGATGCCGTCGGTCGATAAGAAGGCGGAACGCGGCGGGCCCAAGCCCAGCGGGCCCAAACCTACACTCGTTGAACATAATCACGCGCCGATCCTGGATCTGGATACGGCGGCAAGCGGCACGTCGACGACGCGCTACTATCATGTCCGCGATCCGCTGACCAAGATCGCGCCCTGCGCGTCAGTACTCGATGGGGACTCGCCGGACTTCCAGGGCGGGTCGCTGCGCGTAGCCGTGACAGGCAACTGGGCCGTCGGCGATCAGCTTGCGATCATCACCGATGCAACGGTCACGCTGACGGGCACCGACAATTCGGGCAATCGAGGCGTCAAGATCAACGGCACTCTCGTCGGCACGCTCTCCGGCGGCCAGAACGGAACCGATCTCGTCATCTCGCTGCACAGCACCGCAACACCCGCGCTCGTGGAGATTCTGCTCGAGCACGTGGGCTATTCCTCCGCCAACCTGTCGACATTGACTCGCACGGTGACCTTTACGCTTG
>Ga0184629_10000840_pt1 | contig 13164 bp, 7 predicted proteins | sample PLM4_32_b1_FD_133158 | JGI IMG/M metagenome (GOLD analysis project Ga0184629, IMG submission 133158) | Groundwater sediment microbial communities from an aquifer in East River, Colorado, USA - PLM4_32_b1 | ecosystem: Environmental > Terrestrial > Soil > Riparian zone | place: USA: East River... | reverse complement strand
TTCATCCGGCCCACATCGCCCGAGAAGACCACGCGGTACCCGTCGTGCATGAACGCGACCCAGGCCGAGCCGAGGATGTGCCCGACGGGGGTGTACCGGAAGGTTACGCCGTCGCCGAGGTCGATGTCGGTGCCGAAAGGCCGGGGCTCGAGCAACTTCAAACACGCTTCCGCGTCTTCACGCGTATAGAGCGGAAGGGCGGGGTCGTGGCGCGCGTACTTGTGCCGCGTCAAGTAACGGGCCTCTTCCTCCTGCAGATGGCCGGAGTCGGGAAGGAGGATCCCGCACAGGGCGCGCGTGCCCTCGGTGCAGTACACCGGACCTTCGTAGCCGCGCTTGACCAGCACCGGGAGGTACCCGGTGTGGTCGATGTGCGCGTGCGTCAGCACGACCGCGTCGATCCGGGCGATGTCGAACGGCGGGTCCTCCCAGTTGCGCTGGCGGAGGTTCTTGAGCCCCTGAAACAGGCCGCAGTCGACGAGGATGTTCTTCTTGCCGATTGAAAGTACGTACTTGGAGCCGGTCACGGTTCCCGCCGCGCCGTAGAATGAGATAAACATGCGGGCATTCTACGCCGTCTGCCGGCAACGCTCAAGGCAGCGTTGCACCGGGCGCGTGCACCCTCTAGAATGAGGCGCCCAGCCGATCGTTGACCTTGCAAGGAGAGGAAAGGCCATGCCGAAACGAATCTTGACGGCCGCGTTGCTCCTGTCGGCGTTTGTTGCGCAGCTGCCGGCGGCCCGCGCGGCGAGCTTCGAGTCGATCCCGTCGTACTACCAGCAGCTCGACTTCAATCTGACCGGACCGACGAGCATGCCCGAGGCGGTGGGCGGCTACGCAAACCCCGCCGTCTATGCGCTGATGCCGGGCGCCGAGGCGGAGTACTACTGGTCGAGCTTCGACTCCGACGAGTTTCAAGACGTCGGTCGCTGGGGCCTCTTCCTCGGACTCAAGAACCTCGGATTCGGCGTGACGCACACCCGGGCCCCGTTCTCGAGCGGCGAGGCGAGCGTCACCGACTACCGGGTCGGTTTGGGGGGAGGGACGCGCGCGTTCACTTTTGGACTGGGGTATGGCTGGTCGGGTGGCGACGAGAGTGTGTTCGGACGCGAAGACCTGATGCAGGTCGGGGCCGGGTACCGGCCGATGCGGTATCTGTCGCTGGGCGGCGTCTGGGACTTCGGCACGCAGAGCGGCGACCGCCGCGAGCTCTACGACGTGGGCGTGCGCCCGCTCGGCGACGAGCGCCTGACCGTGTTTGGCGACGTCGAGCTTGCGCGCGCCGGCGGCGACTACCAGGACCACCCGCCCTACAGCGTGGGAGCGATGGTGGAAATCCCCGCCGGCCTGAAGCTCATCGGCCGGTATTACGACGACAACCTCGCCGCCGACGAAGGTTTCAGCCTGGCGCTCGCGTACTCGTTCGGCGGCGGATTCGGACAGGGCGTGGCGCGAGGCTCGGCGGCGGTCCGCTTCGATTCGGATAACAACCACGCGTACACCAACTGGGGCGTTCGCCTCGGCTTCCCCGAGCGATCGGAAATGTTGAAGCCGCTCAACCATCACAGCGGGTACCTGGACCTGCGCGTCGGGGGCCAGGTCCCCTACGCCACCTATCGCTTTCTCGACTCGCGCCAGACGCTGCGCGAGATCATCTCCACGCTCGAGGCCGCGCGTACCGACGACCGCATCGGCGGGGTCGCTTTGAACCTTTCGGGCGCGAAGCTCTCGCGCGGCACGGCCTGGGAGATTCGGCACAAGCTCGAAGAGCTGCGCGCGAGCGGAAAGAAGATCGTCGTGTATATCGACGAAGCCGGCACGGCGACCTATTACGTCGCCAGCGTGGCGGATCGGGTCTTCATGGACCCCGAAGGGCTCCTGATTCTGCCGGGCTACGTCATGGGAAGGACATACATCGCCAACATGCTCGACAAGCTGGGCGTGGGCGTGGAGGAATGGCGGTTCCTCAAGTACAAGAGCGCCATGGAGGCGCTCGTGCGCCACGAGATGAGCGACGCCGACCGCGAGCAGCGCCAGGCGCTGGTCGATCAGGCGTACACGACGCTGCGAGACGACATTGCCAGGAGCCGCAACGTGACGCCCGAAACCGTCGATCGCTGGATCGACGACGTGACGATATTCACCACGCAGACGGCGGTCGACGAGAAACTCGTGGACGCGCTGGGACGGTGGGAGGACGTGAAGGACGAGGTAAAGAAGATGGAGGGGCGCCGGCAGCGCTTCGTCGGGTCGGGAGAGCTGGCCGACAACTGGTATCCATCGAATCAATGGGGGATGCGGCCGGAGGTGGCGGTCGTGTACGCCATCGGCCCGTGCGCGATGGACGAAGGCATCAACGCCCGCCGCTTGGAGAAAACACTCCGCCGGCTGCGCGACGACCGCGGGGTCAAGGCGGTGGTGCTCCGGGTCGACTCGCCGGGCGGGAGTGCGCTCGCGTCCGACGTGGTCGCCGGGCAATTGCAGAAGGTCATGGCGAAGAAGCCGGTGGTGGTGTCGCAGGGCGACGTGGCCGCGTCGGGCGGGTACTGGCTCTCGATGTGCTCGAACCAGATCGTGGCGCAGCCGACCACGATCACCGGCTCGATCGGCGTCATCGCGGGCTGGGTCTGGGACAAGGGGCTGGGCGAGAAGGTTGGAATGGAAGGGGATTTCGTGAAGCGCGGCGAGCACGCAGATTTGTTCTTCTCGCTGCGGGTGCCGTTCTTCCCCGCGTCGATTCCGCACCGCGCCGCGACGGAGGAAGAGCGCGACCTCGTGCTGGCGAGCATGAAGTCACTCTACGCCGGTTTCGTCGGCGCCGTTTCGAAACACCGCAAGATGCCGGCCGAGAAGGTGGAGGGGCTCGCGCAGGGGCGCGTGTGGGCCGGCATTGCGGCCAAGGAAAACGGACTTGTCGACCGGATCGGCGGCCTCGACGACGCGATCGCGCTCGCGCGCGAACTGGCCAAGATCGATCCCGACGACGAAGTCGACGTGGTCGACTATTCGCCGCGCGGGCTGTTTCGGCTCGACTTGCCCACGCCGTCGATCAACGCCCCGTTCGCGAGCCTCGGTGCGCTGGCGTCGTGGTTCCCCTTCGAGGCAGCCCTGTCGCCGTGGGCGTCCGACGAGCCAGAGAATGACGCGGAGGCGGAAGAGTATCTTCGCGACTACGACATGATGTACCTGCGCCAGCTCGTGCAAAACGGCGGACGCGCGCTGTGTCTGCTGCCGCCGGAGTACATCCCGCGCGACGAGTCGACCATACGAAATGCCACATTGCCGATTCGGTGAACCGTGGCTATATTTCAGTGCCGACCGCGCAGGCGGTCGGGTCATGCAAGGGTGGGGGTCCGATAGCCGAAAGGCAATCGGGCAAGCCTCCGAGTCGGCGCGCGCCATGACGCGAGTTGTGGTTGCGCGCCGCTTTGCGTTTTAACGGAGGATGGAGCGGAATGGAGACTCACAAGCGATCGATGGTCAAGTCCATCACCTGGCGCATCATCGGCGTCTTCCTGCTGGGTGGCATCGTGTGGAGCGTCACGAAGGACTGGAAGGAGATGTCGATTATCACCATCCTCTTCCACAGCATTCGCATGGTGCTCTACTACTTCCACGAGCGCGTCTGGCTCCGGGTAAAGTGGGGAAAGATCCTGCACCCGCTCGCCGAGATCGAGGTCAATGGCAAACTGACGCCCGAGGATCTGGATGAGATCCGGGCGCGGCTGCGCGCGATGGGATACCTGGAGTGACGCCGCCTTCGAACCGATCGGCCGACTGGCAAAAGAAAAAGGGACCTGCCGGAGGGCAAGCGGTCCCTTTTTCACCGCTATGGCGAGGTTGCCGTAGCTCTGTGCGCGCCGATCTTTTCGACTGGGGTGCCCGCACAGCCTCTCTTGGAGAGAATGTCGAAACGATCGGCGCGCGTTGCCTGGTGTCGCGAATGAATCCCTCCCCCAAGAGGAACCCACGAGTTCGAGCCTTCCTACTGCGCTAACGCCGCGCTCCCCACCACGACCCGTCGGTTCGCGCCGCGTTACCGAACGATTCGGTCGGCCCGATTCCTTTTCGCCATCGCGATAGTCGATTGTCCTCCTTTCGCCAAGCCCGCGCTTCGACGCGAGGCAAACGCTCCGGGTGTCGATGGCGCGTTGTACTCACCCGCGCCGAAGCGCGTACCCTGCCTCTGGCGTGATTCCGAAGAATCCCGTCGCGTTGCGCCTCGATCATTCGTCTGGATGCCCTGCACGGCGGTGCGCGTCGAAGCGGAACGGCGCTGCAATCCTAGCCCCGCAGATAAACTATCCAGTAAACGCCAGTTGTCAAGGGGAGGGACGAAGATTCTCGGCGGGGCGCTGGTGAATCGACTCACTTGCTTGCTACGACGGTGGGATGCACTCCCTCTTCCGCCGTCCTCCCGCGCACATGTTGAAATGCGCGACTGCGGATTGGCGTTGCGAGGGAGCGCATCCCGCCTGTGATGGCAGCTCAACGAGCCGGCAGGAACGTAACTTCGAACATCCTCGAGCGCGTCAGTCGCGATTTCACGATCGAGCGAAACTCATCCGGAGTAATAGCGTTGACCTCGGCGACGAATTCGTCGCTGGTCCGCCCCTCGCGCAGAAGGTGCCTCATGCCCACGTTCAGCGCTTCCTGCCCGATCACCTGATGGTGCGACATCGGATAGTCGGGTGAGTCCGGCTTGAGCATGCTGGACGTCATGAAGCTGGTTGCGCCGGCCTTGATGCCGTCGATGCGCGAGTCTTCGTCCAACAGCTTGATGGCGCCTTCCAGGTGCTGCAGGAGCAGGGGACCCACTTCGGCGACCGTGCGGCCGGCGGCCGGCTGGGCGTAGACGAAGAACGGCATTTCGCGCACGCGGTAGATCTGGTTCGTGCAATAGATGATCTGGTTGCCGCCGTAGAGCGCCGGCGACGAGTTCATGAACTGATTCAAGAACGAGCCGAACAGGGAAAGAACCAGGCGCTCGCGATAGTCGTCGTAGGGGCCGGGCGCGACGTAATAGATCGCGCTCGCGGTCACGTCCCAGGTGGCATGGAGATCGCGCGCGAGCTTCGGCACCAGCACCGGCGGTGCCGGGCGTCGCGGAATCGATTCGAGGTGCGAGCGCACCAGCGCCTCCACGTCCGCCTTCTTGAAGTCGCCGATGATGATCATCACCATGTCGTCCGGCCGGAAGTACTCCCGCTGGAAGCCCTGGACCTCCGCTATCGTTATGCGCCTGGCGCCCTCGCGAATGTCGACGCGCATCTGACCGTAATTCATCGCCTGGTTCAGCGCCATCATCGCGAATTTGGTAAGCGCGAGCTTGGGCGTGGAGATGGTCTGGTCGATTTCGCTGACCACCTTGCCTTGCTCACGCTTCAGAATGTCCGCGTCGCAGGTTATGCCCCCGAGCCGGGCGGCCTCGACGCGGAGCACATCCTCGAGGTGCTTCGTCTTCACGATGTAGTCGAAATGGATGAAATCGCCGAGGGTCTCCGCGTTGACCATACCGCGGTCGGTGCGCAGGAGGTTCCACGCCTCTTCGGTCCCGAAGGGGCCGCTCGCGCAGTAGACGGCGAGGTGCTCGGTCACGTGCGACAGCTGGGGGAGACCCTTGGGCTCGTCCATGAACCCCACCGGGTAGAGCGTCTCGATCGCGATTTGATCGGTGGTGTGTTCCTCTTGCAGGTAGACCGTGATGCCGTTGGGGAGTTCGAACGAGGAAAGATCCGACATGTCGCGCTTGAACGTCTCCACGTCCGCGCGCTCGAATTTCTCCGCCTCCTGTTCGTCCTTTTGGCAGGAAAGAGCGGCCGGGATCATGGCTGCGGCCAGCGCAATGGCGGCCACACGGATGAATCGCATGGGTAGTCCTTTCATCGGTGGAAATGACGGTAGAATCCGGCGAGTATACGGCAACCCCGGGCTTCGATTGAACCCCCGAACACGGGTCGAGTTTCGCGGGGCCGCCCGGGGGTAGAAACCTGACGCCGGCCGGGGACCCGCAGGTGGGGTCAGAACCGGTTCAACAACAACACGTTAGTACGATTGACCGCCGCGCCGCCGCGACCGCCGCGGACTTGGGCAGCCGGATCGGGAACTCGCGCGCCAAATTGCCGTATGAGAGACGGGGCAAATACGAACATCCAGGGTTGCTCGTGGAGCTCTCTTGAATCGCGACGACGTATTCCCCCCGGATCCCGCCCGGGATCCGTTCGGGAGCCCCGGCGCCGCGAATCGTTGCTGAGAAGGAATCGACGCAGTTGCATGGGTGTCGCGAGAGCCCGGCCGATCCTACACGGCCGGGCTCTCGATTTTTCTAGCTTGCACCGCTCCGCGCGGGTCCTGTCGCCTCGTCACCCCGCCGGCTGCGCGCGGCGGGGGCCCCGTCTCGGCGCCACCCGCTCGTGCAAGCACGGATTCATGCCGCCCTATTCCCGCGGCTCGACCAGGTGAAATCTGCGCATGTCCATTTCCACGATCCCGTCGTCGGCGAGCGAGAGAACGCTCGCAAATCGGGAACCGACGTCGATCTCCGCGTGGGTGTACGACGTGCGCGCGTGCACGCTCTGCGAAAACGTCTCGTCCATGGCGGTGACGAGGACCATGATCTCGGCGCTGTCCCGCGCCAGGTCCTCCCGCGACAGCCCATGGAGGGGACTGCGGTCGGTGATCGGATGCACCACCGTCAGGTGGAGGGGGATGAACGCCACGCGCTCGCGTTCCAGATCCAGCGGGGAAAAGCGCCGCACCCGCCCGCCCGGACCTGATTCCAGCCGGCTGAACAGCACCCGTACCCGAAGCTCCACGAGCTGGTTCCTGCGGGCGTTGGCGAAACGGAACATGAGCGCGGTGCCGTCATGACGCGGCGCGATGACGGCGGTACGGCTGAAGACGAGCTTGGCCATCGGGCGCGAAAAGCGCGCAAACACCAGCCCGGCGGCAATCGCATACATGATGAACCCGACCCACAATTCCACCACGGCGATCGCATTGGCGAGAAAGGTCAGGGGGCTCACCCGACCGAAGCCAACCGTCGACAACGTCTGCGCGCTGAGAAAAAACGACTCGACGAGCCGGTGCGAGAGCGAGTCCGTCGCGGTGCCGGCGAGGGCGCCGGGACCGCACGAGGCGTACGCGAACGCGAAGACGATGTTCGCCCCGACGTAGCACGCGCCGATGACGAGAAAGAACCGCGCCCATGAAATCGTGAGCAGGTCGTGGTACGGACTCCAGCTGCGGGAGGGGCGCAGGCCGGTGCGGCGCGCGTTGAACGTCCCGTCGCGATTGAGCAGACGGCGACCGCTCGCCGCAGACACCTTGGCGCCGAACCCGGGGTCGTCCGGGTCCTCGGCGAATCGCCGGTGGAAGATGTCGCTGATCACGGCGCGAGACCCTGCACGGCAGGGGCCGAATTCCCCTTCAGGTTGCGATCGAAGAACTCGGTCATCTTCCGGTAGAGGTGGATTCGGTCCGCGGAGCCGGCGATGCCGTGATCCTTCTGCGGATAGATCATGAGATCGAAGTCCTTGCCGGCGTCGATCAACTTCCGGGTGAGCGCGACGGTGTTCTGCATGTGTACGTTGTCGTCGGCGTCGCCCTGCATGACGAGCAGGCTGCCCTTGAGTTTGTCGGCGTGCGTAAGCGGGGCCGATGCGTCGTAACCGGAGGCGTTGTCCGCCGGAAGTTTCATGTACCGCTCGGTGTAGATCGAGTCGTACAGGCGCCAGTCGGTGACGGGTGCCACCGCCACCCCGGCCCGGAACACGTCGGCCGCGTTGAACATCGACATCAGCGCCATGTAGCCCCCGTAGCTCCACCCCCACACGCCGATGCGGTCGGGGTCGACGTAGGGAAGCGTCTTCAGGTACTCCACGCCCGCCACCTGATCCGCCAGCTCGATCTCGCCCATGCGCTTGAGCAGCGGTTCCTCCCACGCCTTGCCGCGCCCGTACGACCCGCGGTTGTCGATGCTGAACACCAGATAGCCTTGCGAGGCCATGTACGCGTGCCAGAGATCATGGCGCGACCACGCCTTCTGCACGACCTGGGAGTGGGGGCCGCCGTAGACGTATACCAGCACCGGGTGTTTCTTCGACGGATCCAGGTCGAGCGGCTTCCAGAGCCGGCATTGATAGACACGCTGTTCGTGCTCGATGGTGAAGAACTCGGGCACCGGGTACGTGAGCGCCTTGAGCTCGGGGCTCAACTGGTCGCCCACGTCGAAGAGCCGCTTGCCATTCGCCGCGCATACCGAGATGCGAATCGGCCGGACGTGCGAGCTGAACACGTCGACGAAGTACTTGGAGTCGGGCGACATCCCGATCCGGTGCGTGCCCTCTTCCGACGTGAGCCGCTTCATGCCCTTGCCGTTTTCCGAGATCTGGTAGAGGTGCTGCTCGAGCACGCTGCCCTCGTTGGCGGTGAAAAAGATGCGACCTTTCTTCTCGTCCACGCCGTCGAGCTCGATCACTTCCCAGTCGCCGCGCGTGACCTGCCGGATCAGAGTTCCGTCCAGGTTGAAGAGATACAGGTGATTGTGGCCGTCGCGTTCGGATCCCCAGAGAAACTGCCGCTTCTTCTGGTAGTAGTGCTTCTCGTAGTTCGCGTTTACCCAGGTGGCCGACCCTTCCTCCATGACCACCCCGGCCTGGCCGGTTGCGGGGTCGGCGAAGAAGAGCGTCAGGTGGTCTTGCGCGCGATTCATTTTTTCGATCGCGACCGTGCGCGAATCGCCGGTCCAGTACACACGCGTGATATAGCTGTCGTCGCGCGTGTCGACCTCCGTCCACACCACGTCGCCGCCGCGGACGGGGACGACGCCGACGCGCACGACGGGATTCGGGTCGCCGGGCCGCGGGTAGTGCTGGAGGGTGTAGGACGCCCGCGTCGGAATCTGATCGACGATCGGATACACGGGCACCGGGCTCTCGTTGATCTCGAGGAACGCAATCTGGGTCCCGTCCGGAGACCACCAATGCGCACGGACGTCGCCCCGCGTGAACAGCTCTTCCATGTAGACCCAGTCGAGGGTCCCGTTCAGCAGCGAATCGGAGCCGGTGGTGGTGTGCCGAAGCTCGTTGCGAACGGCGAGGTCCATCGTGTAGAGGTCGTTTCCCCGGGTATAGACGAGCATGCGCCCGTCGGGCGAGAACGACGGGTTCTTTTCCTCGCCGTCGGTGTCGGTGACGCGCTCGATGCGGCCATGCGACCGTTCGACAAGGAACACGTCTCCCGCGAAGGTGAACACGGCCCGGTCGCCGTCGCGGTTCCAGTCGAGCCCGCCGAAGAAGAAGCTGGGCCCGTCGCCGGACTTGAGATCCGCCGGGACCGTGACGGTGTCGGTCACCACGACGACGTGTTCCTTCCCCGACGGCACCTCGCGGAATACCAGGGCGGACTTCATGCCGCCCTCACCCGGGATTCGCGTCACGCATGACACCCCCCGGCTCCCCACCCACTTGACCCCCATCGGCAGGGGTTGCAGCAGGGGCGGCTTGCCGAGGAGCCTCTCGAGGGTCAGTTCTTCTCCGACCACGGCGGCGGGGACGGTGAACATGACCAGGACAACCAGGCCCCCGGCCAGCATGCGACGGACGTGTGCCATGTGAAGCCTCCTCGACGCGTTCTGGATGGAAAGAAGTGGCGACCAGCTTACCACACCCGACCTGATTACGGGTTGAAACCGCCCCGGTTTCGCCCTATCATTCACCCGACAGGGGCTGCGGTGAAGCGGGTGCCGCGAAGGAAAAATTCGGCCCGGCGATGGAACGAAACCCCCGCCACCTTCGTAGTAGCTGATCAACCCACCAGTCCATCCTTCCCAGGAGGTTAGAGGACCATGGTCCGCAAATTCGAGATGCTCGCGGTTTTCTGCCTGCTATTCGTGTGCGCAGGGAGCGCGTTCGCGGGCGAGCCGGCCAAGATCGACGCAACGAAACAGGCAATGGCGCCGCGCCCCTACGCGGTGGAACTCCAGAAGAAGCTGAAGAAGGGGGGACCCCCGCCGGCCGAGCCGAAGTACAAACCCTGGGACAAGATCATCACCAAGGAACACAAGAAGCACGAAGGCCTCCTGACCTTCTATACCAAGCAGGAGGAATTGCTGCTCGAGATCGAGAAGGATGACCTCGACAAGCCGATGCTCGCGATCTTGAGTCTCTCGCAGGGTATCGGTTCCCACTTCATCTACGGGGGGCTCCCGGTCGACGACATCATGTTCGACTTCCACCGCGACGAGGATCACATCCAGATGCGGCGGTTGAGCACCAACTTTCGCGCCGGCGACAACCAGGCGCTCAAAGACGCCCTCGCGCTGACGTTCTCCAATTCGATCCTGGAGAACTTCGCGATCAAGACCGAGAAGGACGACCGCGTCATCATCGACGTGCGGGAGTTCTTCCTCTCCGACGTGGCCGGCGGGAGCATGTGGATGAGCAGTGCGTTCAATCAGCCGGTGCGTTTCGATGCGAAGAAGAGCTACCTCGGGTCGCTCACGAACTTTCCCACCAACACCGAAATCGACACGCGGCTGACCTTCGGGGCGGGGCGCCCGGAGGCGTTGTACCTCCCCAGCGTTCCCGATTCGCGCGCGATCCAGATCGGCATCGCGTGGAGCATCCGCAAGCTCCCGGAGAAGCCGATGATGCCGCGCATCGCGGACGATCGGGTGGGATACTTCACCACGTCTTACAAGGACTTCACGAAGGAGAAGGAAGAAACCTTCTTCACGCACTATGCAAACCGCTGGAGGCTCGAGAAGAAGGACTCGACGGCGGCGCTCTCCGAACCCAAGCAGCCGATCGTGTTCTACATCGACTACACGGTGCCCGACGAGTACGTGCCCTACATGATCAAGGGCGTCGAGTTGTGGCAGAAGGCGTTCGAGGCCGCGGGCTTCAAGAACGCGATCGTCGCCAAGAAGGCGCCGACCCGGGAAGAGGACCCGAACTACGACCCGGTGGACGCGCGCTACAACACGATCCGTTGGAATACGTCGGACCAGGTGTCCTACGGCGCGATCGGGCCCTCGCGCGTCGACCCGCGCACGGGTGAGATCATCGACGCCGACATCCTATTCGAGCACAATATCGTGGCGAACTTCGGCAAGAACTACCGCCGGGTGTCCGGCCCGAGAGCCGCGCTGATGGACGTCGATCCGAACCTGAAGCAGTTGTGGTTGACCGAGGACGAGCGCGCGCAGGAGCAGGCCCTCATGGCGCTGCCCTATTTCAAGAACCGTCCCTACGGCATGTGCGCCGTGGACGGCTGCATGGAGCTGGGCGCGCAGATCATGCGCCTGTCGATGCTGGCGGCGGGCGTCGTGGAGGCGGGCGGCACGGTGCCGGAAGAGTTCATCGGCCAGGCGCTCACGTTCGTGGCGGCGCACGAAGTCGGCCATACCCTCGGGCTCCGTCACAATTTCAAGAGCTCCGGGGCGACGCCGTACGACATGCTCAACGACAAGAGCACGGTCGACAACATCGGCATGACCGGGTCGGTCATGGATTACCCGACGCCCAACGTGGCGAAGGATGCGTCCAGACAGGGTTACTACTACACCTCGACGGTCGGAACCGGCGACGTGTGGACCATCCAATGGGGCTACACGCCGGTCGAGGGCGCGACGGCGAAGGAGCAGTACGCCAAGGTGGCCGCGATCGCGGCGGAGTGCACCGACAAGGCGCATCTCTACGGGACCGACGAGGACACCTATCCCATGGGCGCGCTCGACCCGCGCAGCAACACCAACGACCTTTCGGACAACCCGATGCAGTGGGCGAGCGAGCGCACCGCTATCTGCGACGAGCTCCTGAAAGGCGGCAAGCTCGAAGAACGCGTCGTGCCGGAAGGCAACGACTACGTCCCGCTGCGCAGCGCCGTGCAGACGCTTTTCGTGCAGAAGTACGTTTGCGCGAACATGGCCACCAAGAACATCGGCGGCATGTACACCGAGCGCGCGCACAGGGGCGGGGGCAAGCCGCCGTTCACCCCGGTGCCCGCGGCGGAACAGCGCCGCGCGCTGGACTTCGTCATCGCGAACGCGCTCAAGGCGGATGCGTTTGCATTGTCCCCTGACATGCTGAACAAGATGCAGGACGACAAGATCTGGAGCTGGGAGAACAACCTGTTCGAGCCGGGCCGTCGCTTCGACTTTCCGATCACGGACTGGGTGGCGACCCTGCAGACGGGCGTGCTGTTCAACATCATGAACCCGTTCCTCCAGGCGCGCGTCGTGGACCAGCAGTACAAGGCGGAAGACGCGTTCATGCTCTCCGAGCTGTACGGCACGCTCACGAAGTCGATCTGGACGGGCAACATGATCCCGAAGGGCAAGACCGCGGTGTGGGATCGCAACCTTCAGCGCGTCTACACCGACATGCTGATCCAGCAGGTCGTGACGCCGTACCCGGTCACTCCCGACGACGCGGTGTCGCTGTCCCGGCTGAACCTGTCGCGCATCCGCGGGGCGGCGCAGTCGGCGCTGGCGACCAAGGGCCTCGACGACGAGACCAACGCGCACCTGATGGAATCAGTCGCGCGCATCGATCGCGCTCTTAACGCAGGCCGCGAGGCGGATTTTTAGTTAATTCGCGGGACGCGGATTGCAACGAAAACTCCCCCGGTCGTCATCGGCCGGGGGAGTTTTTCTTTGGACATTGCGTTTCGAGAGAGTCGCTGCGTGGCTACTTGCCGTGGCCTTTCTTCTTGCCGTGGCCCTTGCCGTGCTTGTGGCGCAGCCCGGGGGGGAGGTCGCTGCCGGATGCGACCAACTTCCAGGTCCCGTCGACGCTGGCGCTCCACTCCCAGGTCCCTGCTTCCAAGCGGAAGTACTGGCCGGCGGAGTAGTAGCAGTTCGTGTATCCGGTGACGATATAGACGTCGATGTCGGCGTCGTACACCAGCTCGACGCCGTCGTGCGCGTGCTTCAGGCGGTAGCCGTGGGCGGGCGCGTGGGGCGGTGGGCCGGAGTGATCGGTTACCACGGGAACGTTCCGATCACGTTCCTGATAGACGACGGTTTTCTTCGCGCAGCCGAGCGAGCAAACGACGACGGCAAACGAAACGATCAGGGCAACTCGGGTCGCGTTCATGGGCGCTCCTTGCTATTGAGAGTGGGGTCTCCGGCAGTGCAGAGCAAGGTTCGGACCGGGGAAG
>Ga0184629_10000839_pt1 | contig 13190 bp, 10 predicted proteins | sample PLM4_32_b1_FD_133158 | JGI IMG/M metagenome (GOLD analysis project Ga0184629, IMG submission 133158) | Groundwater sediment microbial communities from an aquifer in East River, Colorado, USA - PLM4_32_b1 | ecosystem: Environmental > Terrestrial > Soil > Riparian zone | place: USA: East River... | reverse complement strand
TTCATCTCCTGAATTGATTGCTGCAGTTTTGATTTTATGGCTTCCTTTCGGTAAATTGGGAATCCATTTTGGAATGGCACCACCCGAAATCGTAGTAATTCCTCCGGAAATTTTCGACATGGCAGAATTTCCAAGAACAGATTGAAAACCGCCTACTATATTTAAAGTGGTTCGTAATGTTGCAGTTGTTTCGGCAATATGGTTGCCCAACGTTGATGCTATTTTTTTCTGGGATTCACTGATGTGATTGCTGCGCCACTCTTTTACAAATTGGCCAGTATCAATGTTTACAGGGCAAGCCATGGCGCACAATCCGTCTACAGCACAGGTTTCGTCGAGCATATAGGTCGAGTCTTTTAGCATTTGTGCCAAACGTTCCGGATCTTCGTTGGTTGCTTTCAGTCGGCTAATTTCTCGGGCAATAACAATTCGTTGTCGAGGAGATAACGTTAGCCCCTCTGAAACACAATTGGGCTCACAAAATCCACATTCAATGCATTTATCAATCCATTCATTTGATTTGGGCATCGGTTTTAGATTCTTCAAATGTGATTTTGGATCCGGATTAATCAATACTCCTGGGTTGATTCTATTTTCAGGGTCGAAAATTTTCTTGATGCGTTTCATCATCTCGTAGGCTTTGCTACCCCATTCTTTTTCAACAAAAGGCGACATATTTCTACCCGTGCCATGTTCCGCTTTTAGTGAACCGTCAAAGCGATCTACCACCAAAACCACCAAATCATCCATCAAATTACTATAACGTTGCACTTCGGTTGGGGTTGAGAAATCTTGTGAAAACACCAAGTGCAGATTTCCTTCCAAGGCATGTCCGAATAGTACGGCATCATGATATTCGTATTTTTCAAATAATTTCACCAAGGCCACAACCGCTTCTGCCAAGCGATGTAAGGGAAAAGCGACATCCTCGATTATTACGGTAGTCCCAGTTTTTCGTAAGCCTCCAACGGTAGGAAGCAGTCCTTTACGTGCTTTCCAGTTGAAGCTGTATTGTTTTGGATCCATCGTAAACTGATAAGGCGTGAGAGTAGGAATGGAGTCAACGCAGTTGCGAATCGCATCTTGCTTAATTTTTATCTGTTCCAAATCGTTTTCTCGGCATTCAACCAAAAGAACGCAAGCGGTATTCGGTAAAGTTTTGAGATAATCTGGGGCTTCTGGATCATTTTCCACTGATTTAATGGATTTTCGATCCAATAATTCAACAGCGGAGACAGGGCTTGATTTTAATAGTAAGGTGGCATCACAAGCGGCTTTGATCGTCTCGAAAATCATTAAGGTACACGATTTGTATTTTTCGTCAATCACGGTTTGAAAAGTGACATTGGAGGTAAATGCCAATGTTCCCTCAGAACCAACCATCAAATGTTTGATAATTTCAATGGGATCTTCAAAATCCACAAATGCATTGAGGCTATATCCGGTGGTGTTTTTTATCTTGAACTTATGTTGGATTCTCTGAAACAATTGTTGATCACTTTTTATTTCATCCCGAAGATTTTCTATAGCCGTAATCATTTCAGGATGGGATTTTTTGAAATCGGCAATGCTATTTGGATCCGTTGTATCCAGAATGGTGCCATCAAAAAATACCATTCTTAGATCGGTAATAGTTTTGTATGAATTTTGAGAAGTTCCACAACACATTCCACTGGCATTGTTTCCCACAATTCCGCCAATCATTGCGGCGCCAATAGAAGCTGGATCAGGTCCAATCTTTAGCCCCAAAGGAGATAAATACGCATTGGCTTTGGCCCCAATAATACCGGGGTCTAATGAAATACGAGTGTTATTGTCGAAGATTTTATAATTCTTCCAACCGTGTGTAGCAACAATCAATACAGAATCGGTGATGGCTTGTCCAGACAAACTGGTTCCTGCCGATCTAAAAGTGACTGGAATTTGAAGCGGATAGGCTTGCCTAAGAATCTCAACGATCTCTTTTTCGGTTCTGGCCAGAATTACAATTTTTGGAATAAGTCTGTAAAAACTGGCATCCGTACCGTAAGCCAATGTTTGAAGCGGATTCGTAATTATCCTTTTGGGATCAATGGTGACCGAAAGGATTTTTATAAGTTGTATATAATTGGCTTCTAACATGAATTTTAATTTTTGTAAAAATACAATGTTTTTTATTTGAAACCGCCATGAAGAAATCCTCTTCTTAAAGGAATGAAAAGCGGTTTGCTTCGTCTGTTCGCTATCGCTCGGGTCTGACAACCAAATTTTAAATACTTTTTCGGAAGAAATAGTTAAGAACAAAAAAAGCCACCTTGTTTTTTCAAGATGGCTTACATTTTTAATTTTTATATTTTAGATAATGATTCGGATGACTTCTCCTTTTTTGTTAATCATTTCAAGTCGGATGCTTTGTTTTTCATCTTTATTGTTCAAAAGTTTGGATACTGTCTCAAGATTGGTTGCTTTCACATTGTCAATACTTAAAATGATATTTCCTTTGAGTTCTTCATTGTATTGCATCAGATTTTCATTGGTAATGGCTTTGATTTTTACGCCATAATCCAATCTGAATTTCTTTTTGTCGGTGGCATCAATATTTTCCAATTCAATTCCTTTGAACTCGGTACTATAAAATTCATTTTTACTCAAAGTTACCGGAATCTCCATAGTTTTTCCATCTCGAATGTAGGTAACTTCCACTTTGTCATTCGGCCTTTTGGTGTTGATATACCCTGAAAGATCCGCATAAGTGGCTATGTTTTGGTTGTCTAATTTTATAATAATATCGCCTTTTTGCAATTTGGACTTTTCGGCACCCGAGTTTTTATTAACTTTATTGATGTAAAAACCTTGTGTTTGCGTAACGCCCAGTTCTTTTGAAGCAGTTCCGTTTAATTCGCCTCCTTCAACACCTAGAATACCTCTTTGGACATTGCCAAATTGCATTAAATCCTCTACAATTTTTCGGGCATTATTGGAAGGAACAGCAAAGGAATATCCCACGTAAGAACCTGTCATAGACGAAATCATGGTGTTGATCCCTATCAATTCGCCACGTGTATTTACCAGTGCACCACCACTATTTCCTGGATTTACCGCTGCATCTGTTTGTATAAAAGACTGGATTCCACTGGCGTCCAGATTTCTGGCTTTCGCCGAAACAATTCCAGCGGTTACCGTCGATGTTAAGTTATATGGATTTCCAACGGCCAATACCCATTCTCCCACTTTCACCGAATCGGAATTGGCAAATGCGGTATAGGGTAATTTTTCATCGGAATCAATTTTTAATAATGCAATATCCATTTTAGAATCGGTTCCAATGAGTTTTGCCTTGTATGTTTTTTTGTTGTTTAAGGTAATTTCAATATCTGAAGCGTCTTTGATCACGTGATTGTTGGTTACAATATAACCGTCTTCAGAAATAATTACTCCCGAACCAGTCCCCACTTGCTCTTGCTGTTGTTGTCCGCCGTAACCATAAAAATATTCCATTATAGGATTGGAAACCGTTCGGACGGATACGTTTTTTACGTGCACCACTGTATGGATGGTTTTTTCGGCGGCTACCGTAAAATCGATGTTTTCGGCGCCTAGACTCGCTTGTCTTCCGTAGGATTCTGGTGCAAGTGTGGTAATTCCGTTTTTTGACGAAAAATAACCATTGTTGTCAAATAATAACTTGTAAGCGCCAAGGGTTGTTGCGCCACTCAACAAGGATACCAAGAATAATTTTGAAATTTGTCGCATAAGAATATAAGTTTTATTAGTTATTTGTTTACGAATTTAGTCGATATTTTTTTTCTTGCAATACGGTTTAACGCTCTTTAACAATGATTAACAATTCATTAATAGTTTGTACTTTTGTATGACTAAAATGGAAAAAAAATGCAATTAGAATTTTATAAATACCAAGGTGCCGGAAATGATTTTGTTATGATTGATAATCGTTCTGGTTTTTTTCCAAAAGATAATACGCAATTGATCGCTCATTTGTGTGATCGACGTTTTGGAATAGGAGGGGACGGACTTATTTTGTTAGAAAACGATTCGGATACTGATTTCAAGATGGTGTATTACAATTCGGATGGAAATCAAAGTTCGATGTGTGGTAATGGTGGACGTTGTTTGGTGGCTTTCGCCAAAGATCTAAACGTGATCGAAAACCAAACTACTTTTATAGCTACCGATGGTTTGCATCATGCTTCATTCGAGGATAACGGAGTGGTTTCTTTGCAGATGATTGATGTTCCCACTATAACTATTAAAAATGATCATACATTCTTGAATACAGGATCTCCGCATCATGTGCAAATGGTGGAAGATTTGGAAAATTATAATATAAAAGAAGAAGGTGCGGCTATTCGCTATGGTGAATTGTATGGCGCAGCAGGAAGCAACATTAATTTTGTAAAAAAAATAGACGATACTACTTTCAGACTTCGTACCTACGAAAGAGGAGTGGAGGATGAAACTTTGGCTTGCGGAACTGGCGCTACCGCTGTTGCAATCGCCATGAATGCCACAGGACAAACCGCTGCCACTACTGTTAATGTGAATGTAGAAGGCGGAAAATTGGTGGTTTCTTTTGATAAAAACCCAAACGGTTTTACAAATGTGTTTTTGAAAGGCCCAGCAGAATTTGTGTTTAAAGGGACGATTGAGATTTAATATAAATCAAATTTACACAAACTCATAGCGGATAACCAATAACACATAACTGATAACTTCTTCGATGAAAACATTAAAAGGCGACAACATCTACATAAGAGCGCTAGAACCCAATGATTTGGAGTTTATTTACGCTATAGAAAACGACCAAAGTATTTGGGAAGTAAGCAATACCCATACACCTTACAGCCGGTTTTTGGTGAAACAATATTTGGAAAATGCCCATCAGGATATTTATGAAGCCAAGCAACTTCGGTTGGCGATTTGTCAAGATAAAGATTTCCCCGCTTTGGGATTAATTGATTTGTTTGATTTTGATCCAAAGAACAATAGGGCAGGCATTGGTATTGTAATTCAGGGAACTGAGAATAGAAACCAGAATATTGGATCGGAAGCATTGGACTTGCTTATTCAATACGCTTTTTATAATCTCAATTTACATCAATTATATGCAAATATTGGCACCGAAAATAAGGCTAGTATTGCTCTTTTTACTAAATTTGGATTCAAAAATATAGGCGTTAAAAAAGACTGGACACTAATTAATGGAGTTTACAAAGACGAAGCTATATTTCAATTGATTAAAGATCACAAGGGAATCAGGGAACTCATATAACAATTAAAAAAGGAATTATTTTGAATTTAAAAAAAATAATAACAACGGTATCGGTAGTATTGATTTCAATATTAATCATTTACGGATTTGTTTTGATAAGTCGAATTTTTAGCGCTAATACAAAATTTGAAGAAAAGGAATTATATGTATATGTTCCTACCGACTCAAATTATGACGATGTTATAAAAATAATCGCTCCCTATATTGAAGATATGGGGCGTTTTGAAATGGTGGCTGGCAAAACAAGCTATCCCGAAAATGTAAAATCAGGGCGGTTTTTGTTTAGAAAAGGAATGAATAGCTACGAATTGGTAAAAACATTGCGTATAAATGATCCCGTAAGTTTGGCTTTTAATAATCAAGAACGTTTAGAGAATTTTGCAGGGCGTGTGGGTTCCCAAATCGAACCGGATAGTTTGACATTGCTAAACACGTTTAAAGATTCTATATTTTTGAAAGAAAATGGATTTACCGAAGAGAATGTCTTAACGATGTTTATTCCCAATACCTATGATATCTATTGGAATACATCGGCGGATAAATTCCGTGATAAAATGATTAAGGAATATCGTAAATTTTGGAACAAAGAACGCATAGCCAAAGCATCAGCTCAAGGATTAACACCTATCCAAGCTACAATTTTGGCATCGATAGTTCATAAAGAATCGGTTAAGAAAGACGAAAGACCCAGAATAGCGGGTGTTTATTTGAATAGAATGAAGTTAAACATGCCATTACAGGCAGACCCAACGGTGATTTTTGCTATAAAAAAGAAGTCAAATGATTTTAATCAGGTGATAAAAAGAGTATTCTTTAATGACTTAATTATGAAATCACCCTATAATACGTATATGAATATTGGTCTTCCTCCAGGACCAATTGCGATGCCTGATATTACCGCACTTGAAGCGGTTTTAAATCCAGAGAAAAATAATTACATTTATTTTTGTGCGAGTGTGGATCGTTTTGGATATCATGAATTTGCGACAACTTTGCCGGAACATAATATCAATGCCAAAAAATATTCAGATTGGATCAATAGCCAAGGAGTACAGCGTTAATTTATATTTTTGAACCATATTTTTTAAAAGGCTTTAAATTGTTGAACAACAGTTTTGAAGCCTTTTTTTTGGCTAAAAGTGTTTTTTGTTAGATTGGATTGAACCAAAAATCATGTGATGAAAACAGGATTGCATGAGGGATGGAAATGGCATCCTTTTCTTTTCCTTTTTTTGGAAAATAAAAGATACAATGTACAGCCCGACCCTTGTGGTCATGCCCATACAACTATTTTTCGCAAATTAATTCTTATAAATTAATTTCAAACGATATAGTAAAAGTGGGAAATTGTAATCATTACAGTGTTATTTTGGATTTATTAGACGTTTTTTATTTTTTTAAGCAAGAATAAGCTTACTTAGTAATGTTGATTATAGTACATTTTTCCATTTTTTCCATTTTTATTTTCAAAACTAGAACAATCGAGCAACGAGTGACTTAATATTAGTTTGTTTTGTTTTTAAGTAAGTTTAACGAGTTTTTTGGTCAGTTCAACGGCTTGATTTTTAGCTTTCTTTTTTAAGTCGTATCTTTGTGCATAGAAATTTCTTAACGGGACAGCGTTTTGAAGAAAACTAAATTATGTTAAAAAAATGGTATTTTTACACAAGTTTGATTGTTGTAGTAGCTTTTTTAAGCTCGGGTTTTAAACCTTCCAAATTAGAATCTACCCCCTGGTTTCTAATTAACGAAACAGATGATACATCCTACTTATTACCATCTTTAAATGTGAACGATTATACCAATTCTGAGATTCCTTATACCGGAAATTTCTTTATTGGATTTAAAGAAGCAATCGGCTTCAAAGAGTCACAAGGAAAATACAAAAAAATTAATTCTCTTGGATATTTAGGGAAATACCAGTTTGGTATAGAAACATTAAAAACTATTGGAGTTCACAATAGTAGTGTTTTTTTGAATAACCCAAAGATGCAAGAAAAAGCTTTTATTGCCCTTTTGTCTAAAAATAAATGGGAGTTAAGGTACATTATTGAAAAATACGAAGGTACCGTTATGAATGGTACAATGATTACCGAATCTGGAATTTTGGCAGCCGCTCATCTTGGCGGTGTAGGTTCCGTAAAAAGATACTTTAAATATAAAGGAAAACGCTATTTCAAAGATGCTTATGGAACTTCTTTACGAAGTTATTTGAAAACCTTTGGAGGATATGATACTTCCTTTATTATTGCGGACAGTACTGCCAGTGTGATTTAATTATGCTTGAATCTCAATTGAATTGTTAATAGGCAGTTTGAAATTAATTTCAAACTGCCTATTAATTTTTAGTTCTTTTTATTTTAACTTTTAGACAAAATTTCACCATTTGGGTTAACGGTTAGTTTAAGAGATTCACTGTTTTTTGTAATTTTAAGAATGTAATGTTTTTTTGTAACATCACCATCTTCTTGAGAGTATAGGTATTTGTCATTTACAATCTTCCAACCTGGATATGCTTTATATACAGAGTAAATTACAGCTGCAGGAAGTTCTACGTTGCTATATTTTTCAACAACACTAGTAAGTTTTCCATTTTCATTGTAAGTTGCTGACAGTTTTCCTTTATCCACCTCTAAAACAACTAGATAGTTTACGTAACCCTCATAATCTTTCCCTAAATCATAAGCGATAAATTCGTCTTCTAATTTCCTTACGGTTTTATCCGGGTTTTTATCGGGTACATAGAGTGAAAAATCTTTTCCTGCATTTTTAATTACTACTTCGGGCAGTTCAATGGCTTTCATAGCCCCTTCGTTGTTACCGCCTTCTACTTTATTTTGAGAAAAACAGGTAACGTTGGTTCCTAAAAATAGTGCAATAATGATAAACGATTTCATGATTTTATTTTTTAATATTAATGTAATAAATGATCAATTACTGAAATAAAATAAATAATAAGACCTATGTTTTCTTCCTCTTTTTTGTTAATATAATTTACTTTACGTCATAATGAAATCAATGTGATTTTATGGTGTAGATTATTAGGTAGTTGCGAAAAAATGTTGATTATTTTTAATTTTAAAACTGTTTTTTATTAAAAACACTTGTTTTATTGTTCTACTTTATTTGTTGTGAATTTCAATTGACGAAAGATGTTTATAGCGAACTCAACAAAAGGCGACCCATTGGCTGCCTTTTCAGTTTTTGGCTATTATTTCTCCTTTAGGATTTATTTTTAATTTAATTGTTTCATTGTTTTTTTTAAGTGTTAAATTGTGTTTTTTAGTAATGATATCCCCATTTTCTTGTGTGTAGAGGTACTTATCGTTTACTATTTGCCAACCAGGAAATGCTTTATATATAGAATAAATAACTGGCGCAGGTAGTTGTATATTGTTGTATTTTTCAACAACACTAGTAAGTTTTCCATTACTGTCATAAGTTGCAGATAATTTTCCTTTTGCTACTTCAAGTATAACAAGATAATTATCAAAACTTTCGAAGTCTTTTCCTAAATTATATGCAATAAATTCATTTTCCAAATTTCTAACACTTGAATCTGGGGTCTTATCTGTTAAGTAAATGGAGAAATCTTTTCCTGCACTCTTAATTACTACATTACTACCTCAAGGAGGTTTACGGTTTTTATAGTCCCTTCATCATAATCGACTTCTGTTTTATTCTGCGAAAAAGAGCTGGTGTTTAGTACTAAAACCAATGTAATAATGATAAACGATTTCGTAATATTTTTTTCAATACTTCAAATGCATTTGATAATATAATGCATTTGAAGTATTGAAATAAAGACCAAGACCTACGTTTTCTTCCTCTTTGTGTTACTGTGATATACTTTATCCAACAGTAAAATTAAGCTAATATTAAGACTCTGAATGTTAAGTATTTATGTATTGAGTGTTAATTATTTAAGAGTTTTAAGCTATTTTTTAATAAGAGGCCTTATCATAATAATTTTTTTAATGTCTTACTTTATTTATGATAAATAAAAATAAGGAATGAAACAAAAAACGCCAACTAGAAAGTTGACGTTTTAAATATTTTGCATTTTTGTGAGGTCAATAATAGAGTAACGAAATTGAAGATAGGTGCGTTCGACACTAGAATTCAATTTTTATTCAGATAATTGATAAACAAATCCAACACTCAGAGAGGATTGATAAACCTAGAATCGCTAATTACAGTATCAGCGCTACTATCAAATCCAAAATAGAATCCACCACCAAAACACGATCCTGTAGATATCAATTGGACAAGTTTTTTTATTAGTTTTAAAGAAATAATTGATTTTGAAAAAATTATAATGAAATGACTTTAATCTAAATAGTATATTTGAAATTTGAACACGTAGAAACATAGATGTCTTTTAAGAAAATGACGCTTTCTCATATTGCTCTATGAAAGCTAGCTTAAGCAAAGTACTCATAATTTATTAAGAATTTCGATGTGACTAAGTGTTAAAATATACTTTTTGGATCATCCTATTTTATGTTAACTTTTAGCCAAAATTTCTCCTTTCGGATTAACTTTTAATTTAATTGTTTCTTTGTCTTTTTTTAATTTTATGTTGTATTGTTTTTTAATGATATCTCCATTTTCTTGAGTATAGAGATATTTATCATTTACAATTTTCCAACCAGGATAGGATTTATACATAGAGTAAATAACTGGTGCAGGTAATAAAACATCGCTGTATTTTTCAACAACACTAGTGAGTTTACCTTTCTCATCATAGGTTGCAGTCAACGTTCCTTTGCTGTTTGAAAAAACAACAAGATAGCTTTCATACCCTTCATTGTCTTTCCCTAAATCATATCCTACAAATTCTTTTTCAAGTTGATTAACACTTAAGGAAGGGTTGTCTTTATCTGGTAAATAATAAGAAAAATCCTTTCCTGCGGTTTTAATTACTACCTCTGGAAGTTCTATGGCTTTCATAGTATCTCCTCCGTTGCCGCTTTCTTTTTTATCCTGAGAATAAGTGATAGTGCTTACTCCTAAAAATATGGCAATAATGATGAATGATTTCATAATATTTTTTCTTTTTAATATTAATATAATTCATTTGAAGTATTGAAATAAAATAAAGATTAAGACCTATTGTTTTCCTCCTCTTTTGTTATTTAATTTACTTTATCTCACAGTAAAATTAAAACATTATTAAAACATTGACTGTTAATGGTTTACGTATTGAGTGTTAATTATTTGAGGTTATTAAATTGGTTTTTTAACAAGAGTGTTTGTCTTAATTTTTTTAATGTCTTGCTTTATTTATGATAAATGAAAATAAAGAAATATTTAATGAACAAAAAAACACCAACTCGAAAGTTGGTATGTTTTTGTTCATGTTTTTTGTAAATTCGAATAAGAGTACTAAGATTAAAAGTTATTACTTTCCTTATAAAATTGAATGTAATTTTTATTTACTTAGTTTGAAATCTATTCGGCTATTAAAATTTCTAGAATTTTAATAGCTGCTTCACTTATTTTTGTTCCTGGACCAAAAACGGCTACCGCACCCGCATCAAATAGATATTGGTAATCTTGGGTTGGTATTACCCCGCCAACAATGACCATAATATCTTCTCTTCCGTATTTTTTTAGTTCTTCAATTACTTGCGGAACGAGGGTTTTGTGACCGGCAGCCAATGAGGAAACTCCTAAAATGTGAACGTCGTTTTCAACTGCTTGTTTTGCGGCTTCGGCTGGCGTTTGAAATAGTGGGCCAATATCCACATCAAAACCTACGTCGGCATAACCGGTTGCTACTACTTTGGCGCCACGATCATGTCCGTCTTGCCCCATTTTGGCAATCATGATTCTTGGTCGGCGTCCTTCTTGCTTGGCAAAAATGTCTGCCAGTTGTTTTGCTTTTTCAAAACTTTTGTCGTCTTTTATTTCTTTGCTATACACACCACTAAAAGATTTAATTTGTGCTTTATACCTACCAAAAACAGTCTCTAAGGCATCGCTAATTTCGCCCAATGTGCAGCGGTTTCTAGCGGCTTCGACTGCCAATTCCAGTAGATTTCCCTCTCCTGTTTGGGCACAAAGGGTTAGTTTTTTGAGTGAATTTTGAACTTTTTCATTGTCTCTTGTGGCTTTAATGCGATCCAATTGCTCGAGTTGTTGCTTTCGAACCATTTGGTTGTCCACATCGAGAATTTGTAAAGGGTCTTCTTTTTCCAAACGGAATTTATTTACGCCTACAATTATATCTTGGCTGCTATCAATTCGGGCTTGTTTTCTTGCGGCCGCTTCTTCGATTCTAATTTTTGGAATACCAGTTTCGATGGCTTTTGTCATTCCGCCAAGTTCTTCTACTTCTTCAATAAGTTTCCAAGCTTTCTCCGCAATTTCATTGGTTAAGCTTTCAACGTAGTAACTACCGGCCCAAGGATCTACAGTTTTGGTTATTTTTGTTTCTTTTTGTAAATAGATTTGTGTGTTTCTCGCAATTCTAGCCGAGAAATCTGTGGGCAATGCAATAGCTTCGTCAAGGGCATTAGTGTGCAAAGATTGTGTTCCTCCAAAGGCTGCTGCAGCTGCTTCTATACAAGTTCGAGCCACATTATTAAACGGATCTTGCTCGGTTAAACTCCAGCCCGAAGTTTGACAATGGGTTCTCAAAGCCAGGGATTTATCGTCTTTTGGATTGAATTGTTTTACTAGTTTTGCCCAAATCATTCTTCCCGCGCGCATTTTGGCAATTTCCATAAAATGATTCATTCCAATAGCCCAAAAGAATGAAAGACGTGGAGCAAACTCATCGATTTTCATTCCGGTTGCCAATCCAGTTCGAATGTATTCTAATCCATCTGCCAATGTGTAGGCCAATTCAATATCGGCGGTGGCTCCGGCTTCTTGCATGTGATATCCAGAAATGGAGATGGAATTGAATTTCGGCATTTTATTGCTGGTAAATTCAAAAATATCAGCAATGATTTTCATCGAAGGAGTAGGTGGATAGATGTATGTATTTCGCACCATAAACTCTTTCAAAATATCGTTTTGAATAGTGCCGGAAAGTTGTTCGGGTTTGACTCCTTGTTCTTCGGCAGCAACAATATAAAAAGCCATAATGGGTAAAACAGCACCATTCATCGTCATGGAAACCGACATTTCGTTAAGCGGAATCTGATCGAATAACACTTTCATGTCTTCAACAGAGTCTATGGCAACTCCGGCTTTTCCAACATCGCCCACTACACGCTCGTGATCAGAATCATAGCCGCGATGAGTAGGTAAATCAAATGCAATGGAAAGTCCTTTTTGTCCGGCGGCGAGGTTTCGTCTATAAAAAGCGTTGCTTTCTTCGGCGGTAGAGAATCCTGCATATTGACGAATGGTCCAGGGTCTGCGCACATACATTGTAGCGTAAGGCCCACGTAAATTTGGCGCAAAACCAGCCCCAAAATCAAGATGATCGAGATTTTCGATATCCTTTTCAGAATAAGTTTTATGGAGTTCAATACCTTCTGCAGTGAGGAAGTTCTCAGTCTGCGGTGTGCGGTCTACAGTCTGAAAATCTTCTTTGAGTGTTATATGTTGTAAATCTTTTCTTTTCATTTTTTTAAACCTTTAATTCTTTTGATAACTAAACCAAATTGAATTGTTTGCTGAATACTAAATTCCGTATGCTAATTACTCGGTCAAAAGACGCTCCTGTTCCATTTTCTCGGCTAATCGCTTTTCGATTATTGGAGTAATTAAGGTCTTTCTGGGTTTTATTTTGACAAAAGGAAATAATTCCAGTTCGTTTTTCATTTTGTCATTCTTGTTGGGGTATTTATTGGTTCCCAACAGTGTTTCTTCTCCAGATTCAAATAATTCTTGTTCGGCATCCGCGCTTTCCTGTATTTTTCTTTTTATGATGCCTTCATTCAGTTGTTTTAGAAAACCACCA
>Ga0184629_10000838_pt1 | contig 13192 bp, 7 predicted proteins | sample PLM4_32_b1_FD_133158 | JGI IMG/M metagenome (GOLD analysis project Ga0184629, IMG submission 133158) | Groundwater sediment microbial communities from an aquifer in East River, Colorado, USA - PLM4_32_b1 | ecosystem: Environmental > Terrestrial > Soil > Riparian zone | place: USA: East River... | reverse complement strand
GTTATGGCAACCAAAAAAGGCATCATCACAGCCGTTTCAAATACTCTTGTAAAAGTGGGTATAAAAGAATTCCCTATCAATTTGAAAGTAGAAAAACCTATAGAAAATAACATATTTCCAACCCGTAATTCTTGGCAACAAGTGGTAGTGACCGAAAATCAGGAAGTAAAGAAAAAAGAACTTATTGCAAAGGGAATCACGGCCATTCATTTTAGCGCCAATATGTGGGTCTATCTCGTATTGGTAATCCTCATCGGAATTTCATGGGGAATTGGTAAAGCCGCCGTTTACAAACACATCCCAGAATATTTCCCAACCGAAGTTGGAGTTGTAGGTGGAATGGTTGGAATGATCGGTGGTCTTGGTGGTTTCTTTGGACCAATCATCTTTGGTTATTTATTGACCTGCACCGGAATTTGGTCAAGCTCTTGGATTTTTATTTTACTATTATCTGTTATTTGTTTGATATGGATGCACGCAACTGTAACCAAAATCATGAACGAAAACAACCCAACTTAGCCAAAGAAATGGACAGGAAATAATAATTCGTTCTTGTCGAATCAATTTAAAACCATTCTTCCATTTGAAATTTCAAGTGAAAGAATGGTTTTTTGTTTGGAGTAAAACAGAAATCAATTGTTTTTTGAATGGAATCTGAAATATATTTAAAATTGAAATAAATAACTGTTGTTTATAAAGTTTTCAAACCTGAATAGCATCAAAAAATCTAATGCTACATATGCAATCCATTCTTTAAAAAGATATTGATTCTTTTACTTTTTACTTTTATAAGTAAATAAAAAGCATTTCGACCTCATCTCAATTAAAAATTCATTTGATTAAGCAATCTGAGTTCAGCCAACAGAATTTTAAAGTTTTTTTTTCAGTGCGGAATGGAAACATCTTGAACAAACAAAATTCACATTTCCAATTTAGATACTAAACTATTTGCAATCAATCATCTTAAAATCAACGATTGATTCTGTTCCAAATTTTAATTACAATCCAATTTTACCCATCTGACTTTTAACTATTACGCACAAAAAAATCCATGCAATGCTATATACACCACAGGGATTTCCAACAAAACATTTAAAAAACAAAACTTAGTTTTTATATACGATACTCATATCTTCAATGGAGAAGTGATCGGTCAATAAATGCAATAAATGATCTCTTAACTCAATATATTCTGGGGTTTTAACGATTTCAATTTTATTTCTGGGTCTTGCTAAATTTACCGTTACAATTTCGCGGATAGTTGATGCTGGGCCGTTATGCAAAACGACAATTCGGTCTGACAAAAACAATGCTTCTTCGATATCGTGTGTAATCATTACGATGGTTTTCTCCCTGTTATTCAGATTCCACAATTTCAAAACTTCGAGTTGCATCGATCCTTTGGTTAATGCATCAAGTGCTCCAAAAGGCTCGTCCATCAATAATACTCCGGGATTTATCGCAAATGCTCTCGCAATAGCCACTCTTTGCTTCATTCCACCGGAAAGTTGCCCAGGCAATTTATTTTTATGTTCAAATAAATTAACCATTTTTAGGTTCTTGATGACAATTTCGTGTTTCTCGGCTTTGGAGCAATCCATAACCGAATCCACGGCCTGAAAAATATTATTCTCCACCGTTAACCACGGCAATAATGAATAGTTTTGAAACACAATTCCTCGATCTGGTCCTGGCCCTTTGATGTTTTTATTGTCTAATACCACAGATCCGCCTGTTGGGGTAAGCATTCCTCCTATTGCATTCATGATGGTCGATTTTCCACAACCGGAATGACCAATGATGGATATTATTTCCCCTTTTTTTATAGAAAGGTTAATGTCTCTTACTGCAATGTATTTTCCTTTTGGTGTTGGAAAAGAAATTTCCAAATCTTTTATTTCTAAATAGCTCATAGTCGTTGTTTTTTAAAGTTTCTGAGTTTCTGAGATTCTAAGTGGCTAAGTTTTTTTAGGAGCAAAGACGTTTGGCTTTTTTAAGACACATCGTCCCGCTATCCGTTGCAATCTTGTTTGCCGAACCCCGGCAAACAAGGATTTTCACTATTATCGGGGCTAGAAATCAACATTTTGTTTTTTTAAGTTTCTGAGTTTCTGAGACTCTAAGATTCTAAGTTTTATAAAATCTTAAAAACTTAGTATCTCAGTTTCTAAGTATCTTCCTATCCTTTATAAGACACTTTGTTTTCAATCATTGTAAAAAATCCATCAAAAATAATTCCCACAAATCCGATGATGATGATGGCCGAAATCACTTTTTCCAAGCTCAATGCATTCCAACTGTCCCACACAAAAAATCCAATTCCTGCGCCACCCGATAACATTTCGCCGGCAACAATAACCAACCAGGCCACGCTAATACTCAATCGCAATCCTGTAATGATGTGTGGCAAGGTGTATGGAAAAACAACTTTGGTTAAATATCTCCATTTCGAAAAACCAAAAGCCTTGGCAACGTTTTTATGATCTTGTGGAATGGTACTCACCCCAAAAGAAGTATTGATTAATGTAGACCACAAAGAGGTAATAAACACAATGAATATAGTTGCCATCCCTGTATCTTTAAAAACCACCAACCCGATAGGAAACCAAGCCAAAGGCGAAACCGGTTTTAAAAACTGTACAATAGGATAAAATATTTTTTTGAAAAAAGAACTGGCTCCAATCAAGATTCCGAATGGAATTGCAAATAAAGAACCCAATAAAAATCCCGATAAAACGGTTTTTATCGAAACAAACAATTGCAATCCAATTCCTTTATCGTTCGGACCATAATCATAAAAAGGATCTCTCAACATTTCATATAATACCGTTAAAGTCGCTGTTGGTCCAGGAAGTGCCTCTTTTGTATAATAACTCAATAGACTCCAAAATCCACAAAAAATAGTCAATCCAATACAAGCAAATAAAATCGATTTTGCTTTTTCTAAAATATAACGTGACGCTTTTTTAAGGTTTTTTTTCTTAATTACTTTACCAAAAGTGTTTTGAAGAGCATAGTTTTTTTGAACTATCTCAGGTTCGATTATTGCTGTAGTTGAATGTGACATAATCCTGTAATTTAATAGTATTAGGTATTTATGAATTCTAAAAATTTTATAATCATTTAGGTGACAGTTTTCAGTCGCAGTCACAGTTTTCAGAGTTCTTTGTAAAACTTTTAATTCGCTTTATTAACTCATTTTGAATTGAAAACTGAGACTGAAAAACTGAGACTGTCAATTTATCTTTTAACCACTTTTAAATAAGCGGAGGGATTTGAAGGATTGAACACCGTTTTGTCCATCGTGAGAGAGAATGGTTTCATATCATCCGTAGGGATTTTAATTTTCATGCTTTTGGCAACTTCTTCGTATAAATCTTGAAGAATTAATTTATCTGCTATCGCTTTATAATTGGGTTCTTCTTTCAGATATCCAAATCGTACATATTGTGCCATTGCCCAGATAGCGTAGGATTTACGAGGGTAGTTTACCGTTCCTCCTTTGTAAAACAACATATAATCCTTGTCATACACTTCAACTCCTTGATTGCAACCCAAGTTATAATCGCCCATCAATCTCGATTCAATAACATCGGCAGCGGCATTTACATAAGGCGCTCTTCCAATGATGGCGGCGGCTTTTTTGCGGTTGGCAGGATTATCAAGCCAGATGCAAGCTTCGAGAATTGCTTTCATTACTTTTTTGAGATCTTCACGTCGGGTTTCGCTAAATTCTTTGTTGACTACCAACGCTTTTTCTGGATGGTCTTTCCAAATATTCTGTGATGCAATTTGCGTAAAACCAATTCCCTGTTTTACGGCAACACCACCCCAAGGTTCGCCTACACAATATCCGTCCATATTACCCACCTTCATGTTGGCCACCATTTGCGGCGGCGGAATCGTGATGATTTTTACCGCTTTTTGATTCAAACCTGCCAATGACATCCAGTTTCTCAACCACAAATCGTGAGTACCTCCAGGGAAAGTCATGGCAAAAGTCACTTCTTTTTCGGCTTTCAATTTGGCAGCGACAACGGGCGTCACTTTATTCATTTGTTTGAATCCCACTTTCCCGCAAAAATCATTGGATAGGGTAATCGCTTGTCCATTTACATTCAGCATCATGGCGATTCTCATTTCGGATCCGGCCTTTCCTCCTACTCCTGTGTACACTGAAAAAGGCATCGTATAAAGGCAATGAGCTCCGTCCAATTCTCCTGTTAAGATTTTGTCACGGATATTGGCCCAAGACGTTTCTTTGGTTACTACTACCTCAACTCCATATTTTTTAAATAATCCCAGTTCTTTGGCCATGACAATTGCCGAACAATCAGTTAAGGGAATGAAACCTAGTTTAATAGGTTCGCTTACTGGCGGTTTTGGATTTGTTTTGAAAGAAGAGAACAAAACCACGCACACTACCAACATTAAGGTGGTAAAAAGTGTGCTTCTATTTTTTTTAGTTGGTATCATTTTTTTTATTTTTAAGAATTGATTCAATTACTTTTTATTCAAAAAGTTGGGTTTAATATTCACCATCACATACGCCCATTGTGGGGTAAGATTTGCGTTTGCCACATTTTTAACTTGTGCCGATGCCATAGATTTGGTGGCTTGCATAAAAGAATAACCTGCTTCTATGTTGACCATTTTTGTCATGTTATAACTCATTTTCAAATCCAATTCAGTCCCTAAATAACTAGTTTGTTTTCCTCCAGCTCCGTTAGATAAAGAGTTTGCCGATTCAAAACAGTGGATATCTGCAAAAAGAGTTAGATTGTCTTTTAAGTTGTATTTCGATTTCAAAAAGTAGTTTAACAAACCTTGTGCGCCAAAACCGCTTGATGCGTAGAAGTAATCCATAGTTCCCCAAAATTTATGTGGAGTACCGTAAAGTGGGTCAAATTGATTGTTTTCAGAAGTAGCTGTAACGGCTTTTGTTCCATCGTTTCCAGATAAATAATCGACTCCGGGCCCCACAAATAATTTTCTCCCAACTTGTAAAGTCGTTGTAATCGAAGCCAAATTACTGCTCAAACTACGGCCGTTTTTGTCATGTCCAAATTGGTGGTACAAACTTCCTTCCAGTTTCAATTTTCGAGTAGCGTTAACATTATAGTAGAAACCTGTTGTATTTCGCGTCCAAATTCCTTGCTCATTTACTTTGGTTACCACCGGTGGAGTTCCTGCTGTTACATTGGTATATTTGTTAAAATTATCGCTTAAGAATAAAAAGGAAATGTCTCCGAAGAAAAATTTCTTAGCCAAATACGCATATTCAAATGATTTGTAATTGGTTCCTAAACTGTTTGTTCCTGCTGGATATCCTGAACCTGTAGCTGGCACACCATTATAAATTGTTCCAGCCAGTTGCTCCTTGTTTTGATTGAATGCAGCTCCAAAATCGGCAGTCCAGCCTTTATTAAAGTATTTCAAAACAATCGCATCATGGTAACGGGCTTGTTGCAACCAATCTAATCCCCCTAATAATTTTTGGTCATCATAGGAGATTTCTTGACGTCCTATCTTTAATGATAAATATTGGATGCTACTTACGGTGTCATTCAACATAATTTCACCCCAAGCTTCGTGCAATTGTATTCCGTTATTTTCTGCGGTTGTGGTTCTGTTAATTGTGGAAGCATCTTGTCCCCAAACACGAACATCTTGGATGGCTACAAAAAATTTGAATCTATATCCTGTAAACCCAACATTTAATCTTGTTCTTTGCGAAGTAAATACGGCTGTCTCTGCATCTTTTGCCTGTAAAGTACTATATCCATCCCTAAATTCTGCTCTAGGTCTAAATTGTCCCGTTGCAGTTAATTGTGCTTGTGCATCATTATAACCAAACAGCGCTAAGGCAAAGCCTAAAAAAATATTTTTTGAAAGGTTTCCTTTTCTAAATCCTCTTCCTTTTTGTATTGTGGCAGTAATCTTTTGCATAGTGAATATGTTTTAATTAGTATGAAGCAAATATACGTACGTATTTATACTTACTTATTGTACTTTTTACAGATCAAAACATCTTTTTAATACTTTAAAAACCATTTAAAAAACAGAATCATTCCTGCGTTTTTGCAGAAAAAAACCTTTAAGCCATATAAATAAGAACTTTATAAAAATAGAATGAAATACGTAATTCAAGAAAAGGGAAACAACTAATTGGTCATTATCATAGAAAGATGTAACTATTACTCATAAAAAAAGCCCAAACAAATGGGCTTAATAAGATAACAATCGAAATTTTAATTATTGCTACCGGTCAGTTACTGTCATCTGGAACAATATTCAAAAAAAAAACAAACCATATAAGGCATATAAGTTCATGTGAGCAAGCTTTGCCTTACATGAACTTATATACCTTATATGGTTAACAAATAGTAGAACTGGATGGTTATTAATTTCTTAAACATATTTATGTTCAATAATTTCCGATTTCATTTTATTGATTTGTTGCAATCCTATTTTCTTACCGACCGTTTTTATCAATGTCTCTCTTTTTAAACTCGAAATCACCCGAGTTACCTGTTCTTCTGTCGTTCCCGCAAAATCAGCTATTTCTTTTCGGGACAAATCAAGGTTAATCAATTCATTCGTTTGTCCAAATTTCCTGTGAATGTATAATAAGGTATCAATAACTCTTTCCCTTACATTCATGTGGGCAATTTTTCGGATATTATTCTCGCTTTTATTGAGCTCATCGGCATAAAAAAGCATTAAATCAAAAGTAAATTCGGGTACATTATGTAGAATATCCAGCATGTTTTCGTTACTGAAATTACACAAAACAGTATCTTCCAACGCATAAGCACCTATCAAATAACGTTTGGCAGTACCAAAACCCCGAAAACCTACCGTATCCCCATCTTTGGTCAAGCGCACAATTTGTTCCCTACCATTAATGCCTGTCTTTACTGTTTTTACTTTTCCTTTATATATAAAATAAAGACCTTGAATGGGTGCTCCTTCAATGATAAATTGCTGTCCTTTTTTGCATATAAAGCTGCTCTTTTTATCGATATAATTTTTCATTGGTTTCAGATGAAGATGCTTTTTTATAAAACAGTTTTCATTGCAACAACTCGTACAACTGGCTAATGCATCCTTCATAATTTCTTTATTTAAAACTTAATCTTATCTTTTATTTATTAGCCACGAATTACACAAATTAGCGTAAATTAATTTGTGTGAATTAGTGTAATTTGTGGCTAAAATAACTGTAAATGCTAAATCGAAATACACTAAAGCAAAGTGTACCAAGTATATTTTTTTGCCACTGATTACACAGATTTTCACAGATTTTATATGCATTATTAGAAAAATCTATGCGAATCTTTTAATTTGTGGCTATTTTTCAAGCTTGCTGTCATATCTGAGACCAATAAATCTGCCTAATCTAATTCGCAATAATATGATAGTTCTGTTATCAATTCTAAAAAATAAATCGACAATTTCAGCATACTTACATATTTTAAACAAACTTATAAAATAATATTGTAAAAATACGTATTTATACGTAAAAATACTTATTTTTACAATCTGATATATCAAAAGCGATTTAATTTGTTTTTATATCAAAATACTATTTGTTTTTTAAAGAAATATGGAATCGCCTTTCTTCATCAATGTTTGTATTTTTGGAATCATGGCAATTTCATAATAGAGTAAGCTATCAATTAAGAAAGTATTATAATGCAAAATACAGAAATCAAAACTACGTGTTCCTATTGTGGAGTTGGCTGCGGAATTATTGTAACCAACGATTCAAAAAAAGGAGTAACTGTTACTGGCGATAAAGACCATCCAGTAAATAAAGGAATGCTGTGTTCCAAAGGAATGAACCTGCATTATGTGGTCAACGACACCTCCGATAGAATTCTTTATCCAGAAATGAGATGGAGCAAATCGCACCCCATGGAACGAGTAAGTTGGGATGCTGCATTAGATCGTGCAGCCGCCGTTTTTTCTTCCATTATAAAAAAACACGGGCCAGACAGCGTTGGTTTTTATATTTCGGGACAATGTTTAACCGAAGAGTATTATGTAGCCAATAAACTCGTAAAAGGGTTCCTCAAAACCAACAATATAGACACCAACTCCAGACTCTGCATGAGCTCTGCGGTGGTGGGTTACAAAAAAACCTTTGGAGAGGATTCGGTTCCTATTGCGTATGCCGATATCGAATTAGCCGATACTTTCTTAATCACGGGAGCCAATCCTGCTTTTTGTCATCCTATCTTATTTCGAAGAATAGAACAACACAAAGAGAAAAATCCAAAAGTAAAAATCATTGTAATTGATCCCAGAAAAACTGATTCTGCCCTCAATGCCGATTTACATTTGCAAATCATTCCCGGAACCGATATTGTGCTCTACCATGCCATTGCAAAACGACTCATTGAAAAAGGAACTATCGATAACACCTTTATAAAAAACCATACCGAGAATTTTCAATTGTACAAAGACCTTGTCATGTCCAGTTCTTTTGAAAAAGCATCCAAATTATGCGGTGTTACGGTAAATGAAATCAAACTGGCCGCCGATATCATTGGCAAAGCCAAAGGATTTCTTTCGCTTTGGGCCATGGGACTCAACCAAAGTGCCATAGGTGTTGATAAAAATACGGCCTTACTTAACCTTTCGTTGCTAACGGGGCATATTGGGAAGCCTGGATCAGGCCCTTTCTCCTTAACAGGACAACCCAACGCTATGGGAGGTCGTGAAGTGGGTGGCATGGCCAATTTGCTGGCGGCTCACAAAGAACTGAATAATCCCGAACACCGTAAGGAAGTGGCCGACTTTTGGGGTGTTGAAGCCATATCCGAAAAACCGGGACTCACGGCAACCGAAATGTTTGACGCGCTGGAATCCGGTCAAATGAAAGCCATTTGGATTATTTGCACCAATCCGCTGGTAAGTTTACCCGATGCCCGAAGAGTGGAAAGCGCCTTGCAAAACGCCAAATTTGTTGTTGTACAAGACATATCCCATAATGCCGATACCACCAAGTTTGCCGATTTAATCTTGCCGGCAGCGGGATGGTTGGAAAAAGAAGGAACGATGACCAACTCCGAAAGACGTATTTCTTATTTACCGAAAGGCATAAACGCCCCTGGAGAAGCCTTAGCGGATGTGGAAATCCTGACTCGCTTTGCCAAGAAAATGAATTTCAACGGTTTCAATTATAACAATACCGAAGACATTTACAAAGAGCATTGTCTTTTGACGAAAGGCACCAATATTGATATTTCCTTTTTAAATTATAACCGCCTGAAAAACGAAGGTACTTTTCAATGGCCTGTTCCAGATTATGGACATCCCGGAACGCCTCGTTTATTTACTGATAGAAAATTCTATACGCCTTCGCAAAAAGCGATTTTTAATATTCCAACGGCTATCGAAAACACATCGGAATTGCCTAGTGAACAATTTCCTTATATCCTAACCACAGGACGCATCAGGGATCAATGGCACACCATGACCAAAACGGGAAAAGTATCCCGATTAATGACGCATACCCCTAGTCCGGTATTAGAAATAAACCCCATAGATGCCTACAAAGCATCGATAAAAAATGGCGATATCGTTGTGGTATCCAGCAAAAATGGCGAAGTCCGCGTAAAAGCAAAAATCACCGATACCATTCGGGAAAAAGTATTGTTTTTACCCATGCATTGGGGCAAGCAATTGGAAAATGATTTGAACAGAACCAATAATTTGACCAATACCATTGTTGATCCGGTTTCCAAAGAACCCGATTTTAAATACACCACTGTATCGGTGGAAAAGTATGTAAAACCTTTTCAGAAAATTGCGATAGTAGGTGCTGGAGCGGCAGCTTTTAGATTCATACAAAACTACCGAGAAATCAATACTACCGATGAAATTATTGTTTTTTCGAATGAGGAAAATCCGTTCTATAATCGGGTTTTATTACCCGAATATGTTACGGCCGAGCTTTCTTGGGAACAACTTTTGAAAATAAAAGACGAAGCGCTGGACAAATTAAACATCACCATGAAATCGGGCGTCGCTATTGATAACGTTAATCTTCCCGAGAAAATAATTTTGGACAGTCAAGGTACAAAACACACTTTTGATTCCCTGATCTTGGCTACCGGCAGTCGGCCATTTGTACCGGACGATGCCCAGCTACATTTGCCGGGACGTTTCACCATTCGGAAAAAAGAAGATGCTGACAGACTTAAAAACTATCTCGATGATACCCATTTAATTCCCGAAGAGCAACACGTAGTCATTGTGGGTGGTGGTTTATTGGGACTGGAACTAGCGGCAGCTTTAAAACATAAAAAAATTAAAATTACTATTATACAAAGGGCTTCCCGATTGATGGAACGCCAATTGGATCGTATCTCAAGCAAGTTATTGGCCGAAGAAGTACAGCTTCGTGACATCCAAATCTATTTTGACAATGAAGTCAGCACCGTATTTGAAACCGAAAACACAAACGAGATTGAAATCACGCTTAAAAGTGGTCGAATACTAACCGCCAATGCTATTGTTTACACCATTGGAACTATCCCAAACATAGAACTGGCCAAAGAATCCGGTCTTGTCTGTGGACGCGGCGTGAAGGTCAACCAATATTTACAATCTTCCAACCCAGATGTATTTGCCATTGGTGAAATAGCCGAATTCAACAACCGTTTATTCGGAATCACATCTGCAGCCGAGGAACAAGCCGATGTATTGGCCAATTTCTTGGCAGGCGACATCAGCAGTTTTTACAAAGGTTCGGTTTTAATGAACATCCTAAAACTTGAGGATATCAATCTATGCAGTATTGGCGAAATTGAAGTCCCCGAAAACGATGATTCGTACGAAGAAATTGTCTTTGCCGATTTGGGAAAAAGATATTATAAAAAATGCATTGTCAAAAACGATTTGCTCATCGGTGCCATCTTGATGGGCGACAAAAATGAGTTTGCCGAATTCAAAACCATGATCGAAAGCAAAATCGAATTGGCCGACAAAAGAAACTCCTTATTGCGCGGAAGCTCCGAAGCCAAACCCGTATTGGGAAAACTCGTTTGCTCCTGCAGTCAAGTAGGCAGCGGAAATATAGAAGCAGCCATAAAAGGCGGAGTCACCAACTTTACCGAATTATGCAAAAACACAGGCGCGGGATTGGGCTGCGGGAGTTGCAAAACCGAGGTGAAGGAGATATTGGCGAAAGTTAAATAGATTGCAGGTTGCAGACTACAGATTTTAGAATAAAGAAAACAGATTGCAGATTGCAGATTTTTTGCTTCATATATTTTGGATCTGGAAATGTGGATTAGGGAGACGCATTGTTGTAGATACGCACAGCTTTGCATATCTACGCAACGTAATTCAACAACGTAATTTTTAATATAGAAAAATAGAAAAACATATTTTGGAATATAGAGAATTAGAAATTTGATGCAATTGTCCGATTTTTTGTTTCAAATATTTTGGATGTGGAAATGTGGATTCTGGAGACACATTGTTGTAGAGAAGCACTGCTGTGCGTCTCTACGCAACGTAATTCAACAACGCAATTATTGAATCAGACCAATAACCGATAACTAAAAAAAATAAAAATGGAATTAACGAGACTCATAGTAAAAGGCGGTGTTATTTCACCGGGCGAATTACGAGAAATTGTAAATATGGCTTTAGAACAAGGTCAAAATGCCATTTCTTTTGGTTCACGACAAGACATTATATTCCCAAAAGGATTTAATGCAGCAAACAAAGGCAAAACTGGTAAGCATCATTTTGTATATCCAAATGAGAAAAGCGGCAACAATATAGTTTCCTCCTACGTATCCACCGATATTTTTAGAAATACGACTTGGCTTACCGGAAACAAATTTTTGTACGTTTTGGAACAATTTAAGGAACAACCCGAGCTCAAAGTAAATATAACCGACCCAAAACAGCAGTTAGTTCCTTTGTTTACAGGGCATATCAACTTTATAGCTTCGCATCACGAGGACTATTGGTTTGTGTATATCAGACTCCCAAAATGGGACAAAATAGAACTGTATCCCGTGCTTATTTACAGCTGGGACATTGGCAAAGTCTACTACGAAATTGAAAAAATACTCCAAGAAGAACCCGATTCTATCGATATGATCTTTCAGTTGGTCAATGATGCTCTGGACACCAACAATAGAACCATAGACAAGCCACTCAATATTCCTTTCTACCCCTTCCCCTATTACGAGGGCATGAATAAATTGGGCATCGATCAGTATTGGCTTGGTCTATATTGGCGCAACAATCTATACGATTTGGATTTCCTAAAAGAAATGTGTGACCTGTGTTTTGATTGCAAAATAGGCAAGATATGCATCACCCCCTGGAAATCATTTATCGTAAAAGGAATTCCGAAAGAGCGAAAACTGGATTGGGAAAAATTCCTGGGCAAAAAAGGAATCAACGTGCGTCATTCCCTGCTCGAGCTCAACTGGCACCTACCCGTAGCCATGGAATGGGCCTTAAATCTCAAGACTTTTCTGGTGCGAACCCTCGATCAGTATGACATCAGCACCTACGGACTCACGTTTGGGCTATCCGAGTACAATAGAGACGGGCATTATTTTACCTCCATTGTAATCGAGAAAAACGACGCCCCAAAAGAACTCGAATCCATCAAGATCCGAGACACCTACAATCTTTTGTATGCCAAAAATTTCGACCCCAACACCAGGGAATACATTGTCCATGCACAAGATGTAGACAAACTCGAACTGCCTAGTATCTTGATCGAATTGAGCAAAAAATATTTCGAAGAATTAGGCGATTCCGTACTCGAATTCCAGAACATCTCCGCCAAAAAAGAGACAAAAGCACAAGATATCCACCAATGTCCGGAATGCTTAACGATCTACAATTCCGAATTTGGCGACCTCACACAAGACATAGAAAAAGGCACTTTGTTTCAGTATTTACCGCAAGATTACTGCTGTTCATTATGCGAAACCCCAAAAAGTAGCTTCATCCCATTGACAGCAGCCACAGTTTAATCAAACTATTTTGGGCGAGCCACCATAAAGAGAAAGGGCCAACTCATCGTTGTAGACTGCACCCAAAAGTTTAGACGAATTTATAATTAATTTTGATAATAATGAGCTCGATATTGTGTCGGGCTCATTCCGTTTAAATTCAGTTTTATTCTTTCATTATTGTAATATTT
>Ga0184629_10000837_pt1 | contig 13194 bp, 13 predicted proteins | sample PLM4_32_b1_FD_133158 | JGI IMG/M metagenome (GOLD analysis project Ga0184629, IMG submission 133158) | Groundwater sediment microbial communities from an aquifer in East River, Colorado, USA - PLM4_32_b1 | ecosystem: Environmental > Terrestrial > Soil > Riparian zone | place: USA: East River... | reverse complement strand
CGATGAGCAGGCCGATCAGATCTTCGCCACGATCGACCCCATTGCGGAACGTGTACGCAAAGTGGGCGGCACCACGTTGCGCTCGGTCGGTCATGTCGGGCGCCTGCAGCGCATCCTGGACAACGACGCGGGATTTGTGACGCCGCTCGACATGCTGGCGGAGCTGCGCGAGGACAGCAAGCAGCTCGTCGCGAGTCTGCGCCAAGCGCACAACGTTTGCGACGAACATGGCGACGTCGCGACCGCGAGCCTGATCGAGGTCTGGATCGACGAAGCGGAACGGCGCACCTGGTTCCTGTTCGAGGCGTGCCGGGCGGGCGAGACGCCTCGTTAAGGGATCCGAGGGTCTTCGCCTTCGTGGGCGTGGCCGATCGCTTTGCGGAGCGAATAGGCGAGCTTGCCGCAATCGAGGATCACCTTGCCGGATTCGACTCCCTTGACCGCGCTCAACGGTACGGTGAAGTCGCCCGCGTTCTCGACATAGACCACAAGCTCCGGCCGTTTTTGCGGTGAGACCTGGCGCACCGCGCCAAACGCCTTGTCGCCGTCATGGACGAAGACATCGAAGCCTTCGCGGATGGGTTGGTTAGCCATCGGACATTGCTCCTTAGCCCCTCAGATGCGAGGCAGGCGTTTGTCGATCCAGGCGAGGATATCCGCCATGACCTCTTCCTTGCCGATGTCGTTCAAGAGGTCGTGGTAGTGCCCCTCATAGAGCTTGAGCGTCTTATCCTTGGACCCCGCCGTGTCGTAGAACAGTTGGCTGCCGCTTGGCTTGGTGACCTTGTCCGCTGTGCCGTGGAGAATGAGCACCGGCAAGGTGATGGCGGGGAACTCTTTCTTCAGCCGCTCGTCGGCGCGCACGAGCGCCGCCACTGTCTTCGTCGGCTGGACTTCGTTGGCAATGAGCTTGTCCTCGTTCTTTGCCTTGACGACCTTCGGATCGCGGGAGAAGTCCTCGTTGTGAAGCTTGAACACGTGCGCGTGCGGCGCCACGTGACTGATGCCCTTGAGGAGGGCGAGCACGATGTCGGGTGCAGGCACCTGAAAGGCGAAGTCCTCGCAAATCAAACCGGCGATCTTGTCCTGATTGTCGAGCGTGTAAACGCACGAGGTGACGCCTCCCGCGCTGTGACCGAGCAGATAGACAGGCACCCCCGGCTCGCGCGCTTTGGCGAGGTCGATGAGCTTCGAGACGTCGCTGACATAGTCTGCGACATCGTCGACATAGAACGGCTCGCCGTCGGACTTGCCGCGGCCCCTGAGATCGAGCGCGTAGACCGCGAAGCCTGCGGCCCGCAATTGCTCGCCGACCCAGAGATATTCGCCGCTGTGCGAATTAAGGCCATGACAGATGGCCACGACCGCGCGCGGCTTTCCGTTCGGGTGCCATGAGCGGAAGAAAATCGAAAGACCCTTGATACCGTCAAACCGTTGTTCGTCCATCGTCGTTACTCCACTTTTCGTGTTTATGTTGAATACCGATCGATGACGCCCACCCATCGTGCGTCGATCACACTCAGTGCCTCTGTCTTACGGCGTATTGCCCGCGGCGAAACGCGAGCGGAACCAGCGGGCAAGCATTTCCTTTTCGTGCGGCATGCTTTCTCCCGAGCGCGTGATGACATTCATTTGATAAGAAGGATCGGAGACCGCTTCCTCTCTGCTATCGACGGTTTGGCCGGACTCTTCGAGCGTGTAACGCAGCTTGATCCTCGGCCATGTGTGACTGCGCAGGTACCTGATGTCATAAGGCCCATGCCGCCACTCGAGCTCGCCTGCGAGATCAATGTCGAGGATTTCGATCGTGACCGTCCGGTCCGGCGCGAGGTAGCGTTCGCCCAACCTCACCAGATGCTCTCGGATCATTCGGAGCGTCACTTCGCGCGCACTCGCGCCGTCGCGCAGGAGGCCGGCATCGACGTATTTTTCCGGAGCCGTGAACGTGACCTGTACGTCCGCTCGCGCAGGCGCTATGGCCAATAACGCAACGCTCAGACTGAGAAAATAAAGCCTGCGGTTCATGGTGCTGCGAGGTTGGCGTGGTTCCCAGTGAAGCTCAGTTACAGTGCGCCGTCAAATGGCGGTCGATGAATTGCCTGTAATCATAGCCCAGGAATTAGGCACACGAGATTGTACTAGGGTGCAACTTGCCTTTGCCGAAAGGCCGTCGGATATCTGACTGCTTGGATCTAGAGCGACCCATGGCTGAAGCCCCACAAGCATCGCGCACGTTCGAGACTCGGTTCCATCAGATGTTTCCGGTGTTGGAGCCCGCGGTCATCGATCGTCTGCGGCGGTTCGCAGAGCCGCGCGCCTTCCGCGACGGAGAGCGCCTCGTCAATGCCGGCGAGCCGGCGTCCGCGATGTTCATCGTGCTTGAGGGCGAGGTTGTAGCGAAGCAGCGTGACGATATCGTCAAATACGATCCGTTCGTCACGATCAAGCCCGGCATGTTCACGGGCGAGATCGCGCAACTCTCCGGGCGTACGGCGCTCGTCGACCTCGTTGCCATCGGCGACGTCGACACGCTGGCGATACCATCGCCGCGGATTCGCGACGTGATGATCGAAGAAGCGGAAATCGGCGAGCACATGATGCGCGCGCTGATCCTTCGCCGTGTCGCGCTTATGGAACGCGGGATCGGACCCGTGATCGTAGGCCCGGCCGGCAACGTCGACGTGGTTCGCCTGGAGGGATTTCTTACCCGCAATGGCCATCCGCATCAGCGGCTGGACGAAACCGACGAATGCGGCCGTGAGATCATCGAGCGCTACAATGTCGATCCGCATGAGCTGCCGATCGTGCTGTGCCCCGGCGGTCAGTTGCTGCACAACCCGAGCGAGAACGAGCTCGCGCGCTGCATCGGCTTGGTCGGGACGATCGACTCGAGCAAGCTGTTCGATGTCGCGATCGTGGGCGCGGGGCCGGCGGGTCTTGCGGCGGCAGTGTATGCAGCATCCGAAGGCCTGTGCGTGCTGACGCTCGATTGCCGCGCTTTTGGCGGGCAAGCCGGCGCGTCTGCGCGCATCGAGAATTATCTCGGCTTTCCGACCGGGATAACGGGCAGGGCGCTGATGGGACGCGCCTACAGCCAGGCGCTCAAATTCGGCGTCGAGGTGGCCATTCCGGATGAAGTCGTCCGTCTTGAGCCAGCACGGGAGTCGAATGAGACCGGCTATGCCCTCGCGCTCGCGAACGGCGAACGCATCAGATCGCGCGCCGTGATCATCGCCAGTGGTGCCAACTACCGGCGCCTCGGTCTCGACAATCTCGGGACGTTCGAGGGCTCCTCGGTCCACTATTGGGCCACGCCGGTCGAAGGCCGGCTGTGCAAGGACCAGGAGGTCGTCATTGTGGGCGCCGGCAACTCAGCTGGACAGGCCGCCGTGTACCTCGCGAGCCAATCCAAAAAAGTGTGGCTGCTCCTGCGCGGATACAGCCTGCACGCGAGCATGTCGCGCTATCTGATCGAGCGCATCGCGGCGCTTCCCAATGTCGAAGTCGTGGCGCAGACCGAAGTCATCGCGCTGGAAGGCGAACGTGGCGCGCTGGAACAGGTGCGCTGGCGCCATCGTGGATCCGGAGAGGAGACACGGCGACACATCCGGCACCTCTTCCTCTTCATCGGCGCGGAGCCGAACACCGCGTGGCTCGCGGAGTCGGGTGTGGCCCTCGACGACAAGGGGTTCGTGCGCACAGGCGCCGAGTTGCGCAACGACCACGCCACGCTCGAGACCAGCCTCCCGGGCGTCTATGCCATCGGCGACGTACGTGCGGGCTCGATCAAGCGTGTGGCGGCCGCGGTGGGCGAGGGCGCGCAGGTGGTCGCAAGCTTGCACGGCTATCTGGCCAAGACCGCCGAGGAGCAGGCACATAGCGCTTCGGGGAGGGCCTGATGGCCGACGAGTGCACGCACACGGGACTGATACACAAGGTGAAACCGAGCGCACTTGGCTGCGAGGAATGCCTGAAGATCCATTCGCGCTGGGTGCATCTCCGGCTCTGCCGCATCTGCGGTCATGTCGGTTGCTGCGATCAATCGCCCCATCGCCACGCGACCAAGCATTTTCACGCCACGGGCCATCCCATCATCGAGGGGTATGATCCCCCAGAGGGGTGGGCGTGGTGCTATGTCGACGAGGTCGCCTTCGATCTCGGCAACGACACGACGCCGCAGAACGGTCCCATCCCGCGCTACGTTTGAGCACCACGAATTTGACTGGACCCGCCGAGCGCGTCAGCAGAGCATTGCGCCAGCCGAAAGAGCGTCGCTGATGCATGGTTGAGAGCTTGTGGGTCTGGGGACTGTTCGGTGTGCTCGTGCTGGCGATGCTGGCCCTCGATCTGGGTGCGCTGCGGCGCTCGGACGGCGAGCAGCCGTTCAAGAGCGCTCTCCTTTGGAGCGCGGCGTGGATCGGCCTCGGTGTCGGATTTGGCGGGATCGTGTTCGCGCTCTACGGAGCCGACGCTGCGCTAACCTATTACACGGCCTATGCGCTCGAGAAATCGCTCTCGGTCGACAACATCTTCGTCTTCGTCCTGATCTTCTCGGAGCTCCAGATTCCGGCGGCCGAGCAGCGGCGCGTGCTCTATTGGGGCGTTCTGGGCGCGCTCGTCATGCGCGCGATCTTCATCGCCCTTGGCGTCTTCCTGCTCACGCGGTTCCATTGGGTGATCTACCCGTTCGCGGCGCTGATCCTTTTCGCGGCCGTGCGCATCCTGTTCGGCCAGGAGAAGGAGCGCGAGGTCGTCATCAATGCCTGCGCCGTCTGCAGCACTTGGGTCGCGCGCATCATCCCCATCACGCCGGTGCTGTGGGGACACCGTTTCTGGGTCAGGCAGCACGGACGGTTGCTCGCGACGCCTCTGCTCATCGCGCTCATACTGGTCGAGGCCACGGATGCCGTCTTTGCGCTCGACTCGATCCCCGCCGTGTTCGCGGTGACGCAGGATCCGTTCCTGATCTACACCTCGAACATCTTCGCCATGCTGGGCCTGCGCTCGCTCTATATTCTTCTCGGCGGGGCGGTGTCGCGGCTGCGTTACCTGCGTTTTGGTCTCGCGTTCATTCTCGCCTTCGTCGGGGTCAAGCTGCTGCTGGGCGGCGTGGTGGAAATCCCGGCGTGGGCGTCGCTCGTCATCATCTTGGGCGCGGTCGCTGTGTCAGCGGCTTTTTCGCTGATGATGATCCCGCCGCAGCCATCAGCGCAGAAGCTGGAGAAGGCCTGACGTGGCGACGCAGGCGATCGTCACGCTTGCCATCGGCACGGACTATGCCGAACGCTTCGAGCGCTATTGCCGTGCAACCTGGTCTGCTTATGTGAAGCGCCACGGCTTCGATCTCGTCGTCATCACCGAGCCGCTCGACACGAGCACGCGCGCGCAGAGCCGGAGCCCCGCCTGGCAGAAATGCCTCGTGCTCGGCGCGCCGCAAGTCGCGGGCTATGATCGCGTCGTCTGGGTCGATTCCGACATCTGCATCAACCCCGCCGCGCCCTCGGTCACCGACAGCGTCCCGCCGGAGCGCATCGGCGCCGTCGACGAGCACAGCTTTCCTTCGGCCGAAGAGCGGCAGGCGATCCTCGAAGCGATCATCTCGGTCGCGCCCGAGAGCGGAGACGCCGACAAGGCGTTTTGGCGCGCGTGGCGCGATCCGGGTCAATGGCACGGCTATTTCGGCTTGCCGTCAGGCCAATCCCATATCGTGCAGACCGGTGTGCTGGTGCTGTCGCCACAGCATCATCGCGGCCTGCTCGAGCACGTCTATCAGGCGTACGACGACCGCGGGGGCAAGCAGTTCAACTACGAAATGCGTCCGCTATCGCACGAGATCCAGGCGCGGGGTCTCCAGCACTGGATCGATCCCAAGTTCAATGCGCTCGTCTGGTGGTCGTTCCTGCAGCAGAACCCGGGCACCGAGACCGACGCTCTTCGGCGCTTCGTGGAAGACAACTATCGCCGCAGTCACTTCCTGCACTTCGCCGGCTGCGCCCACCTGATCCCGCTCGTCACCGCGGGCGCATAGCTCGCGGCCGTGCTACTGTCGGTGCATCAGGATCGGAGAATACTATGAGAGCTTCCTTGTTGGCCGTTGCGCTGCTGTCGCTCGTCGCGGCGGCGCCGGTTTCTGCCCAGCCGTTTAGCGCTGATCTCACTGCGATCCGCGAGGCGGCAAAGTCGATGCCGGGTGTGCTTCCCATGCGCATCAACGTGGTGAAGTTCGCCGAGAGCCGCCGCACCAAGAACTTCGCGATCAAGGGCGCGCCGCGCGAGCCGAGCATCCAGGCACGCACGGCATATCAAGTCGTATATCCCGATAGCAGCACGATCATGATCGACAGCGGCATGGACCAACAGGTGCACAAGTTCTTCGGACGCGGCGTCGAAGAGCCTTACTTCCCCGAGCAGGAGCAGAAGGTCGAGCGCGCGCTCGCGTCAGCCAAGGCCATCGTCGTGACGCATGAGCACGGCGATCACATTGCGGGCGTGATCAGGAGCCCCGCCTTCGCGACGCTTGCGCCCAAGACGACGATTACGCGCACGCAAGCTGAGACGCTGATGACCGCGCCGCAGATGCCCGAGATCAAGTTCACCCAAGATCAGCTGCAGCGCTTCAATGTCATCGACTATCAGACCGTCAAGCCGTTCGCGCCGGGTATAGCGCTTATCAAGTCGTCGGGCCACACGCCGGGATCGCAGATGATCTACCTCGTGCTGCAATCGGGGAAGGAATACGTCTTCGCCGGCGACGTCGCATGGCACATGGACGGTGTGCGCGAAGTCCGCGGCAAGGATGCGCCCTGGATTACCGAGGACGAGCCCAACATGGCGGCCGAGCTTTCATGGCTCAACGGGCTCATGCGCAACGAGCCCAACATCGCGATCGTGATCAGCCACGACGAGGATCAGCGGCTGCAATATATACGCGACCGCGTTCTGGGCGACGGCTTCGAATAGGCGCAAAATAAAGCGCGCACCCTTTCGGATGCGCGCTTTGATGCAAGGCTCAGTCAGTCCGGGCGGACCTGGACCTTCACGATCTTTGCCGGCGGACGATAGACGGGCAGCCACACGGTCGGCCGCTCTGCGCCTTCTTCCACGGTCAGATCGCGGACCTCGTACGGGCCCGGCATGAAGAACTCGGTCGTCTGTCCTGTCGTCGCGTCGATGCGGAAGATCCGGTTGCTGTTGAAATCGTTCGTCCAGACCCACTGGTTCCTGTTGTCGAACGACGTGCTGTAGGGCGCCGCATAAGGCGCACCGAACGGCGTGCTTCCCGGAACGACGGTGAACTCCTTGCTCTCGCCGCTGTTGGGATCGAACATCGCAACGCTGCCGGAATAATACTGCGCCACCCACAGCCTATCCTGCGCATCGATCTGGCCGCGCCGCGGGCCCGATTCCGGCGTCGGCAATGGGTAGGTGTTGTAGCTTTCGGTCTTCGGATCGAAGACCGCGACTTTGCCTTCGCGCCAGACATTGGTGATCGTCCGGCCGTGGGAATCCGTGTCGACGTCGTAGTCACCGTCGTTCTTCGGAACGGTGAACTTGGCAACGTCGCCCGTCGTGGTGTTGACGTTGTACAGAATGCCGGTGCCGCCCTCGGCCGTGTGCCAGATATTGCCGTTCGGATCGAGCCCGAACATGTTGCTGCCTGACGTCCAGCCCTGGAATTTTTCCGTCGCGGGATCGTAGCGCACGATCCCGTTGTCCATCCCGATCAGCACCTTGCCGGTCTTGTCCATCAGGATATCGTGCGCGCCGCCGCCGGGATTCCCCGCGCGCTCCATGGCGCCGCCTTCGTTGCGGCCTGCACCGCTGGGCAGATCGAACGGAGTCTCCGTGACTTCGCCCGTCGTCCGGTCGACCCGGCCGAGGACATAGGAGAAGTGGTCGGTGTAATAGGCGTATTTGTCATCCAGCACGACGTCGTGCGGCCAGACGAAGCGGGAATCGCCGCGGATCATGTACAGCTCGCGCTGACCGCCCCTCGGCACCGCATACTCGGTCACGACCAGCTTGGTCGATGCTTCATCGGTCGGGCGCGGACGCAGCTTGAACGGGATGTCGCTCTTCGCGTCCGGTCCACGGATCGAGGCCAGATACTCCGCGAGCGGTTCGATGAAGCGCTTCTGGCCGATCGTCCTCGAAGCGAAGGACTCGACGGACGCAGCCCGCCGCCCGACCATTCGCGTGACGATTTCGACCCACTGCTCCTTGGTGCGCGTCAGCCTCAGCGCCCATTGCAGCGAGTGGCAGTTGCTGCATTGCGAGAACAGCAGCTTCTGCTCGTCCGTGCCGGGCAGCCCAGCGATCACTTCGGAGGCCGTGGCGTCTTCGATCGAGGGCTCGCGCGCTTGGAGCGAGAAATTCACCTGCGTCGGACCTTCCGAAACATCCACGCCGTCGCGGGTCGCGTGCTCGAAATCCGGAAGCTCGATCGAGACGTCGTAGGCGGCGGGCGTCAGGTCGGACCAACCCGGGAAGGCGTACTCGCCTTGCGCATTGGTGTAGACGCCGACGGTGATGTTGCTGTTGCGGCGGTGCGCTTTCACCGGAATGCCGACCAGCGCTTCGCCGGTGGTCGAGGTCACTTTGCCGCTCAGGAGCGACTCGCCGGGCGCGACGGCAACGCTCTCACCCATGGATGATGTCATGGCATAGGCGGCCGCCAATCCTAGGACCACGAACGCCGCTCCGGCATACAGCTTGGCTTTCATCGTGTGCACCTTTCTGATCCCATCCCGTCGGTCACGACGCAGGCAACTGCCGGACTCTATGCCCGGCGCTCGCCAAAAACAAAGCGCGCACCCGTTGCCGGATGCGCGCTTTGAGTAAGCTCACGAAAGCGTGTGCGTTATCTCACGACCATCTTTACCAGCTTTGCCGGCGGACGGTAGTTCGGGAACCACACCGTCGGACGCGGCGCGTTCTTCTCGACTTGGAGCTGGCGCACCTCGTAGTTGGTCGGCGTAAAGAACTCCGTCGACTTGCCGGTCTTGATGTCGATCCTGTAGATGCGGTTGGCGCTGAAATCGTTGGTCCAGACGAACTGATTCTTGTCGTCGACCGACGCCGCATACGGCTCCGCATACGGAGCGGTGTACGGCTTCGTGCCGTTGACCAGCGGATACTCCTTCAGCTCCTTCTTGTCGGGATCGAACATCAGGATCTGGCCGGCGTAGAACTCGGCGGCCCATAGGCGATTCTGCGCGTCGATCTGTCCGCGCCGCGGCCCGGCCATCGGAGTCGGTGTCTTGTAATCGGCATATTCGAGGGTCTTCGGATCGAAGATGCCGACCTTGCCGTCGCGCCAGATGTAGAAGTGGGTGCGGCCCTTCGAGTCGGTGTCGATGTCGTAGGTGCCGGCATTCGGCGGTATCGGATACAGAGTCAGCTTCTTTTGCGCGCTGCTGGTGTCGATCTTCACCAGGTTTTCTTCCTCGTCAAACCAGACGTTGCCCTGCGGATCCAAACCGAACATGGCACCGCCTGACGACCAGTTGGCGAACTTCTCGGTCTTGGGGTCGTAGCGAACGGTTGCCCTTCCCATGCCGATGAGGACGCGGCCCTGACTGTCGAACTCCACCTCGTGCGCTCCGCCACCGGGATTGCCCGGCCGGCCGTCGGCGCCTTCCATCGTGCGCCCGGCGCCGTTCGGAAGCTGGAACGGCATTTCTTTCGCTTCACCGGTCTTCCGGTCGACGCGTCCCAAGATGTAGGAGAAGTGATCGGTGTAGTAGGCGTATTTCTCGTCCGTGACGACGTCGTGGGGCCACACGTAGTGCGGATCGCCGCGCAGCATGAAGACGTCGCGCTGGCCGCCGCGAGGAAGGTCGTACTCCGTCACCACGACACTGGTTGAAGCCTCGTCGGTCGGACGCGGACGCGGCTTGAAGGGAACCTTGTCCGACGAGTTAGGGCCCCGGATCGAAGCCAGGTATTCGGCCAAGGGTTCGATGAACTGCTTCTGGCTGAACGCATACGTATTGGGCGTGTGATTCTCGGCCGCGCGTCCCGCCATCATCTTGATGACCTTGGCCCACTGTTCCTTCGTGCGGCCGATCTGCAGCGCCCATTGCAGCGAGTGGCAGTTGCTGCACTGGGAGAACAGCACCTTCTGCTGATCGGTGCCGGGAAGCGCCGCGATGATTTCGGAGGCCGTCGCATCATCGTAAGCGACTTCCTTCGCGGTCAGCGAGAAGTCGAGCTTCGTGTTCTTGGCGGCCGTGACCTTGATCGCGTCCTTTTTCACGTGCTGGAAGTCGGGCAGCTCGACCGACACCGAATACGAGCCCGGCGTCAGATCGGACCAGTTCGGGAACGAGTACTCGCCCTGCTTGTTCGAGTAGACCGCGATCGTCATCGTCGAGTTGTCGCGATGCGCTTTGATCGGAATGCCGGCGAGCGGGGCGCCCGTCGAGGACACGACCTTGCCGCTCAAGAGCGTCTGCTCCTGCGCCATGGCGGGCTCACTCGGCGTCAACCCATAGGCGAACGCCACAGCACCAATCGCGAATGCTGCTCCCATATACAGCTTGGCTTTCATCGCTCTCTCTCCAGGTTCGAAGGAATCGGAACTCGGCTACGAATAAGGTCAACTTCGAACTCTACGCCTGCAAGCCAGGGGCATCAAGAACGCGTGAGGCCCGGCGGCGATCGGGCATGGGACCTGCCCGATCGATTTTCGCCTGTGAAACTAAAGAGTTACGACAGGTCCTATCCGGCGATTTCCGCCCTGCTTCGAGTCACCCGCCTGAGCGGTTGCTGCTGGTCATCTTCACATGCCCTTCGGGAAGGCCCGCGTGCGCTCGATGGATTCGCCCGTTTCGAGCAGGCTCTTGAGGCTGGCGAGGATGATCGGCCAACCGTTCGACACGCCTTTGATGAGCTTCGAGTCCTTCTTGTCGGTCTCGTGCGTGACGGTGAGTTTCACGATCTCGCCTTGGGACTCGAGCTCGAATATCGCGCGGGCATTTTCTTCATCCCGCATGTCGGCCATAAGTTCGTGCTTCCACGACAACACCAATCGCCGCGGCTTGTCGATTTCCATAACCTTGCCGGCATCCGTAATACGGCCATCTGATGTTTTGAGTTGCCAGGACGAGCCACGGTCCCAAGTCGAGTTCAGCGATGTGCCGAACCAGTATTGGCGCGTGAACTCGGGTTGGGTCAGCGCGTCCCACAATTTCTCGGGGCTCGTACGGATAAACGTCACGTAAACGAAGCGGTCGCCATTACCCATTGTCTTTTCCTTCCAGCTGCTTCTTGATGTCGGCGAGCGCGTCGAGGCGCCCGCGTTTGTATTTGCCGATCCACCGCTCGGCGATCTCGTTGATGGGGACGGGATTGAGGTAGTGCAGTTTCTCGCGCCCACGCTTTTCCGTAGCGATGAGATTGGCCTCTTCGAGGATCGTCAGGTGTTTCGTGACCGCCTGTCGCGTCATGTCGAGTCCTTCGCACATCTCGCCCAAAGTCTGCCCATTCCGAGCACGAAGCCGATCCAGCAGTCTCCGGCGGCTCTTGTCCGCCAACGCCCGGAACACTGCATCCATGCTCATGGCGCTAATATGCAACCATTTAGTTGCATGTCAAGAGGCAAGAATTAGAGGCGCCGTTGCAGCGTCTGTTAGCCGACAGGGCGGGGAATGCGTAGCTTGCCTTCGCGGCACTCAAGGTGGGCGCGATCCCATTTTCCGGTGATCGCCGCCGCTTCGTAGGTCGAATAGAGAAAGTCGAGCAGCATCCGATCAGGATCATTCGCGGCGCGCACACTCTCATAGGGCAGAATGAACTCGCCGAGGTCTTTGTGGAAGTAAGCTGCGTTCGGACGGACCGTCGTATCGCGATAGCCCCGCGGCTCCGGATAGGCATACGAGTAGAACGCGGCGTCGACGCCTTGGCCGCCCGGCCAGAAGCCGGCGCTGCTGACTTCGTGCGAGTAGGCTTCGCGCGTGACGGAGTCCGGAAGCGCGGGGATGCCACCTGGGTGTGGTGGCGCGCTTCGTCCCGAGAAGCGTGTCACCGCAAGATCAAGCCCGCCCCAGAAGAGGTGCACGGGACTGACCTTACCGAGAAAGCTCGTGCGGAAGCGCTCGAAAAGGCGATCGGCTTGGACCAGGGCGCGCCAGAAACTGTGGACGTAAGCGTCATCGTAAGGACGGACGACGTCGTCTTTCGTGAAGCGTATCGCGTTCGGAATCTCGTTCGGCTGATCGTTGATCTCGACCGGCACGTTCAGCACGCTGAGCGCATCCATCACACTCTTATGGAATGCGGCGATCGATTGCGGCTGCAGCTTCAGACTGCGTTGACCGCCGTCGGACGTGCGGATGCTGAGTTCGTGCGTGAAGAAGTCGAACGCGATGTCGAAGATGCGGTTGCCGTGCGGGATCGGGCCGGTCGTCAAGCCTCGCGGCGTGAGATAGAGCGACACGTGCCACGAGTGATTGACCCATGGCGTCTGCGCGAGCCTGACCTTGCCCACGATCTGCGACATCAGATGCAGATGGGAGCAGGTGTCTTTCCACGCATCGTAGGGAAGCGGCGGCCACAGCGTTTCTTGAGGCATAGTTGAACTCCAGATCCGCCCCCATGCTTCTAGGACTGTTTGCCCCCCAATCCGCGCATGAAGGCGTCCTTGATGACGACGGGTTCGCGCGGTGTCTGGATCTTGGGCGTTTCGGCATCGGTGCGCGCGCCGATGAACCACGGGCCGTCGTTCTTCAGCGCCTCGTCGATCATGCGCTCGAAATCGTCTGCGTCCTTCGCCCAGGCGCTTTGCGCGATGCCGGCACCGCGCGCCATCGCGACAAGATCGGCGATCTCGGCCGTCGCCGTCTTCTGCGCGCCGGTGATCTGATACATGCCGTTGTCCCACACGACGATCGCAAGATTGCGTGGGGCAACCATCGCGATGGTGGCGAGCGAGCCCATCTGCATCAGCAGCGAGCCGTCGCCTTCGAGCGCGAACACGCGGCGCTTGGGCTGTGCCAGCGCGACACCGAGCGCGATCGGCGCGGCAAGCCCCATGCTGCCGAGCATGTAGAAATTCTGCGGACGCCTTCCCGCCGTGTAGAGATCGAAGTTGGCATTGCCGATCCCGCCGATGACCGCTTCCTCGTGCTTCAGCTTGGCGACGAGCCGCTTGGTCAGGTCAAGGCGGTTCATCACCTTGGTGTTGCGCCGTGT
>Ga0184629_10000835_pt1 | contig 13205 bp, 8 predicted proteins | sample PLM4_32_b1_FD_133158 | JGI IMG/M metagenome (GOLD analysis project Ga0184629, IMG submission 133158) | Groundwater sediment microbial communities from an aquifer in East River, Colorado, USA - PLM4_32_b1 | ecosystem: Environmental > Terrestrial > Soil > Riparian zone | place: USA: East River... | reverse complement strand
CGGCGAGCGACATCGGGCTTCCAGATCCTTGCGCTCCTTCCGCGAAATGTGGACTTCTCTTGCTTCGGGAATCATCCCGATCTTGAATCACGACTCACGTTCCTTGAAAAGTGGGTACTAGCGCAAACCGCAATCGACCGGATGCGCGATGAATCCGTGAAACGAACGCTGGAAGATGCACAGCGCTTTCCAAACGAATCACGACCGCCGGGAGCTAATTTCTGGATCGCTTACCTTCGCGATCTTCCAGAAATAATGAAAGCATTCCGCGAGGCGGCCGAAAAAGGAAACGCGGACGCGCAATTTGCTCTGGCTCTAATCGGGGGTGTCCTTAGCGCTGAGGGAGATGAATGCCTGCGTAAGGCGGCGCAACAGGGTGTCGCTCTCGCTGCGCGGCTGCTTGGCGGCTTGTACGAAGAAGGCGAGGGTGTTTCTAGGGATCACGACCGAGCAGAAATCTACTACCGCGCGGCAGCGGAATTGGGAGACGCGGCCGCGCAGTACGAGGTCGGGCGTGTCCTTTTCTGGGGTTATACAAATGTCGGCAGGGATGTACTCCCCAAATGGGAGTATGTTCGCCGAAAATCGCAACAAGCTTCAGGTCTCGTCGATCCCCTCGACGCTGTGGAGGCGGCGGACTGGTATTCAAAGGCCTCCGACCAGAATCACGCTCAAGCGCAGAGTCAGCTAGCAATTCTGTATGCCGAGGGAATCGGCGTCCCTGCGGATCAGGTGAGAGCCGCGAACTTGTTCCGAAAAGCTGCGGAGCAGGGCTATCCGAATGCGCAATATGAGCTTGCGGAGATGTACTCCAGCGGCACCGGCGTACCGAAGGATCGTGACGAGGCTACGAGATGGTACCGCAAAGCCGCTAGACAGGGTCACAAACTTGCCCAGGATTGCTTAGACGGCTTCGACTTTGCCGGCGATCCCCTATCGCAGAACGGCGCGATCATGGTGGAGTGGCTTGAGAGCGCGGATGAATGAAATAGTGCGCGCGGACCCGACATATCCATGAAACCGAAGCAGTCAAGTCAAGACGCTTATCGATTCTGGGCTCGCAATCAATTCGCGAGGTTCAGAGGGTGCGTAGCATTCATTGAGACGATCGATGCACAGGAAGATGTGAGCATTGGTACATGCTTCCATATTGGAGACGGTGTATTCGTAACCGCGCGACACGTAGTGGAAGCCCGCACCATTAAGACGATTGGCTTCGATGATCGCGACACCAACCAGCACCTGCTAAATAAGCCAGATGATTGGGGCGAAAAGCTTCACGGTAGCACTTCAATCACGAGCGGACCGCATTTCCACGACGACCAAAACATTGACGTTGCGTGTTTCAAAGCGTCGCCCTTCCCGGAACACTACATTCCCCTTGGCGGGCAGCTAGACGACTTTTTGGGACAATATGAATTGGTATTGTATCGCACTCTAGTATTGGGCTATCCGCCAATTCCCTTCGCGGACAGACCAGTGCTTGTTGCAAGCGTTGGAGAAATCAACGCTCTTGTAGACAAATACACCGGAGGGCACCCCCATTTCGTGGTGTCTACCATCGCTCGGGGAGGCTTTAGTGGAGGTCCTGCGCTTGTGGCGTACAACGAAGACAATGCAGACGGCGGCACAGCGGCACTCGGGCTAATCACAGAGACTCCGAACAAGGCTATATGGCCGTTCTAACCGTTGAGCCGATCTATGAATGTTTGAAGCGTCACGACATGCTGCCGGGGTGTCAGTCCTTAGAAGATGAACCGTTGTGATAACCGCACGCCGCCGAGATCGGACTTGTTCGAGGCGCCAGCCCGCAGCCGCTTGATCGTCGTATCTTTGTTCCCGAACGCGCTTGCAGGAACGCGAACGGAAACTCGGGTCCTCCTTCGCCAAGGCTTCGGAGGACAGCCTTCACTCTTCGAGCTTCGACCCATAAGCGCAGCTGGCGTAAGCCAGCCGAAGCTCGAAGAGCGAAGGCTGGCTGGGGGACTAGGATTCGAACCTAGACTAGCGGAGTCAGAGTCCGCGGTCCTACCGTTAGACGATCCCCCAAAAAGGCCGTCCGCCCGGTGACTTAAAGGGTCCCTTGGCGAACGACAAGGGCCTAGGGATGGACGTCCTCGGTGAACCAGCTAGCTTTCGTTTGCGGCGTAGCCGCTTACGAAAGCTGCTGTCCCCGCGAAGGCGGGGACCCACGCATCTAGGGATGGACGTCCTCGGTGAACCAATCCGTGGGCAGTTCGTGGCTGGTCCCGCTCGCGCGCGCCTTGCGATAGACCACGGAACCCGCGGCCGCGAACTGGTAGCCGAGCCCCACATTGTTGATGAAGCATGTGACCTGGTCCTCGTGGGCGCGGCCCTGAGCCTGGCGCGCGATCAGTTCGGGCAGCGTGGGCAGGGCCGCGAAGTCCAAGCCGCTCGCGACCTTCCAGCCGCGCTCCATCGCAACTTCGGGCATGACGACGCCCTTGGTGTAGAGCTGCTGAGGCGCGGGATCGTGGCTGTGCAGCACGAGCACCTCGCAGCGTTTGAGCGCCGCGGTCTCGATCTCCGGCCGCTTGATCGACGTGATGTGCATGCCGGGCTCGATCCAGCGCGCAAAGAAGATCGGGTCGATCGTGTTGCTCGCGCACATCACGATGTCGGCGCCCTTGATCGCATCTTCGGGGCGTTCGACGGGGATGACCTTGACGCCGAGCTTGGCGCTCATCTCCGCACAGAAGGCTTCCCGATTGGTGCGCGTCGGGCTGAAGCAGCGGATGGTTTCGATGTTGCGCACCGTGGTCACCGCCATCAGCTGCGCGCCGGCCTGCCAACCGGAGCCTAGGATTCCAACATGGCGCGCGTCCTTGCGCGCCAGATGCTTCACGCCGAGGCCGTTCGCAGCGCCGACGCGCATTCGCTGCATCACGCCGTCGGGCATGATCGCGAGCGGCTCGCCATTCTCGACCGAGAACAGCAGCACGAGTCCGACATAGCGCTGGTTGGGGGCGGCGGGGACTTTCACGCGCCGTGCATTGGCGCCCGTCTCGGGCCACGTGATGATATCGGAGTTGATCCGCACGGCGCCGATGCCGAGCTTGGAACAGATCCCGTCCATGCTCTTCAAGCTATAGAGTGCATCCTTGCGCGATGTGGGTGAGAAACTGTCCGAGCGCAGGCGCGAAACCCCGCGGCCCTCGGCCAGTTCGGCATAGGCGTCCTCCAGCACGTCGATGCACTCGCGCATCGTCAGCAGCTGTTCGACGTCGGCATTCGAAAGGATCAGAGTCATTTCGCTCACTCTCCGCTAATAGGGATGGCGTATGCTATCCGTATTGCCGTTGCGGAGTCCCGGATCACATGCCGACACCCGACAATCCTTGGAGCGATGACCAGCCACCGTCCGAGCCGTCCGGGCTTCGCATGATCGTTTGGCTCGGCGTGCTCGCACTGCTGGGCGTCGGCGTGTGGTGGCTGTCGTCGCTCTTTCCGGGACAGCTCAACTCGGACTGGGAGCAGGGAAGGCTCATCTGGCTGATGACGCTTCTCGCCGTGATCTCTGCCAGTGTCGTTTTCGCGCGACGCGTCAACGTGAAGGAGACCGTCAGGAACATCCTGATCTGGGTTGCGATCGCGGCCGTTCTGCTCGTTGGCGTTTCATTTCGCGACGAAATCGAGAGCGTTGCGATGCGTGTTCGGTCGGAGCTCGTACCGGGTTACGCACTCGAGTCGGGCGAACACGAGATGGTGCTGACGGAAAGCGACGGCGGCAACTTCTTTATCGTCGGCGAGGCCAACGGCGTGCGCGTGCGCTTCCTCATCGATACGGGCGCGAGCGACACGGTTCTCAGTCCTGCGGATGCGGCGAGCCTTGGGATCGATGTGCGCTCGCTCGAATTCTCGCGCGTGTACAGTACCGCGAACGGATTGGGCAAAGGGGCGCCGTACACGCTCGACTCTCTCTCCATTGGGCCGATCTCGATCTCGCCGATGCCGGTATCGATCAACGGCACGGAGATGGGCTCGTCGCTCCTGGGCATGACGTTTCTCCGTCGCTTCAGATACTTCGAGATCCAGGGCCGGAGATTGATCCTCCGGTATTAGGCGAATAGGGAGTAGGGAGTAGGGAGTAGGGAGTAGGGAGTAGGGAGTAGGGAGTAGGGAGTAGGGAGTAGGGAGTAGGGAGTAGGGAGTAGGGAGTAGCGCGCGGGCGAAGCTCGGAACGTCCCTACTCGCTACTCGCTACTTTCAGCGGAAGCTGAAATTCCCAAATCCGCCGAACCCACCGAACATCGGGAAGTTGCAGGCGCTGGAATAGGAATTCGTCTGCGGGCGCGACGGCCTCACCGGCTGCACAGGCACAACACGCTGCTGGTCGTTCGAAGCGGCGACGCTGATGATCAGCGGATTGCCCTCGGGCATCTCGGCGGGCGTGAGACCGGAAATCTCGAGGACCAGCTTGCGCCGCATCGCGCGCGCGAAATCGACGAAGCCTTTCGCTGGAATCACGAACGAGGCCGGACCGCCGATGACGCAGCCTTCGAAATATTTATCGAGATCCTGCGGCGTCGAGTAGTCGATGATGGGTAAGCCGTTGATCGTGATTCCCTTGGCAAGGATTTCGTCGCGGATTTCCTGCACAGAGCGCCCCGCGTTGTTCACGCCGTCGCCCGAAACGTCGATCACCTGCTTCACCGAGTGAAACGGTCCAGTCTCGAGCATGCGCAGCGACAATGCGAGCGCATCCGAAATCGAAGTGCCGCGCGCGGAAGGCCGGCGCGCCGCAACGAGGGCCTTGGAGAAATTGATCGCGCTTGGCTGATCCTGGACGACCATCCAGTTCACCGGCACGCTCATCACGCCGTAATCGGCGCTCGAGAAGTAGACGACCGAGAGTCCGATGCGTCCAAGCGAGCCCGACTGGATCGCCTGGATCACTTCCTTGCTCATGACGGCATCGACGATGCCCTTGCGCTGCAATTCCGCTTCTTCGTAATCGATGCTGCCCGAGACATCGACAGCGAGCACGAGCGCGACATCGACTTCCTGGGCCTGCGCCTGCGCGCCGAGCACCGGCGGCCGCGGTGCACTGGAAGGAGCGGGAGCGGGTGCAGCGAGAGCGAGTCCTCCAAGAGCGAACGCTGCGCACGCGATTAGGGATTGGATGACGCTTCGCCTCATGCGCAACTCCAGCTCAAGATATTGAGTGAACGATACAGTTAACCCAGCCCAGCGGCAATGTGGCACCGCCTCCCGGAACTCATCACGAGAGGTACAAATCGGGTTGAACTGGACTTCCACTCAGTCCAAGCTGCGATCAAAATTCCGGCTTCGCGGTGAGCGCGCTTTGCGAGACAAGCACGTGCTCGCGGGCATTGGATTCGGCGGACGAGAAGGAGGAGTGACGTGCCTGGAACGGCGCGGGCCGGTTCGAAACGCCATCCCTATCGCCGCCGGCGTGGCCGCTTTGGTCGCGGGCGAGGGCAGGTGAACGGCACCCCTGTGCTTGGCGCCATCGATGTCGGAACCAATGCCTGCCGCCTCCTCATTGCCGTGCCTGAGCACGATGCGACGAGGGGGCAGATGCTTGTTCCGCGCGTGATCGACTCCTTCACCGCGAATGTGCGGCTAGGCGAGAGCCTGGAGCGAACCGGCACCATCACGGTCGCAGCTCTCGACCGTACCGTCGCCGCGCTCAAGGAATGCGCCAAGCGCCTCAAGAAACGGCGCGTCACGCACATCAAGGCGATCGCGACCGAAGCCTGCCGAAAGGCGAACAACGCTCACGAGCTCGTCGCGCGCGCTGAGAAGGAGGCGGGGATCCATCTGTCGATCGTCACGCCGGAGGAGGAGGCGCGCCTTGCAGCGGCAGGCTGCGTGCAATTGATCGGCGCCGAGTTCGACGGTGCGCTGATTTTCGATATCGGCGGCGGTTCGACCGAGCTGATCCTCGTGAAGCGGACCGCGGTAAACGACTCCCTCCGTCACGATATCGTCGCCTGGACCTCGGTGCCTATCGGCGTGGTGAAGCTCGCGGAACGTCACGGCGGTCGCGAGTTGCGCGCTTCGAGCTATCCCGCGATGAGCGCCGAGCTGTTGGACATGTTCGCGGCGATGAAATCCGAGCTCGAGCCCGAGACTTTCGATGCCAAGCGCTTTCACCTTTTGGGCACATCGGGGACGTTGACGACGCTCGCGGGCATCAAGCTCGGCTTGAAGCGTTACGAGCGAAGCCGCATCGACGGCCAATGGCTCAATCGCGACGACATAGTCAAGATCAGCGACACGATCGTGAGCCAGGACTTCAAGGGGCGCGCGGCGATCCCCTGCATCGGCACGGACCGCGCCGATCTCATACTTCCCGGCTGCGCGATCTTGCGCGCGATCATGGACAATTGGCCTTGCCGCACGTTGCGCGTCGCCGATCGCGGCTTGCGCGAGGGCATGCTGATCGCGCTGGTGCGCGAGTCGCAATCGTCCGCGCGCTCGCACGCGAGAGCCGCGTTCTGAAGCACTCCACGGGGGACATCATGCGGATCACACGTCGTGCGTTCAACACACTCATCGCGGGATCGGCCGCCTCGATGGCGCTCGCGCCGAGCGCGCGCGCCGCGAGCGTCACACAGATCATGACGCCAGGCGCGATCGACACCCACAACCACATCATGGGCTCGCAGGCGAAGTATCCGTATTCCGCGAACCGCCCCTATACCCCGCCGGAAGCGAATGTCGCCGATCTCAGACGCTTGCGCACGCAGATCGGCACGGCGCGCAACGTGATCGTCACGCCCACGCCCTACGGCTTCGACAACCGAGCGACCGTCGATGCAGTGACTGAGCTCGGAGCGACAGCGCGCGGCGTCGTGCTTTTGCCGCCCGACGTGTCCGACAGCGAGCTCGCGCAGCTCGAAGCCGCAGGCATCCGCGGCGCGCGGCTGAACACGCAGAACCCCGCACTCAAGGACACACTCGTGGCCTGGGCGCCGAGGTTCAAAGCCATCAACTGGCATGTGCAGATCGTCGGCCAGCTTCCGGTCATCGTCTCGCTGGCGCCCCAGATCGCGACGCTGGGCCATCCCGTCGTGATCGATCACTTCGGCGGCGCGCGCGGCGAGGACGGCGTCGAACATAAGGACTTCCAAGCCTTCCTCGAACTGGTGCGGACCGGGAACGTGTATGTGAAGCTCTCGGCGCCCTACGACCGTACGAGGGAACCCGGCTATGCGAACATGACGCCGTTCGCTCGCGCACTGATCGCTGCGCGCGCCGACAGGATGTTGTGGGGAACGAACTGGCCGCATCCCCTCCCGCAGCAGGGCGTTCCGATCACCCAGATCTCCCCGTACCAAAACGTCGACAACGTCATGCTCGTGACCCGGCTCGCCGAATGGTGCCCGGATGCGGCGACGCGGAAGATGATCCTCATCGACACGCCGGAGCGGCTCTACCGCTTCCCGAGGGCTTAGAGCCGAACGCATCGCGCGTTCGAAGTCCAGCTGATATGCGCGCCACTTTCTTGAGCATGAAGGAGCTGTGGCTCAAGCTCGCAAGCGAGATCGACCGCCGTCAGCCCCCGGCCTATCCCGCGTCCTAGCGCGAATCGGAATTCCCTCCGGGCACGCGTCGCCTCCGTCGACCCGGTGTCCATTTGCAGGAGCCGCCCGGCTCGAGCCGAGCGGCTTGTGCGTTTTCGATGTCTCCGGCGAACCGGGGCAGGTGAGGGGGCCTCGAGGCGGCCCCCGCGGCAGCGTTGAATTCGCGGACATTTTTCGAAGCGGGCCGCTCCGGCCGGAGTGAGCACGTCGGCCAGCGCTCAGAAAGTGGGTCGGAAGTCAAACTTCGCCCAGCACCCCTCACGAACTGTGCTATACCATTAAAAAAAAGACATACGGCCTCGACCGCCTGGAGGAAGCATGGGCACACACCTTCACTTCCGTCACCGCGTTTCCGTGTTCTGCCGCACCCGAAAATCCGGCTCAGTATCCAGTGCGCGCCGCGCGCTCTATCTTGGAGTCGGATCGTTCGCGCTCGCGAGCGCTCTGGGCGTCGGACTCGCAGGCGTGGGCTACGTGCCCGCTCAGAGTCAGCAAGTCGGAGGCAAGGCTCCGCCCGCGCACTACCGCGAGGTCGTCGATACTTATTGTATCGGCTGCCACAACGGTCAGCTGAAGACCGCAGGCTTGGAGCTTGACAAAGCGAACGTCGCAAATCCGGCGGCCGATGCCGAGACCTTCGAGAAGGTGGTCCGCAAGCTTCGTGCCCGAGCGATGCCGCCGCAAGGTTTGGCGCGCCCGGACGAGGCGACCTACAAGGACATCGTCACCTATCTCGAAACATCGCTTGATCGTGCTGCTGCCGCAAAGCTCAATCCCGGCAGGCCCGCGACCCATCGCGTCAACCGCACCGAATATGCCAACGCGATCCGCGATCTTCTCGCGGTCGATACGGATGCGATCGATCTCACATCGGTGCTTCCGACCGACGACGCCGGCTACGGCTTCGACAACATCGCCGATGTGCTCACCGTTTCGCCGCTGCTGATCGAGGGCTACCTCTCCGCGGCGCGGAAGGTGAGCCGCGTCGCCGTCGGCGATCGTAAGGCGGGTCCAACGACCGAGACGTATGACCTGCCGCGCTTCCTGATTCAGAACGACCGCATGGGCGAGGATCTCTCGCTCGGTTCGCGCGGCGGTATGGCGGTTCGACATCACTTCCCGCTCGATGCCGAATACACGATCCGCATCAGGCTGCAGAAGAACGGCTACGAGTACACGATCGGCACCGAACACGCCCGTCAGTTCGACGTCCGCGTCGACGGCGAGCGCGTGAGCCAGTTTACCGTTGGTGGCGACTATAAGGGCGAGCGCCCGGCGATGCCGTCGAGCAATCTCGGCAAGCAGGGCGATTTCGAGCGCTATCTCAACAACGCCGACCAGGGCCTCGAAGCGCGCTTCAAGGTCAAAGCGGGGACGCGCGTTGTTCAGGTCACGTTCCCCAAGCGCACGAGAGAGCCCGAGGGCGTGTTCCGCCCGCCGGCAACCGACTATTCCTATGTCTTGCTCCAAGCTCGTCCTGACGAGGAACCGGCGGTCGCCAGTATCACCGTGGGCGGGCCGTACAACGGCACCGGCATGACCGAGACGGCGAGCCGCGCCAAAATCTTCGTCTGCACGCCGAAGAGCGCGGCGGAAGAAGAGCCCTGCGCGCGGCAGATTCTCGCGAAGCTCGCGCATCAGGCTTATCGCCGTCCGACGAACGATGCGGATATGAACGTCATCATGCGCTTCTATCAGCAGGGACGGCAGGGCGCGACGTTCGAAGAGGGCATCCAGGTCGTGGTGCAGCGCATCCTCGTCGATCCGGAATTTCTCTTCCGCACCGAGCAGGATCCGCCGAATGCCGCGCCGGGGACTGCATATCGCTTGAGCGATATCGAACTGGCGTCACGGCTGTCGTTCTTCCTCTGGAGCAGCATTCCCGACGAGGAGCTCCTAAAGCTCGCCGAGGAGAAGAAGCTCAGCGACCCCGCCGTGCTCGAGCAGCAGACGCGGCGCATGCTCGCCGATCCCAAGTCGAGTGCGATGATCAAGAACTTCTCCGGGCAGTGGCTCTACCTGCGCAATGTCGAGCAGGCGCATCCCAATCCGGATTTCTTCCCGGATTTCGATGCGAATTTGCGGCAGGCCTTCCTGAAGGAGACGGAGCTCTTCTTCGAAAGCCAGGTGCGCGAGGACAAAGCCGTACCGGAGCTGTTGAACGCGAAGTACACGTTCTTGAACGAGCGTTTGGCGCGCCATTACGGCATTCCCGATGTCTATGGCAGCCAGTTCCGGCGCGTCGAGCTCAACGATCCGAACCGCCAAGGCGCGCTCAGTCAGGGCAGCATCCTGACGGTGACGTCGTTCCCGACGCGGACGTCGCCGACTATCCGCGGCAAGTGGCTGCTTGAGAACATCCTCGGCACGCCGCCGCCGCCACCACCGCCCAACGTGCCGTCGCTCGACGACACCAAGACCAACAACGGCAAACCGCTGACGGTGCGCGAGGCGTTGGAAGCGCACCGCGCCAATCCCGCCTGCGCCGTCTGCCACAAGGTCATGGACCCGCTCGGGTTCTCGATGGAGAACTTCGACGCGACCGGACGGTGGCGGACCACGGACGGCGGCAATCCGATCGACACATCGGGTCTTGCGCCTGACGGCTTCCCGCTCAACGGGCCCGCTGATCTGCGTAAATATCTCGACTCGCACGCCGATCAGTTCGTCAACACCGTGGCTTCAAAGCTCATGACGTATGCGCTCGGACGCGGCGTCGAATACTACGACGCGTCGGCGCTCAGGAAAGTGATGAAGGACGCCGAAGCGAACAAGTACCGCTGGTCGAGCTTGATACTCGGCATCGTAAAAAGCACGCCATTCCAAATGAGGAGGACTCGAGAGTCATGATGATCATCACTGGCAAGGCGATTCCTCGCCGCACGATTCTGAAGGGCGTTGGCGCAACATTGGCTCTGCCCTTCCTCGACGCCATGGTTCCGGCGCTTGCTCGCGCGCAAGCGGCGAAGGCTCCAAACCGGTTGTCGGTCGTCTATGTCCCGAACGGGATCATGATGAACGACTGGACTCCGGAGAAAGAGGGCGCGGACTACACGTTCAAGCGGATTCTGGAGCCGCTCGCTCCCTTCAAGGAGAAGATGCTCATCCTCTCCGGGCTGACGCTTGATCCCGCTCGCGCCCGGCAGGGCGAGAACGGCGGCGACCATGCTCGCGGCGGCACGGCCTATCTTACCGGCGTGCATCCGAAGAAGACGGAGGGCGCCGATACCGAAGCCAGCGTCACGATGGACCAGATCGCAGCGAGAGAGCTCGGCAAGCACACGCAGTTCGCTTCGCTCGAACTGTGCGTGGATACGCCCGAGCTGCTCGGCCAGTGCGAAGCCGGTTACACCTGCGCCTACATGAACACCATCAGCTGGCGCACGCGGACCACGCCGATGCCCATGGAAAACCGTCCGCGTCAGGTGTTCGAGCGGCTCTTCGGCGACTCCGAAAGCACCGATCCCGCGGTTCGGCTCCGCCGCATCAAGCAGGACAAGAGCATCCTCGACTCGGTGACCGAGAAGGCCAATCAGCTGCGCGTCAAAGTGGGCACGGCCGACTCCGCTAAGATCGACGAATATCTCGATGCCGTGCGCGACGTCGAGCGCCGGGTCCAGACCGCCGAGGCGCAATCGGGACGCGAGCTGCCGAAGGTTGAGCGTCCTGTCGGCATCCCGGACACGTTCACCGACCATGCGAAGCTGATCCTCGATCTGAAGGTACTGGCATTGCAGACGGACTTGACTCGCGTCACCACCTTCATGATGGGACGCGAATTCACCTTCCGCACCTTCCAGGAGATCGGCATCCCGGACGGCTACCACACGCTGACCCATCACCAGTACAGGCCCGATAGGATGGAGAAGGTCACGCAGATCCAGACCTATCACGCCAAGCACTTCGCCTATTACCTGGACAAGCTGAACAGGGTGAAGGAGGGCGACGGCACGCTGCTCGACCACATGACCGTGCTCTATGGCGGCGGCATCTCCGACGGCAATTCGCACCTGCACGACAACCTCCCGACGGTCATTGTCGGCGGCGCGTCGGGCCAGTGGAAGGGCGGGCGTCATGTTCGCTATCCGAAGGACACGCCGCTCTCGAACCTGCTGCTGACCATGCTCGACACGGTCAGCGTGCATGAGAAGGGACTGGGCGACAGCAACGGACGTGTTGACCTGAAGAAGGTTTAGCGACCTAAAAAGAAAGCGATGGAGGATGTGACGATGCGCATCCAATCACGGTATCTCGGCGGCTTGGTGGCGGCGCTGTTGCTTGGCGTCGCCAGTGTTGCTGCTTCGGCTCCGAATGCGACCGACACACGGGTAGTGAATGCGGCGCAGAAGCAGGACAAGACCCTGCTGACGTCATTGCTGCAGAACGGTGCCTATGTCGGCGGGACACAGCCCGACGGCACGACCGCGCTGCACTGGGCGGTCAACTGGGGCGATCTTGACAGCGCCGAATTGCTGATGCTGTTCGGCGCCGATCTCAATGCCAAGAACGACTACGGCACCACGCCGCTCTTGCTCGCCTGCGAAAAGGGCAACGCAGCCATGGTGGAGAAGTTGCTCGCGAGAGGCGCAAATCCGAACGTGGCGTCGCCTGTGGGCGAGACTCCGCTGATGCACTGCGCGCGTACGGGCAATGTAGCGGCAGTCAAATCGCTTCTCGCGCGCAAGGCCGACGTGAACGGCAAGGACCGAGAAGAGCAACAGACCGCGCTGATGTGGGCGGCTGCGCAAAAGCACGCCGACGTCGTGAAGGCGCTGATCGACGCCGGCGCGGACATCCACGCCAAGTCGCGCGGCGGATTCACGCCGATGATGTTTGCAGCCCGCGCCGGCGCCATCGAGGTTGCGGACGTGCTCGTCGCCGCGAAGTCCGACATCAACGAGGTCGGGCCGGTCGGTATGACCCCGCTGATCCTTGCGAGCGCAAGCGGTCAGTCAGACTTTGCCATCAAGATCCTGGACAAGGGCGCAAACCCGAACGCCAAGGATCAGCATGGCGCAACCGCAATGCACTACGCGATCCTGAAAGGCTTGACCTCGCTCAACGGCACCAGCCGCGCCAATTATTCCTTGTATCTGTACCGGCCGGCCCAGAAAGAGCTGGTCACGGCGTTGCTCAAGCACAAGGCCGACCCGAATGTGCGCCTTGTGACATCGGCATCGCTCACCGGCGTCTACGATGCGGGTGTGCGCCGTGACAGCGAGTCTGCCGCGGGCGCAACACCGTATCTCCTGGCAGCCGCCGCACCCGATGCGGAAATGATGCGCCTTCTCAAGGACGCGGGAGCCGACACCACCGTCAAATCAAACAGTGGGCTCAACGCTGTGATGGTGGCTGCGGGCTTGAGCCGCGGCCAGGACTTCAACGACGACGAAAGGCGCGCCTCGGCTGAGGCCGTCAAAGTTGCGTTCGAGCACGGCAACGACGTCAATGGTGTCGACGACCAGGGGCTGACGGCGCTGCACGGGGCCGCTCTCAACGGCGCCGACGCAACGGCTCAGTTCCTGATCGAGAAGGGCGCCAAGCTCGACGTGCGCGACAAGTATCAGCAGACGCCGCTCAGCGTCGCCGCGGGGCATTGCCTGCCGTGGATACCGTATGGCGAAGAGCTCT
>Ga0184629_10000833_pt1 | contig 13222 bp, 8 predicted proteins | sample PLM4_32_b1_FD_133158 | JGI IMG/M metagenome (GOLD analysis project Ga0184629, IMG submission 133158) | Groundwater sediment microbial communities from an aquifer in East River, Colorado, USA - PLM4_32_b1 | ecosystem: Environmental > Terrestrial > Soil > Riparian zone | place: USA: East River... | reverse complement strand
TGGTGGGCGCGGTAGTCGCGGTCCTGGTGCTCGGCGCCGGCGCTTTGGTGAAATACGGGCCCCAGCTCGAGGGCGTCGAGGTGGGCAAGCGGGCGCCTGACTTCACCGCCGTGAGCATCGTGAGCGGAGACTCGATCTCGCTGCACCAGGCCAGCGACGGGCAGGTCACGCTGGTCAACATCTGGGCCACCTACTGCATCCCCTGCCGCGCCGAGATGCCGGCCATGGAAAAGCTCTACCGGGAGCTCGGCCCCAGAGGGTTCCGCATCATCGCCATCAGCGTGGACGAGGGGAGCTCCAAGGATGTCGAGGCCTTCGTCAAGGAGTATGGTCTCACCTTCGATATCCTCCAGGACCGGAGCGGCGACATCCAGCGGATCTACCAGACCACCGGCGTGCCGGAGAGTTTCCTGCTCGATAAGAAGGGGCTGATCGTGAAGAAGGTGATCGGCGAGCATCCCTGGAGCTCGCTGTCGAATCAGCGCCTCGTGGCCGATCTGCTCGGTGGCGAGTAGCCGCACCCTAGGCATCGAGACGAGCTGCGACGAGACTTCCGCGGCCGTCCTCCGCACCGAGGACGGCCGACTCGTTCTCGACAGCCTCGTCATACTCTCCCAGGACATCCACCGCGTGTTCGGGGGAGTGGTCCCCGAGCTGGCGAGCCGGGAGCACCTGCGCACCATCGGCCCGGTGGTGGATCGGGCGCTGGCGGAGGCGGGTATCAGCATCACCCAGCTCACCGGCATCGCCGTCACCGCTGGGCCGGGGCTGGTGGGAGCGCTGCTGGTCGGCCTGATGTACGCCAAGGGACTGGCCATGGGGCTCGGCAAACCGCTCATCGGCGTGCATCACCATGAAGGCCACCTCTTCGCCCCGCGGCTCACTCATCCTGATCTGTCCCCGCCGTTCGTGGCTCTCCTGGTGAGCGGCGGCCACACGATGCTCCTCGATGTCGAAGCGTGGGGGAGCTATCGCCTGCTGGGGGCAACCCTGGACGACGCCGCCGGCGAAGCCTTCGACAAGGTGGGCACGCTCCTGGGGCTAGGTTATCCGGCCGGCGCGGGCATCGAACGCCTGGCAGCACAGGGTCGTCCCGGACGGTTCGACTTTCCGCGCCCGATGCTCCGCCAGGGCTATGACTTTTCCTTCAGCGGCCTCAAGACCGCCGTCCTCCGCGCGGTTCGTGCCAGTGGAGACCTCGATGCCGATCGCGCCGACCTCGCGCGCGACTTCCAGGACGCGGCGGTGGAGGTGATGGTGACCAAGACCGAACGCGCCGTGCTCAATCTCGGCCGGGAAACCGCGGTCATCGTCGGTGGTGTGGCCTGCAACCGAAGGCTGGGCGAGGCGATGCAAGATCGGCTGGCCGGCCGCGCGCGCGTCGTCGTGGCATCCCCCCGGTTCAACACCGACAACGCCGCCATGATTGCGGCCGCGGGCGCGTGGCGGCTGGACCGCGGCGAACGCTCGGGATTGGATCTGGAACCCTTCGATCGCGGACCGATCCCCGGCACCCACCCCGTTACTTTTCCGCCATGACGACCGTCTATCCCCTGAATCTTCATATCGGTCCTCTCAACATCACCGGCTACGGGGTGATGATGATGGTCGGCTTCCTCATGGGAGGCTGGCTCATGGACCGCGAGCTCAGGCGCCGCGGCTGGAACCACGAGTATGCCGCCGACATGACCGTGGCCGCCGTGATCGGCGGCATCCTGGGCGCGAAGCTCTGGTACGTCTTCGCCACCGGCGACATGGGGTCGCTGTTCAGCCGAGGCGGCCTGGTCTGGTACGGGGGCTTCATCGGGGGACTGATCGCGGTCCTGCTCAACGGCTGGCGGCTCAAGGTTCCGCTCCGCTGGACGCTGGATTTGACCGCACCGGCCCTGCCGGCGGCCTATGCGCTGGGACGGATCGGGTGTTTTCTGGTGGGGGATGACTACGGCGTTCCCACGACCTTGCCCTGGGGAGTCCAGTTCCCCCAGGGATTGCCGCCTACCACCGCCGGCTCGCTGCAGCAGGCCTTCGGTGTCAGCCTCCCGCCCGGCACTCCAGCCGATGCCCTGCTGGCCGTTCACCCCACCCAGCTCTACGAAACGATCTTGATGACGGGGGTGTTCATGCTGCTCTGGCGCCTCAGGGCCAACTCCCGAGGCACCGGCTGGCTGTTCGGCGTGTACCTGCTGCTGGCGGGGACGGAGCGTTTCCTGGTGGAATTCCTCCGCGCCAAGGAAGACCATTTGGCCGGCGATTTCACCGTGGCTCAGCTCATGGCGATTGGTCTGGTGACGACGGGAGCGGTGCTGGTGACGCGATGGAAGGCGGCGGACCAGGTGCCTCCCGGAGACTATCTACTCAAGGATAGAGGTGAGGTCGGTGGTGTCGTCCGACGGGCCTCACGGACCGTCTGACCTCACTGTCCGTCCGACCTCACCTTCCCATCCGGTTTGACCTTCTCCCGCATCCGCTCCAGCTCGCTGCGCACCTCGGCAAGATCCGTCTCGATGCGGTCGATCGAGCGCAGCAGCGTGTTGTCGCGCGGCGGTTCCGGTGACAGGGCGGGTTCCGGCGGCAGCGGCTCGGGTACCAGCACCGCTGTGGTCCTGAGTCGGCGGGGCTCGATCAGAAAAGTCCACACCAGCGCCACCACCGCGAGCAACACCAGCACCGCCTGCAGCCCCAGTGATTCCAGCGTGGGGTAGATCCCCATGACGGGGATCCGGGGTGCCCAGGTCACCGGCGTCAGCGAGACCAGCCCGGACTCCTGCAGCTCGGCAATGCCCTTGCCGGCAAAGACGAAGGCCATGTAGTAGAGCAGACCGCTGGTCACCCCGAACATTGGCTTGAGGGGGAGCTTCACTCCGAAGCGGTTGATCGCCAGGTACACTCCCGCGAGTACCACGCCGCCTATCGCGATCCCCAGAGCCAGGGGGCCCAACGACCCCGCGCCACCGGACACCGCCAGCGCCTTGTAGAACAGCACCGTCTCGAATCCCTCGCGGAACACCGCGAGGAACGCCACCGAGGCCAGGGCGAGAGCGGAACCCCGGGTCAGCGCCTCCTGCACCTTCCCCTTCACGAACCGGTTCCACTTGGCCACTTCCATCTTGGAGAGCAGCCAGTAGCTCACGTAGAACAGTGTGCCCATCGCCAGGAGCATGACGGCGCCTTCCAGCCGCTCCTGGTGAGACCGCGACAGCGCGAACACCGTCTCCAGCGCGAGTGCGGTCAGCAGGCTCATGACCACCGCGGCCCCGACACCCAGATGAATGTCCCGGCGGCGGTGGCCGTTCCCGGTCCTGACCAGGAACGCCATGAGCGCCCCGATCACCAGGATGGCCTCGAGTCCTTCGCGCATCAGGATGATGAACGACTGCGCCAGCACATTAGTCGGGGAGATGCGATCCGCGATGGCGCGTTCCGCTGTCTCGAGTCCCCGGGCCAGATCCTGGCGGATTCGTCCCAGCTCGTCGGGGCCGGCGCCGGAACCGGCGCGGGTGCGGAGACGGAAGAAAGCCGCCTCGATTTCGGCGGTGAGCCCCGGATCCTTCACCCTGAGCACCCGCTCGACCTGCTCGAAGGTGATGTAGGCGTCCACCGAGGCGGTGCGTGCTTCCTCTCTGCGGCCGGCGCGGGCGAACTCGAACGCGCTGTCGAGTTGCGCGCGCATCTGGACGAACACGCGATCGGACACTGCGGTCACCGGAGCGGCATCCTGCACCGCCCGCACCGCGGACACCTCGGCGCTGGTGGCACCCTTGCCGAGCGCCGCAAGCAGCTCGGCGTCGCTCATGCGCGCCGTGGCACGGAAGGACCGAAGCGCCGCCGGAGCCTCGCCCGATGGCGGCGGCAGCCGGAGCGTCGCGGCGTAGAGCGCCACGGCCCAGCGGTCGGCGGTTGAAAGAGCATGCTCGAACGGAGCCATCCCGGTGCCGGCAACGCCCACCGTGATGCGACGGTAAAAATCCAGCGGAGAGCTCGAGCCCAGAGCGACGGGATCGGCCAGGTTGGCGGGGCGACCCGTGAGAGCTGCTCCGGCCGGGCCGTCCCCCCGGCCCTTGACACCATGGCAGGTGGCGCACGCGGACTGGTAGATCTCCCGACCGCGCCCCAGGGACGGCGGCTGGGAAGGAACGTCGTCGAAGGCGATGTTGAGCTCGCGCCCCAGCTGGGCCAGCATCACGCCGACCCGCAGCGCGACGGAGTCGGGGTCGGCGGTGCGGGCCACCATGCGGTCGAGAGAATCGAGCGCCGCCACCGCCCGCGCCGTCGAGCCGGATGGGAGCGTCGCCACGTTGCGGCGCGCTTCGGCCAGGAACAGCCGCGCCTCGTCCACCTCGGCGCTGGCCACGATCCGGCCCTCATTCACGCCCAGCCGGTACTCCTCCGCGGCGAGCTGGGCCAGCGCGGCGACTCGGCGAGCGGCGGCGGCGTACTCTTGCGCTGCAGCAGGCCGCGCGGCGAGGAGACCGAGCAGAATACTGACGCTTGCACGGATGAGAATGATTCTCAAATAATCTTTTCGCATCGACGGAATAGTAGAGCAAACAACTCGGAATTCCAAGAACCAGCGGCGCGAAAAGCGGACCATCAGGGCCACGGCAGGCCCCAGTACCAATCGGCCAACGGACGGAGAAACCCGGGCACCGGAAGAAACCCTCCGAGCACCAGGCCTAACCAGACGGCCAGCAAGAGAAGCGCTGTGCCTACGAGCACCAGCGGGCGCCAGGGCCGCCGCCACTCGCGAATCTGCATGGTGCGCCGCTCCCAGGAATCGTGTTCCTGGCGGGCCATGGCGCGGAGCTGATCCCAGGCGCCGGTGAACTCGCCGGCGGTGCGGCGGATAGCCTCGCCCCATTCGACCGCCGGGTTGCCGAGCTCCCTGGTGACCTCTTCGAGCCCGATGCCCGCCGACGAAAACCGCGCGGTGAGAACGCGCCGTTCTTCGGCATCCGGGAGCCGCGTCGCAACGCGCCGGCCGGGAAAGCGGGAGATCGCGGCGGCATCGCGGATGCGCCGCTCGATCCCCGCGAACATCGCGGTGCTGGCCCCGGAGACGGCTCGCTCCCAGATGGCGAGCCAGGTGTCGCGTCCAAGCATCACGCGCGCCGCCGCCGCATCTCCGGCGGCGAGCTGCTCCCGAGCCTTCCCGGCCCGCTCGAACAGCTCGGAGAGCAGCGCGATCCGGACCGGCTCGAGCTCGCGATCACGGGAGGCCGGTGTGTCGGGTGCGGCCAGGCGCCCGAGCAACGGCCCGAGCTCCGGCAACTCGCCGGGCGGCGCGGGGCCGGTCATCGGGATTCCCAGGAAGGGGGCGTGGAGCCGAGCGCGGCCACGGTCATCACGGCGGGGGCACCGGTCTTCGCCGCAAAGCGAGCCACGAACGCCGAAAGGGATTCCGGCGTGAACGCGTCCCGAAGAAGACCGCTCGCCCGGATCCCCGCCTCGATGCCTTTCGCGTCGCCTTCGATCTCGATCAGCGTGTCCATTCGCGGATACCACTCCAGCCGGGCGTTGGTCATTCCCAGTTGATAGTATTCGACGTAGCGCTCGATGGTATACAGCGGGGAATAGCCCAGCGCCTCGAGCAGCGCGTGGGGCTCTTCCTGACCGCCGCTGATCAAGTATTCCAGCTCGCGCCGCTCCTTGAGTCCGTCCGCGGTGACGGCGGTGCGGCCTTTCCAGCCCAGGACCGTACTGACTGCGGCGTTCGGGGGGTGAAACACCCGAAGTCGCAACACCTCGTCCCGCGCCATCAGCTCGCCGTTCCGGTCCCAGCGTACGTCGGTCATCATGCCGGCGAACCCCCGCACGGCACCGGCTGTCAGGAGTTCATGGCGCACCACGCCCGGATCGGGTACGACAGCCTTGAGCTCGCGCTCTAGGATAGGATCGCCTCCCTGGCTCGCTCCACGTCCGAAAAGTCCCCAAAGACATGGTCGGCGCCTGCGGCCCTGAGCTCCGCCACGGTGTACCCACCCGTCGCCACCGCGATGGTTCGCGCCCCGATACATGCTCCGCAGCTGACGTCCGCCGGGGTATCCCCGATGACGACCACGTCCCGGCCGTCGGGAATCCGCCCGAAATGCGGCTCGGCGCGGCGGGCGGCGACCGGCGCCAGCTCGCTCCGGGCATGGTGATCGGAGCCGAACGCGCCGACCCGGAACCGTTCCGGGTCGATGCCCGCCGCCGCCAGCTTGAGCCGGGCGCCGGTCGCCACATTGCCGGTCAGCAAGCCGAGCACGACACCCTGGTCCGCTTCGAGTGCGTCCAGCAGCGCCGGGATCCCGGGCATCACCGTGGATCGGCGCCCGTGTCGCTCGAGGTCGCGCTCCAGGTGGGCTACATACAGCGCGAGCAGCTCGGTCACCCGGGCGGAGTCGGGAGGCACGGCGTCGCCGCTGGTCGCGAGCAGCTCGATGATGATCTGGGGATCGGTCTTCCCGTCGAACCGGATGCCCGACGCCTTGCCAAGGTCGACCCCTCGCTCGGCGAGCGCGGCATGGATGGCCCGCCGCCCGGCGCCGGCCGAGAGGAGGAGGGTCCCGTCAATGTCGAAGAGGACGAGCTTCCGCTTCACGCGTTGGTCGTTCCGCCCCCGGTCTCGACGGTGCAGGTCCGGCAGAGGGTGACGCCCCGAAGGTTGCAGATCAGGCAGATGAATGTGCCGCAGCGGGAACAGGGGTACCCCTCCGACGCCCGCTCCTGGCGGCCGCAGGCGCGGCACTCCATGAGGTCGGTGGCCGGCTTCCGGGGGCGGGGGGGCACAGTCGCGTCCTAGTCGGTCAGTCCGTACAACTTGATCTTGTTGATCAGCGTGGCGCGGGAGATGCCCAGCTCCTTGGCCGCGCGGGTGCGGTTCCCGCCGTGATAGCGCAGAGTGCGCTCGATGTGCTGGCGCTCCAGATCGTCGATGCTCATCGGGGTGTGCCGCCGGTCGCCTATGCCGGGGCGGGCGCGGAACTCGCCGGGCAAGTGCTCAACGCCGATGGCGATCTGGGCCCGCGCGAGGACCATCGCCCGCTCCAGCACGTGCTCCATCTCCCGGATGTTGCCCGGCCAGGCGTATTCCAGCAGCCGGCCGAGCGCCTCGGGAGTGATCACCGGCGGGCCTTCGGGATAAACGCCCTTGAGCTCACCGTGAATGGCGGCTACCAATCCGGCGCGGTCGTCGGGGGAGCGTTCCCGGAGCGGCGGCAGCGCGAGCGACATGACGCTGAGCCGGTAGAACAGATCCTGCCGGAACCGTTCGGCATCCACCTCGGCGGAAAGCTCCCGCCGGGTGGTGACCATCAGCCGGGTGTCGGCGACGATGTCCTGGGTGCCTCCGAGCCTCCGGAAGGTCCGGGTCTCCAGCGCCCGCAGCAGCTTGGGTTGCAGCTCCGCCGGCAGGTCGGAGATTTCCCGGAGCAGCAGCGTACCCCCCTCCGCGAGCTCGAGCAGGCCGCGCCGGCGGTCGGTGGCCTCGACGAAGGCACCCTTTTCGTGGCCGAACACCAGGGACTCCAGATAGGTCGGGTTCTGACCACCCAGCCGCACATCGAGGAAGGGCCGGCCGGCGCGCGCGCCCAGATCGTGAATCACGCGGGCCGCCCAGGCCTTGCCCACACCGGCCTCGCCGGTAATGAGCAGCGTAGTGCGCTCGCTCTGTGCCAGGAGCCCGATCTGATTGGCCAGCTGCCGGAGCGATGCCGATCCGCCCAGCGACTCGACCCCGAATCGGGGGGAACCCTTTCGGAACTGCAGCTCGGCGACCCGGCGCCGGCGCCCCTCGAGCGCGGCGCGCTGGGACACCGACACCAGCAGGTCGGCGTCGGTGGCGGTATCGGCAACCTGGTTGGCGCCGGCCGCCATGACCCGCGCCGTGGCCGCCGGATCGAGTCGTTCGCCAAACACGACCACCAGTGCGTGATCCGTGGCGAGCTTCTGCACCAGCGCCGGCGCGCCGTCCGCCATGTGCATGGACACACAGACCACGTCGGGGTGCGCTTGCGTCAGCGTCGCCGCGCCGGCATCGCCGGACAGCTCGCGCAACACCTCGCAGCCCGACTGCTCGAATTGGGCTCCGATGCTTCGGAGCAGGCCACTATCGTCGTGTATGAGGAGCACGGAGTCAGTCATGATCTGTCAAGAATGTAGTCAGTTGCGCCCGAGCGCAATACGCCGGATCTGAACGGTCAATTCCGGGGGACCATGACGGTGAGCGCGGAGGGCACCACCTCGGCGGTGAATGGGGTCGTTCCAGCGGGATCTCCGTCGAACTGGACCGGCAGCGCAGCTTCGGATGTGACGGTGAATCGGGTGCCGCGGGCGTAGCGAATGTGGGAGCTCACCCGAATCTCTTCACGGCGGCCCTCGAGCACGACGCGGAGCAACCCGCGGATCCCCTCCCATGGAGTGTCCGCCGCCACCGAGACCATGTCGAGCAGGCCATCCTCCGGGTTGATCTCCGGCCGAATGCGCACGAGCGGCGGAATCATCTCGCCGCAATTCATGATCAGCACCAGCGCAGCCCGGACCTCCAGAGGAGTGCCGTCCACCGTCACGGTGCAAACGGAGCTCCTGAGGGTGGGGAGCACCCGCAGCGTGCTGGCCCAGTAGGCGCCGATCCCCCAGCGCCGCTTGTCGGCCAGCTTGGTCCGTCCCATGATCTGCGCGTCCACCCCCGCTCCGCAGGCGACGCCGAAATAGTGCTCCCCGTCGGGGAGCATGACCCGGCCGAGGTCGATCACGCGGGGACGGCCGCTGACCAGCACGCGGGCGGCCCGAATCGGATTGGAGGGGAGGCGGAGGTTTCCGGCGAGGAGGTTTCCGGTGCCTCCCGGAATCAGAGCGAGCGGCACGCCGGAGCCGACCATCCCGGCCACCGCCTGCATGGTGGTTCCGTCTCCCCCAAACACGGCGATGGCGTCGACGCCGGAGGCCACTCCCTGGCTCGCCATCTCGCGGGCGTCGGCCGCGGAGGTGGTGACCGCCACCTCGACTTGCCATCCCGCGCTGGCGAGGTACTCCACCACGCGTTGCCTCGTAACGTCGGTAGTGCGGGCCGCGATCGGATTGGCGATGAGCAGGACCCGGCTCACCGGTACTCCCGGTCCCAGCGGAGCTCGGCGCCGAATTGATAGCGGCGGGCTGCGGCCAGCGCCTCAGCCCCTATTCCGAAACAGGTCCGGACCGGCTCGGCGGAGACGACCATGCGGAGGTCACGCTTGAACCGGTACTCGACGCTGGCCCCGAAGTTCTGGGCGGTCAAGGCGGAGATATTCTGACAGAAGCCCGCATTGGCTGTCACGAAGAGCTTGCTGCCGATGGCCTTGCCGACCGCGATCTCGGTCGCGGCCCTCGCCGAACCGAGCAGGCTGTAGGAAACGCCGGGCCGGATCTCTACGATGTCGCCGAACCCCGACATGAGCGACCGCTGCAGCTCGGCCGTGAGAAGGTTGAGTCCCCACGTGTAGGCGAAGGGCCCGGGATCAAAACCGAGCTGCGCGCGGGGATCGTCCGTACCCAGCACCAGGAGCGAAATGAGCTCGGGCTCCGTCCTCGGTGGCTTGTCCGGCGGGGTGGTGAGTGAGAGTTCGGGCACCTGGAGGGTCCCGGTGATGTGCGCGATCACCGGGGTATCGGTGGCGCTGCCCTGCGCGGCCAGGACGTGACGCGCCTGGACATCGAGCTCCGCGTTCAGGTCGCCGGAGTATCGCACCGATCCCCGTTCCACCGTGAAAATCCGCCGAATGGGGCCGATTTCCAGGGTGTAGCTTCCACGCGGCGTGCTCAGGCTGCCCTCCATCCGGTAGACATCCAGCGTCTTGTTGACTCGGAGGCGGCCTTCGAGCTGGAAATTCGCCTCGTTGGACCGGAGCCAGACGTTCTCGCCGACAATGAAATCCAAGTCGCGGATGCGGAGCGAGTCGAGGAACCGGCTCTGGAAGTCGGCCCGGAGGCCCTGCCGCCGCAGGGCGAGCGTGTCGACCAGGTCGGCATTCAGGGGGTCGTCGAGATTGACGATTTGCTTGGTCACCAGATCCGAGAAGTAGATGACGCTGTTGGTGAGCCGACTGACACCGGTCATCACCGGCCTGAACAACGGGCCGGTCAGGCTGACGTTACCCCAGGCCTGAAGGGTCATGTACTCTCTCACGTCCATCAGGTCGAATTGCCGGGCCGAGAGGGACAGTCCCAGAATCGGCTGGGTCAGGCGCTCCAGCCGCAGGCCGCCCGTCACCTCCAGCTCTCCGTTCTTGCCGGCCACGCGGAAACTCTCCGGCAGGATCGAGTCCCCGGTGAAGCGCAGTCCCCCGCTGACCGGCCCGTACCGGACGCCGAGCGCCGGGACGTCGGCGCTCCCATCGAGGAAGCGCGCCTGCCCGGCAAGCCGCGGGGCATCCCAGCTCCCTTGAACTCGGACATCCATGTTGAGAAACCCGGTCACTCGACGGAGATTGGGCGTGAAGGCCTCGACGATTCCCAGGTCGACACTGTCACCGGTGGCCACGATGGTCAGGGGGCCGGGAAGCTGCCGTCGAGCAACCCGGGTGAAGGCGAGATCCAGCGGTAGCGTCGCGTCCATCTCCACCACCGGCACCCCGGTTCGCCAGAACGTGAGGTTGGAGCGGAGAACCTGTTCGCGGTAGTCGAAGGCGCCGCGGATCAGCGGCGCTTTGAAGTCCCCGAAGATCCCGCCGGTCAATGCGCCGATTCCGCGGAGCTCGGGTGCCCGCGACGTGCCGGTGACTCGAGCATCGAGCATGACCGAGCCGTCGATGCCGGCGGTATCCCGCTGTGTCAGCCCATAGATCTCCCGCAGCTCGACCCCAAGTGCGGTGATCGCGAGATCGCTCGTGGCGCCCCGCGAGATGTCACCCCGGATCTCGACACTACCGGCCCCGTCCCTCGTGATCATCCGCACCGTGTCGAGCGAGATCAGGGAGTCGTGAATCCGCGCGTCGAGCGGCGTGGCGAGGCGCCACGATCGGCCCAGGACGTCCAGGTTAAGGCTGTCGGCGTGGAGCAGCCGCAGATCCCCCCGGGTTTGAAAGCGCCCGCCCCCCGCGATCCGCGCCGAATCCTTTCCCACCAGCGATCCGGCCCATTGCAACGAGTCGGCCCGGCCCCGCCCGCCGGCCACGACGCTGCTGAAGACCATGGACCGTGCGATCAGCGAGTCCGCCGAAACGGTCGCGCTCACGGAGGAGTCCCGGCTCACCCAGGCAAACTGGCCCCGCAGATTCGTCGCCTGGTACCCCAGCCAGCGGAACGGATTCACCAGCGCGGAACCCTCGACCTGAAGCGCGCCCAGCGCTCCCGAAAGCGTCAGGTCGGCGGTGGCGTGTCCCTCCATGATCGGGTTGACCGCTGTGCTGTCCCGGCTGAATCCGGTGAGCGCCAGACCCAGGGAGTCGAACGGCGCCAGGTCCTGCGCCTCGGCGTGGATGGTCATCCTCCCGGTTTTGGGAGACGCCCAGCCGATCGATCCGCTCCCGGCCACCTGGCCTCCGGCAAAGGCCGCCCGGAGCGTGTCCACGACGATCACGCTGTCCGCCGCGGAGAGCCGGGCGGAAGCCGAATCGAGCGCGAACTCCCGAATCCGGCTTTTGCCGAGCCGGAGGGCCAGCCGTCCGGCTGGCGCCACTGCGGAGTCGACGGTGCCGGTGAGCTCCATGGTTCCTGCGAGGTTGGTCGGCGGCCCGCGGCGCGCCATGGCGGCGAGATTGACCCTCGAGAAGGTCAGCCGGAGCGAGTCGGCGCCCCACCGCGGCGGCAAGACGGTGGCGGTGCCCACCGCATGGATGTGCCCGATCGCGCCGCCGACGTCGGCGTCCACCGCGAGACGGTCGAAGGTGCCGCTGAGCTTGACGGGACCGCCCAGCGAACCCTGGAGCTCGAGGGTCGGAAAGGTCCGGCGGATGCCGTCGAACGACAGGGAATCGAGCACCACGTCGGTCTCGAGGCCGAGCACCGCGGCACGGGTGTCGAGGCGCACGCTCCCGGCGAGATGGCTGGGCGGGCGGCCCTCGTCCCGGTGCTCCGCCGTCCCGTCGAAGACCACGTTTCGCCACGGTCCGGTGAGCGAGCCATCGAGGGCCAGCCGTCCCTCCAGGATCACCGCTGGGGAAACCCGTCTCACGGTTCGAAGGTCCACGTCGGTGCTGGAGAGCCGGGCACCCTCGAATAGCATCCCGTCGGCCCCGCCCAGGCGGAGCACCCCGTCCAGCGCGAAGCGGCTCTGCGCGCCGGGAATCATGGCATCGGTGAACTGCCAGTCGAGTGAGACCGTCATCGAGTGGAAAAAACCGTCGGCGCCGAGGCGTCCGGTGATCTTCCCGTAGAACGGAACGGAATCAAGGTAGGGGCGGACGACGTCGACGTCGACGTTGCTGAGCCCGAGGCCGAGCCGGCGGAACCCCAGGCCCTGGTAGATGTCGGTGATCGCGACGAGGCGGCCGCTGACCCGGCTGGTCGCGTCACCCACCACCAGATCGCGAATGTCATATTCGGAGCGGGAATTGCTCACCGCGCGCGCCGTGACCGTTCCCTTCCCGGTGAAATCCGGAAACCCGGGAGAGATCCAGCGGAGATCGGCGAGCGCCAGCCGGCTGGCCTGGAGTCCGAAGCGGTATTGAAGGGTGTCCTGGGGCCAATCGATTCGCCCGGTGCCTCTGAGCGATGTGCCCGGAAGCTCGGCCCGCTCGACGCTGAAGATCAGGCTGTCGTGCTTGGTGCGGAGATCCGCCTTCAGCTCGACGAGCCGGATCGCGGGGTCGCTGATCAGGGCCGACAGGCGCTCGATCTGCACCAGGGTCGGCGCGTCGTCGGGGCTCGAGATCCGGACCAGCGACATGGCCGACTGGAGATCGTCGATGGTCCGGATCAGCTCCAGGCCTTCGCGACCCTCCTCGATCCGCCGGCCGGGTTTGCTCCGCTCGTACGCCAGGGCCGAGTCCACCTGCTGCGCGGTGCGGAGCCGGCCGTCGGGATTCCAGGGCAGCCGGATGGTGACGGTGCCGCTCTCGACCACCAGGTCGTGGACCTCGATGAGCTGAGGAGGACCTCTCGGCCCGGGCGCTCGTTCTCCCAGACGGAAGATGTACTCATAGTTGAGCCGGCCGCCGCGATGCTTGATGATCTGCACCACGGGACGCTGTAGCCGGAGCGAATTCAGGACGACCTGCCCGCTCAGGAAATTGCTCAACCGGTAGCTGACGTCGAGCCGGGGCACGTC